>Ga0307509_10000765_pt1 | contig 54882 bp, 70 predicted proteins | sample 10_EM_MG_FD_202245 | JGI IMG/M metagenome (GOLD analysis project Ga0307509, IMG submission 202245) | Populus trichocarpa ectomycorrhiza microbial communities from riparian zone in the Pacific Northwest, United States - 10_EM | ecosystem: Host-associated > Plants > Roots > Unclassified | place...
AATTGACGGCAGATTATTAAAATTTTGCCAAAGCCACGCGACCCCACTATCTGGAATGGCAAAATGTGACTTGGCAAAATTCAAACAACCTGCTGTAACATTTTGCCTCCTTGTCAAAATAGTCTGGCCCCGGCAGTGTCCGTTGAGTGCGGAGAAGTGACCTTGAAAAAGCGGTGCATACATATTTGTTACAAATGGAAATAATTTCAAGAATTTTGTACCGAAATGAAGGGACCAATCAGGGCGAGATCAACGCCAAGCCAACAACGCTATGTAGAAGTCATCAAATTTGCCCGTCAAACGCGAAAGTCAAGGACGCAAACCGTCGATAACCTCAGGTGACATCTGCTTGACAGAGAAATTAAACTCCATATTTACATGAGTCTGAGCTGATGTTTTTGTTTTTATTAGACAAACACGAGGCCGAACGTCGATACTACAGTTGACAGGTAGTCCAGCGCGTTACCATGATCTTTGGTCCGAGTTTTGCAGAAGATGGAGGCCAAGGGCGCCAAGCCGTGCCCCAATTGGCCGGTGACCTCCCGAAAACAAAGGCATGCGGTCGCTGTCAACTTAAGGCCCACATTCGGCCTCCATTCCTCCTTTATCCTTGACTCTCCTTCCTATACCTTCCTGCTTGTTCTCTGCTCTTTTAGCCCCCCTATCTAATAGAACGAACTCTACGACTCAATAATGCTCTTCACCCCTTCAAAGGTGGCTTCTTTCCTTCTGGGGTCGTCGCTCCTTGTCAGTGCTGCAGTTGTAAATTCCTCGGCTCCGATGTGAGCATGCAAATTTTCTCCTTCAACGCTCCCCCACCTGAATTAACATTATAGCAAATTTAATGAGTGCGGTACCGTCGTGACGGACGATGATATTGCCAACGCGGAGAAAGCTCTCGCAAGGATCCATTTCGCCCGTCAGACCACACCCAAGGAGTACCAGTTCGATGTGTACTTTAACACCATTGCTGCCAATATGACAACAGAGGGTGGATGGATACCGTGTGTCTTTTTTCCTTGTCCCTAATTTGCCTCATTTGATTGACACGCGTCTCCTGAACTCGAGGCAAACCCAGATCGATGCCCAAATGAAGTTGCTGAATGAGCGCTATGTTGGGACTGGTGTGAGCTTCAACTACGTTAGTGTTACGCGCGTCCTCAGCCGGTATTGGCATGAAACTATCGATGCTGGACTGTATGTTGTCTTTCCTGCTTTAGTCAAAATTTGTACTGAAACGCACATTCACAAAGGCCACAAACGAGGGACATGCACAGAATTTTCAAGAAAGGAGGATCAACTGCCATGAGTGTCTACTCTGTCGGGTACGTTTTTTTGTGTGCTGTACCCATCGATTTTTCCTTACCGGTTATTTAGTTTTGTCGATGCCGGCCTAAACGGGTATTCCACCCTCCCTGTCAACTACGCATCCAGCCCCATCTACGATGGCATTGTGCTTCTGTTCAAGACGATGCCCGGTGGTGCGAGCTTGGATCGTCAAGGAGGCACTCTTGTTCATGAAGCTGGCCACTGGCTCGGTCTTCGGCATACTTTCCAGGTTCGTTAAATTTTCCTCGGACTTTTTTATTTAATGTTGGCAGCCTAAACTTTTGATAACAGGGTGGTTGCGATGGTACTGGCGATGGCGTGGACGATACACCCGCCCAACTTGAGGCTCACTTCGGTTGCCCCATTGGCGCTGACACTTGCACCGGCGATGGTCCTGATCCCATCCGTAAGTCGAAGTACGAACTTTCTTTATGACCATTGCGTAAACATATTCTCTCCATAGACAACTACATGGACTACACCGACGAGGCGTGCAGAACCGAATTCACTCCAGGCCAGATTAACCTCATTCAGAAGTCCATCGTCGCCTTCCGCAACGACCCCACGATATAAACGAGTCTTCCACATTCTAATGCTGTTACATCTCCCTGTCTTCGGCATCATGGATCTGGGTTCGAGGGGACTATCTTGCATGCTACGTATATATTCACCCATTGGACGAACTTACATTTTCACGACATTTACAATGTTGGATCATTTTATACCAATTGTAATTGACTGTACCAGTGAATTATTACCTACCGTGACAATCGACATCCGAAATATATACCTCCGTGATCGACGATTAGATCGAGTCCTGACGACAATCATCACCATGGGCCGGCACGAACCTCCAGCGTGTTTGATGGTTCCGACCATAACTACTTGGTCCCCGGAGAGAACAGGTCTATCGAGGTTAGTATTTTCTAACCTTAGTCTCTTGTAGACGTAGATACTGTAGATGTCACTTTGTAACAATTGTAACAAGTCGCGGTGGAGATGGTGAAGCTGGGAACGACGCGATAGGACGATCATATTTGTAAGGACATCCTTATCTAATCAGGCGTGAACTAGTGTGACGTTATGGGTTCACATACTCAAAAATGTCCTTGATGGGGGACGTTATTCTTCGTGATTTTGATGGCCACACTTTGTCCAGTCAGTGATTGAATTGCATCAGGCCCTGACGCGGACGTTCTGGTGACCTCTTCTGCTTGTCTAGGCTTCTGGCAGTATGAGTTCATGGACTGGGACCTTTTTCAGAAATGCTTGCGCACGGTTATTTTCTCCGAAAGTGATTGGGCGGTTTTTGAATACGATGAAGATGCACCCGGGCAAGGAGGGGTTCTTTGTCCCCAAAACCACGAACTCCCAAACCCTGGAACTTATATCCTTCTCCAACCAGGTATCTGAGGACTGTTGTTCGTGACTCGCATTTGTTCACATTTACTGTAGATCGTTCTCCGATTTCTGTAGGTTTGACGCCTGTTGTGGCTTGTCTCCGCCATCCGACTGTTTCTAATACCCCTTCGAGAGTATGTCGCACACCCCATATAACTAATTCCCATAAAACAAGTTTTCTGTAGACATCAGCCTACCGACGCCGTGTACGCGACCGTGACCTTTGCTGCCTCATTTCCAGTCTCCCAGCTCTTAGAGGCGACTGTAGTCGTTTCAAGGCAGCCCACATTTTCCCCCGTGGGCATGATATCGATGTACGTTTGTCATGTCACTTCCATTCCCAATAAGCTAACGCTGAGTATCCAGTGGATCAACAAAGGCTATCCAAGTCGTATCACGGATCCCGCGCCTCTTCTCGAACTCGGCGGGCCCACCAAGGTCGACTCAATTCAGAATGTGATTTTGCTTCGAAGTGATTTGCATGACGCATGGGATAACTACATGTTTGGGGTCGATCCTGACGTTTGCAATTTTTCTTTTATCCCTAGTATCAGCCCTCACCATTCTCTCTGACAGAGGGGGTATATAGTCATTCCGTTTGTTCCCGGCTACGATGATATTGCAGGAAAGGTCCTCGAACTCGATCACATCGTGGACCCCAATTTGCGGCCCCTCGATGACCTTTTCCGCGACCATTTTCTCTAGGGTGTACTGAAGAATATGAAGGGTGCGGGTGAGCCCACTTGGGATTATGAGGATGCACTTGGTGGTGGAACGGTGGATCTCTCGAGATCGGACTTTTGGGGCGGAAAATTGGGCCAAGAACACCTGGAATTCGAGATGGCGCACAAATTACATGGTCTGCGAGTCGCACAAGAATCCAGCTCTTGATGCCTTTTCTGTGGCTTCAATCACCAGCAATATTGTCTCCAATAGCCATCATCGCGGCCAGGCTGGGAAATCATCGTGATCAAGTCAAACCAAATTCCAACTGGTGGTAAGTAGATGTATCCGAGCTCGTGGGTGAGCGTTCGACCAAGGTTGTAATGCAATCTTGGGCCTCCAGTGACGGTCCTATGCTTCACCATAACACCGTCGCTCAGGGGGCTCACGATATACTCTGATCGTCCCTATTGTTGATGTTTCACACTATGCCGCTAGAAAGCTTTCCGATAACAATTCGCTATGAAGCGGCAAGTCTTCATGACATCTTACAAGAAGGCTCCATGGATATCCCGTAAACAGCCCCATGGAGACGCTTTCTGTCTTCTGTCCCTCGCATAATTACCGTTTCCTTTTGGAACTCAGGCGACTTGATTTCAGATAGGCGCTCGCGGCGCAATAGTCCGGTGGTAAACGCCATGTTGGACCACTTTGAATCTACCACTACTGCGCCTTTATGGATGTTTGGAGGGCTTCCCTTTTGGTTCGAAAGGGGTGGGGATGAAAGAGATGGAGAGCTGGATGAGGACCTCCCTCACCTTCAAAATGTATTGAACCAAACCATCAAGGACCAGGAAAATATCGGAGAAGAGTGGTTGGGAGAAAAGGGAGAAAGGGGTTGTTTGTTCTCTACATTTGCATTTTTGCTGAACTATCGTGTCCATGTTCGGGCTAGGCCATTCATGGAATGGGTGGACCAATGGCTCACGTTTGCTCGGAACGGAACAGCCAGAGAAAAGGATGCCAGAAAAGACAACCGAAGAGCTCGAGATTCATGAAGAGGTCGAATTACCTGCTGCGTAGAGCGTGAAAAAGTAAACCTATTGTGGCCAAGAGATCCTGACCTTGTTGTCTAGTTAGTGAATGAATTCACCTATGGCATATATTGTAATTCCCACTACCTTTAGGTAGGGGGTTTTGTCTGCACAACTGCTCTGAAACGCTCGATCAGGTCAGAGACACTCAGTTAGCTTCATTTTTTGGAGGGCTGCATCGAAGACCACGATGGATCTTAAACGCTACCACTTTTGTATTTCTCCTCCAGCAGGCCGGGTGCCAGAATTCAAAATGGTTACAGTGTAGAAAATTCGACCAGAGAAGCGTCTATTTTGAGATGGCGGCAGGTTCCGCAAGTATAAATTAAGCGTTCCGGTGCCGGCAATCATTAAAAACTATTATAACTTATAAGACCAGGTAATAATCATTCCAGATGTCGACGTCAAAAGGGGCAGCCGCATGTTGATTAGGACAAGCAGGGTCAAGCCAGGTCCCTTTGTTCTCGTCCTTTATGTAACAAGCTCTTTTTTCCCCCACATCGCCTGCTAGTATTTTTTCAACACGCGACGCGCCCCCTCTTCTTGTTGTCGGGACGCGTCTTTGCCAGTGGAAACTCATCGGGGACCAACTCGGTTATGATCTATTACCCCTTATTCCTGGTTCTTGTACTTTTTCACCCTGCGCTGGCCAACACATCTGCCGATTTGAACAGGAGAACTCCTCGGTAAGTATCTCGTTCACATGGAGTGTGAAGGTTCCTCGAAGCTGATAACCACGTAATCGCGCAGTGAGGAATGCAGCACACCATTTAGCCACAACCAGCGAGAGGTGATGAAGCAAGCATTCGAGAAGGTCAACCTGAACATCCGGCGACAGACGATTCCATCCAGTTTCGTTTTCGACGTATATTTCAACGTTGTGGCCGCTAATTTGACTTATGAGGGTGGTTGGGTGCCGTATGTTCTCTATGTTTCACCGCCCTGAGTTTGCTATGACTAACTATGCATTAGTGATAACCAAATTGCATCTCAGATGACGGCTCTTATTGATGGCTACAAAGGCACCGGCATCTCATTCAAATATAAAGGCACGACGCGTATTTTATCCTCACGGTACTTTAATGAGATAAATGTCCCGGACACTGATAGCTTGTAAGTCTCGTATTCAAAGACCCCAGGCCGGCTTCTAATAGCTTATGGACAATTTGCTCCCCCAGAGAAGGTCTGCTGTCTCAGTACGGAAAGATCTTCCACAAGGGAGATGCAAAGACGCTAAATATTAATCTTATTGGGTAAGTCTTGTTTTCTTGTATTCGTTCCCAAACCTTGCCTTAGATCCTCCTAGTTTCTCTTCCAACGAAGACACCTACGGTTTTGCCCTTCTCCCCTCCCTTTACGCGAAGTACCCTGAACTAGATGGAATCTACATTCGATTTAATTCACTACCTGGTGGCTCCAGTACCTATAGACAAGGAAGTACTGTAACTCATGAAACGGGTCATTGGCTGAGCCTCCTACACACCTTCCAAGTGAGCATCTCCTGCGTCATTCCGATTCGGAGACCATTAATTAACAATTCTCGATTGCTCAGGACGGATGCATTGGAGAAGGAGATGGAGTCGCAGACACTCCTCCTGAGGCAGAACCTGCCTCTGGCTGTCCAATTGGGTTGGACACATGTCCAGGAGGAGGTGTCGATCCGATCCGTAAGTTACGTTCTATGGATTTGTTTTGATTAATGACTCGTGCCAATTTTTTCCCTAGATAACTTCATGGACTATTCCGCTGAAGGATGCAGAGACTCGTTTACTGCAGGGCAGATAACTCGAATGCACCAAGCAATTTTGGTATATCGTTCTCAAGCATAACCCATTACTAGTCTTCGCATCACGCTATTCCCACATCAAATTTTCAAGGCACGGAACAATGTTACATACTCTAACTGGGACTTCTTCAAGGATATTTCCTATTAAATACATTACAACCTCATGACCATATTTTAATTTTTCAAGTTGAATGTAATTTAGCGAGTATCTATTTACGACTAGTTAAATGTTTATATTTTCATATTATCCGAAATCCGATGGTCTCGTACTAATATGATGTCAAACGTTCCAATGTTCAAATAAATCAAATAATGGTGTAGCAGTGGCCCGGTACCAGAAAAGACGGACACAAAGGCCCAACATTAGGACCAGGCGGCCGAAACACCAGATCCAGCTTCATCGTCAACCCCACGCTTCGCGAGCGAGCGACAATTTCTGGCACAATATCCTTTTTTTGTTGCCTCTCGAACTGGATTTTGACATGCCGAAGGGGGGAAGTCAACCCGCGATGCGCAGCATCTATTCTGCTTATAAGAATTCTGCGCAGGTTCTCATCTGCGATTATAAAATTATTTGCCTCCAACGATTCCAGATTAGGCAGTAAAATGTCGCTCTGAAGAGGAATGCTAGGAGTGGTAGTAGAAAATTCATCTTCGGTTGTACGGACTGTGAAAACCTCGAGATCGAAAATGTCGACAGCACCGATGTATTGCTCCGGATCCTGGATGGTTGGAAAAAAATAGGGCTTCTCACCAAGTATGAGGTCCTTCACATGAGTGGCGAGCCGAAGGCACTGTAAAACTTGTTCTGGTTGAAAGGTACGTGGGTCGATGGACAATGTCTCGAGGGATGCTGCTGCATTTGAGATAAGCCAAGGGAGCGATTCCGACGGCGAAAGTGACGAGGGACCCCAACCGTCACCCACATAGCGATGGGGGCATTTGTACAGAAGCGATTTCAAGTGAGGTGCGTTAATAGCACAAAGTGCCGCTGAAGCCCGTCCTGTCTCGCGGAGCTTGAGATTTTTGAGCTGGGGCAGTAGGACCATCTCAAAAGTGGGTTCAAGGCCATCCAATCTGGCCCGGGGTATCTGCATATTGACGTCTAGAGTAATGAGATTGCGGCACTGTTTGAGCATTTCGATTAAGTCCGTGTCGAGGGCTGGGGATTCAAAACAAATATCGGTGAGACGACCCCAGGAGTTTGGATGATTGGGAAGATTCAATGTTATTTGTGGACAACTTATGGACAGCGCCTTTAGAGTTGGAAGTTCGATAATGTGAAGTGGGACCAGAGTTGGCTGGGGTCCTGGGGTGGCACTAGGGAAAAATATGTTTCCTTCGAAACTTCGCAACGTGGATAGACTGTCGAGGGGTATCTTGGTCTCCAATTTTTGATAAATGTGATGTGGCATCGACAAATGAAGATGTCTCAACCGCGGGGCGAATGGCTGGATAGTCCGTAAAAGTGGATCGACTACTTCGTCATCTTCCGCTCCATTATTAATTATGTCGGGTGAATAACTGAAAGGATACGAGATGGAGAGTGACAGTGGGCATGAGCCAGATCGGTCCAACCATTCATTGATTGCCCGGCAGCGAAGCTGCATCGTCTTGGAGAACATCTGCCGACGGAGTTCGAGCGACCGATCAACACTGAACCCATAGATACGTGGATCTCCTGGAATTGGAATATGTAGGCTGGTCCAAATACGGGGAGACGACAACGCAACGGACCGCCATAGACTGCATACGCGAGTCAGAAGCATCGGGACCTCGCTTGCGCTCAAAATTGCATAGATTGGGCCATCCGAGCTTAAGCAATGGTAGAAGATTTCTTGCAGAATATCCGGCAGGAGTCGGCGAGCGGGGGATAGTATGGTGTCGTATATGTCAAGAGATCTCTGAACGTCTTCCCGTTTCGCCTTCAGTCGTTCAATTTCAGCGTCTATTTGCACTAGATCCTCGTTTACTTGGGAATGCAACTCTCTTGTCTCCTGGAGTTTTGTCTCTGTCGGTAGCTCGTTATTCCGCGATAATTCGGTGAGAATCGCGTCCAGCTGCATGGTGGTATGGTCGAAGGAATGATTGTATGTAACCAGTTAGCCCCTTACTTATCATGACATGTGCGAGTGGTGTAGCTGCTTATCTCTCCTTTTCGGGAAAGTGAATGCGGTCCCGCGTCCCTAGTATGGAGACGTTTTCGTAAGGCATTTGGGAAAAGCTTGAAGGGGCATAGGGCATAATGAGGCACTCGTTTAGGAACTTTCTAAGAAAGGAAACGGCTCTGACTTGGCGTTTGCCATCAGTGAGTTATCTAATCTAATCTTCTCCAATGAGGCAGTGCGTTTCTGTACTCCAGGCCACCCCAAGCCTTCTTGAACTCCAACGTTGATCGTTCTTGTTCCACCTACAGGCCAGGCGCCTACATAACACTCTCGGTATACTCTTCAGGAACGAGTATCTCACCATCATCATTGCCCACTGGCTCGTCAAGTCCATAAAATCCAAAAAAATAAACCACAAAATCCCAAGATAATTGTCACTGAATATGCTGCTGTTCAATCTGCTTCTCGTCTTATGCGCTGGCACATTGGCTTCTTCGATGCCACTTGTAAAGAACTGGAGACACGAAGTAGGCCCACAGTGAGTGTTTGGCACCTTATGTATGCTCAGATGAAGTTTGACCGACACACGTCTATCTCGATAGTGCTCAATGCCTCACAGATATCTCACCAAAAGACAGGAGAGAGATTGAGGATGGTATACTAAGGGCCAGAGAGCTTAACTACGGGCTCTTTGAGCGTGAAATGGAGACATACGTGTTCAACGTCTCATTCAATGCCGTGTATACCAACGAAACTCGAGAGGGTGGTTTCATTTCGTAAGTCTCGTTTCCGTCGCAAGGTCTACTGTCATTTTCATACTCCACTTAGCGATGCGGATATCAAGGCTCAAATCGAAACCCTCAATAACGATTTCAATGGAACAGGCATCTCGTGGGTGCTCGTGAAAACGACACGAATCAACAGTCCGGAATGGTTTGTTCATGCATTTCCAGGAAGGTAAGCACTCAATCTTGATATTCAATGTCTGGTCTTCATGTCATGTCATATAATCTTACTAATTGCGCGGATGATAGCGACCAAGAGCAAGTAATGAAGCGGATGTACAACATTGGTGATGCGGCAACACTGAACATTTATACGCTAACGTGCGTTCCCATGTCGTGAAACGACTTCCTTTCCTAACCATCTTACAGATTCAACTCGACTACTAAATCACTTGGCACGGCATCTATACCTTCTGCCTACTATCGTGAGCCCAAAAGTGACGGTGTCATGGTGCGGCATAGTACTGTCACTGGGGGACCAAGACAGCACTACAACCTTGGTCGAACGCTCACCCACGAGGTTGGACATTGGCTAGGGCTCTTCCACACCTTTGAGGTAAATTCAAAATCGTTTAACCATAGATAGGATTCAGTTTGACTTGATGATTTCCCAGGGTGGTTGCGATAATGGAGTTGGAGACAATATTGCTGATACTCCGCCGCAAGCCTCCGCATCAGAGGGATGTCCCGTCGGCAGAGACAGCTGCCCAGGGGATGGTCCAGATTTAATTAGTGAGCTCTTTCTCCGCAATAACTAGGTGTATATTAATATTATCTAAGATAATTTTATGGACTATTCCTACGATGCGTGTATGACATCCTTCACGAAAGGTCAGGCTACCAGAATGCGAGAAGCTGCGAAAGCATTCCGCAGACCTGGCAGCAAGACCGCCCCGCCCCCGAAAGTGAAGGCTTCAAGTTCGAGCTCTATTGCAACGACAAGCACAGTTGCAACTTCGTTCGGTGTTGCTACGACTCAATCTTCCTCCGCTTTAACAACTGCTTCGTCTAGCACAAGTGCTACCTCTGTTAGCTCAGTTCCGTCCGCACCGACTCCGCAGTAGCTCTCTTGGTCTTTGATGATAGTACGAGTACATAGTGCATAAAGCCCACAACCCGTTGACCTCGTCTAAATTTGTTGTATCTTGTACCCTCATAAAGTTATCCAGTGCAAAATTGTCTCATCCAGAGTTCGATAATGTTTGGTGTCAAAGGGCCTATGCATTTTTATCCATCCTCAGTATCAGCTCTCATTATTCGTTTTGAAAGTGTGGGTGCATGCGGAGGGAAAAACGTTAACGCTGAGATACATATTTACCGACTATTTGGGTTTCTACTGGACTGAGTACTGCTTACATGGTCAGTGGCGACGAGAGAGACCCAACGAAAAATAAATGGAGAAAAATAAATAAATGGGGTTTTGATGGTGAAGTCGTCGCCGAGATCACCGGCTGGGGATATGACTCGCCTAGGCTCAACCAACATCTTGTGCTCACTGTAATCGTTCCAAAAAATCGATTTACAGCATGGTTCCCATAGTCAACTCGATTAACTTCGCTGACACCACACTGTCCCATTACGATGGGTACTTTGCCACTGTTCTGGACGATGTCTTCACGCAGGAAGAGTGTGCGACCCTTCTTTCACTTGCCGCCGCGTCTGCTCCATGGTCTCCTGCTGGAATCAGCGCTGAAGGCCCTACTCAGACTGTCCACAGCGATTTCAGGAACAGCGAGCGAATATTGTACATTAATGCCGAAACTGCAAATATGATATGCGAGCGCGTTCGGCCCCTCATAGAGAGTGATATTGGAGAGATCAAAGTAGGAGGCAAGTGGGATGGCATCACGGGAAAGAAGGGGAGAAATCAGGGTCCGGCGTGGAGGTTAGCAGGGTGAGATGCCAGGTGGTGTTTTCTTGTTATAACCGATCAACCTATGATATAGAATGAACCCTCGCCTGAGTTTTTTACGTTACGGCCCCGGACATTATTTCAAACCTCACTGCGATGGACTAAGCGACTTACTGTGCGAAAATGGCGTTGTCAACAAATCATTCGTAACCCTCCATCTCTACCTAAATGGAAACGACACAATCTTCGGCAGCACCGACGATGATATCCGACCTAAATTCATTAAACTCTCGAAAGATGATCCCGAATTAGTACTCGAAGGGGGTGCAACACGATTTTGGACACCGGACAAGAAGAAATTCTTGGACATAGCTCCTCGAGTTGGGCGAGTGCTCGTATTCCAGCAGCGAATGCTCGTGCACAGTGGAGAAGAAGTGATCGAGGGAGTAAAATACACGATGAGAGGCGATTTCATGTACGAAGAAGTGGCTTGAGGTTCAAGAATTGAAGATGGCTCTAGAAAAGAAAGATAGGGACCGTACAAGTGGCCCCTAACACGGCCCCAGGGACTCCCTTCGTAAATTGAGCCGATGAGCTTAGATAGAAGTCACAAACAATTCCCCTGATGATCGAGACAAAATTGTCATCAGTCCCACACTCCCTGGGGAAGAAAAGAGTTGTGGCAAGCTGGTCCAGCAATTTGCAGACACTGTTTGAAATCGATAAAACTAGGATGATGTCATGGATGTACTTAGTAGGTGGACACACAGCCACTTTTCGCTTTCCACTCGAAATGGTCATAAAGAACGTCATCCTTCGCGATTTCGATGGAAACACTTTGTCCAGTCAAGTCTTGAATTGGATCAGTCCCAACGTTCTTCTGAGCCCATCTATGCTTCTGGCAGTACGGGTTCATCGGGCCGACTGGGGCCTTTTTTACGGATGCGTGCGCGCGGTTAGTTTCTCAGAGGATGTTTGGGAAATTCGTGAATACAAGGGGAAAACCCGGGGAATGGTGGGGTTCTTTGTCCTTGAAACTAAGAACTCCCCAAACCCGGAATATATATCATTCTCTGACCGGGTATCTGACCAAGTACTGTCGCTTATTGGCTCTTTCCTGATTTACATAGTTTATTGTAGATAGTACTCCGATATCTGTACGAGGCTTGAGGCCTGTTTCAGCTCGATCGTCTCTGTAATGGTGCAGTAGATCTGTCGAAGACGGACATTGGGTCACGGACATTTGGAGTTTGGGGTGGCTCACAGAATGCACAGTTTTACGGCTAGCAAAGAATACAGCTGCTGAAATCTTTCTATATGGCTTCAAACATAAGCAGTGCGAACGATGACGTTCATTTTCCATAAATGACTTCTCCAGGATGAGCACTAATGTTATTAAAACATTAGCACAACATAGGCAGCACAATAGAGCGGTTCTTAATACTTCTCACAGTCCTACAAACACATTTGAAATGGACCACGAGAAGGTTTCCAATGAAATGCCAAGCCAATGTCATTGTGGGCGCCGGCAAATTGGCCGGTGAGGTAGTTTCTGTAGCTTCCCAAGTCGCCTGACATCTTTCCACGTTCCCGTTTTCTTTAAATTTCACCGCGTGAAGTGCCGAATTAAAGAGGATTGCCTTATATATCACCACAATGGACATATACTTACTGGTTCCGGTTATGTTAGTCTCGACACAAAACCCTCGCCTCACGTTTCACGTGGGCGGGTGTTTTGATGAACCTACCAGTTATGTACATTAGTATCTCGTCCAACGATTTTCAATTGGGTATAAGAAATTTTTTACGAACTTTTGGAAACTCACTGGATACAGGGACGAGACTATCATGGAAAATCTAAATCGTATTTCAAACGCACAATCGCAGGAAACGCTGCGCCACGGACAGGCCAATTCCGAATTGAAGACTACTATATGTCCGCGTCAAGTCCAGGAACTCCTGGCTGAGTTGAGAATGAAATGAGGAATCACATGGTGGTGAGGGGCAGAAAGCAGACGTGAATCAAACGTGAATGGGAAAACTTTGCATCCTTGTGAGAAGGTGAAATATTCAAAGCGGTCAAAGGTGGTATTCCCGGGCCGGCACCCCTTTTCAAGGTTAGGAAGCTTTGACATCATGATCAGCTGCACAAACCATAGCTTAATGATTTCTTTTCTCCGTAAGTCACCTCTAGATACTGCCAGTGGACAGTGCTTAAACTGCTTTAAGCACAACTCTGGTTTAAGGATCGGATGTACGATTCACCGAGCACATGAGGAGCCATGGGGTAAAAAGAACTCTGTTTTCTCCGTACTAAACGGGTGCAAGAACATACGCTGAAATTTGCATTCCCCTTCTAGTACAGTCGTGGACAACCAGAGCCCACCAATAATTTCGGCCTCATAGATCTTCGTTTTATTACCAGAATTGATCCACACTAGTTAGGCAAAGTTCAATATATATATATCGAGCCGTTCTTGAGAAAGAGGACACATAAGGAAACGTACCCTGAAAACTTGGCGAAAATCCTTAAAAGTCATAGGAAAATCTGAAAAAGTGCGCAATTACTTCCTTTTCATAGAGTGTGTTCACCGCATTTCAATTTTTTTTTATCGCACGGCGGCTCACAATAAAATATTTAACTTAGACTCGTTCGGAGTACCCACATATCCACAGTGCCTTCGAAAAAGAAACCCAGACGCGACATTTCTGGCCTCAAGAACCAGCCCGAAGTTGACGACAGATTGTTCTCACACAAATGCGCCAATGACATGTACCTCAGACACCACTGCCCCCCCGGTGCTCGGATCGATAATGATGCCGATGATGAAGAGTGGACGCCCAGCCTGCCATTGACAGCAATAAACCAATGTCGAATGATGAGGAGTCAGAAAACGATATTGATAGCGAGAATGAAAAGGACTTCCTTGACAAGATTGTTGAAGAAGAAAAGCCGGGGGTGAATCCGAGAAAGTATAGAAATAAGGGTTGGTACGTTGCCCTCGTGCGAATGGCAATTGAAGATCCGCTGGATGAGGATTGGGTACCAAAAAGACAAGAAAAAAGTTGCCTAAATATCGGTATAGACAGGTAGACAGGCCTTCCAACAAGCCAAAGATGCCGCCTTAGAAGCCCTCGATTCATGTCCAGTCAAAGTGATACGGCGATTCATCAACCGGTCGTGGCAGTGGATGTCAGCCTATCACATGGGACTGACCGGAGATGCTGCTCAATGGGTAGTACGGAAGCAGAAGGGGCACCGCAGTGTTTCGAGAACTGCGATGATGCATTTGGATGCAGTTTTTTATTGATTGCCATCGATTTGGAGCTCAATTCTGAAAAAATATCTCGTCGATACATTAACTTCCCGCCCAGATAACCGATTTGTGGGCTTTGGTTGTCCACGACTGTAGCTCGAAGGGTTGCATGAATAGACCTCATTATAGTTTATTTATGCAAACACACGTTAAAAATAGATCTTAACTCAATATCGAGTAAGAAAAATTTTGGTTAACAGCCAGTGGCTTAGATTTTGCTCCAACTTCAGTGACAGAATCAGCACTTGCGCCGATAACGGATTGAAAGTAGCGTGTATGGGCCACTTTCCAGAAGCAGGAAGATTAGTCACTTTCGATTTCCAGTGGACGCGGCTTTTGCAGGTGCAAGGATGAGTCACACCTGGACAGGCGGTGCTTGGTGGACCTGAGAGTTGATCACCGCAAAAATTTCTGGCCACGAGCCTTAGACAGATGCCCAGAATAGATGAGGAAACGTATAGCCACAAGAAGGAGGACTTTGAGTTGTCACAGATGAGGAAATGAAACAGGTAGGGGTTGACATGATCTCGGTTTCCAAATTGGGAATCCAGGCCGTGTTTGATTTCGACATCCATCTCTCGTTGATATCGATAATAGTATTTATACTTCAAACTAGTCCAATGACTCACTATACTGCCTCTCTTTCAATATCTCACCCTTACATATATCCTATTCTTGTTCACATACACTGACAATGACGGTCATCACTGTGGAAACCAAAACCTCTCCGCGCAGGTCTTCGTCAGCGTCCGCTTATGTTGTGGGCGACCGTATCGTCTGGTTTACTGGCAAACCAGAGGAAGTTCGGACATCGCCTATACGCAAGGTCTCCAAGCTGATGCCCAGGAAGTCAGTGCCAACAGCGCTTGTCGAAGACTTCATTCACTCATTCAAGGAGCTCGACTCTTATAGGTAAATCCCAGCACATCCCACTTTACTAGTGTTATTGACGGTGGTAAAGGAACGGAAAGCCGGTAGTTGTCGATGGACAAAACCTTTCCATCGCTGCCGTTACAGCGGCAGCCAGATATCATGCATCTGTTTCCCTTGACGAGGCCCCAGCCTTGAGGGAAAAGATTGCCAAGGGCCACAAAGTTATCGTCGAAAAGGTGGATGCAGGCCTCAGTATATATGGTGTATCCACAGGGTTCGGTGGGAGCGCAGACACGCGCACCGACCAACCCATTCTTCTCGGCAACGCTCTCCTCCAGAGTCAGCAAAGCGGTGTGCTTCCCTCTTCCACCAAGCCTCTCGATGTCCTCCCTCTCCAGGATCCCCTTAACTCGACAAGCATGCCAGAAGCCTGGGTCAGAGGAGCTATCCTTATTCGCATGAATTCCCTAATTCGTGGTCATTCGGGTGTCCGTTGGGAACTTATCGAAAAGATGAACGAGCTCCTTCGCGCCAACGTCACCCCCCTTGTCCCTCTACGTGGAACCATATCTGCTTCTGGAGGTAGATATTGTTTTATTTCATTGTATATCACCTCTTCTAACTGACGCCACCACTAGACCTCTCCCCTTTGTCTTATATTGCCGGTACTCTCGTCGGCAATCCTTCAATAAGGGTTTTCGATGGTCCCGCGGCGTTTGGTGGACGCGAAATTGTCTCTTCCGTGAAGGCGCTCGAGGCTCACGGCATCGCACCTATTCCTCTCGCCTCCAAGGAACATCTTGGGATTTTAAATGGCACAGCGTTCTCAGCTTCAGTGGCGTCTTTAGCCTTGAATGAAGCAGTCCACCTTACACTTCTATCCCAAGTATGTACCGCGATGGGTGCAGAGGCTCTAGCAGGAACACGTGCTTCCTTTGACCCCTTCATCAATTGTGTGGCACGTCCCCACCCGGGTCAGGTATGCACGTCCCGCGGCTCAATTTGTATTTAACTTTGACACCCTAAATATTAGATCGAAACCGCCAAGAACATCTGGAACTTGTTACAAGATAGCACATTCGCAAGCACCCACGAAGAGGAGGTCACAATTGAACAAGACGAAGGTAAACTTCGGCAGGATCGTTACCCATTGCGGACCGCACCTCAGTTTATCGGTCCTCAAGTTGAAGATCTGCTCCAATCTCTCAAGACCCTTACAGTCGAGTGCAATTCCAGTAAGCTGGTCTCATTTCGGTGCCGAGCAATTGTCTTATGACTTTTCTTCAGCGACCGACAACCCTCTTATTGACGGAGAAGCAGGTGTCGTTCACTACGGTGGTAACTTCCAGGCCATGGCTGTGACCAACGCCATGGAGAAAACCCGTCTTAGCCTTCACCATCTTGGCAAACTGCTCTTCGCACAATGCGCAGAGCTTATCGATCCTGCTATGAACCGAGGCCTGCCTCCGTCGCTTGCTGCAACTGACCCATCTCTTGATTATCACGCGAAGGGTATCGACATCGCAACGGCTGCTTACGTCGCTGAATTAGGATACCTCGCCAATCCTGTGTCGACGCACATTCAATCAGCTGAATTGCACAACCAGGCTGTGAAGTGCGTACTACGACTCCGAACAAGGCTCATGTCCTGATCCTGATCTATCCAATAGCTCATTAGCACTGATATCTGCCCGCCATACCATCACCTCTTTGGAAGTGCTCTCGATATTAATTTCTTCCTACTTGTATGTTATTTGTCAAGGTTTGTGCTGTTATCATTTTCTTTGCGACTTCCTTGTCTGAAATCAACTGTACAGCATTGGATTTGAGAGCACTCCAGCACGAATTTTACCAGGGCCTCACAAAGATCGTTTCGGAGGAGTTCTCCGCTGCCTTTGGATCTATCCTCTCTGAAGATGCTTTGAAGAGTCCCAGCACCAAGGTGTCGTCGATCATGCATGAAACTTTCGACGCAACCAGCACCATGGACGCCAAGGAACGGATGCAAAAAGTCGCTGCATCCTCTACGACAACCCTTCTCGATTTTTTCACTGGACCATCGCTCTCCGATGCGTCACTGGTCGGCTCTGCACTCACCTCTATCCCGGGATTCCGTTCGCGTGTTGCTGAGCGACTTACTTTGCTTTTGGACGAACTCAGGAGGGATTACCTCTCAGGCTCACGCGGAAAGGCACCTGCGAGCCAATACCTCAACAAGACTCGCCCAGTTTACGAGTTCGTCAGGGTGACTTTGGGTATCCGGATGCATGGATCCGAGAACTATCACCAATTCTCCAAGGGTCCTGGTGTTGAAGACGCCACCGTTGGCCAGAATGTTTCGCTCATTCATGAGGTGTGTTCCTCCATTTTTCCTACATAAATTTCTCACTCAATTTATCTACCCTATAGGCGATCCGTGACGGCAAGCTCCAATCCACTATCGTCGACCTGTTCTCATCCCTGGTATAATTGCATTATTCCAGTATCCCCTCGCTTAAAACTCTAACCCATCATTCAATAATTCACCCACACATTTATATAAGTAGAAAGACGCCATCATATCCAACCCTGCATCGTCAGCAACGTTTTTCTATCGTAATCTACTTGTAGCCACTCTTATAATCATGTCGCATATGTACATCAATATTGATGAGCAATCACGAGGTTTGCTCGAGGCATCTCCCCAGCGTATAACCACAATGATTCTTCTGACACTCCTCTGCCTCACGTTATTTGACTCTTCCTGGTTCTCGCAAGCTTTCCCACTCGACAACAACCACATTGTACCAGATGGAAAGTCTGGCATACTCAAAGAGAGCGGTTGTAGATCGATAATTCAAGTCCTGGGGGGTTGTATAGCAACTCTCTTTGCATGTTCCTGGGTTGCAGTACATCCCAACATCCCAGTACAGACCGATGGCCCATGGAAGGTTTTCAAAACCCGCTTCATCATTATGACATACTTCCTCCTTGCCCCCGAAATCGTCCTCGTCTGGGCCGCGCGCCAATGGCACAACGCATGGTACATTTCAGATAAATACAAGGACAAGGAATGGACAATGATCCACGGATTCTTCTTTGTCATGGGTGGATTCACACTGCACGACTCGCAAGGAACGTCGAGGGGGTTGCGTAACCTCAGGGAGCTCGAAAAGTTGGTGGCGGAGGGGAAGCTCGAGTGGCCAAGGATTACCCAGGGAGAAATCAAGATTAGAAAGATCAAATGGCTCCATTTCCTTAACGCCGTGCTACTCGTGCAGGTTGTGTGGTTCATCTACCAGGTTATCTATCGCGGAGCAAATAGGTTATCGCTTGCCCAGATTGAAGTGGCGACGCTGGCATACGTAGTGTTGGCCGGACTCGTTTATTCTATGTGGTGGCATAAACCCAACATTTCGTGGCGCAAGCCGGTTGCCTCTGGTGAACATGAGCCACTCATTATTATCGACAGAAGCAACTTGATATTGCGCCACGATTCGACAGAGGAAGAAACATCACCAGCTTTCGCAGACCCACAAAACACATCCTCTTCACAAGATTTCCCCTACTCACCATCACTGTTGCGTGACCCTGTCCCGCTATCCTACATAGCAAGATACGATGCCCCAATTTATGATCCCTCGATAGGGCCATCAGCGCTCGAGAATCCCGGACGAGTGGCCAAATTATTTGATGCTTTGATTTTGGACCCATTCCAGGAATTTCGTCATGGATTGGCCGCCATGTTAGGATTCATCTCGCCATCTGATTCTGATTCCCCCCGCATTCCGGAATTCTATTTTTCAGATATAAGCGGGATGGATGTCAACGGTACCACAGCAGTCGCCGGCCTTTGTGGTTGCGTCACTTTCGGATTGATATACTCCATCCCATGGGCACTCCACTTCCCGTCGGTGGGAGAGGCATGGATATGGCGTATTTCTGCTATATGTGTAGCAGTTATTCCAGGTGTTATATACGCCGTGTCGTCTTTGAGGTCGCACGTCGAGAGAGCACTGTTTTCGGAAGCCAATGACGAAGAGGGGAGATTACAGTTGATAATATTTAATTGCGTGGACTTCGTTGGGGTAGGATTGGTGTTGGCCTTGATGCTCGCGCGTATGACGCTGGTAGTCTTGCCTATCATTGCGTTACGTTCTTTTCCAAACGGGAGCTGCCTGATGTGATTTATTAAGACGAGGATCATCATAGTCTCTCTTCACTGGCAGTTACATGATTCTCTGAATTTATCAATAGCTAGATATTGAAAGGTCGAGCTTACATTGTGATGGGTTCACCTCTTCCCGCTCTAAGAGACGCGCTAGGGTTTCATTGGTTTCAAGTTTGTTGTACATAGCTCATTTTTTAGCGTCTCACCTTTAATAAGCGTTTGATGCTCCACATAAGTTTCGCCCAGAAGTCCTTGAGGTCACTGTTCTGATGAGATATATCCGAGGTTTAATCAAGGATAACTCCATCAGTGCCGCTCGGGTTCTCTAGGGCGAAGCGCTTGGAACCATTTATTAATTTATACATAGTGCGGTTTAAAAATAGAATAGAGGGTTGATCCCCTTATAAATTCAAACCATCTAAGATATTGTTGAAGCAGGGTGCAGAGCATGCGCCCGACGTTTTCCTGTCAAGTTGGGATCGAAAGGTATGTAACCACCGGACAACGGGTTGCGAAAACGAGAATCACCATAATTCGATACCCACACCACTCTTCTTCAAGATTTTCCGTGAATGCCCCCATTTGCCGCGGTACGGGGAGGGTGAGAAGCTATTTTTGATTGTGCTCCGGATAACACAAGGTGTCAGCGATGACGGGCAGGCTCGTTTCGGTTAGAAACAAGGGATAAACATAAGGTACTTTAGTACGTTACGATGTACCTGGAAAATAGGAGTGTTTAGAACAAGGCATATCGACCATGAGCGCTGATTAGAATGGCTAAGAGACATGCGCCAGTCTCAAAGAGAGCGGCATCGACTGCTCAGTGCCGTGTGATAGAGGTATATAAATAAGCAGCGGCCAGCTCCGTGATGGGGAAACCATGAAAACAAATAAACTTGGTGATGGCCACGTGCTTCCCTTGTTTCTCTCTAGTCTTCCCACTATTCTCCTTCTCGTCCCGCCTTTCGTCGATCTGGCAGCTCCTACTAGCCAGTATCATCCGCTCTTTTCACCTTCCGTTCTTTTCTCCCTGTTACATATCTATTTTCCTCTCAGGAACAATTACAACCCTCAAGTTTCACCGTAGATAACATACATATCTTCCTACCCCCCCAGAAATGGCTCCTTTGGCTGGCAAACCACCTTTTGCAACTGACGAACCCGATTCCTTCTATGAAACCCCTAGGGCACCCCAGCCACGTATCCGCCAGCCAGCACCTCCGAACCCCAACAACAGAACTTCTGCTTACGACGTGTATGTTTTGAACATGAGCATGGGCAAGAAATTTAGACTTACGAACATTTTTCTTCTACCCAGCTATGACAATTATCTTGCAGATGACAAGAATAAATTATCGGCTCCCGCAGACACATCTGCTGCTTCCAACCGGAACTCCGGGATTGGGGCTCTGGGAATGGGTCTCCTGAACATGGGAGACGATTCAGACTCTGATGACGATGACGAAGATATTCGTCCAAAACCCACCAGTCCACCTGGTATTACGCCTATTTCCAAGAATGCAGCGTTAGCTGCAGCGACTGGTGTCAGCGCTCCATCGTCCCCAACTCGGCCCCCTCAAGCCAGGCCACCCCAGCAAGATGGGCAACGACCCCCGCAGGCAATGCACGCTCCGCATCAGGGACCGCCGCAAGGCCGTGAATTTGCCCCACATGCGAACCAGCAACCACCGCATCCTCAACAACATCAGCAGGTAACGCGTGGACCCAGCCAGCAGCAACCACGGCCTGTTGGACCCCCACAACCGCAACAGCGGATGTACAATTCTCCACCTTCCCCGAACCAGCGTCCGCCCCATGGCCCCATCGCTGCGCCGCGGCCTGGTTATGCTGCCCCAATTGCTGCTTTGAATCTCGCTCGCCCGGAAGCCGCTATGGCACCGGGAGGTAGACAAGTACCACCCTCACTGAGCTTGCAGAACCCCTTTGAGCCACCCTTTTCTGGACCCGGACGCGGGCCTGGCTCACCAGCATCGTCCATTCATTCATCGACGCCTCATCCTTTGCAGCCTTCAGTTACCCCCATTACACCAGCTTTCATTCGGCCGGCGACCTCCCCTGTCAACATCTCGTTTGAAGAAGGTGTCGCCACTCCCCGGAAACCCATCATGAGAGGAAATTCCGAAGAAACTCTCTTACCTTCTAGAGGTGAGAAAGGCGACGATTTCTGGCGGAGATTCAGTATGGTTGCGAAGGAGGATAGTCGGAAGAAGGAAAGGTGTGTGTTATTTTTATCTAAAAATTCCTTGTGCTAATTCGAAATAGCTCTTGGTTGAAGAAGACTCGCAACGGCTCTGCCCGACTTTCGCGTTGGGTATGGATTCTTGGTATTGTTCTGCTCCTATGCATTGGCGGTGGTGCGGCTCTTGGCGTATACATGACGCGTAAATCGCCTGGTCACCAACAGCCCACGGCGATTGGAGGCTCGGCCGACAATACTGCCGGCCCAACATCATCTGCCACGCCATCTGGGCCACACCCCAAGGGTTCGAGTACCCGATTACACGTAACCCCGACAAACACTGTTGCAAGGAGGTCGCCCGAAGATGCCTTTCTGACCCCAGCGCCTCTGGCCACCCCGGCACTCGCTCTGCGAATGCACGCGAAACGGAGGCCAGTCGCTCGAGACGCGTGGTAAACTATTATTCTCTCGCCACTCGTGTCCTCCTAGTTTAAATTGGGATTTCACTGTTTATCTTTCGAACCCGTCCGCTCTTTAAAATTCCCGGCGTCATTTTGATTTCTGTTCTCACACGCGCTTCCTCGTTTCTCATCGAACAAACAATATTCAAGGATTTCTTCATCAATATGTATTACGACTCAGTATCCGGCACACCTCCATCCTCCTCTTTACCTCCGACCCTCCTCGCTTCTCCTTTTCTCCTATGACCTCGTCCAACCCGGATCTTCATTCTCATTGTTTATTGCTCTTTATTTTCATTGATCTCGCAATTCCGTTCACCACCCCGGATTTCATGCTTCATTTCATTTTTTCAACCTTGGATACCCTGACCACACAAGCATCACACACTACATGGGCACTACTCATTGACCGCGCGCATGACCTCGATCCGCCCTCTTCTCTCAAGCTCCGACAGACAACTAACCGTTAACTTATGCGTCATCCCACGCTACTACAATTGCCATCCGACTTCCTTCTCTCTCTCTTCCTTCGTCTGTTTCCCCCCTTCCTCTTGGCCGTTTATTCTTAAACTTAATTTACTTATGTTTGACCTCGATACGCTTCTTTATTTATGGATTCTGTTGTCTTCAGTCTTCAATTGTCTATATCTTTTTATGTTTGATTTGATCGGCGTTGGAATATCCAGAATCAAAGTAAGTTGGAGCGGGTGCTCGAATACAACTCGAATATGAGAAGAGTTGAATTCGCCGTGGTGGGAGTTGGGTGCCGGAAATCACCGGCACTGCTGATCATGATATTCCATTTAGAACTTGACATTTGGGTGCCTGTCATATTAGTCAGTTGGTTGTGGTGAACCTCCCCATTCCTGTTCAGCTCACGAATTCTTAAGTACATCTTACCACAAAACTGATGATCTTTCTCACTTTACTATATCTTTCAGTCACTTCGAATCCAAACACTCAAGCCTTCCCAACATATCAACCCCCCACCGATGAGTCTTTATTCATCTTCAATCGAGCAAACGATTCCTTCAGCACCAGATCGATATGGAACATTGTATGGAGCTGCCTTTCCACTATATTTGCTTCCACCTGGGTCGTTGTACACCCCAATATGCCAGGACCTGAGGACTCACAGTGGGCAGTGGTCCGAAGGCGATTGATGATCATGGGTTACCTTCTCCTCGCACCGGAATTCGTCATTATGTGGGCGGCACGACAACATTTCGATGCAAAGAAGGTTACGAAACGGTTCTCAAGTCGTCCAGGCTGGACGAGAACTCATTCATACTTCCTCATCATGGGTGGTTTCACTCTTTATGAACATGGAGATCCCCTTCGGATCCTCGAAGTCGATGATCTTGAGCGGCTCTCGAGCTCGGGGAAGGTTGAATGGCCGACGATTACGGAGAAAGAGATAAAGGATAAAAGTAAAGGTGACTACCTCTCGAAGGGTATCGTCGTCGTTCAGACAACCTGGTTCATTATACAGTGTATCGTCAGAGGTGCCAATGGCCTGGCGGTCACTGAACTGGAGGTGGCCACCTTGGCTTTTGCCGCTCTTACGGGAATCATTTATTACCTATGGTGGAATAAACCTCTGGATGTTGAATGTTCTATCCCTGTCCATATGGTCGATCAAACCACATTTCCCTCACCACAAAAAATTCTTCCGCCAATACCAAGCCATAAGTCCACAACACCGCCTACCCTCACTTGTAACCAACGCCTCCTCGCCTCCATCGCCAACGCACGTCGGAAATACGGGACGTTTCTTGGACTTCTCTATGTATTCATTTATCGCCCCTTCGCATTGTTTCTTGGCGCTTTCGTTGATATGGCTGGCTGCAACGAGATTCCCACTGGACAATTCCGCGTTCCAACATTCTATTCACCCGCTCTAGACGATACAGCAAACGAGTACCTATGGCTCCTCATCCTTGGAGTTTGCGTAGCTCTCGTATTTGGATCCATACACTGCATCGCATGGTCGTTCCACTTCCCCTCGACGCAAGAAAACACTCTATGGAGGGCCTCGGCCGTCGTTATATCAGCGGTGCCCCTTGTAGTCCTCCTCATCTCATCCCCCCTTCAAAAACTCGAAGAAAAGCTCAGCGAGACACGGATGGCGGAGCCATTTTCTGTAATAACGTCGGTCATATTCGCTACGCCCTATTTTGCGTATATCCTCGCACGTTTGGCGCTCCTCGTCCTTCCGTTTACTGCCCTTCGAAAGTTACCTGAGGGGGCTTACCTTGATATTGATTGGACCAATTTCCTTCCTCATATGTGAAACTGAAATTCCACTCAAGTACACAACCAGTACCACACCCAACAGATCCGGCGGATAAAAAGAACGCGACTGGAACGTTTCCCATTCATATCTTGTCCTAACTCCCTCGAAAAATTCCTGTAGTTACATCAATAAAACCTTTAGTTCCGTATGATGTGTGCTTGTCGGTTCCAATGAGCGTCGACAGTGATAAGGACATATCCGGACGGTTAATATCGAGACTTGAATCCATCCCAATCCATCCTTTACAAATTCACTTTCAAAATAATTTAGGAACAAACTATTTACTTCAAGGGCTGCTCGCAGCCAACCTGTGGCTTGGCCGTCTCGCAACCGTGAAACCAATCAGATCTACTCGTTCCATGAAGCCTTTCTTAGGAACAACTTAAAATATTTCTTCAAGGCAATGAACGGCTTTCTCATCACGTTTACTTGTTCGTTTATTCTTTAGAGCCACGTTTTCAAGGTATAAATACCTCCAACGACGCCGTTTACGCAATAAAGTCGAGAGCGCCCTTGAGGTTGAAACGCACGCTCTCGAAGCACGAAGCAAACCTGAAGCGACTGGAGGGCCATCCAGTAACATTTCGAGTATTTGACAATTGATCTTCTCAGACAGATGATAGTGATAAATTTGTGCGGAAATTTTCGATCCAGGAAATTGCAAGCATTGGGATTCAGATGGTGCGTTGTTTTTTTATCGTTATCGTTGTTGTTTCTCACTGGCGCCCATTATAAAGCCTTCTGTTTTAGAGCACACCCACATACACGACACTGTCCCTCCAGACATCAAGCCTCAAAACGTACTCGCACACGAAGATGCCGATTCTACCTTATCGATTTCGGCCTCACAAGGTGCCGGCTTTCGGGGACCCCTCGTGAAGTTGCCCTTGTAAAGGAGCGCATCAATGCGCTTCGAACATTGTCCCGGGGAGTTTGAATGCCGTTGAATGGACTGGTGAATCTATTTTACGGCTGACGGGATTTAGATTCTGACCTGTTATCAGATTTAAATCCAACTGGCGACCTCGAATCACTCGCCTTTCAAACCTTCTCCCTGGTGACCTGTCCTGGCACAAAATCTGCGGCGCTGATTCCGCTGTGGCTCGCATCCCTCAGACCAGGTAGAAGATGCTCTCATGGATTATTACACTCAAGTCGGAGTCTTGTAACTTCTTGTAATATGGTCAACTAATAACTGGCCCATATAGTGTGCAAATAAAATTGTGAACAAATCAATCATAGTCCTTTTTTCCTTTCCTTAGCCTTGCCGTGCCAAGCGCAGGACCTCCATAATCCATACCCAAGGCAAGGAGTCCGGTTCCGCAGTCTTGAAATAGGCCATGAACACGAAGGATATTCGCCTTGCATCCGAATATTGATAAACCTTGTACTCATATCTTAGTCGTTGGCCGTCTTCCATGTCTAGTGCTAAACAAATATGGATTTTTTTTGGATAAATTATAGACTTGATAACTAATTGACTCTAAATTATATGTTCTCGTTGAGCATTCAAATATGGGGGATCATAGTTACCCAGTCAAGTTCGGCATATGCGCCTGGAGGAAGCGCTCGAAGTGCTACTAAAGGAAAAAGGAGGAGGAGGACTCGTGAAATTATATAGGGCCAAGCAACGCCCACATGAAAAACGTGGAAAATGGGTGAGCTTCGTTCGGATAGTCGTGTCGTGGTTCCCATCCACCAGAACGCCGCGAAGATCAACAAGAGAATTAAGGGCATTACTGACACAATAATGGATGAGATTCTCCACCCCCATCTCTCTGGCGAGGAGGAAAATCCATAATACCAAGCGATGCAATGCATAGCCCCAAAAATAATGGATATGAAAGCCCCAAAAGCAATGCGATCCCAGGAATTCCCGGTGTATGCGTAGAATGTGGGCACCCGGAGTGGTCCATTGCGGAGGAGTCTATCGATAGCATGACCGTTACGTTCTTGGAGGTCGGTTTCAATGGTGCATTCATCCATCATGGCGTGGAATTGGGAGATAAGAAGGGAATCAGTCGGTAAGATAAAAAACACATAAATGAGACCTGGGAGAGTGCCGCGTTCTCGACAAGAGGTTTGCATAAGAAGAGGCAGGCGCTTCACCCTATTTTTGAAATGGGGTTTATCTTGTACATGCGGCGGAGAACTTGGAGAATCAGGAGGGAGCGACACACTGGCACGTTGGTTGCTGGGCCCAATTTCGAATCCCTCAGCTATCTCTTCTTCCTCCACCATTGTGGGTGATACGCCGAGAGGTAGGCGGCAACGCGAACAAAGGCGGTTAGGGGGAAGGTCTTGGTCCATAATATTATTCGACTCGGAGGTGGTCTGTCCCATATTAAGTTCCACGAGATGGACAGGAACAGAACAGCGGACATCGAGGGGCTTATCCCACCATAAATAATAGATGACCCCGATGAGTGTAGAAAACGCTAAGGTGACTACCTCTAACTCGGTGATGGTTAGCTTGGAGACTGCTCGTACGAAGAACTGAACAATGAACCAGGTGGTTTGAAAGACAACAATACCCTTTGAGAGGTAGTCGCCCTTGCTCCTATCCTTGATGTCTTCCTCCGTAATGTCTGGCCAGGCTATCCTCCCTGCTCCCGCTAGTGTTTGGAGGTCGTCCCATGCTAAAACTCTGAGAGGTCTCCTATTTGCGTGAAGCGTAAAGCCGCCCATAATGAGGAAGAAGGCATGAGCTTTCGTCCAACCTGGGCGTCCTTCAATTTGGAACTTTTCCGTTAGGACCTTTGTATCGCGATGCTGTCTTGCTGCCCATATAATGACCATCTCCGGCGTGAGTAGGACAAATGTCATGATCATCAAACGCCTACGGAGGATTTTCCATCCCGAGTCTCCAGGGGCTGGAATGTTTGGGTGAACGGCAATCCAAGCACATGCAAAAAGCGTTGAGAAACAGCTGAAGATAATGTTCCATATTGTGCGGTTGTCGGAAGGAGTGTTCTCCTTACTAAGAATGGATTGGAAATGGACTGCAGTAGAAAGTGGTGGGTGACCCGTTGGGATGGCAAGTGTGGATGTCCTAGAACTAATGCAGAGGCAGAGTAAAGTGAGAAGAATCATGGTATGGTAGAGAGAAGTAAACTGAGGGATGTTACTTACCGCATCCATATCTGTCATTCGGTAAGATGGAAAAATGATGAAAACGATGAAAACCCTGCCATGTTGCCTTCTAATTGCCCTCCGAACAGTGGTAAGGTGTCAATATGTCAATCCTGACAAGAGTTTGATGCTACAGGCAGGCAAATTCATGCGTACTATAATTATCCTAGTCAACAAGTGACTCTAAACGAGGACTGGAGGGCCGACTTTCCGAGGCGTAGAGCTCATCCAAGACTCCGAGTACAGTTAAAAAGTGGCATAGCAGTACTGACACCCATTTGTGCTGGAGATCTGTGGATAATTTCCCATGGAAACTGGGTATTCACTGGTGAAATGATGAATGGAAGTGGATGAGTTGTCTTGAAAGTAATGCCTGTATTCGCTGAAGTTACGTTTGGTCGTGGCTGTGAACTTCCGCAATAGCCGATGCCACGTTCAGATCTCAGAGCTGACAATGCATAAATAGGCGTAACATTACCTGCGAATTGCCCTTGCATTTATTGACCGGAAAGCAACCAGTCGAAAAGTTAAGTAGGGGAGAAATTAATAATACAAGCGGGTATCCAGGATCTTTAGTAAAAAGCGAGTCACGGGCCAAGAGTCCTTGGGGCAGTGTCAGTAACAGTCAGTATCGTGAAGGAGGGTGCACTGGGATATTTAAATGTGGGGAATTATCGTTGCCCAGTCAAGATCAACGTATGCATCTGGAGGAAGCGCCCGAAGTGCTATGAAAGGAAGAACAAGGAGCGCTATCCGCGAAATCATATACAACCAAGCTGAACACTCACGAAAGATGGCGAAAATAGCTGAACCCTCTTTTATGAATCCCATCCTGTACACCGTAAACAACGACAAGAGCATGAGGGGCACTACTGACATGTGAATGGCTAATATTCTCCACGCCCATCTCTCTGCTGAAGAGGGAAATTCATCGTACCAAGCCAAGCAATGGATAACCCCAAAGAAAATGGAGACGCAACCCCCAAAAAGGAAGCGAACCCAAAAACCCCCAATAGATGAAGAATAAAATGTGGGGACGCGAAGAGGGCCATTGCGGAGGAGTGCGTCACTGGGTTGGTCGTTTGGTTCTCGGGTGTCGGTTTCTAGGGTGCACTCAGTCACCATAGCGTCGAATTGAGCGCCAAGAAAGAAATTAGCCGGTAGGAATATGAACACATGGATGAGGCCCGCCGGAATGCCACGTTCTTGACAAGAATTTTGGATAAGAAGGTGGAAGCGCTTCATCCAGCTAACGTCCGACGTGGACTTTCGCGGGAAATCGGTCTGAGGTGGTGGTGGCCTGGGTGGGGAATCTTTTATCATCGTTCGTATTGAATTGAAACGGGATTTATCTTGTACGCGTGGCGGAGGACTTGGAAAATCAGGAGGGAGCAACACGCATTGTTTACTAATCCCGATATCACCTCCCTCAGCTGCCGCTTCTTCCTCCGCCGTGGGTGATATGTCGAGAGGTAGAGAGCAACCCAAACAAAAATCTTTAGGGGAAAAATCTTGGTCCGTAATGTTATTTGAGGTGAGCTGTTCCATATTAAGTTCCACAAGATGGATGGGAACAGAACAGCGGACATCGAGGGGCTTATCCCACCATAAGTAATAGATGATGCCGATGAGTAGGGAAAATGCTAAGGTGACGACCTCTAACTCGGTGATGGTTAGTTTGGAGGCCGCTCGTGCAAGGAACTGAACAATGAACCAGGTGGTTTGAAGGACGACAATACCTTTTGAGAGGTAGTCACCCTTGCTCCTATCCTTGATTTCTTCCTCCGTAATATCTGGCCAAGCTATCCTCCCTGCTCCCGCTAGCACTCGAAGGTCTCTCCATCTTAACACTCGAAGAGGCTTCCCTCGCTTGTGAAGTGTAAAGCCGCCCATAATAAGGAAGAATGCATGGGTTTTCGTCCAACCTGGACGTCCTTCAATTTGGAACTCTTTTACTAGAACCTTGGCGTCGCGATGTTGTCTTGCAGCCCATATAATGACCAGCTCCGGGGCGAGTAGAACATATGCCATGATCATCATACGCCTGCGGAAGATTTTCCATCCCGAGTCTCCAGGCGCCGGAATGTTTGGATGGACGGCGATCCAGGCACACGCAAAGAGTGTCGACAAACAGCCCCAGATGATGTTCCATATTGTACGTGTGTTGGAAGGGGTGTTGTCCCTAATAAGAATTGATTGGGAATTGAAGACTGCGGGAGGAAGTGGTGGGTGACCCGTTGGGATGGCGAGTGTGGATGTCCTAAAACTAATTGAGAGGCAAAATAAAGTGAGAAGAATCATGGGAGCAATAGGTTATGGAACTTCACGACAGCCATATTATAAGTAGATTGAGAGTGCCATGTTTGATAACAGGGCCGATGGCCGTCTGCCTTACAAAAAGTTGGGCGCGCCAAGGCCGAACATCTATCCTTGGTGTGACTGGCAAATGACTTGGAGCTCCGATCATCCATGTTGTTCGCCAAAAAGTGAATGGTCGACGACAGTTTTTGAGTGTCGCATGTACATCGTTTTAACCGCAACGTTGTAAGGTAGTGTGAACACCAGTGCTCTGACTGGCGATCTGCCTCACGTCTGAGTCCGAGTATACAGATCAAGTGCTCTTCTCTTACAGAAAGGTGTTACCTTGCTTACAAGATTGTTTTGCGGGGTCATAATTCCGCAGTCGTCGTTCCTAACTTTCCGCTGATAAGTTGCATTTTCTGGAGAAATTTAGAAGCACACCGTAAAGGGTGTAAACGTCAGTGTTTGCCAACAGGCAGACATTTCGCTGGGCGCTGATGAATTCAAGTTGACGCATGGGCTTTGCCCTCCGGATTCTCTCGCCAAGGGCTAAGCCCTCTCGCCAAGTCCCTTGCAGCCATCCTCTCAAGCGCTCAACCTCTTTACTCAATCTCTTGCTCAAAATGATGTGACTTACCCTCGACAGGTCCTGAGTGAACATGCCAAAGGAATGTGATGATGATGATGGTTAACAAGGACACGAACCACAAATAATGACTTGGATGGTGTCGCCAAAGCTGGCCAAATACCGCCAAGATGGTGCATGGCGCGCCCGCAGCACTCCTGCACAACCGTACGCCGACCGGTTTCGAGTTCGGAGTTCGGTATAGTAACACAGTACGTGTAGTTGGCTGCTTATATCATGGTATGGTTTTATTAACTTCAACAGTCTAGACAATCAGTCAGAATGGGGTCGAAAACCGTCAAAAATGGGCCCGTTTAGACCTGTCATGGTAAGGATCTCTTGACATGTTGACTGCGACTGACAATTTGGAACCAGCAGTGGACCATAGTCTATCTATAGCCCATGAATATTTAGACCACCTGAACAACAGCCTGAGGGGACATGGTCAGATTGATGTCGGTATTAATGGTGTGTTCGGAAATGGGCTCATTATTCAAAATTCAAACCCACGTTAAGACACCGGCACAGTTGAGGATTGTTGCCACAGGTATGGATGAAGTGCGTGCGGATGGCTGTGATGTGTGGCCATCTGTCCTCAACCTTCTCTCCTCCTCGCATGGGTATGCAGTCACATCGCCACCCAAGATCACCTAGACAAGCAGCCAGAGAGATCGGCCATCAACAATCAACCCTATACATGCTTCGCCTTTGGTATTGCACTCGCCCTCACAAGTCTGTCTTTCCTGGGTGGTTCTCCTAATTCCCTGTGCTCTTGATAACATTGCTGTTTCACCATGTTCTCGACTTCACCTTGGTGGGATGAATTAACATTTCTTTTGAACGGGTGAGTATGGTAGGATTTTTAAAATAAATAAGAAGTTTCTTGCTAATGATGAGGTCTCAAACGTGCCGGAAATGCTGAAGGTGTCCGGCGGCCAAGCTCAAGAAAAGTGCGTGGTTCTTTCTTTCCTCCGTCGCCATTCGCCATTCTCATCTGACATGTGGTTGATGATGGTTCCATAGGAATTACGCAGTCATTCCATCCGGCGAGTTTGGACACTTTAGTCCGAAAATTTGACAAGAATATAAGCAGGAAGATGCCTCAGCTTGACAATTGCTCCCTGTGCTATCGGCGGTTCATCTTCATGAAAAACTATTCCCACAATCTCTCCACAGGCGGCGTTGGTTATGTCGAGGCCTGTTTCCACATTCTCTGTGACTATAACCCTCATTCCAATGGTTATTTTTACTTGACAGGGAAGGTCATTTGCGACTCGATTGCGACCTCTTTTTTTTTTTCGTCTGGTGGGCCTAATTTTCTTTTATGCTGAGGCTGAGAGGTTGGTATCTGTCGTCAGCTGGGCACACAAAGATCTCCTACCGCTCTCTCACCAGACTTTGGGAAGTGCCTCATCATTCCATCGTTTGCAAACCGCATGTCGAGGGGTTACTAAGTGCGTGTTTACATGGGTCAGTTGAAAAGTCAGCATTCATATTGTTTTAGATCCTTATCGCACGCACGTCCTACCCAGAGATGGTGCGGAAACTCGCTTTTGCTCCTGAGAGTAACAATTCGGTGCTGTTGACCTTTTTATCTCATCTCCGAACCAAACTGTAAATGTAGATTGATGTTAATGTTTTAGTTTAACAATCGCCATAAAGCATTTATGATTAGAGTAAATGCCGCTATTGGCGGCCACCTGGAGGAAGGGCGCGAAGTGCTATCAAAGGAAGAACAAGGAGCGCTATCCGCGAAGTTGTATATCCCCAAGCAAAACTCTCGTTGAAGATGATAAAAATGATTGAATCCTGTTCTACGATCCCCTGCATAAACAACAAAAAGTACATGAGGGGCACTACTGACACGATAATGGCAGATATTCTCCACCCCCATCTCTCTGGCGAAGAGGGAAATTGATCATACCAAGCAATGCAATGGATAGCCCCAAATAAAACGGATACGCAGGCCCCCAGAACCAGGCGGTCCGAAGAAGCCTCGTGGGATGAATAGAATGTGGGTACGCAGAGAGGGCCATTGGGGGGAAACGTGTCAGTGGGCTGATCGTTTGGCCCTCGGGTGTCGGTTTCTAGGGTGCACTTATTTATCATGGCTTCGAATTGAGCGCCGAGGGGCTTATCCCACCATAAATAATAGATGACCCCGATGAGTGTGGAAAATGCTAAGGTGACTACCTCCAATTCGGTGATCGTCAGTTTGGAGGCGGCTCGGGCAATGAATTGAACAATAAACCAGGTGGTTTGAAGAACGACAATGCCCTTCGAGAGGTAGTCGCCCTTGCTCCTGTCCTTGATTTCTTCCTCCGTAATATCTGGCCAAGCTATCCTCCCTGCTCCCGCTAGCACTCGAAGGTCTCTCCATCTTAACACTCGAAGAGGCTTCCCTCGCTCGTGAAGTGTAAAGCCGCCCATAATGAGGAAGAATGCATGGGTTTTCGTCCAACCTGGACGTCCTTTAATTTGGAATTCTTCTGCTAGCACCTTGGCGTCGCGATGTTGTCTTGCTGCCCATATAATGATCAGCTCCGGGACGAGGAGAACATATGCCATGATTATCATACGCCTACAGAAGATTTTCCATTGAGAGTCTCCGGGTGCTGGAATGTTTGGATGGACAGCGATCCAAGCACATGCGAAGACTGTCGAAAAACAGCTCCAGATGAGTCATGATGTTCCATATCGTGCGGCTAGTATTGTCCCCAATAAGATTTGATTGGAAATTGGAGACAGCGGGAGGGAGTGGTGGGTGGCCCGTTGGGATGGCGAGTATCCTAGAATTGATGCAGAGGCAAAGTAAAGTGAGAAGGATCATGGGAGTAATGGATTATAGGATTTTCACGACAGTCACATCATAAGCAGCTCGAGAGTGGCTGTGTTTGATAACAGTGCCCATGGCTGTGTAGAATATGACTGTATTCGCCGAAGTCAAGATATCGGCGTAACGTGACCTGCAAATTCCCCTTGCATTTATTGACCGGAAAGCGAGCAGTCGACGAGTTCTAGCGTCTCAACAACAGTCGAGAGAGGCGTTCAGCGAGGACGATTATGCATGTCTATTCCGAACAAATTCGTGTAAGTAGGGGAGAAATCAAAAATCCATGCGAGTACTAGTCAGGATCTCGAATAAGTAGGGGGCGAGTCACCGTCTTAAAACCGTCCTTGGGATGTCAGTCTCGTGGAGGGGAATCTAGTCGGATAGTTAAATATGGGGAATTATCGTCGCCCAGTCGAGATCGACGTATGCGCCTCGAGGAAGGGCCCGAAGTGCTATCAAAGGAAGAACAAGGAGAGCTATCCGCGAAACCATATACAGCCAAATAAAACTAGCTGCGAAGATTTGGAAAATGAGTGAACTCTCTTCCACAATCCTCATCCCGCCCACCATGAACAACGACAAGAGCACGAGGGGTACGACTGACACGACAATGGCAGATATTCTCCACCCCCATCTCTCTGGAGAAGAGGGGAATTCAGCATACCAAGCGATGCAATGGATAACCCCAAATAAGATAGATACGCCAACCCCAACAATAAGGCGAGCCCCCAAACCATCGGTAGATGAAGAATAGAATGTGGGCACACGGAGAGCGGTATTACTGGGCTGATCGTCTGGCTCTCGGGTGTCGGTTTCCAGGACCTCGGATAGATTGCCGAAAGAGGAATAGAGCCGTTGATTTACGAGCACATAGAAGAGGCCTGCGAAAGTGCCGGTGCCGTGCTTTTGATTAAAATCTTGGATACGAAGATGGAGGCGCTTCATCCAGCTAAAATTCGATGCGGGTCTTCGCGGGAAATCGGTCTGAGGTGGTGGTGGCTCGGGTGTGGAATCCTTTATCGATGTTGGTATTGAATTGAAATCTTGTATGTGTGGCAGAGAACCTGGAGACCGAGAATCAAGAGGTAACGACACGCATCGGTTACTAACGCCGAATTCGCCTTCTTCATTTCCCTCTACTTCCTTCACGACTATGGGTGATATGTTAAGAGGTACGAGGCAACAGAAACAAAAATCTTTAGGGGAAAAATCTTCGTCCATAATGTTATCCGAGGTGGTCTGTTCCATATTGAGTTCCACAAGATGGACGGGAACCGAACGGCGGACATCGAGGGGCTTATCCCACCATGAATAATAGATGACCCCGATGAGTGTGGAAAATGCTAAGGTGACTACCTCCAATTCGGTGATCGTCAGTTTAGAGGCAGCTCGGGCAATGAACTGAACAATGAACCAGGTGGTTTGGAGGACGACAATACCTTTCGAGAGGTAGTCGCCCTTGCTCCTATCGTTGATTTCTTCCTCCGCAATATCTGGCCAGGCTATCCTCCCTGCTCCCGCTAGCACTTGAAGGTCCCTCCATTCTAAGACTCGAAGGGGCTTCCCTCGCTTGTAAAGTGTAAAGCCGCCCATAATGAGGAAGAATGCATGGGTTTTCGTCCAACCTGGACGTCCTTTAATTTGGAACTCTTCTGTTAGAACCTTGGCGTCGCGATGTTGTCTTACTGCCCACATAACGACCAGCTCCGGGGCGAATAAGACTTGTGCCATTATCATCATACGCCTACAGAAGATTTTCCATTGAGAATCTCCGGGCGCTGGAATGTTTGGATGGACAGCGACCCAAGCACATGCGAAGACTGTCGAAAAACAGCTCCAGATGATATTCCATATCGTGCGGGTGTTGGGAGGGGTGTTGTCCCTAATAAGATTTGACTGGAAATTGAAGACTGCGGGAGAAAGTGGTGGGTGGCCCGTTGGGATGGCGAGTATCCTAGATTTAATGCAGAGGCAAAGTAAGGTGAGAAGGATCATGGGAATACTGGATTATGGGACTTCACGACAGTACTTGAGTAGCTCGAGAGTGGCTGTGTTTGATAACAGCGCCCATGGCTTTGTATAATGTGTCCAACCTTGTTCGGCGTGCGAAGGCCAGACGGGTGTCCTTGTTACGATTTGACATCTATCTACGCAAATGAGGTCCCATGCAGTTCCCCAAAAGGCGAATGGTCGACAGTTTCTCAGTATCGTGAGTACAACGGACTAGACCGTTGCAACCGCAACGTCGTAGGGGGTGATGTGAACACGAGCGCTGAGTGGTGTCCCTTGCGCCAGAGGCCTAGTATACACAGAAGAATTACAACCACGTAAAGGCTCTCCTCTTAAAGCGAGCTATAAATGCCTCATGGCCAATTTGAATTCGGGGTAGCAGGTTGGAGACAATTGATGGATGATGAATCCGAGTTGAAACGTTGACAAGTGACATCCTTCTGATGACCGAGCTTAGTGATCGTAAAATCAACAAAAGCTGGAACACGTCTATAGTCATAAACAACGCGTCTTGTTGATTGACGCGTCTCTAATTGAGACGCGTCTAACCCTAACCCATGAAATGAGAAGCGTCATCAGTTCCGCATTTCTTTGGCGCGCCATGGCCGATAATGAGTATCTCAAACAACGTACACAATATCATAGCAATATATGGAACATTGTATGGAATCAGAGAGTTTCTGTAGGCTTTTCAATGTACAATTATTGAAGGACCATCAAAAAAGGATACCCAATGACAAACATCAAAGCTTAGTCAGTAGTCACGATAAAAGTTGAACGCGTTCTTGTTTCGTGTCTCACTTTCTTCCCCCACCACTACCTCCGAGTCCTCTTTACAGAGATTCCATTTCCTCCCTCAATATCTTCATATATTCCACGATAGTTCAGCGGATACGATGGCTTACGTCTTCAAACGAGGTCAGCTACACATGTCTTTGTTCTGAGCATTCAACTAACGAGCATCATGTTTGACCAGATGGGTATGTCCTTTGTTCGTTACACGCGTTTAAGCGCGTCGATGGGTCATCGGGATACTAAGTATCAACCTACAGGCGTAAGGAACGCGTCCAATTTGATAAGGTACGCCGTAGATCGCGTCGATATGACATCTGAGCGCCAACGACTAGCGACTTGCCTTAGATCACAGCACGAATCACCAAACTCTCTTACGGTCTCGATCTGAACTACGTGGACCCAGTAGAGTATGCATTACTCTTTTCGTACCATTTTCATATCTCATCACCACCATCTGCAGGGTCACACAAAAGGTCGTCGCTGGAGTGTACCAAGGCGTAACGACAGTGGAGCTCGATGTGAGTTGTTGATTCAAACCTTTGGTCGTGCCTCTGCTCACCTATTCCCAGAACTTGGCAGCTGAAACAGCGGCATACCTGACAACAAAGCATCCAGACTACGCTGTCCTTGCAGCTCGCATTGCGATTTCAAATCTCCACAAGGAGACCAAGAAGAATTTTTCACAAGTTATCAAGGATCTTTATGAATATGGTGAATTGTTTTATGGTCCCAACCGATCGTCATCTTATCGAAATTGTTTAGTGAACCCCAAGAACGGAAAACCGGCTAGTATGATTTCGAAAGAGACATACGAAATTGTCCGTGATAATGCTGAGACACTCGACTCTGCTATCATCTACAATCGCGACTTCAGTTACAATTTGTTCGTCTCTTCTTGCATTTTCGTTTCAATCACACTAATCACCTTCTAGTTTCGGGTTCAAAACTCTCGAACGATCCTACCTCCTTCGCATCAACGGACGTGTCGCTGAACGACCGCAGCATATGATCATGCGAGTCGCCGTTGGAATCCACGGCTCTGACATCGACAGGGTAATTGAGACATACAATCTTATGTCCGAGCGTTACTTCACACACGCTTCTCCCACTCTCTTCAATGCCGGTACACCAAACCCCCAACTGAGCTCATGTTTCCTAGTTGCCATGAAAGATGACTCAATTGAGGGTATCTATGAGACTCTGAAAAACTGTGCCATGATTAGCAAGACTGCTGGAGGAATTGGCCTCAGCATTCACTGCATTCGTGCTACAGGGTTCGTGTTCTTCGTTTTTTCTTTCCTCTGACTATCTTAAGGAAGGTTTTAGATCATACATTGCTGGAACCAACGGTTATTCCAACGGAATCGTCCCGATGTTGCGAGCGTACGACGCTACTGCTCGTTATGTGGACCAAGGTGGCAATAAGCGACCTGGCGCGTTCGCTATCTACATCGAGCCATGGCACTCCGATATCTTTGAGTTCCTCGACCTCCGCAAGAACCACGGAAAGGAAGAAGCTCGCGCTCGCGATCTCTTCTATGCTCTCTGGATTCCCGATCTTTTGTAAGTTCCTTTACGTTTGCATCTTGAGAAAATCGGCCCTAACCCCTCAATAGCATGAAACGTGTCGAACAGAATGGCGATTGGTCCTTGTTCTGCCCGAATGAGGCACCGAATATGCATGAGGTTTACGGAGCTGAATTCGAAGAATTGTACACGAGATACGAGAAGGAAGGCCGCGCTCGCAAGACCATTCCTGCTCAAAAACTTTGGTATGCTATCCTCGAGGCTCAAATCGAAACTGGAGGACCATTCATGACTTATAAGGATCATGCTAACAGTAAGTAGTTAATCACGTCTTTGATTTACTCTGTTGACGAGCATACTGTTAGATAAATCCAACCAGAAGAACCTGGGTACCATCAAGTCGTCGAACCTCTGCACGGAAATCATCGAATACTCCGCCCCCGACGAGACCGCCGTGTGCAACCTCGCTTCTCTTGCTCTGCCAACTTTCATCGTCAACGGCGTATACGACTTCCAGAAGTTGCATGATGTCGCCAAGGTTGTCGCTTATAACCTGAACCGCATTATCGACGTCAACTACTACCCCATTCCTGAAGCTCGTCGTTCCAACTTCCGCCATCGCCCCATCGGTATTGGTGTGCAAGGTCTTGCCGACGCCTTCATGGCACTTCGCATGCCCTTTGATTCTCCTGAGGCCAAGGAGCTCAATATCAAGATTTTCGAGACCATCTACCACGCTGCCCTGGAAGCCAGCGCCGAGCTCGCTGAGCGTGACGGTCCTTATGAGACATGGATGGGAAGCCCGGCTCAGCTTGGGCAGCTCCAGTACGACCTTTGGGGTGTTACCCCCACTGATTTGTGGGACTGGGCTTCATTGAAGGAGAAGATCGCCCGTACTGGTCTCAGGAACTCGCTTTTGGTCGCTCCGATGCCTACAGCTTCGACCAGTCAGATTCTTGGCAACAATGAATGTTTCGAGCCCTACACAAGGTATTTTTTTGTTTTACCTTTTTTGATTTTAACATATACTAATTTGTCTTGCCTAGCAACATTTACACTCGTCGTGTCCTCGCCGGTGAATTCCAGGTCGTTTGCCCCTGGCTTCTCCGCGAACTCGTCGACCTCGGTCTCTGGGACGACACCATGAAGAACATGATCATCGCACACAACGGCTCCGTCCAAAACATCCCTACCATCCCCGACGACGTCAAGGCGATTTACAAAACCGTCTGGGAGATCTCACAAAAGAAGGTCCTAGACCTTGCCGCGGACCGTGGTGCCTTCATCTGCCAGAGCCAGAGCTTGAACGTACACTTGCAAAGCCCGACGCTCGGTCAACTGACGAGCATGCACTTCTATGGGTGGAAGAAAGGGCTGAAGACGGGGATGTATTACCTCCGCACGAGGCCGGCGGCACAGGCTATCCAGTTCACGGTAGACCAGAGCGTGTTGAACAGCGCGAAACAGCAGACGGCGAATGCGAATTCGGCGCGTGCTGCTGCTGGTTCAAAACCCGCCTCGCGTCCTGTTGTCCAGACGCCGTCCATCGCGACACGGGTGGCGGTCAAGCAGGAGCCTGTCTCGCCTCCTCCGTTGAAATTTGATCCTTCGCCGTCTCCTGCACCATCGACGCCGCCTGTTATCACTCCATCGTCGTCAGGCGGATCTACTGTCGCTGATGCAGGGGAGTCTTCGGTCTTGACCTCACTCGCCGCGCTTTCCCTCGATGAGAAGACACTCAAGGCTGCTGAGGCCGACCCCGAGTTCGCTGCTGCTCTGCTGAGGAAGCACGAACGTGAACTCGAGGATGCGAAATTGCAGTGCTCGTTGGAGAATAAGGAGGCGTGCTTGATGTGCTCTGGCTAAACGAAAAGTTAAACATGTTTTTGTTTTTTGTCAGTCCTCTTGCATCGCTGTTCTGTTTTTTTTTTCTCATACGTACTAGCCCTTCATTCCTCGCGTCGCGCATCCATCGCTCCATCATTGAGTTTTACAATGGACTCTGTTGTAATATGCCCCCCATCCTCTTCTTCTCCAGTTTTCTGTTGTCTCATACATAACTAATTTTCCCAAGAACCAATCGATTCTTAGTCTGCCTTGCTTAGCTCTCATCTCCGTATTTCTTTTTTTGATACCTGTACGTGTACCTAGAACCAAATCTAAGTCTTGTTGATGGTTATACTGTAACCAAGGAAAGGATTGAATCTTTGTTCTTTAGATGCGAAGCGCAGAAGGTGGTGTGGTATGCTCTTAATATTATTATTACTATTATACATGTCAACTTGTACATCAGTGCATCCCAAGTTCATGAAATACATAATGTTATAATGAAAAAAAAAAAAAAGATAAAGATGCCGTGGTGTCTAGGTAGGAGTGCAACTAGATAGATAAAAGCCAAATACGTTGATGATCCTCTTGTCCGAGAGTCGGCGCCAACGCCGTTTCCGAGGCCCCACTATCCCTGGATTCCTGGGCTTCAGAAGCAGGAATACCCGATCGATAGCTGTTGAACCAGAGCGGTTGACTAAAAAAAAAATCAAATTAAATAATTTACAGCTCAGTCCTCCCACTGGACACTCTAACCCGCGCCTGCTCGACCGCGCGATACAGGTCTGCGCCTGCCGTCGCGTCGGGTTTGAATTCAAAGGCGGAGAGGATAGCGGGTACGGAATCGCGTGTCAATAAGACGATGTGAGGTGGTTCTGGATTCGGGTCCGTTGTTGACTCTGATGTAGGTGATGGCGATGGCGATGAATCTGATGAAGGAGAAGAAGAGGTGGACGATGCAGGGTCTTCTAATGATGATGATGATGATGATGGAGACGCCGAGGATGACGATGTGGAGGTTGACGTTGACGACCTGGGTTCTGCGAGTTTATGTATCTGATAAACTGCATCTAATGATTCGTTCGGTTCCGGGACGATTAACTCGTGCTCTAGTAGGGACTGGAGATATTGCGAGGATTTATAAGCTAAAATGTATCAAATTCATGAGCACTTTCATCCAAGGAAACAAAAAAGTATACACACCTCTATAATGCGACCATGCCCGCCAGACACAGAAGAAGAAAGGGAGATTGGGTATTATGGCTGGAAAAAAGCAACTCGAATTCGATTGAGACGGGCGACCAGCGATGAAAACGCACGAATAATCATAAAAGGCGCAGTGACAGGTGCCACAATCATCCAACCGTAGAATCCTCTTCGATGTCTGGGTATCCGGTGCTCTGTGTACGCGCGCAACTCTGACAGAGCGCTTGAGGGTGATAGGATTGAAGGTGGAAATATTAGAGGGATCTAGGAATGGAGGAACGGTTTGTGTCAGACGTGCATTATTCAAATGTTGTTCAGGGAATGGAAGTATACCTTTGGCGGCTCTTCTTTCTCGTTCAGCACAGGACTCCGTTTGAGTTGGATTATTGATGGACCGAGGGATGGGTCAATACTCTTGAGAGCCAACTCTTCAAATTCCATCCTATCCACCAGTTTCTCTCCAAACTGGTACGTTTTCAACTAGATAAACAATGTTTCGCATAAGTATAAGATGAATAAAATAAGAAAAAGAATAAAAACACACCTTCCACCCACCCTCCGCTTTCCCAAACCCAGCCCAAATTTCCGCAGCCTTCCCCGTCGCCCAATTCACAATTCCCTGCTCGGGTAACCACCCTTTCTTCTCCACCTCTTCAGAAGCACTCTCTCCAGGTTTCTTCTTATCGCTAGTAGCTGTCGATAGCAGCTTCTGCTTGGCCGATATTTGAAACTGGTAATATGTCAATCGATTGAGTTTCGTGCCATTCGTCGCCCGTATGACTCGTGTATTAGGTCGTGTAAGTGGCACGGCGATAATCCTCATCTTCCGTAGGGGATTCACCATCCTTTAATGCCGTTCGTCCTTTCGTGATGGTAGTCGTTCTGGGTAGTGTGTGAAACCAAAAAAAAAAAAAGAAAAGAAAAATTGTTCGAGTCCAAGTCCCGTTATGAAGGAGAAATATTTGAGGCCGGAACTAACAGGAATTGAGAAATGGCAGAAGAAGAGGAATTATAGATACGAAAGGATGATCGAGCACAAAGTTAAGTATGATTGTCAGAAATATTTCAAGGACAGTTTGATCGGGCATACATAACCACGTGCCAGTTCTCCAAAGAATGTTTTTTTTTTGGCAAAGTACAGATACAAATTGTACACTAAACCTCCAAAGGGTAGTACTTAGTAAATTATAGAGCACTTACGCAATAGAAAAATAATCAACAAACAAGTCAATGAACATAGAGTAAAACAGAAAACCAATGTTTTGTTATCCAAAATTCACAAACGGACGTGAATATGTCGCCCCCCCCTCCATACTTCATTCTGCAGCCCCAAACGGCAGCGTTCCATTGGCACCCCGCTCCGGATCTGGCATCCTCAACACACGCACGCTCGGTCCAAGCTGAACGTTCGTCATGTCTTGAGGCGTGATCAGAATATACTGTTTCCTATCCGAAGTATTGGCAGTGTCGATCATCATCCTCATACTGATACGACGGTTAATGGCATCCATGAACACATCGAATTCATCTAGGAAGAAAGAACGTTATGAGCTGGTATAACAGGGTTCGCCTCGAATGGGTAGGAAAAAAAAGTTTTTACCGAGACAACGCAGAGGGCACCCGATACACTCCCACAAGGAAAGAAGCAGGCAAATTGTCGAGAAGGATTTCTCGCCTCCACTCAACGAACGTGGGTCTTTCTCGCGCGAATTTCCCTGAGTCTGGGCTTGATCATCCGTTTGCACCTACAAACATCGAAGAGAGTCAGGTAAACGGTAATCACTTTTGAAGAAAATGTAAAAACTAACCCGAATATCCAAAGTGCCCTTGTGGTGGTTGAACAGGATCTTGCCATAGTAACCCCGGTTTGACAAATGATATTGGAAAACGTGTTTGCAGCGAAGAGCGATATGTCGCCTGAACTCTTGCCAGCGGGCCAGGCGAATGAGCAGGGAGGCCTTGAGAGCCTACACACACGAAATCAACGATCGACATGGAACATTCAAAAGATCCGATGTCAACGAACCTTATTCAGAGCAGACATTTGCTTGAGCTCCTTCTCCACCTTTTCAAGGTTTCCTGTCGCCTTATTAACCTCTTGCACCATCTCCTCAACCGAGGCACCCTGTCTACCAAGACACAATCCCCCATCAGCATTGCCTCCTAAATCAAGAAAACACCAATAACAAACGTACTTCTTCTCCCTTTCCTTCAACGCCTTTGACACACTCTCAAGCTGCCTCTCAACATCCTCGACCTTGCGCGGATTAGGCACAGGATTACAGAACTCCAGCGCCTTGGCAGTCCAGTTCTACAAAAAAGTCATCATCGGATAGCCAATCAGTATATGTGCATTAACATCTCGTTTTGACCGAACCCATTACCTTAAACTCTGTTTCCAAAACCTCAGCAGCTTCCTGTGCAACATCCACCTCCCTCTTCTCCTTCGTATGCTTTTCCTCCATATGTCGTTTCGCATTCTGAGCCTGCAAACGCTTCTCGACAGCTCCATCCATTTGTACCTAAAGGCGTGCAAATAATCAATTTCAGACAAAAAGGTTATATATAAAAAAGCAAAACAAAAAACATTACCTGAATCGCATTCCTCTTGCCCTCATATTCACCAAGCATCTCCTTCACCTCTTTCGTTTGATGTTGCAACCCAATCTGCGTCTCGTCCAAAGCCACCTTCTGCGCCATGACATCTTTGAATTGTTCCTTGATACTTTCTTTTTCCTCCTCGGCTTCCTATAAAACATCGAGAATCAGGGGGGTGGTACGAAAAAAAGTGAAAAAAGCAGGTAAATAAACAACGCACCTGCTTGGCACCCTCAAACCCTTGCAAACCGGCTGGAAGCTCCTCATTAGCCTCGGCCTGCAGGTTCGCCACGTTCTGCTTCGCCGTGCGTAAATCACCCAAAAGACGCCTTTCTTGATCCTAAAAGCCAACCAAGAAAAAAAAAATGAGAAAGAGCTATAAACATCAACGAACAACAAAAAAACTTACGCCAAGCCGTTCAAGATTCCGCTTGTGTGCATGGAACTGTGGTTTCATGACTTCAATCTGCTGCTCAATCTCCCTCCACTGCGTCTCGAGTTGGACTTTCTGATCAGTGTAATGTCTAGAAAAAAGCCCTGTTAAATAACGTGCTCCTGCAATCACCAAGTAGATGAATCATATTCACCTAATCTCCGATTGCGTATCTCGACCCGTCAACAGGAGGCTCATGGGACCATTTCCGGTCCTTATATTCAAGGGCGAACTGGAAACACCTCCTTCCCTGAGAACGAAAAAAAAAAAAAAATCAATTCCGACTCTTTCTATTCGTTCTCTGGGGGAAAAACACTCACGCAAAAACGCGGACAGCAAATCTATCATGAGACCAAGCCTGACCACCACCACGGAGACGCTGGAGGATTTCCTGAGCCTCTCGACGTGTCGGAGCGAGAATCTGGCTCTCTATACGCGCTTGATTGATCAAGATCCGGAGGACATGAGGGTCAGAAATCTGATTTTTGCACGATGTGAGTTTACGAGTTGACAGAGAAGGAGAATGACGAACATCTAACGCCCTCAAAACAGTGAGCAGATGCTCAGGTGGCTCGCCGTGTCGGTAATCAAACAGATCTTTTTCATATACGATGATCATAGTGGACGGACTAAACGAAAAAAAAAAAAAAAGAAACAGTCAGCGACCAGAACAAGAAAAGCACCGTTCCAAACACCCACTTTCCACTCTGCACCAAAAGATTCTTCAACTGCTGTCTATCCCTCGCATCGGTGACCGCAAACGCAACCAAGAATTTGCCCAACTGGTTCCTCAAAATCTCACCCCACCTATTCGGATCTTTCGCTTTAACATACAACCCAAGCGGTCCAAGAGGCTTATCCCCCGCCCACCGCATCGTCTGAATCTTCTCCAACACCTGCTTAATACCCCTCCCATACGGGACCAGCGCATCCTTGGCTTGATGTTGGGCAGACTTGATCGTACTATCACACTCTACAATCTGTCTTTGAATCGCGGCCTTTTGTTGGTCAAGTTCCCCACCACGAGCTTTGATTTGGTCGGCTGCGAGGCCCTCATTCTTGCGCTCCATGATAAGATTTTGGTGGTTGTCCTCCAAACGCGCGACGTCGTCCTTGGCGAGCCCGAGCCTACGTTGGGTCTCGTCGCGCCGAGCTTGGGTATTCACTGCCATACGGCGAGTTTCTTCCGCGATTTGATTTTCCAATTCCGTAATTCTGTAATTAATCGCTTTAATGGATGTATTCATTTGGTTGAGTTCGTTCTGGCAAATGAATCGGTCAGAAAATGAGCTGGAGAGTGTTTAAAAGGCCTACTTACGGTGAAATCCATAAGCTTTTTCCTATTCTCCCGCATCTCAGATGCCAGCTCGGCCTTCCTATTGTTCAAATGATCGATACCTTCCAGATTAGTGAATTGCGACTCGAACTCCGTGATACTTGCGGTAGCTTCCTCGAAATCAGCCTAATGGAAGAAATATACCCTCAGTCATCGCATAAATTAGAAATAATGAAACCGCGTACCTGCGCCATCTGAATGCTCTCCTCAATCTTGGGCAGCCTACGAGCCAGCTTGGCAGCCTCCTGCACCTTCTTGTCGAGCTGGAGCTCCTTTCCAGCGACGTGTGCCCAGGCCAGTTCCTTCTTCAGATCGTCTACTCTCTTCTTCTGCTCGCGGGCTTTGGCGGCTTCCTCGTAACGAGCCGTTACCTCGCGGAGCCGTGCGCGGAGGTCAGGGAGAGCTTCCTTCTTCACAGAGAGCAGCTTGGCTGTCTTGGTGATGTTTTCGAGGGCCAGCTCGTACTCTTCCGAAAGCTGGGAAAGTTGGGTACCCCGTAGGAAGAACTGTGTTATCGAGGTTAATCAATTGGGCCAATAAAAAACGGAGGCCCACATACCTTGTATTTGTCTTGCGGCACTGATGCGCTCAAGAACTGCCGGGCAGCATCTGCGGAAAAAGATTAGTTCTCATTCGCTGCGAATGTGGAGAGGAAACGGACCTTGAGTCAGGACGTTCATCGGATTATCGACCTGGATATTCATGTGATCACAGATAGCCGCCAACTCATCTTTCTTGGTGCTGATGACCTTGTCGTCCTGGCTCTTAATCTTCCAAGTCGAGGACCCATCCTTGGTGAATCGACGGGTGATATGGATAGACTTTCCGTATTCCTTTGGTTTGTACGCTTCTTCGCCCTGATTCTTAAGGTGGATGGTTACCTCGGAGACGCTGATATGATCGCCATTAGAAGAAAAAAATCAAAGAGGAGCTGGGTAGAGTTACCTTTGGCCTTCACGGATGAAGGATTTGAGACCACTTCCACGGCCTGTTGAAGCGGCTTTGCCTCCAAGAGCGACTGTAATGGCGGATAAAACGGCACTTTTTCCACCTAAAAAAGTGAATTAGCCAATAGCCCATTATTCAAAGCATATTTTATGCATACTTCCATTGTGGCCTGTAAAAATAAATCAGTATTTCGACTAGAAACCCAGTAACTCAAAAGGGTTTCGCACCGATGATAAAGTTGATCTGAGGTCCAAAGTGGAACTTGAGCAACTTGTGGCACATGAACTGCGTCATTTCGATATATTCGATAACTCCATGCTCGGCAACGCCCTATTTAATTCAAGATTATCAGCTTTCGTGATTGCGCAAGAAAAAGGATTGGCCGCATTACACCCTGAGTCCTCCGCCGATTCTCGAGATGGGCGCGTAGTTTCTCCCCATGGACTTTCTCAAAGTCGTCCAAATCTTCTTCTCCCTCCTCTTCGTTCCCATCTTGGCCATCCTCCTCATCGGAGTCTGCGGCTCTCCCTTTGTCTTTTCTCTCGCGTTTGGGACGCGTCTGAGTCTGCGGAATTTCTTCCTCGGGATCTTCGTCATCGCTGTCCCTAGTCCTAGCGCGCTTTGATGAGGCGCGTGAGATCTGTTCGTCGTCGTCGTCTTCGTCGTTGTAGTGTCGCTTCGGCATGTCAAATAACTGATGATACTAGTTGATGTTAGAGCCACAAAAAAAGGAGATAAAAACACGCGTTATGTTGACGCGCCAGTCACCGTCACAAGTCACAAGCTGGTCGATATATTTTTCCACCTCCACTCTTTTTGGGAAAAGTATTTTTACCCATATTACCTCCCGCAATTCCATCAAGAATGGTGTTTCTCAATGGAAGAGCCAATCTGTGCAAGCCCATGTGCGTGAGGCGATCACTTTGCCCATTTGTGCGCTTTCCATCTCCCCCTGTTCTATCAGGTTACTCTGGCTTTCAAGTTGCGACCCGCTTAGATGTGAACGTGCATGCTAACATCGCGATCACATCAGTCTGGCTATTCGGGCGCACATTCGTCGATGACACTCCCTAAAGAACCGTTACCTATTCTTGCATATCGCCTTCGCCATCGACCACCGTATATATCTCTGCGTGTCGTTTCGTGTGGCCATTCGAAAACGAAACCTATTCTCGCAAATCACTGCCACCAGTCAAGAGGTACAAACCGGTTTTTCGCCGAAAACTCCAATCCAAAACGAGTATTTGGTCTAGTCAAAATTTATCTGGTTTCACACCAAAGGCGATGGCATATGTCATAGATTCTCATCAGTTCCGAGTCTATACTGGGCACATGCAGCATGTAATTGCCCCATGTTGCAATGTCAAAGCATATGGTTAACGTAAGGCAGGCAGTGTATTTCCTGTTTAGAATGCTTGTTTCTTCCAAATACACTTTACCAATCCATCCGTCTTCCCAGTACCAACTATGACCACCCCCGGACATACTGAGAAAGTCGATACCACAGGCTCCGTCGCCCACAGTCAAGGACAAGCTCCACTTCGAGATGTAACCAAAAACCTCGCACAACAGGGAACTCTTATTCAAACGGCAATCATCGATGAGGAAAGCGAACTCCAAAACGCGACAACGGTCTCGGCGTGCAGACCTGCAGAAAATGCGACTCAATACCCAGTGAAATCACCCCAGAGCCCGATAATGCACTCTGAATCTATGCCAGGCTTGGCACAGCGCGCAGAGGACACAGTCGCAGTATGTGCAAACAGCTCAGTGCCTGGAACACCCCTCGAAATCTCTGCTCTCTCTCAGCCTGATGTGCCGTATGAACAACCACCCTCCGACAATCTGTCAACCCCAAAAGACACTGTAGGCGGCCTGGCACACCAATCAACACCACCAGAAATTACGGAGGAACCCCACGGCATTGCGAATATCTTTTCATCTAGTATATTTACTGGTGCTAGTGAAGACTTAAATCGAAAAGCTTTCTTGAAGGGTAGGCCTTGATTTCGTTTTGTGGTCAGGCTGTTCTGACTTGGTGATTTAGATATTTTCCTTGAATATTTGTCACCTCATCACCTCAATGATGAGCTAACACTAGTCATCATGCGGAGTGGCAACGTTGAGACTTTGCGCCTTACGAAGATCTCTCCTACAAAATGGAAAGCCGTTGAGAATATCGGCCTGTGAGTGATTTTTCGAAAAGATTTCCTAATCAGATCGATAAGGCAGGACTCGGAGCTGATGCAACAAAATGTAGGCACCACGATGGCGGTGATATGACGTTGGTCCTTCACTCGAAAGATGGGGGTGATGAGGCTTTCCTTACATTCTCTGCAGATGAAATTTATGCTATGACATGCGCAGAGGAAGGTACGCCTAAATTTCAGACAGTCTTTTCTCCTCCCTACATGAACTTAATATCTTCATGTCGGTAGACATCCCGACGGAGCATAGGTTTGCGTCAATGAAAGAGGATAATCCAGCGTCAGTTAAGATGACTTCTACAGTGGGTATGTGTTGTTGATTGCTTTTAAATGCATTTGTTGACCTATTTGTAGCTTCAAGTTCGACTTTGGGGTCAGCCAATGCCAATAGACTTGGATATTCGTATTACCTTCGTTTCCGACTCACGAGTAACCTCCAGGACATTGACCATGCCATATCCTACCTCCATACCGCGGTTGAATCCACTCCCTCTGGCCACGCCGACCTCCCAGATTACTGCGACAACCTGGGAAATTCATATTACTGTCGCTTCCAACGTGTGGGAGACATCCAGGATATCGACCACGCCATATCCTACCACCACAGAGCTGTTGAATCCACTCCTTCCGGCCACGCTGAACTCCCGACCTACAGCAACCACCTTGGAGACTCATACTTACGTCGCTTTGAACGCACTGGCGACCTCCGCGATAGTGACTGTGCCATATCTCACCACGAGCGAGCCGTCAAAGCCACTCCTGCTGTCCACCCTGACTGTGCATATCACTTCAACGGCCTCGGAAATTCATATGCACGCCGCTTTGAACACACGGGCGACCTCCAGGATATTGACTGTGCTATATCTCACCACCGGAGTGCTGTGGAATCCACTCCTTCTGGTAATACCAACCTCCCAACTCGGCTCAGCAACCTTGGAAATTCGTACCTTTATCGCTTCAAACGGGCCGGTGACTTCAACGATATGGACTGTTCCATATCATACCACCTAAGCGCTGTTAAATCTACCTCACCTGGCGACCCCGAGCTTCCAAATTGGTTCAACAACCTTGGGAGTTCGTACTTATGTCGTTTCCAATGCACTGGGAACCTCCAGGATATTGACCTTGCGATATCCCACCTCCAGAGTGGTGTCGGATCTTCTCCTTCTGGCCACCCCAACCTTCCCGGTTCGCTCAACAACCTGGGAAGTTCATATTTAGTTCGCTTTTCACGCACCAACGACCCGCATGACATTGACCGTGCCATATCCTACCACGAGAGAGCTGTCAAATCCGCTCCTTATGGCCATGCGAACCTTCCACGTTGGTTTAACAATCTTGGGACTTCCTACTTATATCGTTTTGAACACCGTAGCGACCTTGAGGATCTTGATCGTGCCATATCCTACCACCAGAGTGCTGTCGAATCCGCTTCTTCTGGCCACGCCCAGCTTCCAGGTTGGTTTAGCAACCTTGGACGTTCTTATTCATCTCGCTTCGAATGCACTGGCCACTTACCGGACATTGACCGTGCCATATCCTACCAACAAAGGGCCATCGAAGCCACTCCTTCTGGCCACATCAACCTTCCGATTTGTTTCAATAGCCTTGGAAGTTCTTATTCATCTCGCTTCGAATCCACTAGCGACCTCCAGGATATTAACCATGCGATATCTTACCATCACAGTGCAGTCAAATCTACTCCTTCTGGCCATGCTGACCTTACAATTTATTGCCAAGCTCTCGCCAGATCTTACCTGCTCCGCTTCGCATCCACCTCTGATTTCTCTGATTTCCAGAACTCTATTACTTTCTATCGTCGGGGTGCTGAGGCAAATGGTACCCCATCTATTCGTTTGAAGAATGCCAGCATTGCAGCCATGTTGTCCTCCTCCATTGCCTCCATTGATGACTCACACTGCTTGATCGACTTCGCTCTTGCCATTAGCCTTCTCTCAGAGGTTGCTGGGTTGGAACAAACAGTCCACCGCCATCATGTTAACCTTCATAATTATCCCGATCTTGTGGGATCTGCTGTGGCTACCGCTCTCACTTTCCAAAAATTTGATCTCGCACTTGAATGGCTGGAGGAAGGTCGGTGCTTGGTCTGGAATCAACTCCAGCAACTGCGTACACCAATTGATATGCTCTGCATGAAGAATCCGCCCTTGGCCGATCGTTTCATCAAGGTTGCGAGTGCCTTAGAGTCCTACGTAACTCGCCCAGCCGGCGCCTTCTTGGTTCCCCATTCACATATTACACTTTCAGACGACATTCGCCTTCAGGACGATACTCGAAATCATACCATCCACGCCACAGAATATAAGCAACTTCTTACTGAGATCCGGGGTCTCCCAGATTTCCACGACTTTCTTCAACCACCTAAAGCACACGACCTCCTCTCCTCATTACCCCCCGATGGTCCGGTCATCATCTTCAACATTCACCAATCCCGATGTGATGCCTTGGCTCTTCTAGCAGGGATCGAGGTTCCTCTGCATATCCCTCTAGAGAATTTTAGTTTCGACCAAGCAGAGCAATTGCAGAAGACCCTTCGATTTGACGTACTCAAGCAACGGGAAGTGGAAAATCAAGATCGTGAAATTTGGCGCTTTGCCTTCGGTAACGGGCCATCCATGGCGTTTGTTCTCAAAGAACTTTGGTGCAAAGTGGTCCAACCAACTCTCGAGGTGCTTGGATATTCTGTAAGTTGTTCCCGATTCTTGACCTATTTGTACTGATCTTTCGCACTCTCAGCTTGAGTCCCCTCCTAACCCTTTGGACCGAGGCCGGATATGGTGGTGCCCGACTGGCCCACTTGCATTTCTCCCACTCCATGCAGCGGGGATGTATGGTTCAGCATACACGCGAGGATCCTGCATTTCGGATTTCGTGGTTTCGTCATATATACCAACTGTCCGCTGCCTTAACGATAAATTCAATGCATCATGCATTTCCTCTAGATCTACCAACCTCCTCCTTATCAGCCAACCGAACACACCGGGTCTTTCCCGAATATCGTCGACCCGAACAGAAACACATGGCCTCGATGCGTTGATGAAAGAAACTGCCGTCAACGTGCTGCTGTTGGAGGACTCAAAGGCGACCAGAGAGAACGTGAAGGCGGCGATGCAGTCCCATAGTTGTATTCACTTTGCTTGCCATGGAGTGCAAGATGTCGAACAGCCTCTCGAGAGTGGCCTCTGTCTCCACGATGGTCGCTTGGGGCTGCTCGAGATCATGAAGCAGCAAATCCCGAACCCGGACTTGGCTTTCCTTTCAGCATGCCAAACCAGCAAAGGAGACCTCAAATTGTCGGAGGAGGTTGTCCATCTCAGTGCTGGTATGCTTGCTGCTGGCTATCGTGGCGTTGTTGGTACGATGTGGAGTATTTCGGATATGCATGGGCCAGAGTTTGCAATGGAGTTTTATCTATATCTACTCAAAGACCAGGTGTCGGACGGATTGGACAGCACTCGAGCAGCCTACGCCTTGGATTACGCCACGAGGAAGGTCCGAGAGGGGCTTGCAGAGGGCGAAGAGGCATTCCTGACATGGGTTCCGTATGTACATTTTGGCTACTGATGTTCATCGACGTGGTTACAGTCTTAAAGTTAAATGCTCACTCTTTGCTTGTACATTAAGTATAGTATCCTGCCCTGCAGCAATGAAATGGGTCAGAAATAGGAGACCCGAGGAAATCACCTTGTCGACTTCATTCAATGTCGAGTTGACCTCGATCGAGGATTTTAACCCCCAGGGGCTGTACATGAGCGCTATCCATAATCCGGTGGGTTCACTCGAGTTAAATTAGGTGCACGCGCGTGACACCAACGTGACACCTCCTTTTGCTCCTGATCATCGCCGAGGACGACGACGAGGATGTCGGTAATCCCCAATGTTACCCATATGCACTACACCGCATACGCCGACCCCGTCATACGTCCCGCATCGCCCGCTTCGTCTGTAGGGACGGCCTACGGACCCGACCAGACCTCTTTCAGCGACCTCGAAGAGCAAATACCGCAGCCTTCGTTCGAACAAAAATGGGAAGAGCTGATAGGCCTCCACCACCCCAGGAAGGAGGAGCTCGTGGCAGACCGGGACCCGCTGTTATCTGTCCCAGGACTCAACGGACAGCTAATCCCTATTCGCGAGAAGAAACTCGACCCACTGGAAGAGAAAAGTTCGTTCCAACATATTCCGTCTTTTTACTTCCCTTTTTTTCTAACCCTGTTTTTTTCTTTGATAAAGTGCTCCATGACCGAGTCATGGCCTCATTACGATCCGCAGTGTCCAACATCAAAGAACAGTTCATTTACGATCAAATCCTCGAGCGAGGTTCCAAAGCAGCGATCGAGGAGCTGGGAGAATCCAACGACATCGATGCTCTCATGCGCAGCATGATGGGGCCAAGCATGAACATCGCCGCAGGGAACAACAACGGACTCAGACCTGTCGCTGGTATCACCCCAAATACACCATCGATGACCAACGGTCCTTGGAACAACTTTGGCCAGCCATCCGAGTCTGAACGGAGAGCGAAACTACTCTCGCCCACGAACGACGTTACGCTCAGTGGGACAACGGTGGGCAAGCGAAGCAGGAACGGCACGAGTCGGAACCCCCCAAATGCTTGACACCACAAGGGACAATTGTCTCCCGGATTTTCAAAAGACGCCATTGGCAAATTTCGTCAAAGGTTTCTTCGTGAGTTTATTACCACCTCCACACGGCCCTAACTCACGTCTGCTCTTTATAACAGCGACCTAATCGTAACTACGATGAACCACCATCCAGCTAGCGGTTCAGCGCCACGTTGGTCGAGCAAGTCGTTCCTAAACTCATCACAAAGGTTGATCAGCCCCTGGCAGTTCGTACACGATACAGACTTTACATGGATACCTATAATTATGTAGAGAAGGAAAAATATACGATAACACTTCACAATGAAAGAAAAAGATATATCACACAACATCCTCGAAGAAATCCATCAAATTCTGCTGAGTATCCTTCGACATCCGTATCGTCGCAGACAAAGCCGCACCAATACATTCCGACCACCCAAACTCAACCGCCGGATCAGAAATATTCGGCGAGTTCTTAGCCTCGAACGCCGTCACCAAACTCACAGCCATCATCAACCTACCCATCAAATCCATCTTGTCGTGAACAAGCATCTGCGAAAGCACAGACGGCCCACCTCCATCTCCTGAATCTAAAGCCGTGATACTCTTCCAAAGATTCCTCCAAGCTTCCTCACATTCCGGCTCCTCATCGCATGTTGAGCTATGGTCGAACCTGGGTGGGGTCACTGTGAGCGTTTCGGACGCCTTGGTGATATTATGATATCCCGATAAAAGCCGTATCCGTTGGTCCCGTGTGAGACCTGGATCGGAATCCCAGCGCTCTCTGCCTTGAAAAAGCATACCATAGTATGCGAGGCCCTCGAGATCCCGGATACCGAGACGCCCCATCACGTTGATAGCAACAGCGAGGTCTTTCGTCATCCCAATAAGACCTTTCCACCGCATACGAACGGCATCGAGCAGGGGTTTGTCCTCGCACAGGACCGCCACCTCCGTGATTTGAACGAGAACGGGGATTGACATCGACGCGGCAGGTTGACTCGAGAAACGGCCAAGGAGCACGCCAAGCGCCCAGGCTTCAGTCGTAGTATAGTGGTATTTGTGTGCCATCCGTACGACATTCGATAGCTTTGTTATGCCGCCCTCAGACAACGCAGTGGTGATTTCCTGTGGTCTAAATACCCCAACGAATGTCAAATTGAAGTTTACAACGAATTGAAGCGTAAAAAAAAAAAAAAAAAAAAAAAAAAACACAAAGCATACAACGAACACAACAAATCCCAAATTCATCTACCGTATCTCCATGCAGACGAATCGGATTCTCATCCGTCACTCCCTCCTTCTCTTCCAGATCCACAGACTTCGACCGCGTACTCGCACTACCACCACTCGTCGCTGCGGTTGCGAGAGAATCCGACTCGAACATGCACTCAAATGTCGACCCATCCCGCGCAAATATCGATTTGTGGATCTGAACATATTCGATTCGAATTCAACGTTCACGAAGATTCAGGGAACACTTCCACGCCCTGAAGAGCGTTCCCTCAACCAAGATCGTAACGTTTCCATCCGCAAAGTAACACGCTCCGTCCTTGGTGTAAACCATATTCAAATGGACTGCCGAGGTTCATAATTAGCGAATTATACAAGTAAGGATCTAAGCATACACATTACCTCGACCACTGTGTCAATTCTTGAAGGTCTGGACTCGAATTCCTATTGGCGCATATGGCCCTTGCCAGTGGTAGGGACACGCGATAATGGATTTAAACTCCGTCCGTTATAAACGATGTCAATGTCACCATGTCATTATCTTCAAAAAAAAAAACAGGAAGTCCTCGAGGCGAATTGAATGAATGAAAAATATCTAGATGCATCGTTACTGGCATCAAACAGAAAAAGATTTTACCAAATCATTTATAAGGTGCTACCAGGGATCGAACCTGGGTTTGAGGAATTCAGTATCAAAATCCTCAGTGATAACCACTACACTATAGCACCACATGACGGATTGGTCATCATAAGAGTAATGGATTATGGATGCGATTTCCGCAATACATAATCCGTCCCCCCTCATGGTCACCAGGCTTATACTACACAGCCAGGTCACTCTATTAAACCTGACTTAAGTCCACGCAGTTTGAATGAATTTCAAAAATACCTGTGTTGGGTTGAATTCTCAAGCTGAGCAAAATTGGTT
>Ga0307509_10000766_pt1 | contig 54865 bp, 42 predicted proteins | sample 10_EM_MG_FD_202245 | JGI IMG/M metagenome (GOLD analysis project Ga0307509, IMG submission 202245) | Populus trichocarpa ectomycorrhiza microbial communities from riparian zone in the Pacific Northwest, United States - 10_EM | ecosystem: Host-associated > Plants > Roots > Unclassified | place...
TGAAGCTAACAGTGGTGGAACGCTATCAAAGCAACCGTCTGTTTGGCTATATGGTAGTTGCGTTTCGTCTTATGCAGGAACAAAAGTATGTATGTGGTAAGCAGCCTAAAATCGTCAATCTCCAACAAAAGCTATTGTTGAAAAAAGACTCGGACGTTGATCGGGTTGACAGGCACGGTCAGACAGTGCTCACATGCGCCGCTGCGAATGGGCACGAAGGGATTGTAAATATGTTACTAGAGCAGAAAAACATCACCCCAGACACTCCAGACTACGATGGTAGAACACCTCTCTCGCGAGCCGCTGGAGGTGGCTTTGAGGGTGTCGTGAGATTGCTGCTCGGACGAAAGGAGGTCAATCCCAATGCAATGGACATCCTATATGGCAGAACACCACTGTCCTGGGCGGCCGGCAATGGATATGGGGTAGTAGTCAAATTACTACTTGACCATAACGACATCAACCCCGGGCTAGCAGACAATAGAGGCCGGACACCGCTCTCGTGGGCCACCCAGTATGGACATGAAAGGGTCATGGAGATGCTAGTTGAACGGACAGATGCCAATCTACGGACCGGAGACGTCGACGGCCGGATGCCAATTTCGTGGGCTGCCGAGCACTGGCGGGGGGAAACTTGCATATCCCACTTGGAGGAAGCCGGTTTCGGTCCTGATTTGCCTGATCGTAATGGCCGAACACTGCTCTCTTGGGCGGCAAGCGGCGAGAATGTTGGATTTGTACAATATCTGCTGAAGCTCGAAGACGTTAACCCTAACCTGGTTGACAAAGATGGCCGAACACCGCTTTCGTGGGCCGCAGCAAGGTGGAGTGAGGGGGCAGTGCAGCTCCTCTTGCAGCGAGCTGATGTCGATCCCAATTTGGCCGACAAAGATGGCCAAACACCACTCTTGTTGGCCGTAGAAAAGGCGTCGCAAGGAGCAGTGCAGCCTCTCCTAGAACGAGCTGATGTTAATCCCGATCTGGCTAACCAAGATTGCCAAACACAGCTCTTGCAGGACGCAGCAGAGAGGTGTCGGAAAGTAGTTCAGCTCCTTCTGGAACGAGCAGATATTAATCCCAGTTTGGCAGACAAAAATGGCCGAACACCGCTCTCGAGAGCCTCCGCGAACGGGAGCCGAGAAGTAGTGGAGCTTTTCTTGGCACGAACTGATGTTGATCCCAATTTGGCAGACAAAGCGAGCCGAACACCGCTCCTGTGGGCCGCAGCGAACAGGCGGTGGGAAGCAGTGGAGATCCTATTGGCGCGAAGAGATGTTGACCCCAATTTGGCCGACAAAGATGGCCGAACACCGCTCCTCTTGGCCGTAGTAAAAGGGAATCAGAGATCGCTGCAGCTCCTCTTGGAACGCTCTGATGTTGATATTAATTCGGCTGACAACGATGGGCAAACACCGCTTTCCTGGGCTGCAGCAACACTGAGACAGGGAGCAGTGCAGCTCCTCTTGGAACGAGCCGATGTTGATCCTAATTTGGCCGACAAAGACGGCCGAACGCCGCTCTCCTGGGCCTCAGCAACTGGGAGTCCCGAGGCAGTGCAGCTCCTCTTAGCACGAAGCGATGTTGATTCCAATTTGGCCGACAAAGATGGCCGAACACCTCTCTTGTTGGCCGCGGCAGAAGGGAATTTGAAATCAGTGCAGCTCCTCTTGAAACATGCTAGTGTTGATCCTAATTTAGCTGACCGAGATGGCCGGACGCCGCTCTCATGGGTGGCGGAAAAGGGGAGTCAAGGAGTAGCACAGCTCCTTTTGGACCGAGCCGATACTGATCCTAATTTGGCTGACAAACACTTCAGAACACCTCTTTCATGGGGTGTAGAAAACTGGTTTTGGCGGTTGGAACCAGTGCGGCTCCTCTTGGAGCGACCAGATGTTGACCCCAATTTAGCCGACAAATATGGCCGAACACCGCTCTTGCGGGGTGCGAGAGTGGGGAGTCGGCGAGCAGTGCAGCTCCTCTTGAAACGAACCGATGTCGATCCCAGTATTCCGGACAACAGAGGTCGAACACCGCTCAAATGGGCCAAGCGACAGCGGCACCACAGAATATTTTGGCAACTATTAGTATCTCGCCCACCCACCCTTCCCGAAGCTAGCCGGCACCCAGGGGCCGTTAACACCGAATGATCTCCAAGTTTAACTTACTTAAAAAAGACCTTTCGAGTGAAGGTTTGGCACCCCTACCCCATTAATGTAAAACTCTCTAAATTCTGAATATCTTTCTCCGTAGTGTACCGCACGCAGGGAATATGGCTGGAATACGGTTCTGGACACACCGCGACTTCTCGCGGTAGTCTCCAGTTATGCATCACTCTACAATAGTGTTTTACTCTTACCCTCGAAGGGAAAAAACGGACCTCTTCCTTCTAGACCTTTCCCCTTCCTTTCCTTTTGCTTCCCTCATAGTACTTTCTAGTTATTTCCCCTTCCTTGGCTTACTCCCCTTGTATACTCTATTTTTCATCACACTTGTATATATCTTCTATCCTCAGGGGCTCGTTCGCACACTTTCGGTTTCTCGTAGGCTGTACACTGCTTTCCTCACCGCATTCCCCCACCTCCATTGCACGAACCATTCTTGTTACACGCCATACATCATGCATAAGATAGAATTTTGGACTTTGGAATTAGGATTAACCAAATCCACCCTACCCTGCAATACTCACATGTGTGTTGCTAACATCGATCTGAAAATAGTACCTAAACCGGCTTCTCTATGATACGATACAGTAACTGTTAAACCCTACCCGACAGTATGACATCTTCTATGATAACAATATAGTGATAGTACTGTGTTATTCATAACCCATACCTTGGGTGGTCTGGAGCAGTAAAATTCGCAGCTAGGCAGACATGCTCCAGATCAGTCAAGAATTGGCCATTAATCTCCAACGAATCGCAATACTGAGATTCTTCCAAAACGGGATGGGTGTTCCTGGCTGCAAATTTTACTGTCTCAGACCACCGCAAAATTCCTCAGGACACCCCCAGGATAACAGAGGGGAGGGCCTATCAGTGGAACCTTTACGATAAACCACTAAATCATCTGAACGATCTATTACGCACCTAAATGCTCGTTAATACTCCTGAACGATCTGTGACACTCCCGTAACTTGCAGAATCAACTACTCTCTCTTACTAATACAAACCTGCACACTGGTAGGTATCATGTAATTGGAGAGCTGGGCAGATATTGTTTTTCGCCGGGCTTAAGAAAGTTGGGAGGATTGGGCCCAGCTTTCAAGTACTAGTAGTGGTTGAGAGAATAGTATAGCATTTGCATGGTATGGCAGATACTGTTGAAATATTCACGAAGTTTCCATATCTACGACTCCACTACTACACCAGATGTTTGGATCAGGAGAGTTTGCGTTTGGAGATTGATGGAGAGCATCAGAGTTGAGACAAGAGTGTGTATGAGCGAAAGGTTAGGTGCAGCGGAGATGTTTGGAACTGGAACTAGGGTGTGCTGAATGTTTGGGACTAAGGTTAGCTAGAAGATGGAACGAACGAGTGTCACACTATGATAGTAGCGAAACAGGCACAGGTATCAGGAGTGTCCACGAAGGAAAAACTCTGTAAGTAGTTGAAACAAAGTCGAGGGGTTAAGAGACGCAATGTGTTGGAAGGTTGAGGGTGTGGTTTGGAAAGAAAGAGACGGTGATGGAAGAGAGAACTTGAACGAAGAAGAGTTTTCCTGTAGGAGTGTTTTGTGTATATATAGGACGCTGCTGACAGCACAGAAAAGAATAAGGACCGCAAGACTCTCTTCCACAATCATAGCCTATTTTGATGAGATACAAGGTGAGCGGTCACGATTGGGACCGGATGTTGTGCGAGTGATTAGTTGTGATAAGGATAGTAAAAATAGTAGTACCATCTCACTAGCTCCATAATAAATTGGTAGACAGAATTTGAACGCAATAGAGTTTGCGCTTAAGGATGGATTTCCACGCTTGCGCTATCGAAGTGTATGGTAAACTAAGGGAAAAACCTCTCTACTCGAGCCCTACGGTACATGCCGTGTAGGCTTGTCCGATCCAGTGCCTCAACACTATCCCAGCACTTCCGGAAATATCTATTAGTGATGCAGAGCCGCATAAGTGTGTTACACAGACGACCCATGTATGCGATTGTATGGGATCGGAAACCATGTTCTTCGACACAGGATAGGTGAGTTCTTGTCTTTACTCTTGCCCTGCGTGCGAAGAGTGTATAACATTAGAAATTGTGAACCAAGCGCCTCCCTTCTATGCACAGCTCACATAACCCCAGGCCGTTTGCCCGTTTCCGAATAAAAACCCTTAGAAAAATGGGTGTTTCGCTAGATTGGTAGACCCACATCTTCATCGGGTAGTATGTATATCTGCCAGCAGTTTTGGAGGGAATACCTATCATCGAAAGGGTGTTAATGGAATAGTGGTTTTATGGTGAATAGTACTCTGGTCGAACAAGTCAACCACCTTTTGGATTCTAAACCATAGTTCTATCCGGGCCAAGGTTCGCCACACAATTCGTGCGTTTGGGAGGGATAAAATAAACTTAAGGGCCAATTGGGCGGGGGAGTAAAAATAAATTGCTATGTCTGATGAAACTCGTTTCGACGCTAAGATGTTAAAAGACAGTGTGGCGAAAGGCAGGGGTTCTCTGTATAGAGAGTAACCTTCAAGGGGAGGATTTTCACAGATATTTATGGCGAGCATCGTTTTCCAGATATTGGGTCTTTAGATAGAGGAATCAACTAACCGGGAATGGTTATTTTGAGAGAAATCCCTACTCGCACCTTATTCCGACATCTTAGCCCGAAAACAAGTTGCGCCAGGCCATGCGGTATTCTTGAGAACAGCATATTTCTAGAAATCCTGGGTCACCACCTGTAGTGGTTGTGTGTGATGGTAATATCAAACACCCCTGCATAAATATCGCTTAGTATTAGAATACCAGTACAGCATAGTGCGAGAGACTATTACTGATCCTTAGAGAATTTCTGAAGCTGCACTACCAGTATCTAGAAAGCAATATGATAGATCACCGGCCATCCTTCCAGTGATATCACAGCGCTAGGATGGATTACCGGTGTTCCTCCTGAAAACCAGTATTTATTGATGAATAGTGTAAACAAGTGGGGAACATAGTCTTATAGTTATGGGAACTGAAGTCGACAGCACTATATAATAGTATAAGGTTGCTGAGGCACTCAAACAAGAACAAGTATCGTGGAGCAGAGGTAGTAAACCGCCTTCTTGAAAAAGTGTGCCAGGGTTTTGTTGTGTTATAGCGCAATGAGCTTCAAGTTTCTGTCCATATACAATAGAACACAAAGCAAGCTTTGGCATCTCATGGGTTGCGCCGCTGTAAAATAAATACTTTCCCCCTTCCACACAATGTTGCAATGAAGGGGGGAGTTCGATCAAAAATGATCGAAGGACTAGGAATGCTCTTTTTCGAACCGGGGGTTATAAGATAAAACCCCTTCTAACAGAATGGTAAGCAATGATATTTGAAGGCAGTTAGAAGCAAAGAAGCTAACAAAATGATAGGGAAAGGAAGCAAATGTTGCAGAAGCAGCAAGTAAACTGGCACTGTCGGAGGTGGTATTGGGAAAAGCACTGGCGTGCTCGCATGTACTTGAGTACTTCCACTTGGGTGCTTGTTTAGTCATGAGCGGTCTTGGGGTTTGTTTGTTAAATTGCCGGCTCTGTGAACATCAACAGAGACAGGAGATGAGAACAGGAATTGTTCTGTGAGCGAGACTTTATCAGGACGGTTCTCTCTATCATCGTTTTCTTTTGATTTCCGATTTATTGTGACTTCGGAAAACCTTCTTGCCAAATTCCCACCAAAGAGCGCCTGCCCCACCCCACGGAGGTGATCCGTCAGCACCAGTGCTCTGCTTCCCCTGCTTCTGAGCAATAAATACTTACACAGCTGGGTCGAAAGTAGAAATTCCCTTAAGAGTTCCTACTATTTTTGCTTACTAAGACATTAAAGAACCCCCCCCTTTCAATCCCCATTTTCAGAAGCCCCGATTCAAACCCCTCCCCTTCTAACCCCCCGGGTTCGATTATCGAAGGCCTTCTTTGCAACACTGCTTCCACAGGCCTTTTCGCTCTTTATCACCTCCTGGGGCCATGGCTGTGGAGTTGTGTGATTGGTAAGATGTTGTACTAGTACTTCTCTTTCCTCAAGGAATTACTACATAAGCTGGTGAGAACCGGGAGACACTTTTAAGTTGGAATAATTCAATTTCTTTTATTCATATGATAAGTAAAGTTGAGGGGGCGGATAAGAAGGGGCTGGGATGAAACCCACAATCGCATCAAAATAATTTGTGCCTTATAAGGCTTCATCGGGGTTATAAGGGTCCAGCTAGGCTACGGCATCCCATCGCGATTTTGACACAAAACTATAGTAGACTAAACTCTTACGGTATTTGAACTTACAGTACCGTACTATGGGATGGCGAAAAGTTGGGTTCAACTCCCCGAGGAGAACTGGCGCTTGCAAGAGCAACAAGGTGGACGAGCTCTTGTGTTACCGAGCCCGAAATACCTTTACACCCGAATACAAGTACTAGTACCCGTACAAACACCCGACGGTTCCTGCTAGTTTATGCGATAGAAGTTTGATGATGCCAGTAAAGGAACTTAGCCCTTACGGTTTAAATAGAAGACAATATCTATCGTTGTCCCCAGAGATCCCTGCCCCAAAGAAGGTTCTTCAAGGGATGGCAGACTTTAACTCCTTTGATTCAGGCGCTCGTCTACTATTGGGTGAATAAGATTGTCACACTAAGGACTTAGAGCTACCTCTTTTGAGGAAAATGGAAAAACTTTCAATTGAATATCGAATTTAAGGACGAAGCCAAAGTGCTTTGCGTGTTTGCTGGTGGGTGAGGGAGAATTTTATTTTGCTGTCATACCGGGAGGAGATGGGATCAAGATTTCAGGCTTCGGCTATTCTTGGGATTTGGGATGAGGGGCGGCAGCCGGAGGCTCGCATCGTACTATCGTAAGTTATCTACTCAGGTACTCGAGTACAGTAAATCGAAAGAAGTCGGAAAACCAGAGTCTGACGGACTCCTTTTTAGCAGGGGGGGATTCGCTCAACAACATGGGGCTGGTGTGGCTTGGCTTGGCGAAGAAATGATTGGGTCCACAAAGTCGGAATAGTGCCCATTGCCGAGAAACTGGATCAATTGGGCTACTGTAAGTACGGTATTCACAACCGGATGTGGTTGGAGTCGCCTCCTCCAGCGAGCATTGGAGCTTTTTTGTTTTTGTCTCTCAGTGCGGCTGAGCAGGTCAACATTTTCTGTCATTCGCACTTTTCGAAATTTTCGATTCCATCGTGCACGGCCCAATTATTCGAATTTCTTCTGCCCGACAACCCATCCTTTCCTTGGGACTTAGCCGAACAACAAACTGCCTAGCTTCCGGAAACACTCTGCCATCATCTTCCCACCCAATCCAGACCTTACGTTGCGCAAACAATTTCAAACATCATGGGCGATTCCGCGAGCGGAAACCAGTGGGGGGACGGAAATAGCATGTGTGGAAATACGAAGAATAGTAACAACACCACTTACAATGACTGCACTATAGTGTCACGGCCAGAGAGGAAACGCGAGGTTTTTCAGTGGCTATCCTCGCTAGAATTACAAGGAAATCAACAAGAGGAAAGGCACCAGGACGTTCTCAGAACCAGGATCGACGGGATCGGAGAATGGGTGCTCAAAACCCCCGAATTTATAAAGTGGAGGGATTCCAAGGATGGCTCTGTGGATCGTACACTGTTCTGTTGCGGGGGCCCAGGCGTCGGAAAGACATATCTGAGGTAAGGGTAAACAAATCGTTGGAAGGAATGCCCATCGCTAACAACATCAGCTCCCTGGTGATTGATAAATTGTCTAATGGAATTGATGGTGGCGGCGTATCTATCATCTATCTTTATTGCAACTTCCAGACCCAAAAATCGCAACTCACGGCGCATCTGCTTGGAAGTCTCCTCAAACAAGCAGTCAGTGGCTTGGATGATATTCCAAAGGAAATTGATCAAAAGGTAGGGCAGGGTTTCAATGGTCCAAGGCTTTCAACTCCTGAAATCCTCCGGCTACTGCAGTCAGCTCTCAGGTCCCATAAGCGTACTTTTATATCCATAGATGCGTTGGACGAATGTGGGACAGAGCAGCGGCCGGAGTTCCTTCGCTCACTACACTCAATAGTCAGGGACTCGCCAAATGTTCGACTATTTGTGACAGGAAGGCCACATATTCAGGCCGGACTCGAGGAACACCACCGCGGATCTCTACAGATCATACAATTCAAACCTGCGAAGGAGGATATCGGAAGATATCTTGAGAGGAAACTGGAGGACGATGAGCTTCGTGAGGAGATGGACAGTGAGCTCAAGAGGGTTATCATGGAAGAAATTCCGGAAAAGACATCAGAGATGTACGTAATTGAACCTATATGAAGTAGCCCAAGTTATTGACCATTGAGCATGTCTAGATTCCTGTTGGTTTCATTGAGTACCACAGCTATATTGCAAGAGACAACCCTCTACAAGAGAAAAGAGAAGCTCCGGGAGATGACCAGCGGTTTGGGCCTCGAGGGTGCTTATGGAGATGCGATGAGACGGATACAGGGGCAGAGTGACAATCGGTCAAAGCTTGCCATGCAAGCATTGATGTGGATTTCCCGATCCAAACGGCCACTGGGAGTCAATGAGCTCCGCTATGCCTTGGCAGTGGAAATAAGATCCACCCATCTTGATCCTGACAATGTTCCTTCGATTGAGACCATATTACGCTGCTGCCTAGGACTTGTTGTGGTTGACAAGGAAACTTCAATCGTCCGACTCATCCATTTTACCTTGCAGGAGTATTTACGCAAACATTCAACCCTTTTCTCAAATCCGCATGGAACTATTGCGGAAGTATGTTTGACCTATCTCAACCACCTGTCCGCCAAGGAGCCATCCCTGCCCTCATCTGAGAACATGATAAAAACCCCGTTGCTTGAGTATGCATCTTATTACTGGGGGACTCATGCCCGAATCGAAACCACGGATACCGGAAAATCACTCGCCCTCGAACTTCTTAAACAATATGACACCCACATATCCGCCACGTTGCTCCTTTCAAAGATATATCGCGAGGAGGAGTTAGCTTGGGGTGGAGATGGGCCTGAACCTGCGGGGTTTACTGGACTGCACGTTATAGCATTCTTCGGGATTGCAAAAATAGTGGCTCCATTGTTGAAAATCAAGGATTGGAACCTGAACGGAAGGGATTCTATGGGCCGCAGGCCACTAACATGGGCTGCTATGAGTGGGAATCTAGAGGTGGTAGAAATCTTATTAGGTCTAAAAGGCATGGGGGTGAGGAAGGAAGATAATGGGGGCAGAACACCCCTCTCGTGGGCCGCCGGAAAAGGCCACCAGGAGGTAGTGCGAGTACTGCTAAGAAAAGACTCGAGCGCTTTCCGCCTTGTGGATAAAAATGGCCGAAGGCCACTTCTCTGGGCAGCTGAGAGTGGCAAAGAGGATATAGTCAACCTTTTGTTGAACAAAGACAGGGATGTTGATCGGGTTGGTACTCGCGGCCAAACAGCGCTCGCCTGTGCCGCTGCGAATGGGCACGAAGGGGTTGTAAGGACATTACTACAACAAAAAAAGGTCAACCCGGACACCGCAGACCACGATGGTAGAACGCCACTCTCGCGGGCCGCTGGAGGTGGTTTTGAGGAGGTAGTGAAATTGCTGCTGGAGCGGAAGGAGGTCAATCCCAATTCGGTAGATATTCGATATGGCAGAACACCATTATCCTGGGCCGCCGGCAATGGATATGGTATGGTAACCAAATTACTACTCGCCCATAACGGTATCAATCCAGGTCTAGCAGACAAGAGAAGCTGGACGCCACGCTCGTGGGCTGCCGAGTACGGACACCAAGAGGTAATGAGGATTCTAGTAGAACAGGCTGATGCCGATCCGAGATCCAACGGTATTGATGTCCGGACTCCAATTTCATGGGCTGCCGAGCACTGGTGTGGGGAATCTTTGATATCGCACTTGGAGGAAACCGGTCTTAGTCTCGACTTGCCTGATCGTTATGGCCGAACACTGCTCTCTTGGGCGGCAGGCAGTGGGAATGTTGGTTTTGTACAATATCTACTGGAGCGGAGAGATATTAACCCTAACCTAGCCGACGAATATGGCCAAACACCGCTCTTGTGGGCCGCTGCAAGTGGGAGTCAGGGAGCAGCACACCTTCTCTTGAAACGAACTGATGTCGACCCCAATTCGGCTGACAAAAATGGCAGAACACCGCTCCTGTGGGCTGTGGGGAAAGGGAGGCACGGAGTAGTGCAGCTCCTCCTAGAGCGGACCGATGTCGATCTTAACCTGAGGGACGAAAATAGCCAAACACCGCTTCTGTTGGCGGTAAAAAACGGGAGTCACGGAGTAGCGCAGCTCCTCCTAAAACGAACAGATGTTGATCCCAACTTGGGTGACGAAAATGGCCGCACACCTCTCTCGTTGGCTGTTGAAGGGTGGATGCAGGGAACAGTGCAGCTCCTCTTGGAACGACTCGATATTAATCCCAATTTGCTAGACAAAGATGGCCGAACACCGCTCTTGTGGGGTGCAGCAAAGGGCAACAAGCAATCTGTGCAACTCCTCCTGGAACGAGCCGATGTTGATCCAAATTTAGCTGATAAAGATGGCCGAACACCGCTCTCGTGGGCTGCGGAACATTGGTTCAACTACGAAGCGTTGCAACCCCTGCTAGAGCGAGCCGATGTTGATCCCAACTTAGCTGATAAAGATGGCCGAACACCTCTCTCGTGGGCTGCGACAAAATGGCTTGGCTATCAAGCGGTGGAGCTCCTATTCGAACGAGCAGATGTTGATCCCAATTTAGCTGATAAAGATGGCCGATCACCGCTCTCATGGGCTGCGGGAAGTTCGTTCACCCATGAAGCGATGCAACTCCTCTTAGAACGAGCCGATGTTGATCCCAGTATTGCCGACAACAAAGGCCGGACCCCACTCAGTTGGGCCACCCGACATCTGCACCCTAAAGCAGCTTTGCGAATATTGCAGCATCAATCACGTACGATCTCCGTGGCTACCTGGGGGCCCAAGAACCGTGGATAGCAGGTGATCGTCAACCTTACCTGAATTTAATACACGACGACGTCTATTCCACATTTTTCGAATGAAGGTTGTCGCCCTCAGCCCCTGGCCAGAGCTGATAGCCTCTAGCTATACATTACCCTACAATTAAGTTCCACACTTATACCTTAAGGAAAACAATACACCTTTACCTTCTCACCTTTCCACCACTTTTCACTTCACTTCATTTCTAGTTATCCCTAGCTCTTTCCCGTTGCCTGGCTCACACTCACTAACTTATACGCTACATTTTTTTATCATCCCCCATCTGTTATTCACTCTCAGGAGATTATTCGCCAACCCTCAGTTCCTCGCAAGGGTGCACCGTCCTCCCCCTTATCCCCATACCTCTTTCACACGAACCCACTCTACAACCTACCTCTAATAGAACCTGAGACTTTAAACATTAAAATTAATCGAATCCATCCTACCCAGAGGGGGGTGGATAGTTGTTAGGGTTGACGAATAGGGAGAGATGTGAGAGTGGCCGGAAGTGGAGAATGTACTGTGGTTGGCCGTGGAAGTTTACAGAATGTCTTTAACAATTGCATTTGTTTTGGTGTTAAAATGATTCATGGAAACGGTTTTAGGATCATGTATTTCCTCTATTATTACAGGAGCGGGCAGACGAACGGGGGGATACATGGAAAGAAATCGTCAGGTGAAGGAAATGATAGAATGATCAAGATGATTCTTCTTTTTATTAAGTCCCGTGGTTTATTATATTCGTAGTTAGCTACTGGAGAACCCGGGGCATACACCCCAAGATATAGCCTAAGAACCTTAAAATAACAGAAACCCCATCCCCGTCCAGTTTTCTCTGATCCGACAGTTCTGATATTGAGCCAACAGCACATCCCCCCAAAATTCAAGAAAGAAACACGGACCGAAAACAACAACACCACCAGTAATTCCCAAAAACCGAGGAGGTAAGAGTATTATCTTTCGCCGGACTTGAGAAAGGGCGGTAACGAGTTGGACCCAGCCTTGGAGTGGCAGCTGAGACCACCATACAGCACAGTATTTGCAGGTATAGTATATACAAGGTCTGAAGCCGGGATTGGAACAAGGATATCGCACGAGTGATTTGTTGTGATAATGATACTAAAACATATCGGTAACATGTTACTGGCTTTGTGATAAAATTTGTGGACAGGATCTGAATACAATATAGCTTAGGCTTAAAGATGAATTTCCGCGCTTGCGTTATCGAAGTATATGGTAAACTAAGGGGAAAACTCCTCTCCCTGTAGTCATAATATCGTACCGGTATTATCGTACCCTTGACAGATCACGTGCCCAAGCACTACCCCGGTATCATACATACCTTAGGAAATATCCATGAGTGTTACAGAGCCGCATAAGTGTGTTACACAACCGGACACAACAAATATGAGACTGTACTCGAGTACTTGTATAGTACCGGCACTAGCACGGATAGCAAGCTGTATATTAATCGAGAGGATGCCAGTACAGTAGGTGGGTTCCCGCGTTTCTTTTTGTTGATAGCCCTGTATACAAGGAAAAGATACCACTACCGGAAACTGTGAACAAATCACTTCCCCCGTTCACAGCTCACATAACCTCCAGACATTTACCCTTTTTGGAACAAAAATCTCGAGAAAAATGGGGGTCTTACTGGAGTCACTACGGTATGTATCAATATCTTCATCCAGCAGTATTTGGAGGGAATGGACTATCAGCTAAGGGGTGTTAATAGGATAAGTGTTTTTATGATGAACGGTACCCTTATCAAGCAATTCGGTCATTTTTTCCATTAGACGGTCTGAAGCTATAGCTGCAATTCCCCTCATGGTTGGCAAAATAGTTCCTTTTTTGAGAGGAATAAAGTAAACTGAGGGGATTACCGTATTCACAGGGGGGGGGGATTAGAAATAAGTTGTAATGTTCTAAAAAATGGTGAAACGTGTTTTCACGCTAAGATATCAAAAGAAAGTGTGGTGAAATATGTGGGGTTCTTTGGGAGTCAGTAGGGGCTGGTGTTTGCCAACAAGAGGGGACGAAGAAGGACGACTGGCCATGGCCTAATGGGCCATACCGTTAGTTTAAAGATACAGAAGCTTGATGATTGGGTATGTTTAAAAAATCAAAAAAGATCAGGACTAAGTTAGTGTCAATCAGACTTTTACCTGAATATATCGTATTTACTTGTACCATGGGCATCATTTTCCACCTTTACATGTAGGAAACAACTAACCGGGAATGGTTAGTTGGTGAGAAATCCCGACTTGAACCTTATTCTAACTTCTTGTGGGAAAGCAAGTTTTCACCAGATTATTTGGTATTCTTGAAAAATAACATATTTTTATATGTGCTAAGTCATCACCTACAGTGATAGTGGGATGGTAACATTAAATCCCCTTATGGTCAATTCGATAAACACCACTTAGTGTTAGGATACAGGTATGCTAGTGGGAGAGACTATTCCTGATCTCCTGGGAATTTCTGAAGTCGTACCACCTGCATCTAGAAACTGATATCACGGACAACCCGCCATGCTTGTGTTGGAAATCGTGAGGTGTTTCTCGGCATGCTCTCATGACAGTCCCTTTGTTGTTCGGTGAGTTTCTGGGAACAAGCTTGTTTGTAGCTTCGGAAAACACGTTTTGGTTTTAGGAGTACTTTAGCTTTCAGAAAAGCAGCCAGGGTAGGGGAATGTGCTTGAGTTTAGGATCGATGCACCTGCCGGCAGGAAAGAGGGGGAAGCTATAAGGGAAGTGTGAAAGAGTCTAAGGTATGAAGGCTATATACACGGAGGCTATGAATAGTGGGGGTTGCTTTCCTTGTTAGCATAAGGGTACGCGAAAGGGGAAAGGAACATAAACAGTTAAAGGGGACTGGATATGTGCGGTGGTCCATGGAAGGATAGAAGGAGTTTGCTGTCGTTGATATATATATTCCTGTCTTTACCGTCAGTTAGTTAGATATGAGAGTGTGTATTTGAGTGAAGTCAACTCCCCCGCTATAGATGTACTGTGGAATAGGCCATTTGAGTTGGCTTACCTCGGGACCGTAATCCTGTAGGGTTGTGCAAGCCTGGATGGGTAGTTGCTCCCTGACTTGTATAAGTTTAAATGAATTATTGAATACCCTGTCCTAAAAACATGGGACTCAACCTCCTATACGTCGGTCCAAAGGATCCTCCCCATAGACAATGTAGCTAGGAGGGCTACGCTGCTTTTGTCAAAATGGCCTGTCCCCAGAAAGCTGAATATATGGTCACCACCTGACCCTGACGAGTGCGAATAGGACGAAAACACTCTGAAACAGGTTCGCAAACATATCTACCGAAAGTGGAAGCTTCTCAACTACCCTGAATACTACGGCTATAGGCCAGCATTCAGGATGTGTTGGCGTTTCATGACAGTCAATAAATTTGCTGCCTCTCGTTTACATCAGATGCGGGCTGACAAGAGCTACTTGAAGGCGCATAAGGACTGGAGAAATCCAGAGGCAAGTGTGCTATGTCCAGGTGTGAGAATGAACCCGAAACCTTTATACATGTTGTAGCTGGTTGCCTGGCCCTAGCTAGTGCCAGGGTTGAACAACCTGATGAGATTTTTGATATTTCACCTGGTTCTCAGGTCTTGGCCGAAAATAAGAAAGGATGTGATTTGATGAAATGTTTGATTTCTTTTATTTCATTGAATAAATTGAATTTTCCGAGTAATATGGATTTTTTTCCTTTTACGAGAGCTTCACAGATACAGTCCTGATTTAGTGAGGGACAATATTCAAGGAACCCTGATTGCAGGTATTTTTGGTTTTGTTTATGATATTATTTCTTTTGTTGTGTTTTGTTTTGGGTTTTTATTTGCCATGGGATTTTTCCTGAATGCAGTGGTTGGACCCTGGGGAGTGCTAGTCACGTACAGTACCTAAAATCATACCAAGGATTTAACAAAAAAAAATATTGAATACCCTGCCCTGAGTGTGCGACCCTTTTGGTTGTGTGAACTCTTGGCGTTTCGCTTAGCTGTGGCTTTTTAGTTTTCGTCGCGGTTGATCCATGTCTAAAATCGCTTCCCCAAAGGTGCTTCAGTTACTAGATGGTAACTTAGCCCTTAACTCCTTTGGTTTAGAATTGGTGAATAATATTGTCACACTAAGGACTTAGAGCTACTTCCCTTGAAGAAAAATGGAAAACCTTTCAATTAGATATCTTATTTAAGGCCGAGGCCAAAGTACTCGCGTGTTTGCTGATGGGTAAGGAATAGGGTTTTTTTTTCTTTTTTGCTGTCATACCTGGAGGGGATGGGATCAAGCTTTTGGGCTTTTATCCTTGGGTTTTGGATGAAGGACGGGGGTCGGAAGTTCTTTTTCCTTTTTTATTTGTGGGAGGGACCCATTTTTCTACAGTCATAAGTTATCTAGATTGAAAAGTAGTTGAGGAACCAGAGTCTGATAGACTCCTTTTCAGCAGGGGGTGATTCGCTCCACAACTCGGGGCTGGTGTGGCTTAGTTTGGCGAAGAAATGATTGGCCCACAAAATCGGAATCAGAATCGTGCGCAGTGCCGCATCAATTGGGGCACCGTAAGTGTTCACAACCGGACATGGTTGGAGTCGCCTCCTCCAGCGAGTATTGGCGCTTTTTGTTTGTTTCTCAGTGCGGCTGAGCAGGTCAACTTTTCGAAATTTTCGATTGCATTGTGCATGGCCCAATTATTCGAATTTCTACTGCCCGATAACCCCGCCTTTCCTTAGGACTTAGCCGGACAACAAACTGCCTAGCTTCCGGAAACACTCTGCCATCATCTTCCCACCCAATACAGACCTTACGTTGCGCAAACCATTTCAAACATCATGGGCGACTCCGCGAGCGGAAACCAGTGGGGGACCGGAAATAGCATGTGTGGAAATACGAAAAATAGCAACAACACCACTTGCAATGACTGCACTATAGTGTCACGGTCGGAGAGGAAACGCGAGATTCTGGAGTGGCTATCCTCGCTAGAATTACAGGGAAATCAACAAGAGGAAAGGCACCAGGACGTCCTCCAGACCAGGGTTGACGGGATCGGAGACTGGGTTCTCGAAACCGACAAATTTTTAAAGTGGCGGGATTTCGAGGATGCATCTGTGGATCGTACGCTGTTCTGTTGCGGAGGTCCGGGAGTCGGAAAGACGTATTTGAGGTAGGGGTAAACAAATTGTTGGAAGGAATGCCCATCGCTAACAAGAACATCAGCTCCCTGGTGATTGATAGATTGTCTAGTGGGATTTATGGTGACAGCGCATCTGTCATCTATCTTTATTGCAACTTCCAGACCCAAAAATTGCAACGCACGGCGCATATGCTTAGCAGTCTCCTCAAACAAGCAGTCAGAGGCTTGGATGATATTCCAAAGGAGATTGATCGAAAGGCAGGGCAGGGTTTCAATGGTCAAAGGCTTTCAGTTTCAGAAATCCTCCGGCTACTACAGACAGCTCTCGGGTCCCATAAACGTGCCTTTATATGTATAGATGCATTGGACGAATGTGGGTCAGATCACCGGCCGGAATTCCTTAGCTCACTACATTCCATAGTCAGGGACTCGCCAAATGTTCGATTATTTGTGACAGGAAGGCCACATATTCAGGCCGGAATCGAGGAACACCACGGCGGAGCTCTACAGATCATACAATTCAAACCTGCGAAGGAGGATATCAGAAAATATCTTGAGAGGAAATTGGAGCATGACGAACTTCATGAGGAGATGGATAGTGAACTCAAGAGGGTTATCATGGAAGAAATTCCGGAAAAGATATCAGATATGTACGTAATTGAATCTATATGAAGTAGCCCAAGTTATTGACCATTGAGCATGTCTAGATTCCTATTGGTTTCATTAAGTATCGCAGCTATATTGCAAGAGACAACCCTCTACAAGAGAAAAGAGAAACTCCGGGAGATGGCTAACGGTTTGGGCCTTGAGGGTGCTTACGGAGATGCGATGAGACGGATACAGGCGCAGGGTGAGGATCGGTCAAAGCTTGCCATGCAAGCATTGATGTGGATTTCTCGATCCAAGCGGCCGCTGCGAGTCGATGAGCTCCGCTATGCCTTAGCAGTGGAAATAGGATCCACCCATCTTGATCCCGATAATATCTCATCCATTCAGACAATATCCAGCTGCTGCCTAGGGCTTATCACTGTCGACAAGGAAGCTTCAACTGTGCGACTGATCCACTTTACCTTGCATGTTTATTTACGTGAACATCCCACCCTGTTCTCGAGCCCTGATGGAATCATGGCAGATGTGTGTTTAACCTATCTCAATCTCCAGCCCACCAAGGACCCGTCATCGCCCACATCTGAAGACCTGATAAAAACCCCCTTGCTCGAGTATGCATCTTATTACTGGGGTATTCATGCCCGAATCGAAACCACGGATACCGGAAAATCACTCGCCCTCGAACTTCTTACACAATATAATACCCACATATCAGCCACATTACTCCTTTCAAAGATATATCGCGAGGAGGGGTTAGCTTGGGAGGGAGATGGGCCTAACCCTGTGGGGTTTACTGGACTACACGTCATAGCATTCTTCGGAATTGCAAAAATAGTAGTTCCATTGCTGAAAATCAGGGATTGGGATCTAAACGGAAGGGATTATATGGGCCGCAGACCACTAACATGGGCTGCGATGAGTGGGAACCTGGAGATGGTGGAAACTTTATTGGGTCTAAAAGGCGTGGGGGTGAAGAAGAAAGATAATGGGGGCAGAACACCCCTCTCGTGGGCCGCCGGAAATGGTCACCAGGAGATAGTGCGAGTACTGCTAAGAAAAGACTCGAGCGCCTTCCGTCCTGCTGATAACAATAGCCGAAGGCCACTTCTCTGGGCAGCCGAGAGCGGCAAAGAGGATATAGTGAACCTTTTGATGAACGAAGACAAGGATGTCGACCTGGCTGACAGTCACCGTCAAACAGCGCTGACTTGTGCCGCTGCGAATGGGCACGAAGGGGTTGTAAGGACATTACTACAACAGAAAAAAGTCAACCCGGACACCGCAGGCCACGGTGGTAGAACACCACTCTCGCTGGCCGCTGGAGGTGGGTTTGAGGGGGTAGTGAAATTGCTTCTGGAGCGGAAGGAGGTTAATCCCAATTCGGCGGATATTCTATATGGCAGAACGCCACTATCCTGGGCCGCCGGCAATGGATATAGGATGGTAACCAAATTACTACTCGCCCATAACGATATCAATCCGGGTCTAGCAGACAAGAGAGGCTGGATACCACTCTCTTGGGCTACCGAGTACGGACACCAAGAGATAATAGGGATGCTAATAGAACGGACTGGTGCCGGTCCGGGGACCAACGACATGGATGGCGGGACTCCAATCTCATGGGCTGCCGAGCACTGGCGCGGAGAATCTTGGATATCGCACTTGGAGGGAGCCGGCCTCAGTCTTGACTTGCCTGATCGTGATGGCCGAACACTGCTCTCTTGGGCGGCAAGCAGCGGGAATGTTGGCTTTGTACAATATCTGCTGAACCGGAAAGACGTTAACCCCAACATAGCCGACAAATATGGCCAAACACCGCTCTTGTGGGTCGCAGAAAAGGGGAGTCAGAGAGCAGCACAGCTCCTCTTGAAACGAACTGATGTTGATCCCAATTTAGCTGACAAAGATGGCCGAACACCGCTGTTGCTGGGTGCAGCCCAGGGCAACACGCAATCAGTGCAACTCCTCCTAGACCGAGCCGATGTTGATCCCAATTTAGCTGACAAAAATGGCCGAACACCGCTCCTGTGTGCTTTAAAAGAGGGGAGGCAGGGAGTGGTACAACTCCTCCTAAAGCGAACTGATGTTGATCCCAACTTGAGCGACAAAGATGGCCGAACACCGCTGTTGCTGGGTGCAGCCCAGGGCAACACGCAATCAGTGCAACTCCTCCTGGACCGAGCCGATGTTGATCCCAATTTAGCCGATAAACATGGCCGAACTCCGCTCTCGTTAGCTGCGGGAAATTAGTTGGCCCATGAAGCGGTGCAGCTCTTCTTAAAACGAGCAGATGTCGATCCCAATTTGGCCGACAAAGCTGGCCGAACGCCACTCTCGTGGGCTGCAGAATGGCAGAGTTTGGAAGCAGTGAATGCCCTCTTAAAGCGAGACGATGTCGATCCTTGTATGGCGGATAATTCAGGCCGAACCCCGCTCTGGTGGGCCATGCGAGTTAGATACATTTTGGCTCTTGGACTGCCATTTCTTCACCCATCATATCTGATTATCAAGACTATCTGGCTGTCTGGACGCCGCTGGCAGCGGCGATCAGTAAGCTTATCTAGTAATCGATGATCTCCATTCTAGACCTTTCGAACGAAAGTTTGCCATCCCACCCTATTGCTATAACATTGAGTGAATTTCTAAGACTTTTCTCCGCAGCGCATCCTAGGAATCTGTTCGGAGGTTGGTGGAAAAACAACGATAACCGGGCGACTGCCTCATACACCAACCACATAATATAGTTCCACACTTACCCCTAAAGGAAAACAATGGACCTTTATCACCCCTTCTAGACCTTTCCCCCTTCTTTCATTTCGCCCTTCCAAGCCTCTTCTAGTTCTCTCTTGTTCACTAGCTCCCTCCCACTATACTCTATTTTTACCGCACCCGTTTATATCTTTCACTCCTTGAGGTTAGTTCGCAACTCTCAATTTCTTGTAAGGCGCAATGTCCCCTCCGATACCCCCCGCAGCTCCTTTACACGAACCCATTTATCCTACCGTAAGTTCTGGGTAGACTCGACCCGCCACTATAACCTGTATGGTAGTTACTATCCCTAGAAAAGCGAATTCGCCACAGGGTTAGTCTTCAAGAGGAATAGTGGCTACTTTAAAAAGTATGGCGGCGGGTCGAGTTTACCCAGAATTTACGGTATGCGTCCTTCAGCTCACCCCGAATAGAGTTTCAGACTTTAAAAAATAGAATTAATCAAGTTCGTCCTACCCAGAGGGAGTGGATAAGGATAGATGTGAGAGTGGCCGGAAGTCGAGAGCGCACTGTGGCTGGCCGTGGAAGTCTACAGAATGTCTTTTGGGATTGCATTTGGTTTGGAGCTAGAATAATTCACGAAGAGGTCTCTATGGTCATGTATTTCCTCTATTATTACGGGAGCAGGCAGACGAATGAGGGCGTACATAGAGAGAAATCGGCGGGCGTGGGAAGCGTGGAACGATAGAGATGATTCTTTTTGTTAAGTCCCGTGGTTTACTTGTAGCCTGCTACATGAAAATCCCTAGCATTCACCCCAGGATGGCCCAAGAACCTTAAAATAACAGACCCACCCTTGCCCAATGCCCTCTAATCAGATGGTTTTATAGAGCCAATCGCACATCCTCCCCCAAAAAATTAAGCAAGGCGGACCAAAGACAAGAACCCCAAAGACTGAGAAAAGAAAACTGTCACTACAAATACCCAAATTTCCTCCCGACCCAGCCTCGAGCAAAAGCGTTCACAGGGCAAGCGGTAGTCTTGTTTTGAAGATAATTAGCCTTCGCGGTCTCCAGGAGGCATAGCCTGGGTATGCCGGTTCCGGGGAGTAAAAATCATGGGGCCGATGGGGTGGGGGGGTTAGTCAACCGGCCAGACCGGAGAAGTCAACGGGAGGCCGTAGTTCTCTACTTCCCATAGCGATAGGTGAGGGTGTCGCTATAGAACGAGGTAAAACGGTGTAGCTCGCAATCCGCTACACGGAGCACCGGAGGCGGCAGTGTCGGTAAATCCTGGCGGAGGATCAGTCGCAAGCAGGCAGGAAATCACGCCGCAAGGGAAACTCACCGTCGGACGAAGCACCGCTGTAATGCTGCCGTGAGACACGCATCGTGAGAAGGGCCCGGAGCAAAGAGCGCGGCAGGAAACCAGAGTTGTTGCGATCGTTGTTTGATGCTTGTCTAGGTTGTCGCCACTTGAGTCCTGGCGTGGATGACTAAGCCACAGAAATGCCACACGATGCCGCACGCCGCAACTGAGGCTAAACAGCCAGAAACTCCTGGTGCGGCTGGGCCCCCTCATGAGTACTCACTCATTCTTCACTTTCAGCGAATCAGAAATGACCTCAAGCTCATTTCACGACTAATGCGAACCTCAGAGGTCTAAAGTTCAAGATACATCACTCGTACAGTTGGGAATAATTGTACTGTTGGAAAACCTCAGCATCAGAGTCCTCCTTAATTGACGACCAAATTGCCCCACAAAAAATATCCAATCCATAGCCAGACTCAAACTTCATACTTCAGTGAGTCATTCTATAAAATACCCCTGACCCCGATTATATAAGACATTACATTTTGCAACACCAGTAGTCTGCATTATACCGGTAGAGGACCCCGCTATCCTCACATAATAATACCCGTATCATACTATCGTTTTGTGTTATTTGTAACCCCAGTATACCCTTAAATAGGGGTGGGGTGGTCCTTACTTACAATAAATGTGTTCCTTTGGTTTATCCCAGAGTACGGACCCCACCCCCGAGCTGCAATGACATAGTCTACTTCTACAGCCCCTTTCCCTCCATTCTCGCTGGGGGCGATGGAGTAGAAGCAGTGCCTGAAGTTCGGATTAAAGCGTGCAATGCTTGTTTCAGGTATTAAAAGGGTATCTGAGAGCCCTGATGCATCGTGGATAGAGGGACAAAGGGAAGTGGAGGCAGATGACGAATAAGTAATTAAGTACGAATTGGCTAGCCCACCGCAGAGGCTGCCTAAATGGAATCCAAATTTACCCTACTGAGGATTCTGTGCTGTGTATCGCACTACAAGGTCATTGTGGACGGCCTGCATACCAAGAGGGGGCATACACATATGAGTTACCGATTAATGTGGGGAATTAAACAGCGTGACAACCCACGGTACAATAAGAGGATTTGCTTGGAACTCGGGCACCACGCAGGAAGGGTAAGGGAAGTAGCTTCTGTTAGACGGATGTACTTCGCTTTATTACGGGAGTGTGAAGGATTGTTCAGGAGATATGCAGATTGTACGGATACCGAAGATTCTTCAACAATAGATTTTACCGATATGTCTTTCCTTGTTATCTCGGGAGTGTACGGAGGAGCAAGGGCACGCGGGAAATACAGAGATAGGTGTGGTGATCAATGGAAGGAACAGGATGGTATTTGTGCTTTACTTATACACCCGTCTCTATCTTTAGTTTAGTTTTTAGATAAGCGGAGTTGAGAGCAAGCGAATGAAGGAAATCCGGGCGGTGAAATTTACATTCAATATCCTTCCTCCAAAGTGCCCAAGTTCCACGTGAATTCCCTTAGAGTATCATCTACTCCCGTGCGACCTCCCCCACACTCCCCTGATAATAAATGAAAGGCATCTCGGCAGAATCTTCTCGGTACACCACCCAAGTTCCAGAACAATCCTTTATTCCCCAGAACGATCTGCAAAACTCTCGTAACTTCAGGAGTCAAAATCAACCACCCCCTTCTGACAAGTTCCCGTTTGGGACACTAAGTCCAGCTTTCAAGTAGTTTCATATTTAAGAGTACAATCCTGTACCGTATCTACACAGCGTTGTAGATACTGGGCTGTCAACCAAGACTAGGACTAGGATGCTGCACAAGTGATCCATTGTGATAAGGATCAGGTGGTGGGTGGGTGGGAGAGTTCAGGCATTTATTTTTATAGATCGACCCGCCAGTGAAAAGTGTAGGCTACACCGGTTTACGATAAAAAAGGAATCATGTCTTAAGCACCCTGCATTCACGGCCTACATACCGCCAACATGTTTCCACACTCCCGAACAAAGATCCCCAGAAATATTCCAACCAAAACATGGGTTTTTCTAGAGGCATCACAGTAGAATAGCATATGGTTAGGAGAATGTTAATGAAAGGGTATTTTAGTGGCGAATGGTTACTCTTACCAAGCAATTCCATCATTTCCGCGTTAGATAGTCTAGATCTCCAATTTCTACTCCAGAAAAAGTAGGCAAGGATTCCCCCCCTAAAATAATAAGACATGCAAAAACAAAAAGATTTCTCCCACCCCCCCGCAGATCGTGGCAGCCACCCCTATGCATTGTCCAGATTCTATCACATCACACCACCTCACGGTGGTACCACTTCGTCTATAAACCTTAACGGGGAAAAAGTTAAGTCTTCAATGGCCCCCGGCTTTCTATAGGGAAAGTTTCACCTCTTCCCCCGAGAGCGAGACCACCTCAGAAGAACTCATTCACGATCCAATTAGGATTGAACTCCTAACCTTGCGAATTGGAGCGAGTCTAATTCATTCTCGAGAGTCTAACTTACTATATTTCTGGATCAGCGGGGGAAGAGTTGAATTTCTCCACAAAAGTGGAGATGGGGAAGCAATCTTGGTTCTCTTTTCCATTTCGAGTCTCGGGACTCTCCCGTTGAGATTCTACTCACTCTTAACCGGGGATTTAGCTCTCGAGTTAGTGGATGTGGCTGCCATATAAGATGTGTGAGTGAGTGAATGTCCGTTCGTTCGTTCAGTTAGTAACATTACGGCTCTCAAGTCCTGGGTGTTTTAGTTAGCCACTCCCGGTACTGATCAAGGGATTTCAGTATTATAAGGGCACCTGAAGAGTATTACAAGCAGTATTCATAACTCATGATAATGTTATTTGGAGCATTTGTGCACACCTTTCAAGCCATTATAAGCTATCCCCTGCCCTATCTACCTATTAAGATTACCCGAGCTATTCCAAATCGTGCATAGCCACTATCATCATCCTTAGCCAATCGAGTGATAGCTTATGATGAGGGTTAGGTGTTTTCTCTTTTCCCCTGCTCCAAGGGGAAAGCCAAAAGGCCCTCCAAGGAAGCGCATACGACACAGCGCTTTAGCGAGATGCCTTACCTTACCCACGGCAGAAGGAAATCCGGCTCGGGGGTTCCTCCTCGTGGTTTAAGTGCACATAAACAGAGAGTGGTCACCTGCGGAAAAATACTTCCACAGCAGTGACTTAAATGTACTAGTTCAAGGGTACGAACTAACTAACCGGAACAGACAGAGATATGTTTGGCCATTTGGCCTTTCATGACAAACTGTTCCTACAATACTACTACTGTACGTTTACCGTAAAATCTAGTTGAATCCGCCATCTCCTAAAGCCGCCGTATGGCCGCGATCAGCGACGAGAAGCTCTGAGAAGGAATAATGTGCTTTCTAGATGGGTTATAAGTTAGCTTTGGCGAGCTGAGCTTTCCGGATCTCATTATCCGGTACCCGTTTTCTTTTTAGACTACTCTACTAAGCCGATGGTGGCTTAGCACAGTAATATCAGCTGAGTAATCCGATGCGGGACCCAATAGGTCTCCATCCTACCCACCCCAAATAACCACAACCGAATACTAGACGAACTTTTAAGGTATAGTAGCCCTTCTAGAAAGGTGTGGAGAAAAGTGGGAGGGACACGCTAATGAATAAACAAAATACATAAAGTATGCCGACAAGTAAAATATAGTATTCAACAATGATGGACACCCCTGCAAAGGAGCCTACAAGGAAAAGGGAAAAATATTTTACGGGGCACGGGGCAACATGACAAAAAGTGTATGGAATAAAACTTAAAAACAACCAGAATGTCAGTAGGTACAAAGCGTTGGGGAAGATGTGCTTAAATTTGCTGCAGGAAGAGTTTTCACTGGGGCTTTTGTTTAGCAAATGTTTGGAAAATCAGGCTGTGGGCATCTCGTAGAATTTGAGAAAAATACGGTATAATCATATTATCATACCATGTGAAAAGTACAAAAACTGAGGTCTTGCACAGTGCAACACATATTCTTTTTTCTTTCTTTTGCAGTATTTCCACTTAGGCCCCAAGTTACCCACCTTGTATCAACATTACCGGTAGAAGACTACAATCACTGTAGCATGCCAATCAGAGCTTAGAGTATATGTATCAAAGAGCTAAATACTTAGCCAGAAATTTTAGCACGGCCATTGTTACACTCAAGGCTACTATGATAAGAGTCAGGCCCACCCCGAAATGGGCAGCTTATCCGTGCGGATGCCAGTACAAATCAGGAACCCTAAACAGTCCCCCATAAATCGCAATGGGCGAAGGACAAAAGTAGGACGCATCCAGTAACCTCGCCCTATCAGTACGATTGCTGAGTTTCCCCCTGCTCTCCTAGTCTAGAGAAATTCTTCTATAAATCAGCAAGATACTGTTGCGTTTTGCTGCGGTTCGTGAGTCAACTTTGAGGGCGTTGATGGGTGGGAGATGAAATAATTGAAGGTGGGGAGAATACCGAATGAGGGAGTCAAGGGGGACAATCTGGATGGCAATGGAAAGGAGGAGCAAAACATAAGCAGCCAAGTCATGTAAAAAAAAAAAGTTTCCCGAGGTTAAATCTCACCCCCGGCCCAGGCATATCTGCCTCTGAATTTACTCACTCTAGTGCAATTTGCCCTTTGCCACAATATTTCCATCCGGCCTTCACTCGATGTCTACCTGCCCCGTCTACCTTCACCCTCAGTAGCATGCTACTGGTATACCAGCATACCCCCAAGGCACACTCCGAATACAATACAAAGACAATGGATGGTCCAACAACCTCTCTCCTAAGCCTTGCCCGGAACCTGGCGGAAGCGACGATACTCCTATCGTCTAGCCATCGATAACTGCCCCCGCCCTCGAAAGAATTTCTATTCGGTGTCTGACAAGCACAGCTCCAGGTTCCCGCAAGAAGTTATTCAACCGCGAGCCAAGGTTAACCAGCCAAATATACCCCTGTCGGTTCAGGTTAATAGCCGCTACCCTGGTAGCTAAAAGAAAGTTGGCAACGGTTACTTTAGGTTAAAATGTCACATAATCCCTGTCTGAAACGGAAAGCATCCCCCCAATCACTGGTACAGTACAGCCTTCTTGCTGACGTGCCCATGCTGTAGTGTACCCTGGTTGCCTACCGTATGCATCACAGTATCATACCTTCCTACGATAATTTCAGGCACATCACATCACCGCCATAGAGTTAACGTATGTAATTTACAAACCTCCCTCGCAAGTATCAATTTATGTCTCGAAATCTCCCCCAGGACCCAGAGCCAGGGCAGAAAAAGCCTGACGGCGAAAGACGTCAATGCGGTATAAATTGCTCTTTCGGGTCAGACGACTTGATCACTCGTGCCTTCCTCGCCCACTGACTTCCCTAACCGATCACTAGAGAAAAGAAAAAAGTTAAAGGCAAGAATAGGAAGAAGAAGAAAAAAAACCAACACACCGTGGATCGGAAGTCCGAATAGGTGATGTATATCCGTGTCCGTATCCCCCATAGCTACAATTTAAAAAAGAGAGAGAGAGGAAAAAGAGAAGAGAGAAGAGAATGCTACTCAAGGCATGAATATGATACGCCCACCTTTATCCCATCCAATCGGACTCCGCAGTACTTTACCGTTTAAGCCTTCCCCCGGGGCTTACGCGCGCCACATGGGTAATGATACTGAGGGCCAGCATGTGGTGCATAGCCGCTTTGACGGGGGTTTCAGTGTTACGCACAAAGCGCTCCCCCCAGTGCTCGAAAACAGGGATCCGAAGAATATACGGCAAAAAATCTGTTGTGCGTCTAACTGCCCGCCAAAAACATACCCCTCCAGCCCTGTTTTTGTGTGCTGCTTGCCTATAACCAATGGAAGGTAGCTTTCGGGGATATGGCCAGTCTAGGAAATCCCTTTTTTAGACACAAAAGGAAAGGAAGGGTAGGGAAGGGTAGGGAAGGGTAGAAGGCTTATCACGATAGAGGGACAAGGAGGGGTGGTGTCGGAGAGGCACCACCCGCTGCAATGTTGCGGTATTCTCGAGTTTCGAGGGTCACGGCAATGCTAACCTTTTTGGACCTAGTTTTTTTCTTGTCCTGGCGGCGTCACCCCGGATTTTATTCTAAGCTACTATTACTGTATTATGGTTCTTAGCTTTATGGTAGCAGCATCATACACCTATGTTTACTTTGACTACTTGGCTTAAGTCCCGCCCCCGCTAACATCTCCGGCTAAGTCTTCTTAGGATGCAGGCATGCACACTCCCGTACTTTATGCCACTATCCCTGCTTTTATGATGCCACTCTCGACCTCCAGAATCTCGGGAGGTCGTAACAGACTTTATGTATCTTGCACAAATCTTGAAAAATTGTCTGGGACAATGAAGAATCCGGTGGAGTGGAGTCTGGGTCAAGGTGGTGCCACTGTATATTTTCCGTTTCTCAATGTGTTATACTTGAAAAATCTCCCTAGTAGTGTTCACTAATATAAACCACAATACCCTGCTATGGAAACCCGCATAATCGATCTCACCCGACGACATTGGAGCTATGATACCTCTACCGGCGAGGCTGGTTTTATCCCTCGTTTTGTTTATCCAAGAAAATGGCTGAACGTCAATTTTCTTTCGCCCTTGTTTTGCTCCCCTTAATCCAAACAGACAAATTCTGTTTTTCCTAGACACAAAGTCTAATTTTTCAAGTTTCTATTACAGTACAGTTCAATAGACCACCCATTCCCACAATGCAAGTACCCTCCGAACCCCAGACGCCTCCCAATATTAGCAGCAAAATTCTTCCCTCTTGCAATATGATATGACACTCGGATATGGAGGTAAGCAATCAGACAGACCGAGGGTCTAACTGTCAAATCATCTCTCAGTACGGTACGCTTCCTGGCATATGACCCCCCCAAATCAATCCTTCTTTTTACCTCTGTGGATACTCAGCGCCTTGCCCTCTAAATCCCTGTCCCTACCACCGCTTACCCCCCCTCCCCCTGCATCCTTGCACAAAGCGCTGGACACCGCAAAAATTGGTAAAATCTATGATACTAACTTATCAGATAAGCAGTACAACCAATCTATAACGAGACCCAGCGGGCTAAGCTCCCTCAAGTTATCCCTAGCCAGGTAAACACCATTACTTCTACGGGTATTTTGACCTAAATACGAAGGTTGGAGGTCCGAGGGAGATAGCGGGTTAGTTGTGATACAAGGCACGGTATCAGCCTCGATCATGCGTTACCCGTCGCAGCGGGTCAATCCCTATCGCCAAGACCGCGGCGGGAAGCAAGGGGCTATCCTCGTGGTAAATTTACATGGCGCACGGAGCAACCGACCAATCAAACAGAGTAGCCAATAAAATACGATTAGATCCTCCTTTCTTTTTTTTTCCTTTCTTTCTTCCTTTCTTCCTTTCTTTCTTCCTTTCTTCCCCTCCAGCTTTCGTAGCATATACGAGGGAAGAATTTTAGGTAGTGTTGCGCTCTTGCGAGGTAGTGGCAAAGTAATTAACTATGCACTTACACTTGGTCTGTTATATCATAGATCGGCAGTTTGTGCTCAAGAATCTACAGTACTGTACCCGACACACAGGGCTTTGATCTTTAACGAACGAGACGACTCTGCGATGACGACGAGGGCTGGGGGCCGGGGGTCGCACAAGCTTTCGGAAGGAGCCAGGGACTACGTATAGGCAGAGGCTAGGTTAGGCTATCGTGAGCTGATGTCCAGGAAACGAATAGAAGCTAAGGCCTGAGCTTGATTAGCGGTCAGATATCGGCGGCATTGATATAGAGAGACATGTCAAGCGTAATAAGTTACTTGGTAACAACAATCATCAGTTAACCGGTCATTCACGACCATGGATAATTATACCTGTGACTAACAAGCTTAACCAGATATCTCACCATCAGAGCGGTGAGTAACGTATCACAGGAAGAAATAAATAAAGCGACAATGAGAAGAATGAAGAAAATCATTAGCCACGATACCGCCTCGGTAACCCCAGCCATGTGAGATCCTCCAAAGAGGGAATCTAGACAATTAGCCTTGTCCGCTACGCCATGTAGACTAGAGATATCATATTGTTGGTGTTTCGGGTTCTGTTTTGCACGGTATGTTAGTCTGGCCACAGAGGAATCAGGGCATTTCAGCATCTAAACCTTCAAGACAAAATCACGAGGCCACGCAAGTACGGCTAAGGCCCAATGGTCCTCCCCGAATTCGGCGAATGATAAAAAAAAGACTTGAGAAGGCTTTTTTTATTTTCTCTTCTTTTCTCTCTTTTTCCTCTTTTTCTTTCCTTTTTTTTAACCCCAGTTACACGGCATCATTCGAAACCCACCGCCGATCTTAAAGGAGAAAGAGTCCAAAGAAAAGAAAAAAAGGGCCAATGGAAGAAGCCTCCTTTCTCTCATTATCTCTCTCTTCTCCTAAACACTCTTTGTTTGTATACATCAAACTTCGGTAGCTAGGAATTCCCGAACCGGGTAGACAGGATCATCCCACGCACTCTTTCAACCACTCAGCCAGCCCACTGTAACAAGAATCCTTTGCTTGCTTATTAGTTTTACCTTCTGGAGAATGTGGAGAGACATTTCCTCACGAAGGGACTCCCAAATCCGTAACTTGATTCTCCGCCTGATACATCAAGTTGGCAGCAGATGTCTGCTCGAGCAAGCCTAGCCTATCCCCCCAAGAATGCTTAGCCAATTCCAGCGCCCCACCACCGATGTGGAAGTCCCGTCACGGTTACCTTTACAGAATATGAGACACCTGAGATCGATACGGTTTCACGTTACAGTATCTAGAAGGATATTTTTAGACTAAACTGGACAGGACCATCCGGAGAGCATTGCTCTCTCTCTCGATCTCGCTCTTCTGAAGTCTTACTGTGCTACGGTACCCGCCGAGCAGCCGGTCGGTGATTTGGAAAAGAAAAAAGAAAAAGAAAAAGGAAGGAAGGAAAGAAAAAGTAAACAGGGTAGAAGTGGGCAGATGAATTTCTATCACGATATCACAAGTCGTCACTCGCTTGATCAGTTGAGCACGCTGAAAATTAGTCAAAGTTCTGCGGTATCCTTTTTTGCCGGCTGTGTGAGGGGGCCCACGTAATTCGTAGGACTGTTCCTTTCCGCCAAGTCTTAGCACACCTACCTGCGAAGCCTACAAGCGTTTATGATTTTTCTTTTACAAAAGGGAGAGTAAAATTTTTTTCCACAAACCAGTCGGCAACTCCCGTCACTATTTGCCAAGAGTGTGTGTGGGGCTGAGCGCCATAATAGTGCTTGGCCACCCTGTGGCTTCCACTCAGCCTCTGTCCACTCTCCGTGTTCGCGCTCTTGACTCAAGCCCCGCTACACCAGAAGCTGCTCCTTGCTACGCTCAGTGGCCCCGTAGTAAATAATGTAAATAATAATAATGACTTTGTGTAGCCATAAAACTTGTAGCGATTGCTCGATGGAATTAGCGATCGATTTATCTAGAACAAAAGGTACGTGTACTGCAGACTGTATTTGGACCCAGGTCTATATATAGTTCCCGATAAAAATCCAACAAACCTACCTCTTCGAGTACTATGCAAATAAGAGAGAGAGGGGAAAAAGCAATCCCGATTTCCGTATTTGTCCAAAAAAAAAGAGAGAGAGAGAGAAAGAAGCCGACTCGGTCTCGCACATTCACTTGGGGACACCCGGCAGGCGCTGGATAATAGAAACACGGAGTACCAAGAGCACCCGGGGTTTGAGTCTTGATTCTCCTTGGACTCCCTTTTCGAAAACGCCTAACTTCGAGAGTCCACGATGGCTAAGGCGCTCTCGCAGACATCTCAGCATAGTAATCCTTGTTAATAACTTGGCAGATATCTCTTTTACCAATGCTTTAAAATGTCTTATCAGGTCAAAGGGAAACGTCATATTATAAAACGTTTTAGTCTCCCTAACACCGGCATTCTCCTTTATGCCAAAAAAATCCCCTCTTCCCCCTACTCGGCCTACGTAATTTTCAATTTTTAAGTTATGCATCCTTAAGCGTTCTAGAAACATCGGTATATGTTTTCGGTTGTTTGATTCCCCTGACTAAGCTTTAGAACTTCTGGGAAAGCGAGTTCTCGCTGGGTTTATTTTATGCTGACTCGGGTGGTAGTCGGAATCCCGGTACGTCAGCGGTGCCCACTCGGACGTGTCAAATCTCACACTAGCAGAGTATTGAATTGTTTGGAATGCCTTCTGGAGACTGAACATCCACGAATAGCTTATTGCCGTATATGGGAAGGCATTATTATCGGTTTTACCTGGTATCTGGTGAGCTTTTAGGCTAGAATAATCACTTGAGAGTATCTGCTTTAGATTATGGGTCTCCGCCCATGGCCGGGTTACGATGGTTATTACTGCCGGATGCTTTACATTTAATCAATCCCGGCAAAGGGGGGTAACATCGGTAGTTACCTCCCCGCGGACAAGGCATGACTATTGCTACCAGTTAGGGACCAAGAAACCGCTACGTAGAGTCTTGTATAGGATTACCGCCAGGATGGGACTACAGTACTCTCTGGTTTACCTCTGGATGAAGTTTAGCCCGAGTCTGGGAGGATTACTCTCAACCTTCAGACAACCATGGGCGGTGGCTACACCATCTGGGGGCTTACTAGATGTGTGAAACTGCGAAAATCTTTGGAGCTCGAAACTCTTCTCAATATCAGCGAAGAAGCAGTTCTCTGTTTCCTACGGCAATGGAGAAACCGAATCTTAGTGGAGGAGCTCGACTGGAGCCACCGGTATTGCCTAACCGGACTTTGAGGGCTGGACAGAAAAAAACAGATGGGATCTAGCCTTTTTGTATTTGGTAATTTACCTGAACCTTACAGCCCATCCAGGTCTTGGTGTTCTCTTGGCGAATAGTTAGTTGCCTTTCCAGAGCTTCAACTCGAGCAGTGTCAGCTAAGACATAGTCTACCTCCGATTATTATTTTGTGATATATTACAGAAATAGATCTAGTCATTACCTCGGTCGTGGCAAATTAAGAGTCACGGCGGATTATCGATGTTTCTTCGAGATCCCTCTGTTTCGAGCCTGTCGTTGGTGCTGGGCATAGAATGCCCTTGATGCACCGCCGAGCAAGTGGCATTTTCCAGGTTCGTGGGAGCTGGAAAGCCGGGTATGGTGTGCTTTTCGTTTATGGAGAAAGTGGGATTTTTTTTTCCTCTTTTCAAGCGGATAAAAAAAAATATCCCACAACCCTTATGATAAAAAAACTACTTTGCCGAGTGCTCTGTCACCTCCCCGGGTGCTAAACGGGAACTATTCCCTATTGATCACTTTGCCGTGGGTGACGCGCCGGAAATGGTTTGCTTTGATCAGGTCTAAGCTACTGAAGTTATGCGATAGCGATTCTTTCTTCCTATTGCTTGCCGGTTCACACATACATTCAGCCCTTAATTTATCATGGTGGTCAAGATAGGTAACTCTAAGTCAGTTCACCAACGTCTATCTAAAAACAAGCCCTTAAGGGTACTTTCCATGGCCGGTAAAAGAACAACTCATTAGATCTCTTCCATCCCAAATTGGGCCGGCAAACCTTTCCCACCTCACGGTCGTGGGCTCGCAATCCGCAACTTGGCTAGCAAGCTAGTTATGGCATCGCAAGTATCACCCACACCCCGTAACTGAGTGTCCTGCTGTAAGGGCCAGCACAGGAACCGCGAAAATAGCCAAGTCAGTAGGTATTGTTAGCAATTTGCGGTATATATGATACTATACCTCCATCATAGGCGGCTATACAGCACTTGAGCACTCAGCGATAGCGAAAGCAAACCAGGAGGTTCGGGGCGTGTGCTCTGACATTGGGGCAGGAAACCATCAAGTTAACCGGAACAAGTAGAGATATATCCGGCCGGTTAACCCCGAGTAACAGTTCCATAACCTTTTCGCCGGATATTGTAACTTGTGGTATGATATTATATATCGCCGGCGGACATTTCTTGACTGTCAAAAGTATCTCTATGAGTAAGGTAAGTTGTGTACTCGTAGAGGTATGATGATAGGTGGTTCGCTTGGCTCGAGGCTTGGCGGTTGCCATGCTACGCTCGGGGCAAATTAAGTTACCGCGCTGTGTCAGTTCGCGGCGCGCTTATCTTTGGCATGCCAGTGGATTGCTCTTCGGGTGCGCCCGCACCGTTGCCGGGGCGACTGGTCCTTTCTTGAGGTGAACGGACGGGCACTGCTCGGTTCCTGCTCACCACTCGCAGTGGTTTCTGGACCGGTGGTTCTCTTGGGGAGGCCAAAGTAAGCACAGCACAGTACCTGCTGTACAGTGGCTCAGCGTTGCTTGAGGGGTTCCTCCAGAACTATTTCTCGTTCCCCCGAGCGAATTTCTGAGCACACCCATCATGGGGAGAAAAAAAAAATGACTCCCATTATCTGCAGATCGCCCGTACTAATCCAAAAAAAAACAAGCATAAGAGTGGTGGAGGAACCCCTTTTCTGTTTCTCCCTCACTTAGAAAATACCCTAAACCGAGGCACACGAAGAAAGCTGAACTATTCTTGTATCCTCACATATCAAAAAAGTAAAAGTGGTGGCATCACCGCATATGTGCTTTTGGTTTTCAGTGGTTGGGGAAAAGGAATCGCTTCAGAGTTTTTTTTGTTTTATTTTCCCGAAGAGATGGGATGAGAAATGTCGCGGTATGATCTGCGTTCTTACCAAACGTCATGACAATTTCTCCCTCGCTTGGGAGAATCCGACGAGCGAGTCTAGTCTAGCAACTTAGCTATGGTACTGTATAACTCCAGGATAAAGCTTCCACAGCCACAGCCGCAGACCAGGATTTGTTTCAAGTAATGACGGTGCTCGAGATCGAGGACAGATACAAAGAGGAAAGGGAAAGGGAAAGGGAAAAGAATAGGGAAGAAAAAGAAGGGAAGAAACAAAAAAAAAAAACAGGTGGTTTCGGGGTTTTCCAAATCAATTCTGACACTGTGATCTATATTATTTTTAGGTTCTTAGTCTACAATTATGTTCGCGATCTAGGGGGATGCGGTAACATTTACCGGGGGTGTACCTGCGTCCGCATGTACGAGTAGATTAGCAGGTGAGATAGGTAGATACCGGTACCCAGGATGGTCATCGGTCCTTGTTCAGAAACAGGCACGGTGCAAAGAGTGTAGTGAAAATCTTGTCACATGCTCGCCCCAGAGAGTGAGTGAGCCTTTCGAATCTACCTTTCTATCGCACTATACTGTACGGTACCGGTACTAGTACTGTACCTACAGTACCGAGAGCGGGGGCGCCTAGACTAGATTAAACTCCACAACCAACTGCGGTCCCGAAACCTTCCTTGTTCAGCTTCTGCCAACTTTTCCTATCGAGAATACGACTCGACGGGACCATGGTCCTCGTACTGTGCGGTAGCGGTTAACTGAGTAAGTTGCCTACAACGGTTAGTTTACTCTGGTAGGCGAAGTCTGGTTAATTTCCATCGGTACTTTTCTCGCAAGACCACTTGGAGGGGTAACCCTCTTTGGTCATATAACCGCGCCACGGTGGCGACAGACTGGTAACTTAAGTCTGTTGCCGCCGATAATGGATGATAACTTAACTGTTATTAATGTGAGGAGGGGACAGTAATGCGCGGTGGGGTGAATTTTGATCTGTGGGGAGGGAGATGGGAGGGGCATGCCTTAATGTCTGCGCCCTGTAACTTACAAGTACTGACTCGGGTATGGTACAATTCCTACCTGCGTTGTCTTGCGGTTGCAACGGCGAGTTCAACGCGATTGATTGGAGAAGGACCGTTGGTTCCCTCTGGTTACCCCTGTGCGGTACTAGTAGTGCTAGAGTGGACGGGTATGGTAAGTTAAGTTACAGTAGAAGGATGATGTGACAGGCAGCGAAGCGACAGCCAAACACAAAATAACTCTAGATCCGATCTGTACGCCGCCCACCCGGGAGGCATCTTTGCATCTCTGGATGGTCAGGCACGCTGTCTTAGACCGGGGAGCAGATGCTGGTGGGTGGGTAGTGTGCCGTAGGTGTGTTGGCATAGTGGGAGCAATGCTCGGGGGGGAAAGCTTGCCTTGACTTTTTTACCGTAGTAGTCCTAGATTTTATTTTTCCTTTGATATATCACAGGGTGCGACCGGGAGTATAAAGGAATCCTTACGACCACCCACTTTCAGTAGAAGGGGATAAGATGCTTCAGCACTAGACATTTAGGACTACTACATACTACTACGTCTGCAACTTTGCACTCCTTCGTCCAAACTCTTTGCTATCACTATTTAAGTCCTACATTTTAGATTTCTACCCTTTTTTTTATCACTATCCTACCTCACGGCCATTCTCATTATCTCATCCATCAACATGTCTTCTTCTTCCAGCCCCAACTCTAATCAGCAAAACCGTGCCCCCCCTTCCCCCCCTCCCCAAGACACCGACTCCACCGACCAAACCCCAACCACTCCTACTCCAACCACCCAAAGCTTCCATATCTCCCCCACCACCGCCTTCCCAACCCCACCCCCCTCCCTCCCCGCCGCTCCACCCAGCCCCCAAAGTCCCCTCGACCAATTCTTCTCCAGATATCCCACCTTTATGCCCACCCCGACTACCGTGGCTCCCCCAGCGAACTGGAGTATCCACCATGACTTTGCCCGGCTCTGCGAGCACAAGAGATGGATAGAGGGCAGCCGCCCACAGAGCCGTGCAAAGGCCCGCTTCCGCCAGGCACTAGTGGACGAATTCAACTATATATTCGGGATGAATGATAACGATCTTGAGAACTGGCAGAGGTTGTGCCGCGTCGTGGGAGTCCCCGAGGAGAGGACTCCCGGGAGTATCACGCAATGTCGCAAGGTTTGTTCCCCCACTACTTCACACAGAAACGCGAGCTAATCCGATATGCATGATAGACGCTATCCACCATTCATGTGAACTTGATTGACCTCATCGAAACTCGCTACGCCGGCCACGGCACCCCGCAGAGGTTCCCGACGCTAACGGCGTTGGGGATTTACACCCGCGATACCAAGAAGTTTTTCCCGCGTGAAGCCAGTAGCGGGGGGATTCTCGGAAGGCTTCTTCGGGAATTGAATAGGGAATAGGGATATTCCTAAGTCGTGCTCGGGCTGATATTTGATCGCCGAATGCCGCGGTAACAAAATACTGCGAGGGTGGGGGCTCTACTGCGAATATTTGAGACTCTACGTATTAGGTTGGGGGTGGGGGATGGTGACCGGAGGGGGATGGTGACCGGAGGGGGATGGTTTCGGTCTTGATATTGACGGCCTGAGGAGTCTACACGCTGGGCGCGGATCGCCACTTTCTGGGCTGTGGATGGTTATGCGCAGAGGTTTGCGGCATGCTTTCGCACAGGTGTGCTGATATTCTAGGAGGGACAAAAGTGGTCGAATGGGTGGCGCTAGGGGGGGATGAAAGGCAACTTTCTTTCTTCTGAGATCGCTATCATTCGCTCCACTCTACTCTGCTCTACTTCCCCCAGTCTTTGAGGAAATTATCCTTCGTTTTTGGTTCGCTGAGCACTTTTGTCTGTCGTTTCTTTTTATGTTCCATTTTCTCTCGTTCCCCTTCTTCATGTCGCTCGCTTAGTCTACTGTTGAACTGCTTTGTTTTTGTTGTGTCGTCACTTTTATCCGAACACTCGTTTTTTATACTCTGACTACAATACGCTCGTTTATCTGCTGTCAAAACTCTGCTCCTACAATTTGTCTTACATTACCGTTCCCCGCCGATCTCGTACCCGTCTCGCGTTCTGAGTGATGTGCATATCCCACGCACAGGTGAGCATATCCTTGCCTTCAAAAAAAAAAAAAAAAAAGCTTTTTGCCCTGCCACGAGGGAGGCAACCCTTGCCCTAAGAGAGCTTATCCCTAGTCCTATATTCTACTAGTATCATACCCGGGGGTTGGAGCTGAAGTACCGTCGGCTACGGTGAGGAGAGTTCAACCCGTCTTCTTTTTCCGCTCCCCGGGCATATTTGAGATCGAGTGCATCTATCGGTACCCTGCCTAAGGCTCCCTTCACGCACCCCATCATCTTCCAAGCATCTTGTATCATACAAATATTGGTGGTTGCAATCCACTGCCCCCGCCCTCCATTTAAAGTTGTGCTTTTACAGGGATTCTGGATAAGGTTAGTGCTTACACCGATCATAGCACATCACTCGTTGGCTGAGCAACGTTCGAAAGCTGAATTACATAAGCCTGGTCCCCTGAATTCTACCCTGTAATTTTTCGCCAAGGTTAGGCCGTGCACGATGTTCAGCTGAGAGAATATTTTCGCTGATTGGAAGGGGGGGCAAGTTGCAGCTGAAATCCGTGGGGGATCCATGTTCGGTGGCATGAGAAAGGGGAAAACGGTGGTACCTTATTGACCGGAGGGAGGCCTGGAGTGGAGTGAGGAAGGGGTGGGTGCAACTGTGATTATGTAACCATGACACACGTGATGGACAATCCCATCAAGCTTCGGCAGCTTCCTACCACCCACAAACGTCATGATCGCACAACCACTTCGCAACAACCTAGCCTGGCACAATGCCCCTCTCTCGTCGACTACCCTTTTCACCACATATCCGCTCGCTGCACGCTGCCACCTACCTTTTCGGTGTCTCCCTGTTCTCAATCTCCTTCCTCGTCTTCCTGAATGCCACACTCTCCTTTGTGTTAACCGATCTCCTCCACAAGCGCACGCAACTTGGTGACATTGTTGGCACCCTCGGTTTCGCCGATGAACTCGTTGCTATCTTTGCTGCTCCATTCTGGGGTGCCGTGTCTGATGGAAGGCTCGGTACTCGCGGGGTGGTAGTGCTCTGCTACTGGATTGTTGCAGGATCACTGGTTCTATTCGTTAACGTTCCGACCGTCTACCCCGGATTATTGCTCGCCAGAATGGTATTCTCCATCGGCGCAGCTGGCGTCGCCACGATGGTCTCCGCAATTCTACCCGAGATGACGGCCGTAGACGATACCCCCGCGCCCAGGAAAATCGTAATTACTCCGCCGAGCGAGAGTTCGCTTGCGCCGATCGTTCGCGAGGCTGGTCCTTCGCCGGCCCAATCTAGTGGGAAACTCGCCGGGCTTGTGGGGCTATTTACTGGATGCGGAGCGTTGCTCGCGCTATTGGTGTTCTTACGGCTGCCGACTCGATTCGCCCAATACGGCCCTGAGGAGGCGGTTCGGCGGGCGTTCTACACGGTCGCCGCGACCGCCGCGGGGGTTGGGGTCTGGTGCTTTTTCGGCTTGCCTGGACACGGAAAGTTAGTTGGCCGTAGGAGCTTTAAGAGGTGTATGTATGATGCGAGAGTGTGGGCTTGGACTAGAATCTGGGGTGGGTCTCGAGAAGCGTTACCTTCGTTGTTATCCCCACCATCCTCTTCTCCGTCCACCTCTCCAACTCCTGACCCCACCCAACCCCCTCGCTCGACCCTCCGCTGCGGCGGCTTGAGATCCTTAAAAATCGCGTTCAAAGCTGGCCTTGCAGACTCTCGCCTCTCCCTTTCTTACCTAGCTGGCTTCGTCGCCCGCGCAACATCAGTCGGAATATCGCTCTTCATCCCCCTCTTCGTAAACGCATACTTCATCCGCCATGGCCTCTGCCCTCCTTCAACACCTTCCTCTCCAACCCCGGAAACATGCAAGCAAGCTTACACCCTCGCTGCAAAGCTCACTGGTACAACGCAACTAACTGCGCTCTTACTCGCCCCCGCGTTCGGTTTCTGGACCGATCATGCAGCCGCAAATGATCGGCGGAATACCCCATTGGTGGTGTCAGCGTTACTCGGCGTCGTCGGTTTCGCTGGCTTCGGAACCCTAATGTCCCCCGAGCCGCGGGAGAATCCCATGGTCTGGATATACGCTATATTGATGGGTGCGGCACAGATTGGTGGGATCGTATGTTCTCTCGGATTACTCGCTTATGCCATCTCCTCTTCCCATTCAGGGGGAGAGGAAGAAGGAGAGCAGCAGCCACTGCTCCCCGGAGCAGGAACCCCTAAGATCCATGATAGACAATACGTTAAGGGCGGTATTGCCGGTGTGTACAGTCTCTCTGGAGGAGTCGGGATACTAGCGCTCACAAAACTGGGTGGGTGGGGATTCGATGGCATCGGGAGTGGGTGGCCATTCTGGTTACTCGCTGGATTTGAAGGTGTATTGGTACTTGCCGGGGTGCTCGAGGGGATCTTCGGGTCTGGGGTTAGTGGGCAAAGATAGCTTGAGATTGTACTGTTCTGTAAATAGCTTAGTGTACTGGCTGGTAGGTACCGGTCGATTTCGTTTGCGTCCTGGATTTAGTTGCCATGATTCGGCTCAATATGTATTCTAAGCTCGCGAAGTATCGATGAGCCGCAATGAGCAACAAGATTAATCGAGGAATTTTCGGGAAGCCTTCAAATACACCCGAGTGTATGCATCCCCCTTGCAACCTTGCGACAAGTTATCGTGCGGATTTCTGAGAACTGACTGACGATCACGGAACACCCGCATTTTCACCTGCCTTGCCCTACCGCACCAATCCATGGATGCCGCTCCTGTGCCACAACGATCCCATCCTACCCGAATGCACCTCCTCGCGTGGCATAATACCCGGGACTGGACATCTCGCCAATCTCGAGCACTGCATAAGCCATATAGCCTATAATTGTGATCAGCATGCGTGGAAAAATACGAAACCAAAAAAAAACCCCAAAAAACATAAAGTCTCCCAATACTCCCGTTTATCCACGATGAGGGAAAAAAGGGGGGGGGAAAAAAGAAAATCATACCTTCCCTTGATAGGGCTAGAGCTAGTTCATGTTGATATCCGTATGCTACACCTCTCTCTGTACTGTACCTGTCGATCTACGGGTGGGGCTCCTGGGAAACAAAGCACTATTTATCCATCCACAGCACACCTGGAGAATTAACTAGTGGGTGGGTCGGACTAACTAACACCGGTGTAATGGTTATGTCGTAATTCTGTGAGCAAAGCTCGAGTGATGGCCCGTGAGCCGGGTCATCATGTGTCCGGTGAGTTGTGCCTCAGGTACCCGTAAATTCTGGATAAATGGACAATTTGGGAACGGGCTCAGGTACCCCCCCCCCCACTCCTGGATTAGAGACAAAACACTAGGAGAAGAAAGAGTGGGATTGTCTGGATGGAGTTTGGCTTGGCTTTGGGAGGGCTGAGATTACAGGGTCTCATTGACTGGCATTCGCTAATTTGATTTTTTTGACCTGCTCTGCTAAGACTATTTTGGGCTAGGTACTGATTTTTGTTGAGATTCCCGATGGTGGATTTATTGAGGGTTTACGGTACGGGACTGTATGGGGTTTGGGGTGAGAAGGGCTGAGTTTTGGATTGGGGGTGTTATACTGCTATGATATGGTAGGGATTTATGGGGAATGTGGGCTTGAAAGAAGAGGTTTTTGGTGTGGGGGGATGCTTTGTGGGTTTGTGCGCAGGCTGGTGTGGTGTTTGGGGCTTGATGGGTGGTGTCCTGAGTATTGGTACCATGGTACCGGTATACCGGCACTATATTTTCCTGGGGGTTTCCTTCTTTTCCTTCCTTCCAGGTGGGAATTTAGAAGCAGGTATTTTTTAGGTTTTAAGTATGTGCGGGGTTGGTTGGTGGTTGGAGCGTTTTGCTTGCCAGGGCCATGCTTGCCATATGTATGGTCGGGAAGGTGATGGCCTCCCCCGGCTGAGTGGGGATCCATGTTACCGGAACTGCAAGTTTAGTCTTATCCCATCCTGGATGCTGTACGGTAGTCTGAGATCGTTGGCCGGATCTACTGCGAGCCACTCTACGGCTAAATCTGCCAATGGTTGGCTAAAGTTGGCTGAATGCCGGTGCCACGTGACTTAGCACTTTTGCTGCTGAGTTTAAGTATTCTCGCCAAATCAGGATGCTCATATCCTTCTGGGATAGGCTTAGGGTGCTTGGCAACGAGTTCTACTTCCCCGGTCCCTAAGGGATAACCCTCTTGTTACTATGCATCTCATGGTCTTGCGCTCCACATTTTCAACAGTTTGGATCGATTCTGGCTTTACATAGTGTCTTCTTTTGCTCTAGGGGTATGCGATATTTCTCCCAGGGAATTCCGGGTGGCGGGGATTAGTCAGTGGGAGTTCCAGCTTTTGGAGGGTTATTGGAATGGGATACCGGTAGGTTACTCTAGGCTTTGTCGGGCAGGTGGTTTGGGGGTGTTTTTTTATATATCATACTACTTCTATGCCGAGGTTTACTGTCTTCGAAAGCGTTGTTTTTTTGATAAAATTCTGGAAATTCTGGAGGATGTAGGAATTGTGTTCTTTTTCTTTTGGGAAACTACTCTCAATGCGTTGGAGTTGGAAACTCACTTGCGCTTCTGCACGGAATCAGGATTTTAAAGTGCTGGGTAATTAGGGCTTAAGGGAGTCGTCTATGTACCTTGATTTTTATAATGGGCCCTTATTTTGATTTTTTAGGGGTTTAAAGCCTTAAATCAGTGATTTTGTTTCTTGGTAAAGGACTGCCCTGAGCTTATGAGATATAAGGCTCGCATAGACCTGAGGGGAGTAGATCTTAAACGAAATAGTATTTGGGGTCCTGTGTTTTCTTGGAGAGGAATAAGGAGCCGGTGCTCATTATGCTGGTGGCACTGGGTCTATTATAAGAAAGGTAGCGCAGCTCGGCAAAACTCTTTGTGAAAGGTATCATACCCCCCGCTATCACACAAACCCCAATTGTTCAATATAACCCCCCTAAGGGCATTTTAATCTTCGTGGGAGAGAAACTCTGTTTCATGAAGACTTTTGCCGGTAGCTGTATACTGTCTGGGAGCTCAATGTCACCCTTTGGAGGACGAGAAGCCTCCTATATCAGGGCCGGTAAATTTGTATGGACACTCAGAATCGCACGGATTCTTTTGCCATATTTTTTTGTGAAACTCAGTTCTTAGGTGCTTGCTTGATACGAGTGACTCGGAGTTATATTTTAGCTTCTATTAAGGAACTAAGATCACTAGAAATCACCTCCGGTATCTGTTGACAAAATTTAATACTCTAGCATTTCCTATTCAGTTAGCAATTAAATCGGATAAGCGGTCATAGGGAAGACACGATTCAAAGGAGTGTAGAATAGGCACCATACATGTGGACTACTCAGGAACCGAGCAGCATATACAGAGCTGTTTGCACTAGCTCTACCTGATTTTTTTCTAGTTTCCAATGGCCCCTTGATAAGTTTCCTGGTATAAACTGAGGAGGGGATGCAATTACTTGTGCGGTAGTAATCCAGGGGTGCAAATTAAGTACCTGGGGTGGGGGAGAGATAATGATCGCACATCGGCTATTAAATTAGAAACCTGCTAGCCCACTGTCTACCCCCACAACTACCGCCACACCAAAAACCTTGTCAATTTTTATTGCCGACGTTTCCTTGACCTAGAAGTTGCCTTGAAGAATGAATCCTAATATTTTTCCTACCCAGAAGTTGTACTACTTTTCACTTGGCGGGTGGGCCATAGTTGACAAGGGGAGGCTAGTACAGTATCAAGAGCATTTCGAGTACTTAATTTGCGCCCGGGTATCATACGAGTACTAAGTCTTTAGTTGGGAGATATAATAATTTCTTTCAGTAGCAATTGAGTTAAATTTTAAACCTTGATCGACGCCGACGACCAATCGAAACGCCAAGAGTTCCCACGACGAAAAAGGAGGTCACGCAATCCAGGAGCTGGGAGGTTCTCTTTGTTCAAAAACACATTCTCTCCCACTACCCGAGCATCAACTAACTAACGGTAAAGATAGGAGTATATAACTACAACAGAATCCTTCCATCCTCCATGGATTACACCGTATGTCCCCCTCTCCCCTTTTCATACTCCTATGCTAACAAAGGAAAGACAAACTCCCACTGTTCATAGCCTTTGGGCATTAACTTATCCAACATCTGCGCATCTAGATCTTTCACTTCCTTACAACCTTCCCGCGTTCCTGCGGATGCATCGATCCAAAACCTAAGCGTATTCCTGCTACCGATATGCTTTCCCGAAAGCTAAAGCATATGCACGAGGCCGAAGAGCGTTCTCGGAGATATCCGAACAATGAAACTGTCGTGCGAGCATGCCGAGCAGCATCTCGTGATTTCCAACGTTGGGTACCTTATTGGTCCTGTATCCCTTTTATACAAAGCCTTTTCTTTTTTTAAAATGTGTTCCGCAAGTTTAGGGGTTAGGGGTCCTGGATTACAGGTAAAGAGGAGAGGACATGAAAACGGCAAATTTAGCACACAAGAAAACCAATGGGAAGGCCTTACAAGGATTCGGAAACTTAATTACGGACTTTGATTCTTACCCGAAGTCCGAATTTGGAAACCTTTATCCAAAGACTTGTTTGTAATAGCTGTTTTTTTGGGGGGATGATTGATCATTTACTTAGTGATCGTTTACCGGATGAAACACGGCTCCATCTGGAGCTGAAATATTCCGTAGACAAGGTGGGGATGCCGCCCTGACACCCGACAACTAAATTCGAACAGGAAGCCTTCTAGTGGTAAAAACTTGATAAAATGATGCATGTGAAGGGTCCACCTAGCGAATTCCTCATAGGAAGTTAGATTAGCATCTGTCCAAGTAGGGGGGAGCATCCGGGCAGTACACACGGATATGCATATATGGGGAGAAAGCAATTATCAGAGTATATTCATACTTTAGTGCTGTTTTAGTATGATACTGTATCTGGGACTTTTCGGTGTTTCGTGGATTTACTACATTCTCTGGGGAGGATGACCAGGAATTTTAGTTCTCTAGCACAACCCCGTGCTCATACCCCCTCCCCCCTGGATACACGCAGATAACAAAAGATCTCATTCTCCCATGCTCTTGGAATTTGACTCCAAGAGTCATCACAGCCCATCACTCGCCTCCAATTTAGTTTCGACCTTAAGTAGGCTTACCTCTCGTAGGATACAATATAGTACGGGGGCTTGCGGTAAATTCAGGGGATGCCAATGGGTGGATCTCGATAGAAAACACAGTGGGTCCTAATGGAGACCTAAGAGGGAGGGTTTTGCACATGACTTATAGGGAAGGAAAAGAAACCGCGATTTAGATTTTCGGGAGCATAATTAGCCTCAACATTGGAGAGAATCGTGGATCCGGCTTGCCTCTTCCTCACTACCATACTCCTGCACACGGTCCTCTTCACACGCTACTAAAACCTTGTGCATAAGTCCTCATACCACAATCCCCTAATCTATATAGTCTTGCTATCTGTATCCGTTATACAGAAGCTTAATTAATCATCCCCTTGTGAGATATGGGCTCCTGTGTGCTAAAAGACAATTACCCAACATCAAGTCTTATGGTGCGAGATGCCCCCCTCCCCCGCGGATTGTACCCTGCGATTGGAATTTGCGTTGGGGTATCAACGGTATATGATACAGAAAAGCCCGGTAGTGTTTGTAAAGGACTTGGAGTTAGAATGTGAGTTGTAAAATTTTATCATGTGATGAACCGCACCGTATCATATTATGATGGTATGTCAGCCTTTAACTTTAAGACTTAGCTGATGCCCTTGTGCCCAGCACTGTTCCTCTACTGCTCTCGTGAACATCAGGCAGTGTGGTAATAAGTTAACTTTTGGGGCGGGTAATCAAACTAGCTTCCTACTCTTAAGGTGTCCTTTCTGTTGAGCTTCCGGCAAATACAGAAGGGCTCGCCTAGTAGCGGAAACTTAGAGAACCTGGGAGGAAGGGTGAGTAGAAGGGGGTGTATTTTTAGGTGAGAAGCTGGAAAAAATGGATTAAATTCTGTGAATCACGTATCATACTAGAAATTATTCCCCGTTGGTTCTTGTGGCGCACCTACTTCCATGTGTATAGTGTCTTTGTGTTTAATTTATATCTGCATCTGGGCAGCTTTTATTCGCTCCTCTTATAATACAATACGGTTGCTGTCTGGGTTATGCGGTAGCGCGGGGGGATACGGGGCGATCATTACAGATATGAATAACTTAACCTGGTGGGTACAAAAGATTTTAAAAGGCGGGTCGGGTGTATGTATAGAGAATAGAGAGAATGGAGTGTATAGTACAAACATGCAGATGAGCCCCAGATGCAGACGGAATTCGTTAAACAAGAGCTAAATAAGAGAGAATAGGAAATGGGGAAGGGGTAGTGTGATTTTTTTTGGGGGGGGGGTCGAGGCAACAACAAGACATTCTAGGTGGGTGATCCTAAGGTTTGACATTTGCAGTGACTTGGCAACCCGCGTTTAAAGAAGTGCCACCGACAGGCGGAGGGTTTTGTTTTGCTAGGCTTGTTACCTGCTGGGGGAATGCACCTAACAGATAAAGAGAGAGGTGTTGGGGCTTAACCTTGGATATCAAAACCTACGGGCCGTTAGGGAAGGGAGTCCATATTGCTCGGGGGCCTCGGAGAAGAATCCTGTTGCTTGTAGGCCTGGTGCATATTTGGGAGTCAAATATGTGCACTCCCACAGGAGCGCCGCACCCCACTGGTGCGATGATTGGCCATATTCGGTGTCGGCTGTGTCAGGGCTGACGTCATTACATTGCAGTAGCCTCTTTGCGCCCTCCCGATACTCATTCCCAGTGAGAGCGGTGTCCGGCTTCAGCCATCCATTTTACTGGGATTGGCGTCGTTCCGTTTCTGCAGCATCCTCACGATCCCCTCATGCTCATACATAGCAGCAAGTGAGAGCGGTTCTTGGCCCCAATTATCCGCATTATTGGTGTTGACGTCGCTCCGCTCTAGCAGCATTCTCACAGCCCCCTCATGGCAGCCCACAGGAGGGGTGTCCGGCCATAGCCGGTATCAACTGTGTTGGGATTGACGTCGTTCAGTCCGAGTAGTATCCTCACGACTCCCTCATGCCCGTTCTCGGCAGCCCGCAAGAGCGGTGTTCAGCTATACGCGGTGTCAGACGTGTTGGGGTTGACATCGCTCCGCTGGAGAAGGATCTTCACGACCCCCTCATGCCCATTCTCGGTAGGGTGTTCGGCCATAGTCGGTGTCAATTATGTTGGGATTGACGTCGTTCCGCTGGAGCAGCATCCTTACGACTCCCTCATGCCCATTCTCGGCTGCTCGTGAGAGTGGCGTTTGCCTCCATATATCGGCTTTGTCGGGGTTGACCTGGCTCTGCTCTAGCAGCATCTTCACGACTCCCTCATTCCCATTCATGGCGGCCAGGGAGAGCGGTGTTCGGCTCCGGATATCTGCGTTATTAGGGTTGACGTCGCTCCGCTCCAACAGCATCCGCACAACCCCTTCATGTCCATTCCTAGCAGCCCACAGGAGGGGTGTTCGGCCATAGTCGGTGTCAGCTGTGTCGGGATTGATGTCGTTCTGTTCGAGAAGCATCTCCACAATTCTCTCGCAACCATTCCTGGCAGCCCACCCGAGCGGTGTCTGGTTCCACATACCTGCTTTGTTAGAATTGGGGTCTTTCCGATCAAGTAGCACCTTGACGACCCCTTCGTGCCCATTCATAGCAGCTAGTAAGAGCGGTGTTTGGCCATACTCCGTATCAGGTGTGTTGGGATTGACATCGTTCCGTTGGAGCAGGATCTTTACGACCCCCTCATGCCCATTCTCGGCAGCCTTGGAGAGCGGTGTTTGGCCATACTCCGTATCAGATGTGTTAGGGTTGACGTCGTCGCGTCGGAGTAGTGTCCTCACGACCCCCTCATGCCCATACTCGGCAGCCCATCGGAGCGGTGTTCGGCTCCACTTATCGGCATTGTTAGGGTTGACGTCTTTCTGCTCGAGCAGCATCCTCACAACCCCCTCATGCCCATTCCCGGCAGCCCGGGAGAGTGGTGTTTGGTTCCACCCATCTGCTTGGTCAGGATCGGCATCTGTCCGCTCGAGCAGCATCCTTACAACGCTCTCCTGCCCATTCTCAGCCGCCCGTGAGAGTGGAGCCTGCCTCCACTCATCAGTTCTGTCGGGGTTGACCTCGCTATGCTCTAGTAGCATCCCCACGACCCCCTCATGCCCACTCTCAGCAGCCCACCAGAGCGGTGTTCGGCTCCACTTATCCGCACTGTCAGGGTTGGCGTCTTCCCGCCCGAGCAACAGCTTCACAACGCCCTCATGCCCACACATAGCGGCTAGTGAGAGCGGTATTCGGCGAGACTCGGTATCAGCGGTATTGGGATTGACGTCGCTCCGCTCTAGCAGCATCCTCGCGACCCCCTCATGCCCATTCCTAGTAGCCCACCAGAGCGGTGTTCGGCTCCACTTATCTGCTTTGTCAGGATTGGAGCCCTTCCGCTCAAGCAACATTCTCACAGCACCCTCACGCCCATTCATAGCAGCTAGTGAGAGCGGTGTTCGGCCATGCTCGGTATCAGCAGTATTGGGATTGACGTCGTTCCGCTCAAGAAATATCCCCACAACTCCCTCGTGTCCCTTCACGGCAGCCCGCGAGAGCGGTGTTTGGTTCCACTTATCCGCATTGTTAGGATCGACGTCGTTCCGCTCCAGCAGCATCCTCACGACTCCCTCCTGCCCATTCTCGGCAGCCCGCAAGAGCGGTGTTCGGCCATACGCGGTGTCAGCTGTGTTGGGGTTGACGTAGTTCCGTTGAAGCAGGATCCTCACGACCCCCTCATGCCTATTTTCGGTAGCCAACAGGAGGGGTGTTCGGCCATAGTCGGTGTCAACTGTGTTGGGATTGACGTCGTGTCGCTGGAGTAGCATCTTCACGGTCCCCTCATGCCCATACTCGGCAGCCCGCCAGAGCGGTGTTCGGTTCCACTTATCCGCATTGTTAGGGTTGACGTCTCTCCGCTCCAGCAGTATCCTCACGACTCCCTCCTGCCCATTCTCGGCAGCCCGCAAGAGCGGTGTTCGGCCATACGCGGTGTCAGCTGTATTGGGGTTGACGTCGTTCCGCTGGAGCAGGGTCTTCACGACCCCCCCATGACCATTCTCGGTAGCCAACAAGAGCGGCGTCCGGCCATAATCAGTATCAACTGTGTTGGGATTGACGTCGTTCCGCTGGAGTAGCATCCTTACAATTCCCCCATGCCCATTCTCAGCGGCACGTGAGAGTGGCGTTTGCTTCCACTTATCGGCTTTGTCGGGGCTGACTTCGCTCTGCTCTAGCAGCATCTTCACGATCCCCTCATGGCCATTCTCGGCAGCCAGGGAGAGCGGTGTTCGGCTATAGTCAGTGTCAGCAATGTTAGGATCGACGTCGCTCCGGTCCAGAAGTATCCTCACGATCCTTTCATACCCATTCCTGGCCGCCCACGAGAGCGGTGTGTGATTCCGATCATCGGCTTTGTCGGGATTGACATCGTTCCGCTCTAGGAGCATCCTAATGACCCCCTCGTGGCCATTTTTCGCAGCACGCAAGAGCGGTGTCCGGCCATGAGTGCTGTCAGCTGTGCCGGGATTAACGTCGTTCCGCAGCAGTAGGATCTTTACGACCCTCTCATGCCCGTTCCCAGCAGCCCGCGAGAGCGGTGTCCGGTTCCACTTATCCGCTTTGTCGGGATTGGAGTCTTTATGCTCGAGCAATACCCTCACCACCCCCTCATGTCCATTCCGGGCAGCCCAGGCGATTGCTGTCTTACCATCGAAATCAGCTGCCTTCACGTCCCACTTATTTGTCTCCAATAAAGCAACCGTTATCTCCACGCATCCATGGTATGCGGCGCCGTGAAGCCCTGTAAATCCTCTAGGGATGTCTTCTGAGTCAAAGGGCCTGTCCCATATGCTCACCCCATGCAATAATAGTATCTTCGAAGATATGTGTTTATCATATCCATCGAGGAGCTTCAATGCAAGAGTTTTCACGCTTTCAGTGTTTCCCCGCCTTGCATGTGTGCCCCAGTAACAAGAAGCATATTCCCCAAGGGGGGTGGTTGGTGGGATAGCACGGAGAGCTAGAGAAAATCCCCTGACATGCTGAAAATTAAGATAGGTCAAACAGACCTCCGCAATTACCGAGTCGGGCTTAAGGAACAAGTTGGGGTTATGGGAAAGGTACTCTTGCAGAGTGTAGTGGACAAGCCGGACTGTAGGTGAGGACTTCTCAACCGTGACGAGCCCTAGTGAGCATGCTAGCAGTGTTTCTATCGCAGGAATATTCTGGGTATTCAAGTCGACAGATCCCTCTTCTACCCCAAGGGCATGGCATAATTCATCGACATGAAGCGGCCGCTCCACATGCGATACCCACATTAGTACTTCCATCCCGAGTTTTGATCTGCTCCTCGGCTGCGCCTTGATTCGTGATAGGGTTGCTGCGTAAGCATCTCCCAGACCCTCCCCCTTTGTCATCTCGTCAAGTTTCTTCCTTCTCTGATAGGGGGTGATCTCGCCCAGGATTGAATCAATGTTTAGAGAAACAAGCAGGAAACTAGACACTACCGTTAGTAAATCATGCCTTGGGTTTGGGTTGGGAATGTATTTGATATTCTTGCTAACATTTCCGAGATCTTCTCCGGAATGATTCTGAGAATATCGGCCCGCAATCGGTCATCCATTGCGGCCGAGTCAGTGTCACCGTCTAGCCTCATCTCTAGATAATTCCTAATATCCGCCTGGGTAGGGCTGAGAGTTATCCGGACCGTCTTGCTGAAATATCTCGCGATTTCGTCGTCGATATGGGGCCTCCCAGTAAGGAATACTCGCGTATTTGGTAACACCCGAATGACCTCCCGTATTGATTCAAGGAGCTCCCGTCGGTGCTTTGGAGTGGATTTGTCCAAGGCATCGATGCATATAAATACTCGCGCTCGGGCTGCAATAGTCTTCTTGAGGATTTCTACTAGATCCGGAAGTCGGAGACCTAGGCCGCCAAACTCTTCTCTGGCCTCCCGAAAGGCCTCCCGTAAATGCTCCGGGATTCCTCCACGGTTAACAAGTTGCTTGAGCATGGCGCCCAACATATTTGTGGTAGACTGTTCCTGCTGGGAAAGGAAATCGCAGTAGAGTCCCACGACGGCAACGTCTTTTCCTCTAGCATGACTGCACAGACTATCAATAACTAGGGAACTATTATTTGTTTATTGTCAGTGACATCTTCCCTGTCTTTCTCTAGATAGAGACACCCCCTACCTGACATAGGTTTTCCCAACCCCGGGATTCCCCTTACAGAACAACACCGGCCCAGCGCCGCCATCTTCAGCGTCACGCCATCTCTTGAGCTCAGCGGTTTCTAGTACCCAGTTTCCCACGCCATCGAACCGGTCAGTTCGTACATCTTGGTGCCGTTGTTGTGGTTCAAGTGGCGATAGCCACTGCCAAATTTGATGCTTTTCGGCCTCGATTTGAGTAATGAAGTTGACAATACTGGTATTGCTGATGTTGAACGAGTTGGTGTTACCCGCGAGATGCTGGTGCCCTGACGACATTTGGGCAATAGATTCTTATCTGTATCCTTTTTTTTTTTTGCACGAGAGAGGAGGATCGTCTGCAATGGGAATCTGACTTTCCCGGGGCTCGAGAAAACCTCTGGGATATGAAAAAAGAGGGGGTGGTATAAGGTTCTGGCGTTACACATGTTTGCATCAGCCTAACCCTTATGAGTATCTGAGTGCTTCGGAGGTACCCACCCGAGGCTGGCTGGAAAATGGATTTTGCCTCCTGCTCGGTCTGTGATCGCTGGGCGGACAAGAGGTTAGCTGCTACCGGATGGTTGAGTGAATAATGCAATTTCCCTGCACTGCATCCTCTACTTGAAGATTTATATGGGATTGGAGGAAATAGTTTTCGGATCTTCTCGTCCTCACACAGGTACAGTGCTGTGCCTGGGTAGAGTGAGTTATCTGTACTTGACCATTCATAAAGTATTCGGATGGCTTGGCGCCAAGACTGGAGCATTTGAGTGTAATCTTGGCGCCAAGCCATCCGAATACTTTATGAATGGTCAAGTATAGTACTGCCGGGCAGCTGGATAGACTCGATGATGATCGCGTGGCAACTCACGACCACTATGTACGGTACTGTACTGTGAATGAGATAAATTCGGTAGCTTATTTAGGGGGAAAGGTATAATTTAAGGAAGCGGAATGGACAGAGAAAAACATCATCACCGAACCAATAAACCATCAACTTGCATCTTTTTTTCTTTCACTTTTATCTCATTCTGTGTTTTCGGAATTGCTATTCCCCATTAAAGAACGCCGGAGAGCAAAGGAATTCCGTCAGTACTGCACTAGCGCGGCAGAATTGAAGCTGGACACTTAAGGTAGCAATGCCCATACTGTGTGAATATTTGTTGCGCAGTAATAGTTTATTTGCCTCTTCTGCTACATTTTACTTCCTTTTCCTATTATTTCATTTGTTTCCTTGCTTCCAACTGCCTTCAAATACCACTGCCGACTGTCCTGTCAGAAGGGGCTCTATCCTACAAGCCCCCGGCCCGAAAAAGCATGTTCCCATTTTTGACTAACCCCCCCTTTCGTTGCAAGATTGCTTCTACCCTACCAATCAAAGAAATCGAATTGCGAGGTCACACGCTTCCCCTCCACTGCTTCTGGCATAGTCCCGGTGCGCTACGTTTGAAACCGGACACTTTGTGCTAATACCGGTGTGCCCTGGACGGTTGATAGGGCAGTTTAGCAGGGCTGGTTGCCTATTTGGGAGGCTGGCAGGAGCCAGCGAGAGTGAGGCTTGGCGGAGAGCCCATTCGCATAAAGGCTTTTCCTCTTAGATCCTTTAGTTAGCATCGTACAACCACACCACTCATTGCTCCTAGTTCTTGTGACACATCACATTCAGGGGTTGAGCCTATCGGATCCTTGGAGTCAATCTCGCGATAGCTTCAAGTCTTTAATTTCAGAGATCTTTCCTCTGACTTTAATCTTTGTTTAAGAGATCATTTTATCTCTTTCTTCAACTTTTCGAGTTCCCTCATCACCATCCATTCTTCCTCTTTTCGGTCGATATGGTTAAGCGAGGTTCCTCAACTTTTTCCGCCGCCTCTGTCGCTAAGGGGTCGGTGGTGTTATCACGGGCGATCGAGAAGAATTTTGCCCTCGAGGCAGAAGTTTCACGGTTACGACACCACGTCTCGGTACAATCTCAGAGGTTACACTCCATTACGATTGAAAGAGACGGGCTACTGGACACGGTCAACTTGACCGTGGAAATCGAAGACTGGGGAGCGGAGCCACAGGTGAGTGAGGGGGTTGCTGAGAAGGAGTCGAACGATGGGGCCACATCGGTTGTGGCTGGGATGTCAATTGAGGGAAGCCACAGTGTGGCCGATGAGGGTGTGGGGGACGCTACTTCGGTGGCGGAGGAGGAGGAGAGGGAAGCCACTTCGGTGGCTGATGAAGGTATACGGGACGCCACTTCGGTGGTGGATGAGGATGTGCCGGAGGTGGCACAGGGATGCAACAGGTTCGCGATAGACCTGGTGGATGAGGGGGAGTCGGTTCCGGTTCCGGTTATACCGTCGGGCTTGGTGGAGGCTGTGATACGATGGTCCGGGGAGCTGGAGAACGAAGGGGACTGGCCCGGTTTGGGCACCCCGAACACATCGACGGGGGTGGTGAGAGTGACCCATTCCAGCGACGAGGATGTGGTCTTGGGAGGAGTGATTGTGGCCAGTGGCGCCTCTCAGAGGGCCAAGAAAAATAGGAGGCGGAAAAGGAAGAACCGGGTGGATACCGGTTGGGTATAAATTGATTGGGTTACGGGACCGGTCTGCCGGGGACACGCACGGAATGTCGGTTGACATCTTGCGGGGGTTGTATTTGGAGGAGGTTAGGGTGGTGGATTTCTTTTGTTGTACCCTAGTTGGGTGGTTTATTTTGAAGATTGCTGTATGTTAGTCAGATGCTCGGGGTTTCCTATGCGTCGTGCGGGTGGTACTTTCCATATGTACTACGGACTAGGCAGGTAGGGCTGGCGTACCTCGTGGATATGTACTGCTGTAGGATAGAGGACCCGGATGGGTATGCTTCCTGGCCATTAGTGCCGAAAATTTGAATTTATTTGCTCTGGTGAGTTCGATCACCACTTTGTCTCAATTGAGCTTAGCTTTGTCTGTGATTCGTTTTCATCTTATCGGCAGCATTACACAGTAGTTACTCCGGGTCAAGTTTAGCCCTCCTACTGCACGGTATATTGAGTCGGTCACAAACATCCTTTCGCCGATAGTTGCGTGCGTGGTCAACACACCATCCGCCTAAGGGAAGGTCAAGCGAAACTCCCACACCGGTAGTGCAGCTGGGTTTAATGTAGAAATTCCGATAAGAGTTCCTGCTATTTTTGCTTACTAAGGTATTAAAGAACCCCTTAATATAATATATTCGTACTAACAGGAAGCATTCCAATCCTGGCTATCTATCCTACGGCAGTACATACCGGAAGTACGGCAGTTCATCCCTCATACCTAAATAAACAAACAAAACAAAACAAAACAAAACAAAAACAAAAACAAAACAAAACTAACACAACAACATCATGTCCGGCATGATTCTAACAACACACTCTCACACTTCTTATAACACTTCTCAATCGTCCTAACATGTAAACCAATACCAAACTTCAACATGTTTTTACCGCATCCCACACAATCTATCCTCTTCTCCTTACAACCATCCTTAAACCATCTAATAACCAGAGCAGTTTTATACTCCTCATCCCACTTATCCCATCCCTGGGTCGTTTCCTCCCAAAACATTCTTTTCCAAATTTCCCCACACTCTCTCATTCTTTTCAAATGTACCCACAAACCAGACCCTCCTGGTCTCGTGGTACTTCCTCCACCAAAGTTACCCCCACAACCCCTACACTTTAGCTCTCTTTCGTCCGCAAAGAAAAACTCTCCTTTGTCCAACACTCGAACCTCTTTCAAACACCTTCCCTTGTGGTTCTTCCGGCATTTGTTGCATCCCTTCTTGGATGCCTTTTCCATAACACCTTTACCGTTTCTCTCAATCGTGATCGTATCGTCGAATGGATTACCATACATGACTCTTTCATTCTGTTGGTCTGGAAGGTTCGTCGGTATTCCCATTCCTAAATACTTGTTCCTAACCCACCATTCCTTCCATTCTCCTATCTTTTTGTCATCGTATAGACATTCTTCCTCCGGTCTTCTTTCATCCATCAGCAAAAAACCTAGCTTGCGTCCTGTGCGTCCTATGCATCTGACGCACCTGACGCAGAGAACGTCAATCACGAATTAGGACGCCATGTTGATCCGACGTTGCGTCCTGATTTGCTTTTGTTTCCACCCTGAATCCTGACGCCACCCGGGCACAGACCTCTTGGCCCTGTGCGTCCTGACAGCGTCTGGTGGCCTGCCGCTGTGTTGTGACAGCGTCTGGTGCCCTGCCGCCGCGTTCTGACAGCGTCTGGTACCCTGCCGCTGCGTCGTGACAGCGTCTGGTGCCCTGCCGCCGCGTCGTGACAGCGTCTGGTGCCCTGCCGCTGCGTCGTGACAGCGTCTGGTGCCCTGCCGCCGCGTCCTGACAGCGTCTGGTGCCCTGCCGCCGCATCCTGACAGCATCTGGTGCTCAGGGCTGTCGTCCTGGCGACCCATGATCACCACTAAGTAATTCCCACGTCGTCTGATACTGTCCTCTTGCGTCCTGACGCCGGATCTCTCTCCCCCGTACTCAGGGCTTCTTTCATCTGGCCACGTCCCGTCCAGATATTTCTGCTCTGTGGTCCTGCGTCAGGATCTCACGATCCTGATCCATCATCTCCAGATGCCTGATGACTTCTTCCAGATTTTACGCCAAATACGGTGCGTCCCCTGATTCTTACACATGACATGTTCAGACTCTCTGCGCTGCGATATACTGACTCTGGTATGGGTATGGTGTTCTGGCGCCCGATAAACTACTTCTGACGATATCGCAACGTCTCCCGGAATGCATTTTCTTTCGCACCTCACGCTCTGGCGATGAGCTCTACTATTTCCACTTT
>Ga0307509_10000767_pt1 | contig 54859 bp, 33 predicted proteins | sample 10_EM_MG_FD_202245 | JGI IMG/M metagenome (GOLD analysis project Ga0307509, IMG submission 202245) | Populus trichocarpa ectomycorrhiza microbial communities from riparian zone in the Pacific Northwest, United States - 10_EM | ecosystem: Host-associated > Plants > Roots > Unclassified | place...
AGCTACTTTAGTTTTAGCTGTAGCATTTACTATACTACAAGGTGTTGAATATTCAGTTTCATCCTTTACTATCAGTGACGGTGCTTTTGGATCTTGTTTCTATTTCTCTACCGGATTCCACGGCTTAGGGATTAATATTTTTTTATTTAACTGTAATATTAATAATTATTATTGTCCTACCTTAAAAACTGATAAAAACTTCATGAATAAAAGACTATATTCCACAACTTCTATTAACATAAAAGAACCGGAACTTTGTCCTTACTGAGTTACTGGATTTGCCGATGCAGAATCAAGCTTTAGTCTTAAAGTAAATAAAAAAAGTACCTCAAAATCAGGGTGAGTGTAGTACCTGAATTTAGAATAGAGTTACATAACAGAGATACATTGTTATTAAGAAAAATACAGTACTTTTTCGGTGTAGGTATAATTTTAGAACGTGAAACTTTAAATAAGGTAGTTTATAGCGTTCAATCTTACCGAGATATAACTAATGTTATTATACCTCATTTTGATAAATATCCTCTTATTACTCAAAAAAAGGCTGACTATCTTCTATTTAAACAAGGTATAGCTTTATTAAATTTAAAAGCACAATCTAATATTGAGGGAATCCGCAAGATTATAAGTATTAAAGCATCTATGAATTTCGGAATATCAGACACATTAAAAATTCAATTCCCTACTGCCCTACCTGTTTTACGTCCAGTAGTCAGTTTTGAAGGTAAGAGATTTTATTCTACTTCTTCTATTAATACAATAATAGAATCTAAGCTTTGCCCTCATTGAGTTACTGGATTTGCAGACGCAGAGTCAAGCTTTATTATTGCCGTATTTAAAAATAGTAAATGCAAAGCTGGATGAAGTATAAGACCTGATTTTACTATAAGTTTACATAGTAAAGATACTTCGTTGTTAAATATTTTTTTGGTGTAGGTATAATTCGTGAACATAAAAACAGGAATGTGGTAACCTATACTGTTAGTTCTTTACGAGATATAAATAATGCGATTATACCTCATTTTGATCGTTATCCTTTGATTACTCAAAAGAATAGTGATTACCTTTTATTTAAACAAGCTATTGATTTATTAAATAGAAAAGTTCACTTAGAATTATAGGGTATAAAGCAGATTTTAAGTATTAAAGCAGCATTGAATAAAGGACTTTCAGATGCACTACGATTTGAATTCCCAACCATCCTACCCGATCCGCGGCCAATAGTTAGTTCTGATGTGGTTGTTCCACATCCAAACTGATTAACAGGGTTCGTAGATGGAGAAGGTTGTTTTTATGTTCTAGTTAGCCCAGCTAAGGGTTATTCAACAGGTATGAGAGTTAAATTGACTTTCTATATCACTCAACATATTAGAGATGTGCATTTATTAAGTCAAATAATTGAATACCTAGGATGCGGACGGCTTGATAAAGTTTCAACTAGACCCAATGAAGCTAGTTTTGTTGTAACAAAAATTGGCGACATTTTAGGTAAGATTCTGCCTTTCTTTCAAAGCTATCCTTTACAAGGAGTAAAGAAATTTGATTACAGAGATTTTTTTGAGATAGCTAAGATTATGGAAGACAAATCTCATTTAACTCCTGAAGGACTTAAGAAGATAAAATCTTTAAAATCTGGAATGAATAAAGGTAGAACATTAAATTCATTATTTTTATTATTTATCTAAAAAAAAGTAAAATGTAGGCCCTTTTTAATTTATGAATATAATATAATTTATACCATAAATTAATTAGCAAACAAGGTTAATTGCATGAAACTCTTGTGCGTATAATTGATTTATATCGGTTTTACTTAAACGCTCTCTTGGGCTCATTCAATAATCTTCAGTATTAGCATAAGCTCTTGAAAAAAGATAGTTGGATAAAGTTTAAAAGTAAAACCGGTTAGTTAATATAAATAAACAAGACAATATGCATCCAACCATATATTACAAATAATTTTTAGTGTATGGAGGTTCAACGACTAATAAAATAGGATTATAGACACCCGCTGCGGGTGTTGGATAACTCAGCGCTTCCTGCGCCGGATTATCCTGTTTTTTGAATTTTGCTGTATATATATCGCATATTATGCAGATGACATAGTCTAAACAATAATGTGAATTATTGATAATATTTGTACACGTTTTAATAGGAACAGCTTTTTTGTCAGTGAGTTTGTGACGTTTGTTAGCTTACCATTTAACTAACAATCACCATCTTAATTTAGAATCCGCAATTTTATACTGACATTTTGTAGATGTCGTTTGGTTATTCTTATTTATTTCTGTATATTACTGAGGTTCTTAAATATTTTCCATGATCTTTTTCCTTTTCCATTAATGGGTTTAATAATAATTAAACCTAACCCACAGGTGCCTAACTAGCTGTTAAATAAAGAACTTGTACGTATTTGTATTGGAGTCAACAAGAAATTTGTCTAAATATGTGTCGGTTATATACTAGTAGGTGGCTTAAATCTTCAAAGATTAAAATAGGTGTAATTGGGCTAATCCCCCTTACTTCCTATAGTCCTAGATTTAATTTTGTGTATATTTAGGGAGGAATTGTTTAAATAACAAAATATTTTAATATTATTTAAGGGTGCTAATTAATTTATTATGTTAACTTGTTCAAGCGAAGGATTATGTGAACCTGTCTATAAGTCATAGATTCTTAGGAAAATAAGTATGTGAGACAATAGTAAACTTCCTTGTTGCGGAAAACTGTTGGTAAAATCCACAAACGAAAGTTTAATCTCTTGAATGGTTGTTTCGCGCGGTGAAAAGACCCCGCGATCAGCCTTTGCGACGTAAGAATAAATAAATAGTTAAACAACTTTATGTTAATTACTTTAATGTTTACCTCTAAAAATTTCTCCTTTAATAAATTATCTGATTTTCTTCAATTACTTAAAAACTACAGTAACAACTCAAAACCAAAAATGACAAATGATCTTTAATGTACTTCAAAACTTTAAATTCGACGGGAAGGAAACTGAACCTCCACATCCTTATGTCGACTGACTCCTTCAAAAGAGTTGGTTAACTCCCTTTAAGGAAGTCCGTGACCAAGATATTTGGGTAATTCGTGACAAAGTGTTTGCACTACTTAACGAACGTTGAGAAACTGTTGAAGCTATGGCTGCGAAATATAGAGATTCTATCTCAAAGCGTTTGAAAGATTTGGATACGTTGAGACCAATCTGGATTCAAACACAGAATCTTCCTGGATCCAATAACCAATGAGATTCTAGATCGGAATACTCTTGAAATAATATATTACAAGACGACCTTTCTAGTCAGACAATAGTTAATAATGATTATTAGGGAGCTGTGTCTGATCTGAATTGAAAAGATTCTTTCTTAAATGAATTAGATTTATTATTAAGATTGTTATTCTCTCCGCATCCACTTCAATCAGAAATTCCAAAAGAATGGTGACAGGAAAACCGCGAAGGATGAAAAAGTAAAACAGATCCGTCTGTTAAACGAGGATCAGAAAGAAGGCGTCCAGTAGTCAAGAAGATTGAGAAGAAAGTTCTCTCAACTGATATGGAGCTTGTGGATGGGATGGATCGAACTAAACTAGAGATTCCTTTTGTTTGGAATTAATAGGTGAGTATTTAAATCAACTAAAAATTGTTGATATAGATTTACCGCCTGTAATCCATTTAGGAAATACTATTAGATTAGATTCTTATTTCACTCCAAACTTGCACTGTTTTGGAAACAGAACTTATTATTCAATCGCAATTTTCTTTATTAGATCAATATGTAAAAATTATCTAATAAGATTTGTAACCTCTTGTTCAGGAATTGTAGTTTCAAGTAGTAAATGATTAATCTCTATTATCTCAAGTCAAGGAGTAGATTAAATAAAACTTAAATAAAAGTTAATTGTTATTAATGAAAAGAATTAGTTCTTAGTAATTAAATAATCTAATATAATTTGAATCTGGATATCTCTGTGTGGGATGTACCTAGGATTAAAAGCCCGGGCTGAGGTGTACATGGTTCTTTAATTGATGTTCGACTTAGATCGCTCGTTAAATAAAGTTTCAAATATGTTCATATATTTTTGTTATTAAAGGTTTAACCAACAGTTGAGCTTTAAAGCAGGTTTATTCAAAAAATTAAAATATGATTGAATTTAAATGTTTAAGAACCGGAATTGTTCGGTTTGGTTAATATTTGTTTTAATGATGAAATTAATTTTCTTCTGGTTCCTTTTACCGGAGAAACCGAAGGTTTCGTAGAAAAATAAATTTTTCATTAACTAATATACCTAATTAAAGCTAATACTCCTTAAAATACTCTAACTAAACTAAAAATCTGTAAGATTTTCCAAGAAAAATAGAATAAAATAAAGCTAAACTATACAAAAATTAATAAGAATAACTAAAATAAACCCTTGGGTTTTCCCCAAAATTTTCATTGAAATTTTAATAACTCCGAAGGAGTTCTACTTAAATCTAATTCTTCTACTTAAAGATAAATTATTCCTAATTAAGGTTAAATCCCTAGAAGTTTCCAATAAAACTTTTCTAATTAAAGAATATTTAAACTAATCTACCTTTATTAAGGCTAAACTTCTTCTAAATAAAGAAAAATCTAATAGTTAATTTTAAATTAACTTCTAATTAATAAAATAAATTCTACGAATTTCTAGTACGGGAAGGAAATGCTCCCGTTGATTAAAAGTCCTGAATTAAAATAAAAATCTTTGATTTTTTCTAGAATTTCCATAGAAAATTTTAAGATTTAATGCTACTTTTAGCTAATATTTCACTTTTAATGCTAATATTCTTTTAATAATATTTAAAAATTAATCCTTAGATTAATTAAAGAAAATCTATTCATAAAATAATTAATCTAAAAATAATAAAAACCCGTAGGGTTTTCTCTAAATAAAGAAAGATAAGCCTAATTAAGGAAAAATCTAGATAAAATAATTTGATAAAAATTCTTAAGAAAGATCCATAAATTAAGGAGTCTTACTGGCTCCGGCGGGGTGTAGCAAACGTGGAAATAAATGCTAAAGAGGATTCGTAGGCCTCTTGTTATGAAACTTTAAGTATCATAATTCTTTTAAAGAGGAGGTTAAAATCTTGAAATCGATGCTCTTACAAGTCCATTTTGCTAATTACAGGGTGCGTTATTAAATTGGTGAATTTCTGGGTTGTTTCTAGTAGGATGAGATTAATGTTAAGTCTCATAAAGTGTCTTTGTTGTATAATTTTCAATCATAAGATAAAAAGTAAAAGAAAATTAAAATAAACAATGAAATTAATATTACATCAAATTCTAAATCTATTTCTAAGCTTCAAAATCAGTAATTACCCTTCTCTCCGAGCCCTAAGTCAAAAGGCGGTGGAGATAAGATCAGTAAAGACCGTATGACAGGGTCTTTTTCCAGGTGAAAGTAGAGCAATAGTTGTAGATGGGGGAAAATTCAAATCTTTAAATATTTATGAGGAGTTGAAAACTCTCCATCTACCTTTTAAACTATTTCCTAATGTGAGTAAATATCTGGTGAAGAGTGGACCATTAGATTGATTGTTTGCTCTGTTTGGAATTGCTGTAAGGTGTAAAAAACTGAATAGAACACTATTAAGGAACTTCAACAATGGTCCTACTAACAGAAAATTGTTCATGATATACTATGAACTATATCAACTCGAACAGCGGAAGGAATGGCCTGCTTACTGGGAAAAATGTTCTCGACTTCTTCAACTAAAGGAATATCAATTAGTATCTTTCAATTATGTTCATCCTCAATGATACAAGTTATTTAGTTTAAGAAAAGTTAATCGAGTTATTTCAGAAGTTGAGGCCCTCTGTCGCAATCAGTGTTCAAATATTGATTTCCATCGTGTTTATATCCAAAAAAGCTCCGGAAAGAAAAGGCCGTTAGGTGTCCCTAGTGACAGTTGAAGAGTTTATTTGCACATGATTAATAACTTCCTTGTGCTGGCTCGAAACTCGTCTAAGGGTCATCAACATGGCTACTTTCCTGGTCGGGGAGTTCATACTGCCTGGGGAGAAATTTTTAGGTTTAAAGATGAATTCAAAAGGAAAACTCATTGACGTCTTCTTAACGACATTTACTTATTAATAGAATTAGTTTCATTGTATGACTCAAAAAATTCTAGAAAGGAGATATTAAAATGACTTTTAACCAAGTACCGAAAAAATAAAAATAATTCTTCTCGGCTATTAGAGTTGCTAAACCATTTGTCTCCTAATTTAAAAAATTGTTCCAGTTATGCTTGCTCCAGTCTTCTATCAAATTGAGGAAAGTTTGAAATCTATCCTGAGCTTAAAAGTAGGAGAATAAAAGAACTAAAAGAAAATTCGTGTTCTTCTTCTGTTCCCCTACTTTACAGCTATTACTTTAGCAAAGGATTGGGAAAAATATTAACTAGGCCCAACAAGGGAGGACTGGGTGGAATTAAGAAGATTCTGTCTTTAAGAATGCGAAAAGAGTTAAGGATTAGTACTAATAATTAATTTATTATACTTATGATAAAATACTAAGGAATATTTATGGTAACTTAATACTAGGAGATTAACTATAACTAATCTTTTAAACTAGTACTAAATAGGAATAATCCTTTAGATTAATTACTAATGAAGAATTCTTTGATTGATATTGATAACTAATCTTTAAATTAATGTAAAAAAGATGTAACTATTACTAATGAATAATATTGATGTAACTATAACTTAAATTTAGAAAACTAGTAAATACTTATTCGGATAAATGTAAAATTTATGATACCTTAAACTAATGTTAATTATTCTTAAAAATAATGATAAATAAGGAATACTAAATATAAATGTTAATATGAATAATATTTATTCTTAAATAAAGGATATAATTAAAACTAATTAGTAATGATAATAAAGATAGGATTAATGTTAAATTACTTGGGTAATGATACTTTTTAAAACTAGTAATAATAATAATTAATACTAATAATTTTTCCCGGTTGGGTTTAAATAATAATTCTAGGGATTTTAGCTTAATGGTAAAGCAATTAATTGTGGATTAATTTATATTAGTTCGAATCTGGTATTTCCCCTCAGGCCTGACACAAGCCAAAAATACATACTTTAGTCAAAAAGAGAATGGAAACAGTAGCAACTAGATAAATAAAAATACTTAAAACTAGTACTAATTATAAAAAGATACTGTTAAACTCTTAAAATTTAAATTAGTGATACTTAAAATATAGATAAACGATAAAACAAAATTTTTTCCTTGGATAATGATTAAAATCTCTTGATAATTTAATACTTTATCTTTTAATAACTTATAACTAATTAGAATCCACAGGATTCTTGAATAAATACACTTAAAAAAATGATTAATGAAGGAATAATAAATAAGGATTTAAAATATTGATAAGTATTGAATAGATTTATAATTAAGATAAACTAATACTAATTAACTTATTTAATTCTTCTTCAATTATTTAATAAAGATAGTCCTAAGAAGGGAGATAATACTGTATCTAAATCTATCTAGATCTAAACAAAAATAACTCCTAGAATAAAAATAAGAAAATTAATTATAAAATAACTAATCTTTCAGGTTTAAAGATCTTTAGCGTCTCTATGGAGACTAATTTAGTTGAAATTAGGAAAATGCTGCGCATTTAATTTTATATTTGTTTTTAGCTAAGTTAGATTATTTATTCTAGATTTATTAATATTTTTAAATTATTCTTTGATAATGTAAAATTGTTGGAAATTGACAAAATTTTAAAAGAGAAATATAAAGTTTCTCCCTATTTTGGTGAATTAGTTTCCAAATTAAATAAAAGTATTGTGAAGCTTAAAACAGTTGATGATTTAATTGAGCTAGATAGATTCCCTTTACTTTCCGGAAATAATTTAGAAAATCCAAATAAATTTTCAGTTTCAGAAGTTTACGTTTCAAGATATTGGACATCTCAAATTAAATATAATCCAGTTCCTCAAAATCAATATGTGGATGATTACCCTTCTTTAGAAACTTTGGAAAAGTTATTTTCAATAGAAGATGATACCGAAGTAACCGAAGAAGAATTAGATTTTCCACTTGGAACATTTGAAAAGACCTCTGTGGAAATACCAATTCAAACAGAAAAAGGTATACCACAAGGTTCTGCGACCTCTCCAAATTTAGCTACCATGTGTTTGGACTCACTGATGAAGGCAATTAATTCAAACAGTGAATCAAAAATAATAATGTACGCTGATGATGGTTTGATATTTTCAGAATCGGAAAAGGGTATTATAGAAATAAAGAAAAAGTTAAGTGAAATAGTTCTAGTTAATGAAGAAAAGAGTTCTTTTGTTAAATTTAATGGTTCCTTTTGTAAATCCTTAAAATTTTGCGGTTTAATTTACAATCCAATAGAAGAAAGTCTTAGTAGTTTAACTAGAAAAGGAGCTTCTCTGGTCTTTGGACCTGTTGAGCAATTCCTAAGTTATTTAAAACTGAATTCTTCCATAATTTTCTATAGATCTTGTTCAAAAAATACCAATTTCTCAGTAAAAGAATTTCTAGTAACGAACTATAATAACTTTATTTTCTTATCAAGCTTTTCTAAATTAAAATTATTCTTTAATCCAAGTTTAGTTGGTTACTTAATTAATTGCTTATACCTTGGCTCATTTTCATTTGAAATTAAAGAAAGAAATTATTTTTATGAAGGTAAGTTTTCTTCTTGATTAAATAAAAGATGAACTGTTGTTTACAGAAATTTCATTTTATGTTCGGCCTCTTCTATACTCAATTTGCTGGAAATAGAAATAGAATGAATATTATTAAATATTATTAGTCGTAAATTTAACAAATCAATATTTGATTTTATAAGAAAATCTGAGTTAGTTAAAAATTTGGAATTATATCTAGAAAACTGTTTACCGACAGTTCATACAATTATAATGACTGTTTATCAGAAAAGGTTTAAATCTGAAGAATATCAAAATGATTGCGAAAATGTTGTTCATAAAAAACTGTTACTAAAGCTAGGACATTTACATGATTTAAGAGTAAAAATTGAAAAAAATATGATTAGCGCATATGAAATAACTATTGAAGACAGAAAACAATTGAATATATTTGTCTCCGGTTGTTTTAGCTTAAATAAGTTTAATTGTTTTAGTTTTGCTATTAAAGATTTACGTGAATTATATTTTAATCGAGAAATTCTTAACAAGAAGTGTTTAATAAATTATACATTTTCTAAAAGTATGAAACCTAGAAATTTAGAAACGTTAAAACTTAAAGAATCTAGAAAACTATTTCAAGAAAGGTCTCATCTATATCCTACAATAGTTGAACAAGGGTTAATAACTAAAATTCCGAAAAATGTTAAGTTTTAGTGAATTATAGTGCGTTCAAACAAAAACTGTTTCAAAGAATGTGAAAAACTAAATTAACAGAATTTGTCCGGTGTTTTAAATTGTATAAAAAAATACTAATTTATTTATTAAAAGTAAAGTGAAAGAAAAAACTGTTATAGTTTTCTTTATTAAATTTCTTTTGGTTGACTTTGTACTAAGTTTCAAGTAGATTTTTTTAAGTCTGCGCTAGTAAACTTCTCTGGAAATAGGAAATACAAAGTGGCAAAAATTCAATAAATAAATTATTACTAAAGAGTATTCAAATAAAGTAAAAGAAATGAACTGAGTTTATATTATAATCCCGTCCGTAATCTCTGTAGGGGTAATGGGAGTCTGTCTCTGGTTTGGTTGTAGCGGTGATGTAGTTATTACCGAGCAACTTTTTGATTTGGAAAACCAAGAGGTGATCAATAGAGTTTATAACGAAATCGCAGAATCTCTAATAGACTAAATATTAACAATAAACTTTCTATAAGTCAGATTTTTTTGTTACCCAAATTTGTAATTCAGTGGATTTCGTTGTGGGGCCTGCAGGATAGGTTAATTGTTTTATTCCTAGGAATAATTGCGTCTCCCAGAGGTTTGTAAACCTCAATTTATTTGTTTCAATGATGCAGATCTTTGACAACAATTTGGTATCTTTTTTATCAAGAATGGTACTTCTTATGATTATTGTATCATTTCTTGTCTTGTTCTCGTGTGCCTGAGTTCTTTATTGCTTGGGTTTATCGTAGTGTAAACCTAACCCAGAAGCAAAGTTGTTAAAAAAAATCTGGCAAATTTAAACTCCTAAATGATCCAAGTGTCCACAAATCGAAATAAAGGACTGCATACCCAACTCTATGAGGTAGGTAAAACCGACGGTAACTTGTAACTCCCGTTGTTGCCTCTGTAATGGTTCCCAAAGCATGATGAGAGTAATAGAAGTATATAACCTAGGTACAAGTCGTGAGACTTGTGATAATCCAAAGGACTTAGTGCTCTCACAAGCTGATAAAGGAAGGGGACTATACCGTAATGAGTGTGATGTGTTTACATTTAATATAGATGCTTTGCGTTCTATAGATCTTGTTGCTGTTTAGCGACCTAGCAGACCGGTACTAGTCAAAGACCGATACGACACTACTAAATCTATAAGATTTGCCCGATCGTAAATCTAGAAAGTAGAAATTAGAAAAAGTATACCTTAGATAGAATATAATATAATTACCTGTTATAAAGGAGTAATTAATTTAAATCTAATAGATAAAATAAAAAATAAAGAAATCCGTAGGATTTTCAAATAAATTATCGAAATATAATTTTCCTTCTAATTAAACTATTCTTTATCTAATTTTATCTAACTAAGGATAATAATTCAATATATATCTAAAAACTAACAAAAATTCGTAGAACTTTCCTTCAAAATAAGAACTAATTAAGCTAACTTTTCAAAAATAATCTAACTAAGAATAAAAACCCCTAGTGTTTTTCCGATAGATCCATATGATCTATCTAATATTATTCTTCATCTAGATACTCCTAATTAAAGCTAATACTCCTTAAAATACTTTAACTAAACTAAAAATCTGTAAGATTTTCCAAGAAAAATAGAATAAAATAAAGCTAAACTATACAAATATTAATAAGAATAACTAAAAGAAAGCCGTAGGGTTTCCCCAAAAGATCCTATGATCTTTCCAATTAAAGATAAATTGTTGTAACTAATGCTAAAAATATCTAGTACTAATAATAAAATCCGAAGGATTTTTCCGGTCAAAGATAGGAAGATTAAATTAACTTTGAAAAAATTCTTCTAATTAAGGATAATCTTGAGATCGATTAATATAAAAACTTTAACTAATTAGTGTTGAATAATCTACAATTTTTAAAATAATCTTCTTTATCTAATAAAATTAAAATTAATAAGCTTTGGATAAGTTTTCCCTATTAAGGATAGATTAGTTTTAGAATAGTATAAAGAATAGAAAAATTCGATTTCCGTAAATTAAATTTTACTGTCGTTGTTAGCTTCAGTATCTCTTTATCTAATAGTTTCTTATAATCTTAAAATAATTCTATAATTGGGAGGGAGTTATCGCTCTTCCAGCTCGTCAAAACTCAGAATCGTTCCTTTGGTAGGGCCACCTCCATTAGATAGGGCTTCTGTGGTGAACATTTCAATTTAAACATAAGTTTTCTTAAAATAGATAAAACCTTACCTCAGTTGGTAAAAAACTAGCTTTCATTATTTAAATATCCACTTTAAGGCTAATCACTCACGTTTGAACTAATTTATTCAATTAGTAACTCATCTGGGTAAGGAACCGAAGATCCCGAAGTTATTCTTTTTCTTCAGGAGCTATGGAGAGCGTCAAGCTTAACTCTTTTTATAATTAAGAAAATATTAATTAGAATATTTAATTAACTTACAGAAAGTTCTTTTCTGAAAACTGTAGTAAGGAAAGGACATATGGAGAGAAAGGGGCAGGTGGACAGAAGGGCTTTCGCCTTAATGAAAGTACAAGTCTGTTTGACCTGAAACTATTAATATAGTCGTTTAAGGAACGACCTACCCCCGGAGTAACAATCCGAAAGGGAAATTAGTAGATTTAACGCTTGAGGAAAGTGGAAACTTTATAAGGAACATATTAATTCTAAATCTTATTAAGTGAATGTAATAACATTTAGTCTATAGGTATTCTTTACTTGAAAATGAAAGAATTAGAATCAAGAATGAAATTTTCTTGATCACTATATTTAATATTATCTTATTAAGGATGTTTGGATGAAGGCAAGTATTTATAAGTGGTGATAAACAAATAGACCTGTAGGATCGTACCTTAAGAGATAGGAGGGTGCTAACACCTCTCTTCTATCTTGGTTGAGTTTACTAAATGGTTAAATATTTGCTAGAATCAGAGCGCTAGAGCTCGGAGTATTTATTAATATATAAGTACCATTACGTATTTTATAAGGATCACCTAGTGATAATCTTTAACATATTAACTCTCGAAAATACCTAAGTAGTCATCAAGTTAACACTACTGCATTTAATTATGGACTAAGTCAAATTTTATAAAATAAGATTCTAGTTTAGGGGAGATTAGTAGCAATGCAACAGAATAATAGCGAAATTCTGGTTCTGGAGATAAAAGGCCTTCAGGTATTGAAACGTACTACGGAACATTTTGAGATCAAGCTCTATACTAACATTTACAAGAACTTGGAAAAACCTCTAAAAGGGTCAACCGCAATTAAGAAATTAAAAGGGTCTCCTACTATAAGGAAGAAATGGGGGATCATATTCGATCCCAAAATTTTGTTAATGGATAAAGAGAATGCTTAAGATATAAAAAGTATATTTATTTAATATACAGCCTCGGTGAACAGTAAAAGAAATAATTGTATGAAGTTATTCTTAACATACAAATCATTCTAGTGCCTTTGGTCTAGTGTCAATAATCTAAGTTACAATAATGAAAAACAATTCAAAATTAAAACTCAGAAACTTGGCTCCTGCGCGTATAAGTGCAGTCAACAAATGAAATGATGGGATGAAGGAGAGGATCGAAACTCTTCAGAATCACATTGAATCAAAAATTAAATTTATCAATGGTCTGATCATTAGAAATAATGGTCGTGGATTAATCTCAGTATTATTAGAATACTTGAGAGGTATCCGCCCTCGTTCTAACAAATCTGTCGTAAGACAGGTGGCGATATTTGTATTTTACCTAGCTAAACTAGTAAAACATTCAGGTTCTAAAGGTGCGGTTTTATACCTTAAGGCTTGCCAAGTTCTTCTACAGCAATCAATAGGAGGATATGTAGTACTAGATTTAGCTGAACTTAATGTTCGTCCAAAACGAACTAAATCGGGTATTCCAAGAATAATTCCGGCTCACGTTCGATCAATGATATTTAAGGGACATGTCCCTTCGATAAGATTGTGAATGACACTATTTGGAACTTTTAGAGTTCTAGATTTTGTCGGTAAGTTGAAACTTTCAACTATCACTGAGCCTGGAGTCGACTTGAAGGGATTTATGCCTTCATGAGACAAGTTCTTGGATAATACTTTTGCTCCTCGATTACGTGAGAGGACAAAAGTACCTATGATCGGAAGACCAAAAATATTTCCTATCCTGAAATCGGGACCAACTACTACTGACTCAAGGGTAAATACATCCGCAATATCCTTGATAAGTTCAGCTAGAATTTGGATGCTGGCTGGAGATCTCTTAAATAAGTTAAAGATATTCTCCTCTGCATTAAATGCACCAGCGCTAGTTAATAGAATGGAGTTAGTTGCAATTGCTAAAGACGAGATCCTAGATAACTTAATACCTCCTATCCGTCCTGCACCCGGTCTTAATAATGATTTAGACCAAAAATGGGGAGGGCCTCCTGGAACTGGTTATTTAGGTAAACTTGGATTCAAGCTTGAAGCTGCTGGAAAAGTAAGAGTGTTTGCGATGGTAGATGCTTGAACTCAGTGAGTGATGGCACCACTACATAATTTTATTTTCAATATTTTGAAACAATTAAAATTAAATGATGGGACATTTGACCAACTTCGTCCGCTAAAGAGATTACAAATTAAATTCCAGGGCAAAAATGCCTTAGGGCATAGTTTCTGCTCGATGGATTTAAGTGCAGCTACGGATCGTCTACCTTTGGAACTTCAAAAGACATTATTGAGAATTTTACTAAAAGATAAAGTTCTTGATTCTAAGTTATTTAGTGAAGCTTGAGGCGATTTGCTAGTAAAAAGATCTTATGCATTGACTTTAAACCAGCAATTGAGGTCTGGTGCAGAGATACCTAAAACTTTACCATCAGCATTAATTTATGCTGTCGGACAACCGATGGGAGCTTTGTCTTCTTGGGCGATGTTAGCAATTACTCATCATGCTGTAGTGCAATTTGCAGCATTCCGAGCCGGATATAAAGACTGGTTCGAAGATTACGCAGTTCTAGGTGACGACGTTGTAATTATGGATGCTAATGTAGCGAACTGCTACCGCCAAATCTTAAAAGATATTGGAGTATCGGTAGGATTAGCTAAATCAATTCTTGCGAAATCTAAGTTTGTTTGTGAGTTTGCAAAGAAATTCTTTGTAGATCATACTCAAGCTGATATGCTCCCATTTAAGGAGTGTATCGCTACTAGATTATCGACTAGTTTGATTCTAGAATTTGTTCGTAAGTATAAACTTACTTTGAACTCTATTCTGGCATTTTTATCTTTTGGTTATAAGGTGAGAAGTAAAGCAGTAAGTAGTAGCTACTTTGACCTTGGGACAAGATTAAGAGTAATTTTAGTCTGGCTCAGTCACCCTAGTTCTCCAATTGGAGTTATGAGCATAAGGGATCCTTTTAAATGGAGTCCAAGACCGGTAATCTTTAATCAATGGTCGGATGCAATTGAAACTTGGTATGAAACTCGAGATTTTACTTGAGCAGATTCCAATATTTGAGAACGAGAGCATAAAGAAGTCATTCGACTTAAGAATGCTCCTCCATTCCCTTATGTAACATGGTTATTCCAAAAATCATGATTAACTCCTTTTGATAAAGTCACTAATCAGACTATTTGGGCAATTAGAAATCAATTATTTGTACTTTTAAACAAACGTTGAAAAAGTGTTGATAAGATGCTTACTAATTATAGAGACTCTGTCGATAAGTTTCTAGGAGAATTGGATGTGAAAAGACCTATCTGAGTTCAGATGCAGAATCTTCCTGGATCAAATAACCAATGAGACTCCAAACAAGAATTTTCTTGAAGTAATATACTTCATGATGATCTTACAGAGAGCTCATGTGTTAATTTAGATTATAGTGGAGGAGTATCCGATTTAGATAGAAGAGATAGTCATATGAGAAGATTTCTTGTTCGCAATCGAATAGTTAATAAACGATTCGGACTCGATCCAGAGTTTTATTGGCATGAAACTGATACTAGGTTGAAATATCAAACCGTTGACCTCTCACTCTATGGAATAGTTCCCGCTAGATTAAAAGAGACAAAGTTACCGCAATGAGATGGAAAACCTATATACAGTTCAGTCGATATTCCTGAATTAGAGTTACTTCTTAGATTATTATTCTCTCCACACCCTCTTCAATCAGAAATTCCAAAAGAATGATGAAGTGAGATGCGTGAAAAGGAACGACCTTATTCAGACTTCTTAGAAGTCTATAAGGTATGGCAAGAACTTTCAAAAGGAGTTTGAGCCGATTATTATAGATCATTAGGAAAAGAAACATTGTTAGCTGAACGAGAAAAGAAGAAGGTTGTTAATCATAAAGCTAAAAAAAGCTGGAAAGATTGTAAAAGGTACAAGCATGATTGCTCTAGACGATCTGGATCGTACTTATAAAGAGACTCCATTTGGAATTTCTAAACTAAGATTAAGATTCATAGATTGATTCTATATATGCATTCATACTCGTTACCGACGCTTATTAACCTATCACTGCACAATTATTATGAAAGATCAGTTAAAAGATCTATTCGCTATAATTGCTAATTCTGTACTAGTTTTATATGAATTAATATTCATATTATCAGTACATCCAAAGAATCAGAGGAAAATATTTTTAAACTACCTATTATTTATAATAGGGTGGGTGTTATGGACATTAGGATTGTCATGTAATGTCTTAGTTGAAGAATTAGTCGAAGAGTTGCAACCAGATTTGAGTTCTATTAATGAACCATCTGAGCCGATTCCTCCAACTTCTCCTAAAATGTGAAGACCATGACTTTATGTAGCTTCAGGTATTATGGTTGTTCTTGGTCTAGGATGATTGGGTTGGGATATGTATTCTTCATATCTTACAACTTTAAATTACTTAGATCCAGCTATAAAACCATTATATCTGATCCCTTATGCAGAAATTCCTGAAGTTATTCCATCTGGATTAACTCGTGCTGAGATAGTATCAATGTTTGTGGAGCCTAGATCATTTTCTAGCCCCTTAGAAGAACTGCTTTCACCTGCAAGCCCATGTCAAATGCATGGATTTTGAGAATAGCTAACCTGTGGATGAGAATTAAATTAAATTAAGATAAGATGGCCAGAAAATGCTTACACTTAGTATACTCTAAGAGAAGGAAAACGGGAAAGAACAGCGTACCTGATGACTCTATATAATTAAAGAATAATTATACGTCCATAGGACTACTGAGGATAATAATTGGATGAAAATCTTATTCTTATTAATCAATTTGATATTAATTAAAACTGATATATTAATTTTAATAAAGGTATTATAATTAGGCAGAGGATTTAATTGGTTGAAATGAGGAAATAGGTGAAAGAACTATTGATATTATCAATTTTAATCTGATCCGACTTCTATTATTTTACTATAATTAAGCTAAAATTTATCTATCTATATAGCCTGCAATGAGTTATAATTTACCAAAGAATAGGTAATTCCTATTTAAGATTCATTATTTACTCCATTACTATGAGGCTAGGGAAGAGGAGAGTATAAGGTTTTTAGACTCAACCTACCCGACGTAAGTCTTATAGTAGTCAATTGCACTCTATGTAGTGAAGGTGTATTTTGTATTTAGCTTCGATAGTTATTATTTTATAAAACAGGAATTGAGTGGTGAAGAGCCATACATAGATCACCTATTATGATTAATAATTGTATATTATTGAAGAGGGTATAAAATATATTATACATCTAATTTTAGAGCCAAGAGATAATAAAGAATTACTTTATTAAATCTAAATACTCGATTTGAGTCTACTACGAATATTCGGGCTGACCCCCTTTTTTTTTTTTAAAGGTGTTGGAGGCATGGGAAGTTTAGGAAAACTAATCTAGAGTAGGACAACGGCTTAAGCTGAATGAATTGATTATAGTCTTGATAATTAGAGGATCTACTTATATAGGTAGTATTCTATTCATGAAGATACTAATTAATTTCCTTTTAACTATTTCATTATGATGAACAGGGTTTGGATAAAGATCCTCTATTTTAGGTTTAGAAGAGGGTTAGAGAACACCTAATAAGTAATGGAATGAACATATAGTTAAAACCTATTTATAATAGTTAATATATATAAACTAAGATAAGAGGTTATAAGAACATTTGAACTTAAGAACCTTAAACTTAAAGAATATAAGTTTCATAATTCATTATGTTATCTTTGTTAATTTATGTAAATAAAAGATAAGTGATAGGTCAATGTGAGAAGCTAGTAATATGGCTAGTAACAATCCTTGACAGACGCGTGGTTAAACAACACTTCACTCTAGAGAAATAAAGATTCCTGGAGAGAAAATTATTGAAGCACATCTGAGTGTCAAGTTCTTATAGAGAATGAAACTGATATTTATATCAGCCATTCCCCCTTCTATAAGAATACAGGGAGGGCCGATTAGGCCCCAGCATCCAGAGGTTACATTCCTCGGAGAGGTTGGTGAGCGAAAAGCTTAACTCTTTTAATAATCTAATAATAACTAATAAGATATTTAGATACTTATTAACCATCTAAGGATGGGTATGGATTTTGAGAATAATATGAATGCTAATATATAAATTTAAAATATGTTGGTCATAATTAAATATTGTTATTTCTAAAAGAATTAACTTCTTAGAATTTATTTTAACAGGTATCGATACCTTATCGTGTTTATCAGAAGATTTTTTTTATTTATTCGTCTAGGTCTAACTCTTAGTTTATTTCTTTCTAATGGAGTGATCCCTGATTTAGTTGGATTATTATCTTGTTTAATTCTGATACTAGAAATATTTTGGTCAAAGTTTATCTTGTCCTTCTCAATCTTAAGTTGTTTTTCCTTTCGATTTTGAATTTCAAGTAATTTAACCTTATTTCTTTCCAGTAATCAACTTTTCACAAGTTTTTGGAATCGAAGTAATGATCTCATCTCTTTAAAGGCAGGAACGTTCTCAGAAGTTTTAACTTCCCGTTCGACTAAATTTAAAAGATCAGAAATCGGCTCTAAGGGATTGTATATAGAAGAATACATATCTGTTACGATATTATGTTCTCTCTGACCATAGGCTTTACTTCAATAAATACGACGAGTAATGACAATCCTCATTCGTTCTCATGTAATAAACAAATTCCATAAGAACATGATCACAGTTACAATAACTGTAAGTCATACATCGTATGTTAAAATTAGAAGACAACCAGTACCTATAAAAGATTCTCTTACGAAACCATTTCTAGATTGATTAAATAAGATTCGAAGAATACGAACCTCAATAACCCTGATTGCCTTAGGTATAAGTTTCATGAAGTTTTTATAATAACTTCAAATTACAATTAGCACTGAAGGAGAAAACAGTAAGGAATAGAGGTAGATTAGAGTTATAAGCTCATTTTTAAGTTGAAAGATTTTATTACTAAATACGTAAAGTCCCCGAACTCTAGGAAGTGAATTAAAAGGATAATAAATGACCTCTCGGGATAGATTAATCCCCTGAGATCATGAAACACGAAGGAATCTAAATATGTCGATTTCGTTCTCTCTATTAAACTTGATCTTGCTAAATAGATCTGATTTAAAAGTACTCTTAGTAAGTTCTTTCTTATCAAATAACTTGCAAACTAATTTGAATCAAATTTTTCGGTAAAGATCGGGAGCTCAGTCTGTATATTTTCCTCGTACATCATCATTAATATTCCATAATCCACTTCTGGGTCCAATATAACTTAAAAGGTGTAAATATGATCCTACTCATGAGTATTTCATTTCTCTATTATCATTTTCAATAAGAGTCCCATCTAAATTAAATCTAGAATTAGATCAAAGTTTAGAATAAAGATGAAGAATAGACTTAGAAGTAATTAGTGTGCTCTGACGAGCTGCTATCTTAATAAGTTTAAATCTTCTCTTGGGTTGTTCACTTTTACTAAGTAAATAAACAACTGGAAACATCTTGTTTCACAACTCATAAAGAATAGATCCTAGGAAAGCTGGATTTCTCAGACATAGGGTTATATTTTTAGCACCTAAAGGAGATAAATTGTACCCATTAATTGTTCAAAGTTGCTTTGCAAATTCAATAATACCCCCATCAAATCCTTTAATAGGATTAACCTCAACACCAAGTGATTGAAGTAGAAATCTATAAAGATCTGAGACCTTCTTATCAGCGATTGCAACGTCGTCACCTAAAACACCATAAGGTGTAAAAGGTTTCTCCGTTTCGTTCATTGCTATATGAACCAAAACATGATTTGTTAAGGCCAACATAGCAAATGATGAATAAGCACCCATTGGCTGTCCTACTGCGTATTTAATAGGACCTGCGTCTGAGTGTCACTCACGATCAAGGACATCCTTTCATAAAGTACCTGGATAACCAAGTAAATTTAAGATTTGTGCTTGAACATCTACTGGTAAGCGATCTGTAGCAGCTGTTAGATCCAAACTTTGAGCCCTCTTACTTCTACGAAAACTATTAATATCAAGCGCTTCAATCATTAATCTAATAGGTCTAGTTTGATTACTAGTTCCATCATTCATAATGTTTGCAAGATTAATATAAATAGCATCGTGTAAGGGACGGAACAAGATTTGAGTTCAAAAATCAGTTATCCCAATCTTACGCATTTTACCTCTAGCCTCTTCAAGGACCGCAATATGTCCTAGGAGCGGTTTAAATGAAATAAGCCAGGCAAATATAACAATTGGTGCTACAAGTATGGAAAGAACCACAAATTGAGTTAAACATACGAAATACCCATTTGTATAACAAATTAAACAGTATTTTTACCACTTTTGTGGCCTCATAATTCATCCTATTAAATCTAAACCTATTCCTAGTGTTGCCACGGGAAGGTTGGGACCAACTTTACTGGATGCAAAGAAGATCGAAGGTTTTCCTACTCTAAGAGTAGTTATGCCCAACGATTTCAAGGCTTTAAGTAGTCTAGTTTCATCCAAAGTAGTTGTAGTTCCTATAGAAGGATCTGTTATACTACTCCAACTTACTTTTCTGTAAGAAGGAGAACAGGCCCTAAAGAATGTCAACATACTAAGAATTAATTTTACTTTTATTAGTTGACCTCGGGGTAAAGACCCCAAGTAAATTTGGTTTTTAGCTACTTGTAAGTCTTTCTTAATATTTAAAGGAAGTACTTTAGGTAGTCCATAAAATCCAGATTTACCCTTATTTCCTTTATGGATTTTAACCCATAATTTAGAGTTGTACAATGGCACTGATCGAGGATCAAGATACTGCACAACCAAACGTGTCACTTCTGCCCAATAACTAATAGTGAAAGTTACACCTGACTTATCTCATGTTAACATGATCAATCTTGCTACGCTAAGAAGATCCTTCCACTGTTTATGTCCAGAAGATTTTCTAGGACTTGCAGAGAAGGTCTTTGGTGCAAATAGATTACCTAATAATACTGCAAACCTCATTACTTCTTTTCTCGTAAGTCACTTCATTGTGAATTTCCGACCAGTTCTCAGATCTCTTCTTGGATAATAATAACCAATTAGAGAAAATTGAATAAAAGATGTTAAGAGGAATACAAATATTAAATTAGGCATAGTTACCAAAAAGATATTTAATGTCAGTAAAATTGTTGTAACTTGAACTTAATAATGTTTTGCGAACTTAAGATAACCTTAATTAAGAAAACTTCATGATCGTTACGCCATAAACAGTGTCAACTTATACATTGATTCAAATTGGATCCTTGCATATGTTTTAAGATAATCCCCAACTACGGTAGCTTGTAACCAAATATCTTAGGGTTACTCGTCTACTTCTGTCGTTGAAATAAATTGTCTTATTAATGACTTGGCTAGCACTTATATTTCTTGATTAAACTAAGTTAATCTCAAAGAATCTCAAAATATAGTTGTAAGTAGAAAACATCGTTGTGAAATAACCGATTACCTCTAAATCTATTAAAATAGATATCAATAAACAATTATTTTCTCATAGCGTACGAGATTGCTGTTCAGCAGCCTATTTCACTATACCCTTGGATGATTACTAAAAACCCAAAAGTTATAGTCTAATCACACACTTAAATCATTATTTTCTTAGATCTAAATGTCTTCTTTTTATAGTGACTAGAGTGTACAAGAGAACAAATATATAACTAAAAAGATCATTTCTTTTTACATTTTAATCCTTTTCTTAATGAAAGGTTAATTATATATTAATAATAGAAATGGATTCTAGGCCTAATAAACATAAAAGTAAACGAAGTTAATTAATAAAGAACATATCTAAAATCTATGGTCGTAGTAATATTTTCATTACTAAAGAATCATCGAGGGGATCGTTCTTTCTTCCTTTCTCTTTCTTACAGAAAAGTCGATAACATTAATTATTAATTATTTGTTAATAACACAGAGTTAAATTACTTACCTATACTATTATTCATAGTTTAAGGATTAAGAAAACTTAGAGGTTTACTTATCAAATAAACTTAGTTGAAATCTTAAGTTGTAATACAACCCATAGTTTATAAAGGTCTGTCCAAGAAAATAGAGAGGGGTTAGCACCCTATAATCTTTCGTGGATACGATCCACATGGTACCCAGAGTCTAAATAAAGTTTGAGAGGTATTACTAAGTTCCAGATACATTTACAATCCTTAGATCCTTAACGGTCTCCTTGAATTGTTTATACATTCATGAGTACACTTAACAAACGTATCAAGGTTTGTCAACTGTAATGTTAACTAGTAGGTTATCTTTTTCAATTCCTGTTCTAATTCAAACATCACAATATAAGTCTTTGATGTAAAAACTTATGCAAAGTCATGGAGGTTATTAAATTCAACCCCTTTAGCCTTTCCTAAGTATCTTTATTTTTCACAAAATATCGATCATCAGAGCAACCTGTTGAAGGTTTACAAGATGGGTATGGATCATTAAGGCAATGACTTATACATTATAGAAGAATATAAACTTTCTAATATAATATACGTCCCTTAGTACCATTCTATCTAAAACTTAGATCAAGTTTGTAATCTGATCTAAGAAAGAGTTTCCAAGCTCTTTAAGACATCAGTCTTATACAAAATGGCATCGGTTCCCCTTCTCCTCACGGAGAAAAGTAACGATTAGGAGGTTGAAGGGGCAATGCCTTTCATCAAGGCTACCTCAGAGGCCCTCCACTATTTCTAGCAGATATTATTCTCCAAGGCGTATATAAATCTACATGTATACGTCATGACCTAATTGTAACAAAGATATCTAAAAAGGGTATGCCAAGAAAAGAAACATGGAAGAAATTACTCATTATAAATGAATAAATAATAATTTAAATAAATGTACCTGTTAATAATCTTCAACAGTAAAGGGAATATTAATAAATAAACCCATAGAATGTACAAATATTAAAATCATTCGTGAAATAAGTTCCTAAATAATAAAAACCATAAGTTATATCCATCCAAGATAAATTTAAGAATATACCAATAAATACCAATTCTAATTATCGAATATGATCACCAGTCAATAAGAGATCCCCAATTTAAGGGTGAAACTTGTAAAACTAGATTTTAGGAGAAATTAGTAATTATTAAATATATTATAAACAATAAGTAAGAATTATAATAAGTAATCTCTTATTAAAGATTCCTAAATAATAAATATAAGACAAAATAATTTAATCTAAATTAAAGATCAATTTGATAATTGAAAGATTAATAACAAATTTTTCTTTTCTTTCAAGTAGAAAAATTTCCATTCTTTTATTCTTAAAAAGAATTAGTTATTAAAAATATTAAAACTAATGTCCAAATTAGGTAAACCTAATTTAAGAATCATCGGGTAGAAAGAACAACCTACCCGACGATTCTTAATTATAAAGAATATAATTGGACATTAGAATGTACATGTTGATGCTGGCTGATATTATTTAGTCCTGACCTTGATTATATATAAGAGTTGCTGATATTGTTAAAAATATGTTAAATGCATTATTTAATAATATAGATATAGTTAATCTTGAAATAATATAAGTTTAAATTACATTTATAATAATTCATCTTATTGTTAATTCTGGATTAGTTAATCTATCATTACTCATCATTTCATATGGTTCTTTGGATAAAACAAAGGTTTTATTATTCCTGTATTTATTACTTAATATAATATGGAATGGACTATTTAAAGTCAACTTTAGGATATGAGAGCGAGCTTATAGAAATCTTAAAGTCAATTTAAATAATAATATTGATTTAGATATTATTGGTATCCAACTCCTATTAATCCTCTCAAAATCCACTACCTAAAATGCGCGTCTCGTGGTTAGTACAGGCCCATGTAGTAATCTGGCATAGTTTCTTCTTATAAATTTAAAATGAGAAGATCTTGATGACCATACCTTAGCAAATAATGATTCCACCAATACGATTTGACCAGAACTTAAAAGAGGTGTAAGCACTAATAAGTTCCTTTAGTTTGACCTAAAGGTCCGCCTCTATATCAGCTTTCCTATTACTTGCCTAATATATGACACCATTTGCATGGCTTTCCATACCGCTAACCGCTCGTCAAAATTAATTTCCCTTTCCACGTTAGTGGGGGGTAAGTTGTTACTTAAACAACCAATATTAATATTGACCTGGTTGGCTAACGTAGCATTAACATTAGTAATAGTGTATAAATGTCTATACTGACCTATCCTATCTATCAATCCCATTAGCTACCAGCCTCTTCTACCATCCGTGTTCTTCCTTATTCTATTATTCCTTGAATTTTTAGGTATCAAGTCCTGCCAGTTTCAGAAACAAACTTCTGGTTTTAATCAAAGTTCCACTATCACTACAAAGGTGATTAGTAATTATCTAAATAGATTACTAGACTTTCATTAATATTCAAAAGAGTTAAGCTTTTCGCTCACCTTCCCTCTGTATGATGATAAATACAGAAAAGGTCCAAACAGATGCGCACATTCTCCTAATTGAGAAGGACACATGAGTCCGAAGCCTCCTGTAAACCAGAGAAAAGGTTTACTAAGGTGGAAATAATGGAAATTATTTCTACCCCTGGGTGGGAGAGGGAATTATCTTCCCCCCCCCGTTTAGGATTTATACAGATTCTAAATGCTGCAGGACATTCTACATTCACAGCTGTTAGCCACTAACCCGATTCTGGTATCGAGCAAACCCCAACAACAAAACCTAGGTATTGTTGGCTACCTCTTGACGCTCAGATGCGTTTCGATAATTTTTCTCCTCAAGACTCTTTAAGGTCTTTGAGGTGAAGTGTCGTCCCATCGTTTTAGATCAAGTTAATACTTGTAATAAGTAGTGCTTATCTAGGGCTCAAGGTATTTACAATAAACCTAAATTTATATATAAATATTCATATGAATTTTAAGGTAAATCACCTAACCTTCTTATCCCGCAGAGGCTCAGTCCTCTTTCTCTTCCAGAATTTATCTCCATCCATTTTGCATTCCCCGTTTAGCAAAGATACAACTGAAAATATCCCGCTGCACCCATTTTTCATTAATCCTAATGAAACTAGTATATTGATTAGCCAAAGTAATATTACTCACTAAATATATTGGTATCTAATGGGAGTCCTCGAGTAGGTTAAACCTTTTCTCTCTCCGATATTACCTTAACCGGCTGTTTACGCAGGCAAAGAAATAGAATTCTTTTAAGATAAGTTAATTTGGCAAATACGCCTCTTTTAATTTTAACTGCTATCACTTTACTACCATATTACAAATTACTAAGAAACAACTATTCTCATTTCCCAATAACCATGATAGCAAGTGAATCACACGTAAAATTTGATTATCAACTATTAATTATTTAGTTGAATATGGAATGTACAATCCTTAGTTGAAGTTGTATTCTCTAAATAGAGAAGGTCATCAACACTACTCTCAAAATCCATACATTTGGTATGGGCTAACCGGAGATAGTAGGAGTTCACTAGAAATGGGTCCCAATGTTGTAGGTTCAAAGATTGATATAATCTCACCTCTCCCTAGTCCAGAAGGAATCACCTCAGGAATTCCTGCATATGCAGGTAAATAAAGGGGTTGAATTGCTGGATCTATATAGTTTAAGTTAGTCTGATATGAAGAATACAGATCAAAACCAACTCAATAGATAACTAGCACCAATATCGCTCCTCCAATGAAATATATAGCTCGACTTGATGGTTTATCTGAGGTACCAGAATTGTCTAATCATGACAATTCTCAATCAATTGGATCATCAAGAGATCAATATAATTCTCCTATCACAACTAGCATTATTACTAACACTATAAAATCGATTATTCAGTTTAAAATTCTATATATATTACTACATATAGATATAACTGAATTTAAGATAGATACAAACTGATTCTTATAACCTTTTACTTGTTCAAAGCTAGGAATTGCCAATAACTCCAATCCAAATTTCACATTTTCTCCACTTAACATATTTGTGAAGACTGTTGAAAATAAAATTCGTGATATGATAATACTTGAGTATTTTCTAAGCACCCTTGTACATAGCAGAACAAAATCCGAGATAATAACTTCCACTTTTCTTATAGAACCTTCCAAGAACATATCAACTCATTTATTATTTGTATGAGTCTTTGTTCTACATGGAATCTCTATGTAAGTTAATGAAAGACAATCTCGAACAAATCCTACTGCTGTACATGGTTTCACTTGATCAGTCACAATGTTCATGACCTTCTTGGGATCCAAGAACTGAATTGGCAATGCTCTGTTAACATTTCTATAATGTTCAGATCAAGTCCTTTTAGATAACTTGACCCATAATTCAAAGATTTGTAAAAAATCTCTGAAAGGTTTTTCTTGAGGCATACATTCCCCTCAAAACTCGGTGGGTATAAGGGACTTATGGATATGAGGTAAGAATAAATCTTGTAACATTGTCTCAATACCTAAAAGGATTAATGGGTTATCATTCCCATGATCCTTTATCAACTCCGATATTTGATAAACATAGTCGCTAGGTTTAGAATTTATAAACTGGTCTAAAGCTTCATAGTCAACATTGACAAGAAGATCAGGATTAGTGTATGGTTTTATACCTAAGTCCACTGATCTCATGAATGGATCTCTGGCAGGACGCAAATGTTTACCCAGTTCAGCGCTAGTTATAGGTTGATTAATATTATTGGTATAAAATAATACATCTTCAAAACCAACAGGACCAGAAATATTTGATAAATAATTCTCCAATTCCCCAACATCCACTACCTTTGATTTAATTAAATTAGATCAAGAGTAGAGTTGTGGAATAGCGTTCATACTGTCGGTTGAAAAAGGTGCACTAATATTAAGATATATTGGTGATTGTTTGTCCACTTTATTAACGAATTCAAAAGCAGATTTCTCATACTTAGTTAAAATTGCCTCACCATCACAATTTTTCCGTCATAACAGACTGTGTAAGAGCCCATTAACTTCACAGAGATTTCCGTGAGTCACCGTACCAAATGGTGTTAACCATTTAGATTGGAATAACCAAACTGTGAAAGGATACAAATTGTACTCCTCTCGAGTCCTTACTCCAATAGGTGAATTAGGATGAGATAATCAGACTAATAACACCCTTAATCTGTTTGACAGGTCTCATAGCAAGCTACTAATTGCCATAATCCTAGCCTTATAACCAAAGCCTAAGAAAGCTAAAATAGAATTTAATGTCAGATTATATTTTCTAACAAATTCTAAAACCAATGAAGTCGACAACCTAGTAGCGATACACTCCTTTAGGGGAAGCATATCAGCCTGTGTAGAACCAACGAAAAATTTCTTGGCAAATTCACACACAAACTTAGATTTCGCAATTATTGATTTAGCCATACCTGCACCAACAGCAATATCCCGAAGGATCTGTCGATAGCAGTTAGCCACATCCGCATCCATGATAACAACATCATCACCCAGAACAGCATAGTTTGGGAACCAGTTAATCCATCCGGCACGTTGTGCTGCGAATTGGATAATAGCATGGTGAGTTATAGCCAACATTGCCCACGAACTTAAAGCACCCATAGGTTGACCTATAGCATACATTACAGATTTCGGTAAAGTACTAGAGATTATCATACCTTTTCTAACCTGACTAGGGATAGATAGCATGTAAGCTCTTTTAACCAATAGATCTCCTCAAGCTTCAGCAAACAACTTTGAATCTGGAACTACATCAAGTAGTAACGATTTCAATAAAGATTTCTGTAAAGCCAAGGGAAGTCTATCAGTCGCAGCACTTAAGTCAATAGAGCTGAATGTGTGTCCAATTGCTTTTTCACCTAAGAATTGAACCTGTAAAGTTCTAAGTGGACGTAATTGGTCAAATGTACCGTCATTTACTTTTAATCCTTTCAAGATATTAAATATATAATCATGAAGAGGAGCCATAACTCATTGGGTCCATGCATCAACCATTGCAAACACTCGTATTTTTCCTGCAGCCTCTAGTTTCAACCCAAGTTTACCTAAGTAACCTGAAGCTGGATATCATATTTTCCAGTCTCTTCGATTAGCATTAAATAAAACATTAGGACTAGGAGGCTCAAGTTCTACATATTGTGATATTCCAATAGCAGGTATATCTAAATTTGATATAGCCTTTATAATAATTCTATAACAGCTACTATAGAAAGATTTTCGAGATTTTAAGAAGATTATAAATTTATCAATTAAAACTAATAAATCTATCATAAGTGGAACTGTAAGATTCTCCACATCATGTCTCTTTCCTGTTCTCATTAAGTTAACGATGAAACTTATGCTCGCTCTGACACGTTGTGCAAATGATATAATAGATTTAAATAAGACATTTTTCTCTATTTCTTCAAAATACCTAACTATACCTCCAGTTTTATCGGAGACAGTAGGATTATCTAAAGAAGGATAAAGTTTATGTCTATGTTCAAAATATTCATTATCAAGTACATCTAAATCAGAAGCTGAAGCTACCATCTCAATTCTATTCCCTAATGCAGGAACACCTAGCTGCGATGCAAAACTCTTAAATGTGTCTCATAATGGCCCCATCCTTACTCACAATCTTGCCGAAGCAATCAATGCAATAGCTGAAGAATTTACTTTATTCTCCAGGGATGTAGGTCCTGATTTCAGAATAGGAAATAATGTAGGTTTTCCAAACGGTATAAATTTTACCTTCTTTTTTAAAAGAGGGATAAAATATCGGGATAAGAATTTTTCTCATCTAGGAATAAATCTATCTAAATTTACCCCTGGATCAGTAATGGTAGATAGTTTCAAAGTACCTACGAATTCCATAATTCGGAAGAAACCGAAAAGTGTCATCCAGAGCCTAATACTAGGGATATGGTGATCCTTAATAATCATCGCTCTCACCCCTGAAGGAATTATTCTTGGTAATCCTGATCTAGTTCTTTTAGGACGAACTTTTAAATCGGATAAATCCAGTACTACATATCCTCCTACAGATTGCTGCAGAAGAACTTGACAAGCTTTAAGGTACAAGACAGCACCTTTTGAGCCTGAATGCTTAACTAATTTATGGAGATAGAAAACAAAAATATTGGAATAATAGAAGTGTGTTAATTACAGCTATTATGTATCTAGATTTAGAATTTTATATTCCTTGTTTCTTAGATTTTAGGGGAAGAATTTATTGTTATGTTCCTTATTTGAATTATCAAGGTAGTGATTTAGCTAGAGGATTGATTTTATTTAGTAAAAAAGGGATTGTTAATAATGATAATATTAAATATTTATATTATTATAGTGCTAATGTTTTTGGGTTAAACAATAAAACTTTTGATAAAAGAATAGAATGATGTAAATTAAATACGGATAAATATATTAAACAATTAAAGGATAAAGACAATGAGAATAAATATGATAAATTTATACAAGAAATCAGTGATGTAAAAGAACCTATTCAATTTCTAGCTTCTTTAATTGCAATAGATAAAGCTATAACAACTGGATATAGCTATCAACCAATATTATTTGATGCAACATGTTCAGGATTACAACATTTAGCTGGTATTTGTGGTGATTTAAAATTAGCTCAGTATGTAAATGTTATAGGAGATGATAAAATACGTAATGATATGTATAAAGAAGCTTCTAAATATATTATTAAAGAAATATCTACTTTAAAGGATTCAGTTAAGGAAGAGCTTGAAAGTATTATTATTACACGAACATCTGTCAAAAAAGCTATTATGACTATACCTTACGGTATTTCTGTATCGACTCTTAATGAAGATCTACAAGAAGTCTTTGAAGCAGAGAAAATTTTTGAAAATGAAAAATTCTAACAATACTATAAAATTAGGTAATTATTCAACCCAACCATTGAACAGCCTAGCTTGACACGTTCAAAATCTTAATATTAACTTTAAAAGGGTTTATATTCCTAAAACTAATGATCCTAAAGATAAGAGGGTTCGACCGTTAGGAGTGCCGTCTTTATCTTATAGAGTCTATCTTAGTATGTTAAATAATATATTAACTTTTGTAAGAGTTGATTCAGATAATACTTTAGAACAACATGGATATTTACCTCAAAAAAGTATTCTAACAGCTTGAAAATCTATCTTTAATAATATCAAAAACTTTCAATTTATTTATGAGTTTGATCTTAAAGGATTCATGAATTAATTCTAGATGAACTCATGTTTATAGACAGAATATTTTACAATCTTTAAGTAGTGCAGTTTTGTTATTAAATTTTGAGATTGAATGGATTTGTCTAAATATAATCTCGAGAAAATTCAATAGTCATATTTTTAATTTTTGTAAAAATGATGAATTAACTGCTGATCTTAATGATTATGTCAAAAATGGTTTTCCTTGAGAACTTCCTTTAAGTATAAATGCAGCTATAAATTCTTTGGAAACAAAATTCATATTTAAAAGAATGTTAATGTCTATTGAAAGTCTTCATAATTTAAGAAATAAAATAGAAAATTCAATTATAAACAACGAAATATTAGAAAAAGAGACTCAGGAACAAATATATAATTTTGTTCGCTCTTGCTTTATTCTCTCTAAATATAATTGTAGTAGCTTTGCTATAAATGATTTAAGAAATATTTATCTTTTTAATAATAAAGTGGAAAAACCCCTAATACGTTACATTTATGCAAACTTAAAGGGTTATTCTAAAGTAAAAAATAAAAAAACATTAATATTAAAAGAATCTTATAAATTAAAAAAAGAAAGAAATTCCCTATATCCCCACATAGTTTAACAAGGTTTAATAAAAAAGATTTAAAGTGAATGCTATCTTAATATTGTATTGAATGCTGTCTTGAATACCTTTATTCCTATTCACAATAACTTTTTTCTATATTTCTATTAAAATAACAAAATCTAAATTTTGAATTTTTAATTTTTTCTATAAGTAAATATTAAGTAAAAATTCAAAAGAAGTAGTTTTTTCTTAAACAAAAGAATAAATATGTTCTTTTGTTTCTTTTTAGTTGTCTCAGTATTAAACCCTTTGAATGTCTTTAATTCTGACGTTTGAATAACAAAAGGTGTTAAAAACCTTTTAAAGTCGGTTTATTTATGGAAATAGGAAAGACTGAGAGGCCAAAATTCAATAAATAAATTATTACTAAAGAGTAAAAACAAACGAATTATATCATGGTATTTTACGAAAATCTAATTAAAAAAACAAATCAATTATACAAAGAACTTGTTAATTATATCTTCATACGTATTTGTACTCCTAGGGGTATTATAAAGCATTTAGAAAGGGAAATCTTTGAAACTCTTTCTAAACTAGATGTCTCTAGGGAATATTACAGATCAGTAGAGACATACGTTATAAAAATGTCTATGAAGTATAATAATGAAGGAGTACAGGGCCAAAGTTTTCTCGCCCCTGTAGATGAGTCAGGTAGGATTAATTTTCTAGAATTTTTAAATAAATTAATTCCTGGTGATTCGATTATTAGTTTAGGAGATGGTCATTATGATCAAACACTACTTAGAGACTTAGGCATTCAACTGTACACTCTTAGACAATTATACAGTCTTCGCGCGTACCAAAATGTATACTATGCTGTAAAGACGTGTACTTTCTTAGTTGAGCCTGACCGTCTCGAAATACTAAAAGTTCTTTCATCCTCCTTGCATAAAACCAGTTTTACCAATTTCAGATCTTGTCAGTAATTTGTAGAGGAATACCTAAGGATATGTGTTCCTACCTGTTGCTCAGCATGGACATTCATGTACTACAGATGCTTAGATAAAACAAAACAAGAACTGTTCCTATGTAGGATGCTGCTAGAGTCATTTCAAAGTGCTGCAAAATTCCATAATCGCCTACTGTTTATGCGATCTAGAGGACCGGCACTAGTCAAAGGCCGATCATGATGAATATGGACAACCTTAGTAAAATATAAAAAGGTTTGTCAACGGATTGTGAGCTATCGTAATTGATGTTCATACCTCTCAAAGGTTTGTGGTATATCTCAAGCAATAGCTCCTAGATAGAATATTCTAGTATGCTTCTTAAAATATCGTCATCCACGGAAAGAAAGGTTAAAGTAGGTTTAAACTTACATTAAATAAAGTTCCCTTCCCGTAGGTGGAGTCACTTCCACCGGCGGGATTTTATCCTCTCGGGAAACAAACTAATAAATAGTGGTTCTATTTAGTAAATAGGTGAATCTGAAGCTTCCTCAAATTGGTTCTCATTCAACCCTTGTCCCACTTATATTTATTGGTTAAAGGTTTATTGTTGATGGTTCTAAATTCTAGGGAGTTTCAGTGTAAAGTTAGTTAAAAGCTAATGAAAAACCTATCTATAATTTGGGTCTGGATATCTTCGGATGTACCAACGGACCATAAGCCCGGGCTGATCTCGACATGGAACTTAACTTTCCAAACGTGATGCTCTTTTAGATTGCTCAGGTAAATAAAGAACAACATGTAAAATAAATGTAAAAAGGTAAGTTAAATAGTAAATAAATATTCGAAGATTATCTAAACTTCCAAACAGTCGTTAAAACAAAGGTGGTTGCCTAAAGCTTCAAAGCTTAAAAATTCTTAAAAGTGCTAATCACTCTTTCTAAGAACGGTCACTCTAATTGATTTGACTAAGAGTTTAGAGAAGGTTTAAATTATGGCATAACCTTAAGGTCTTCCTTCTTAAATAATTTTCGTTTCTAAAATTGATTACAATAAACTTAAAAATTAAAAATATTATAATAAAAATGTTTCTATAAGTAAATAAATAAGAATTGGACAAACTTTCCGTCAAATTAGGCAAAATATTAAGTGTAAAAGCTTAAACTTGCTGATTAGGATAAATAAAGATAAATAAATTGATTCATAATAAGGATTGTTCCTAAATAACTTAGAATCCAAAGGATCTTTCCAATTAAAGAAGAAGATAAATTAAATAGGGATAGATTAATCATAGTAATTCCTTCTCCTTGGTAAAATAGAAAGAATTATTAAAAAATAATATAGGATTCCATAGATAATTTAAAACTAGTAAAGGATGGGAATAAATAATCTTAACTTAATAAAAATTAAGAATAAAAAAATAATTCGGACCAATGGAGGAATTAATTAATCCTACCTTCGGAGGGTTCCTTCCTACCCTTAAATAATCCATAGAATAATTTAACCTTAGATAAAGAAAAAATTGACCAACCGTAGGGAGGTATTCAGATAAAAATTATATTTAAACTATAAATTAATTAATAAAAGAGGATGGAAATTAATTGAGATAAATAATTAATATAATTAGAATATTTTTAAATTAATTAAATAAGATAATCTCTAATATAAGAATAATTTAGATACTTCCTCTGGTCGGTAATAACTTAGAAGATTAAGTAAAACTATTTAAAATTAATAAGAATAAATATTTAATTCAGATCGTATGGATCTTAGGCTAAACTAGCTTATCTTAAATTAAACTATTTAAAGAACCTAGGTAGGGAGAACTAATTAAGTACTATTAAATAAAACGACCATCGGGAGGTCCACTAGCTTCAGATTCTTGGGTGAAGATTTAATTTAGAATGTGCAGAAGATAATTTAAAAAAATACTTAAAATATAGAACAAAATTAGCTAGCAACTTACTATAAGAAATGTAAAATGGAATCAACTTTTCGATAAACTAGGAAAACTTTGTTTTTCCGATTAGAATAAAATAAATCTTTAAATAACTAGGGACAGGATTCTTATTAATGATACTACTTCCAGCGCCCTTAGAAGCCAGATACTTGTTATGAGCGATAGAAAAACAAGCACAGAGTGGATAACATGGTGTAGCAACCAGGTGCCCTTAAGAAAGGTACTCCTTAGAAGGTGTGAAAGTTTAGTTATGTAACGAATGGTAGTTTTTTAAATAATAAATCAATTCTTAAATTAATAAAAAGTACTTGATGATAAACAAGTAAACATCTTTAAAGAACCAATATTCTCCATAGAGAATATGTAAGTTCTCGGTTGTATTGCCGGCAGATTTTCCACTAAAAATCTCAAAAATACCTGAAAATATTTTTTGAAACTAAATTCCAGACACCTACTTAAAATTCTCTTTTCTTCCAGGGAAAAGTCGTAGATTTTTCAAATTAAGGATCAATTTAATTTTTAAATGAATTAATATTAAAAATAGCTAGATTCACTTAACCATATTTTAACGTCTTTAAGATAAAATAATTCCTAGAGGAGGGGAACCCTCCGGATCCTTGGGCTAAGATGTTCTAATTAAAGTTAAATTTATTTTTAAATCTATTACAAAATTTTTATTAAACTTGGTTTGGATAAGTAGTTCTCTTTAAGGTTAAATTCTCCTTAAAATAAAGTAAAAAAAGAAATTTATCTAATAAATATTAATAGGACCCTTGGGTCCCTTCGGAATTAAGGTTAATTTTTCTATTTTAAATCTAATATTTCTTCTAATAATTTAAACTTTTGATCTAGACTTGTGTTGGTTAGAGTTGTTCTTACTAATATTAATATTTACTTATATACTTAGACTTTAAAACTAATTTTCCTTTTTAATAATTGGGGACCATGGTCCCCTTTCCCTTATTTAAGTTAATATTTCCTTGAATACTTTAAAATATTGATAAGACTTAGCTTGGATTTAAATGTAATTTTTAGGTTTATTTTTCTTTAAAATACTTTAGATTTAATTAAGGTGTTCTTTTTAATGTTAATAATTCCTTTAATATATAAAACTTCTTATTCTTAACTTAAAATTCCTTGGGACCCTTGGGTCCCTTCGGTTAAATTCTCCTAAATAATGTTAAGTTGTGTTTAGTTTAAGTAAAAAGTTTAATTCTAAATAAGGTTTGGTTGAGTAGTTCACTTTAATGCTAATTATCCTTTAAATATAAGGATTTTTCCGATTTAATAAAAAGGGGACCTTGGTCCCTTCCTCGGCTAAGATGTTCATATTAAGGATAGTTGTATTAGATTTACTTTAAAATTATAATTAATTATTCATAGGCTAAGGTGTTCGGATTAATATTAATTTGTCCTTTGTTTAATTAGAAATAAAAAATTCAGTAAGAATTTTAAAAAAGATTTCATTGGTTTGGTTTAGATGTTCGTACTAATGCTAATATTCCTTTAGATTAACTTAGGTTTAATTTATCTTATTAATGTTAACTTTATCTTTATATACTTAGAATTTTTAATAGTTTAACTTGGTTTGGATTAATTGAGATTTTAATGTTTAGATTCCTTTGATTAATTCTAATTCTGATATAATGGACACCTTGGTGCCCTTCTTTCGGGTTTAAGTTAGTTTCCTTTAGATTAATAGAAATAAATAATTAGATTCGGTTTAGTTAAAAATAATATTCATTAGCTAAGTAGTTCTCTTTAATACTAATTCTTGTTAATATACTTAATAATTCCTCCTATTTAAAATTTCTAGGGAACCTTGGTTCCCTTGGGCTAATATCCTAGTTTAATGTTAAGTTGTCTTAAAATAAATTAAAACTAAAAAAATTCTGTAAGAATTTTAAAATTAAAATAATTCTTTGGATAAATTCTACTTACTAATGCTAACTTTTCATATATAGTTTAAAAATTTTTATTAGACTTGGCTTGGGATAATTAGTCCTAGTTAAGGTTAGATGGGGTTGATTTACTTTTTAAATAATTAGTTTAGTTTATATATCCTTTCTAATGTTTATCTCCTTTAGATTAAGTAAAGATTTTTTATTTAACTTTGGTTTAGTTAAGAAGTTCTAATTAATGCTAAGTTTGCCTAATTAATGTTAATAATGTAGGATGCTAAGTTTTATTTTAAATATTAGGCCTCTTGGGTTTAACTTAGGAACTATTAGGTTAAATTTTCCTTTGAAATTTTTTAAAATATTAGATTAGATTAAGTTGATTTCTCCTTATTAATGTTAACTTTTTTTTAATTAGTAGAACTTTAAATTAAACTTGTGTTAGTTAAGATGTCCTTACTAATGATAACTTTCCTTTAATCCTATAGAACTTTTGAATAGATTTGTCCTTTAACTAACTTGTCCTCTTTAATGTTAACTTTTCATTTAATATATCTAAAAATATTCTAACCTTAAAATGGGACCCGTTGGGTCCTTCCCTCGGATTTAATGATAATTTACATTTTAATATAAATAAAAACAAATTATGTAAAAATTTGGAACAAAATTAAATTCTTAGGCTAAGGTGTTCTTTTTTAAGTATAAATCTGTCAAATATTCTAAATAAAATTCTTAAAATTCCAATTTAATAAAGGTCCTTCGGACCTAGGGATAGGAAAGGGAAGAACAGGCACAGAAAGGAACATCCGGAAAGTTTCTTCGAAACTTAAATAAAGATAGAATCATATTAATAATTAGGTAATTTAAGTTTATTGATTAAATTATAAGGTGGACCCTTCGTACTTGTAAGCTAAACTATGTAACCTAATTCAATTTAAAAGAGCCTTTAGGTGAAAGTAGATTGAATAAGTAAAAGGTTTAGTTCTGAAAAAGATAGCCGTATGATTAAATTAAATAAGTAAATTAATTCTTGATGAAAATGTTCTCTTTTGTATTGTCTATATTAGCAAAATTAAAAATTTGGTTCAAAAACTTAATCTTTATTCTTACCCATCTATTTTTACCTTGATCGAAAGAGATACTAATAAATGATTTGAGGGATTTGTTCGATCACAAACTCTTTATATTAATAGAAGTAGTAAGAAAGAAAATTTAGATATCTATAAAATGATGTTAGAATTAAAAATTCCCTCTATACTTCTACCTAATATAAGTAATTTTAAAGTGATACTTGGACCTCTATGCTGAATATTTGCGTTATTAGGATATTCTAAGAGAGTAAACAACATAATGTTAACTAGAAACTATAAAAATGGAGCTATTAATAGAAAATTGTTCTTTTACTTTTATAATTTACATTTATTTAAAATTCACAAAAACTATAAAGCTTATTGAAAGCTTGGTTCAGTAATTTTACAAGATAAAGATTATATGCTTGGAGTGTTTTGTAAAACACATCCACAATGGTATAAATCTATGAGTCTTAAAGATGTAATATATAGATTAAATGAAGTACAAAAAATTGTTAATTCTCCACAAAAAGATCTGAATATAATCTATAAAAGAGTTTATATACAAAAAAGCCAAGATCCCAAAGATAAGAGGGTTAGACCACTTGGTGTTCCTTCTTTATCCTATAGAGTGTATCTTAGCATGTTAAATAATATATTAACCTTTATAAGAGTTGATTCTGAAAATGTTTCTGAACAACATGGATATTTACCTCAAAAAAGTATTCTAACAGCTTGAAAATCTATCTTTAATAATATCAAAAACTTTCAATTTATTTATGAGTTTGATCTTAAAGGATTCTTTGATAGTGTACCTCTGGAGCTGATAGATAAAATTTTAAAGACTGAATATGGAATGCCATTGAAATTCCGTAATAAAGTGTTAAAATTAAATCTTTCCAAGCCTGTATTGACAAAAGTTGATAGAATCTATGAGCCAACAAGGATTTATCCTTTAGGTTTCAGTAGAAATATTAATAAATTAAAAAATTCTTTAGATAAACTTGGTTTTAAACCTTCTATTCTTGAAGGATTGTCTGAAATGCAAGTAAAATATTCTAAGGAATAGGATATGGCGTGGGGAGTTACAAATGCTATTGGTATACCTCAGGGTGCTGCAACTTCTCCAAATCTAGCAACTTTATGTCTTGATCCTTTGCTAAAAATAGTAAACGCAAAGAAAAATCTTAGACTAATTATGTATGCAGATGATGGATTGATATTTTCAAGTAAAGAAAAATGAGTATATTTAGTCAAGAAGGAGTTAGAGAAAATAGTAACTATTAATGAGACTAAGAGTTCTTTTGTGAAGTTTAATGGAACTTTCGTAAAACCTTTAAAATTTTGCGGATTAGTTTACCATGACAAAACAGGAATTCTTGAAAGTTCAACTAGAAAAGGAATTAATTTGGTCTTTGGACCAGCAATTCAATTTCTGAGTTACTTGAAATCTAACTTTCAATTAAGTTACAACAATCTATCCAAATTAAATGATTATTCAGTAAAGGATTTTTTGATATCCAGTTTAGATGATTTTAAAAATCTATCTGAATTCACAAGATTATCTTTGTTCTTTAATCCAAAACTTTGTGGCTACTTTCTTAACTGCTTATATTTAGGTTCATTTTCATTCCAAATTAAAGAAAAGGATTATTTTTTCGTTGGATTGAAAAATTCCTGAATAAATACCAGATGAACTTATGTTTATCGGAAAAATATTTTACAGTCCTTATTTAATATAGTTAAATTAATAAACTTTGAGATTGAATGGATTTGTATAAGTATTATTAGTAGAAAGTTCAATACTGGTATCTTTAATTTTGTAAAGAGTGATAGATTGGTGAGTGAACTTAATGAATATATAGAAAGTGGATTTCCTTGAGAATTACCAGTAAGTGTAGAGGCAGTAATAAATTCTTCTGAGACAAATCTCAATTTAAAGAGGATGTTAATGTCTATTGTAAGTTTACATAATATGAGAAATCAGGTTGAAAGTTCAATAGTTAAAGGTGAAAGATTAAATAAAGAATTATGAATTCAAATTGTAAGATTTGTTTCTGTTTCATTTAGTTTATCAAAATTTAATTGTAGTAGCTTTGCTATAAATGATCTTCGAAATATTTATCTTACTAATAAAAAATTTGAAAAACCCTTGATACGTTACACATTTTATAACTTAAAGGGTAGTTCAATTGTAAAAAATAAAAAAACATTAATACTAAAGGAATCTTTAAAATTATATAAAGAAAGAAAAGATTTGTACCCTCACATAGTTGAACAAGGTTTAATAAAGTAAGATTGAAAGGACCTGACGGGTTTGGTGTAACTAATTGGATCATTTCCAGCTAAATCGCATGTAATCCTGTATTATTTAATTTTTGTAGTCAAAAAAATTGCTGAGATTTTGTTCTATAAGTAAATAAAAATTTAAGTAAAATTATTTTCATATTTTCTTAGGTAAAGTAATCTTATGATTCTTTAATTTCTTTTTGTTGACACAATATTATACCCTTAAAATATTATTTTATTATAATGTTTTAATAAAAAGGTCATTAAAAACCTTTTGATGTTGGTATTTCTCTGGAAATAGGAAAGATTGTGTGGCCAAAATTCAATAAATAAATTATTACTAAAGAGTTAAGTAAGAATAAACAAATATGATAATTTGTACAATTTGTTTTATTTGTTCAAATTTACCAGCTATTGAAGATGCATTGATTATAGAAATGGGAGAAAATGCAGCCATGGAAGTAATGAGACAACTAATAATTTTCTGTAGATTAAATTAGTGATTAAAAGTAACCAGATTTTGGTTAAGACTCTTATCATTGACTTATAGACAGTATTTATCTCATGCAACCTGGAATACTAGATCAATATTTCTATGACACTTAAGAATCTATCTAGTTATAAAAAATACAAAGAAACTAAAGTTTGATCACAAAGGACCGATAACAATTTAGTTTTAATGATTATATACTATACAGTAAATTTGTTTCCAAAAATTAAGTGTTTATTTGATTTCAAATAGATAAAGATTCTATAATGGTATACTGTTTCTGCGATCTAGCGGACCGGCACTAGTCAAAGGCCGATCATGATTTCTCTGTAGAACTGTATTAAAAGATAAAACAGTATCTAAATTAATTAAGAGTTTTAGTAACTGAAGTGAAGAAAACCTTCCGTTCCGCAAGAACTATATGGCTAAAACTCCTAGATAAATATTCTAGTAAGTCTTTGTTGATGAATTTAATTAAGAAAAGATTAATCATTCTTAGGAAAATAGGTTAGTGTCTCAAACATTAAATAAAGTTCCTTCCCGCAGGTAGTTAGCTGCTACCTAAAAAAAAATCTGGGAAAGTAGAATGAGCGGAGGTACTTTACATTATGCGCGAGGGATGGAGCGTATAGGACATAGTCTGGCTTTTTTGTTTGTTTCTGTGTACTATTGGGGTTCGTAACTTTGCCCCCTCCTTTGCAAAGCATGTAGAAGGGAGGTTTTTATGTTCATTGCATTTTAATAATCGGATTTACTGCTTCTTTTTGTAAATTGGTTGATCCTTATGTGGAATCTGGAATGTTATATAAAAAAAACCAAACATAAGTAGTATTATAAAATAGTTAATTATTTCTTACATTAATTGGGGGAGGTTAAAAAGTGGTGGAACCTCACATTGAAGCGCTAGACTACGGCTAGGGAAAGAGCGCTAATAAAATATTATTTAAAACTATTGCGATAACAGGCTTGGATTTTTAGATATAGTTTTATTATTTCTGTATATTATTGGGGTATATCCCATCTTCATGTCTTGGAGAAGGAACGGATTATTTTCTTTGCTTAGTTATGGGGTTTACAATAGTTAAACCTAACCCTAATCTCTTTTCCCAGCCTCCGGCAGGGAGGGGTCAATAGAGTAATAAAAATAATTATCTTATTAACGCTTATATTAAGCGGTCTTCATTTCTTAGTTTAAACTTTAAAAAACAATAGCGGAGCGACGGAGTGTAGGCTATTTTTATTTAACCTTTATTACAATTTATTTGCTGTTACTTATTATTTGTAATAAAAACGATACAGAAACTAAATTTTTATCAATCTTAACTTAAAAGTTTGGCATTTTTCATTTCCTTATTTCCTGAGCTTTACGGAACAGGGAAAAGCAAAGCAGACTTTTATTTGTTCATTTCTATTTATTCTTGAGGATCGTAATGGATTTTTGTATTCTACGGTGAATTAAGTACGGGTCTTTTACTAATGAGTGTTCTAGTGGTCTCCGCCCACCCCCCCCCTCCATTTATTCTAATACCACTAAACCTAAAGACGTAGATGTTGAATCTAGGTATATTACAAAAAATTCCAATACTGGTCTCACTAGAAGCAAATTCATCCGCAGGTCGTATGGATCTATAGTGGAGCATGCTTAATCGAAGTTTAGATTTCATGTACTATATGGAGTATGTATGCTGGGCCTATAATAAATTATGGGTTTCGAATAATCCTAGCAGATGTTAAATACCCTCATCCTTCTAATTTAATATTTGATATAATAGCTATGCATTTTTTTTAACAAAAAAGTTCACATATTTTTAAAATGCCTCAATTAGTTCCTTTCCACTTTATCAATCAAGTTTCTTTTGCTTTTATATTATTAACAACAATTATTTATATATTTTCTAAATTCATATTACCTCGTTTTGTCAGGTTAAGTCTTTCTAGAATCTTTATTATTAAACTATAGAAAATTAAATTCTTCTTTCATTTCTGGGGGGGGTTCTTATATACTACAGCTTTAGTAATCTGAGATGTAAACTTATCTTCAATTGTTGGTGTTAGCTATGGTAAAACTACTACCCATATCCAATAAATTATAACAGGATTATTATTGTCTGATGAGTGTCTTACTTTTCTTACACTCGGAGCAAGAATGCTTAGTTGGTGGCGGCTTGGATTATTTTTTGCCAGCTCGCACAGTTTGCAGTTCATTCTTAGTTACGGGGGCGCTTATTTAAGCACCCCCCCCCATTTTTATCTCATTATTGTGCTAGTTACCTAATATATTTATAAAACAGTAAGATTAGTAGGGGAATCGTATTATGCGTTTCTAATTAGAATTTTATCGATACCCTGTTTAACTTAATTACATTCTCTATTTTATCTTGATGTAATTAAAGTAATTTCTATGCGAAGCAAAGCTCCTGTCCCCTTCTCAAAGAGATGAGTTGGATTAATCCGAAGGCCACGCTCCGCGGTAAATAAAAAAAAATATTTACGAACTTTTAACTCCCAGGGGTCCATTGCTCCGTAAGCCAATCCAAATAATTAATGTAATTAATTATAATTTTCTTAATTTGTAGTAAACTACCAAAATAACTCATTTATCTCTCGGGGTAGGGAGTTATTTAAATATATATCAAATAAATATATTACAAATCCTTTTTAAGATTAATTTATTAAGCCTTGTAATAACAAAATTCTAAAGTTTCTACTAATAATATTCAAATATATAATGATAGTTTTTATTTATTAAAAGTCTATTAATTATATTTATAAATGTTAAGGTTTATATAATTATTCTAGATCTTATAATGGCAATTAGTCGGTAAGCTTTTGAAATTAATCATAAAGCTGCTGAATGCTAATTAGATCAATCTCCCAATCACCGCTTAATAGCGAGGGAATAACTAATAAAACCAACTAAAGTGAAAATAGTAAAAATTAAAAATGTTTCAATTATTGTTAAATTACATTCATGAGTATTGTGATGCTCCTCGACCTTGGGGCTTGTATTTCCAAGATAGTGCTGCACCACAAATGGAAGGGCTAGTTGAATTACATGATAACATAATGTTTTATCTAATTATAATTTTATTTGGTGTAGGTTGGGTTCTTGTGTCTGTAATTACAAATTACAACAGTGTAAAATCTCCAATCTCACATAAATATTTAAACCACGGTAGTCGTGTGCCTGCTCAAAAGTGTTCCAAGATTAAAATAAGAAGTCCCTTAAATTTGAAAATATTTTCAAATGATGTATGCAATAATCGAGAAGTGCGAGTTTATTCTACTTTTAGTCCTAAAGATATAAATGATTCAAAAAAAAGCGATATTACCCCTGCTGTAGTTTATGAAGATGCTTATTCTATGAAAAAAGTGATTATAAAAGAAAACAAAGGTAAAGCAGGAATTTACATGTGAACTAACAAACTCACAGGTGATATATATGTAGGGCAATCGGTGGATCTTTCTAAAAGATTTATAAAATACTTTAGCTTAAGCTATATAGAAAGTAGGAAAGAGCTTATAATAAGTAGAGCATTAATAAAGTATGGGTATTCGAATTTTTCTGTTACTATCTTAGAGTATTGTAATGTATCTGAGTTAGATATCAAAGAACAACATTACTTTGATACCCTAAACCCTCAGTATAATATTAAAAAAATAGCGGGCGGTAGTTCTAAAGGTTTAATTTTATCTGAGGAAACTAAAGCCAAAATTAGTAAATCTTTAAAAGGGGTTTATGTAGCCGATAAAGCTTATTGATATGGCCGCTCTATGAGTGAAGAAACCAAGAAACTTATGAGTTTAAAAAGAACAGGTGAACTTAATCCTTTATACGGAAAATTTCACAGCGAACAAAATAAAGAGCTAATGAGACAAAAAGCTTTAGGAAGGAAATTTTCTGAAGAAACTAAATTATTAATGAGTACAAAACGTGGTAACCCCGTTAATATATATGAAAAATGTTCATCTGTCTCTCTATCTCCAGGGACTCCTTGAAGTCCCTGTGGGGAAGGTTTTAAATTGATAGGTAGTTTTGTTTCAGCAAGAAGAGCTGGTAAATTTTTAGAAATAAGTGGAAGTACTATTCTAAAATATATGAAATCAGGGGCGATATTTAAAGATAGATACAAATTCTCCTCTAAATAAGGGCTTCACTGTTTCTTAACGAAAAATATAAACTTGGAAAAACTATGAGTATAATTTCACTAAATGCTGGGAGGTTCTAAAGCCTTTGATACTATAATCATCTTCCCTCACGGGACCTTCAAGGACCTAGAGGATCCCTACTTCGCAGGGTAGAAAAGAACAATTATCAGTGAAAACTTTAAAGGATGTAACAATGAATAATCTAGCAGGAAACCAAAATAATAATTCTGCGCAGTAGCGCAGTACATATTATGAGTAGGTAATCCCCAGAGACTAAACGTGAAATATTCAGTTAATTAATTGATAAAGATATAGTCCAATTTAATATTGACACTAATAGAATTAGTCTGAACAATTACACCTATTTATTAAAATCTTATAATTGGGTAAAACTGCCAAACTCCGGGGAAGTCTTAGTAATTTCTGATACCAAGCAATATCCGAAAGGTTATTTGTGGCTGAACTAATCACTCAGGTATGGTAACAAGTCAGAAAGATTTCATTTTTGAAATGGAGATAATCGCGGATCTAAGTCAATTGCATAATTATTTGTTGCAATTGTAAAAGAGCAACGAGTAGACGGTAGTTACATTGTCTGAAATTTTCATTAGGTTGGTTAATGGTTATTATACTGCTTAATTAGTCAATATTTTTATAAGATGATGTTAAGGTGTACTCTATGGAATATACATAATTTCAGAATATAAATATATTTGAAAAAAAAAATACTTTTAATTCTAAAACAAAAATTTTTAAAAGATCTTACTCTAGTTTAGCTAAATCTAACACTTTAACAAATAAAGTAACTAATAATAAATCTAATATGGATCCTTGGTTTGTTACTGGACTTACAGACGCTGAAGGTTCATTTACTGTTAGTGTCTTAAAAAGTTCTTCTACTAAAACTGGTTGAGATGTTAATGCTAGATTTACAATTACTGCGCATATCACCGATTTAGATCTTATGTTAAATCTTAAACAATTTTTTTGTGAAGATATAGGAAAAATGGTAATTTTTAAAGATACTTTTACTTACCGTGTGAATAAGTTAAAGGATATTTTGGAAATTATTATACCTCATTTTGATAAATATCCACTTGCAACACAAAAGTTAGCCGATTATATGCTATTTAAAGAAATAGTTAGTTTAATGAAAAATAAAGAACATTTGACATTAGACGGCTTAAACAAAATTTTATCCTATAAAGCTTCATTAAATTTAGGTTTATCAGAGAAATTAAAAGATAAATTTTCAGATATAGAAGCTGTAAAAAGACCTTTAATAATAGAAAAAGATATACCTTCACCATTCTGAGTGGCTGGTTTTACTACTGGTGATGGAAGTTTTTACTTAATTATTCGGGCAAACAAATTAAATGAAATACCTCGAACAGACATAGGGTTTTCAATAGCTCAACATTCGAGAGATATGCTTTTATTAGCAAAATTTATTACTTTTTTTAACTGCGGTAGAATAAAAAAAGATTCTAGATATTCTGTACACTATTATGTAGTTACTAATATTAAGGATATTACAAACAAGATCATACCTTTTTTTAATAAGTATAATACTAAAGGTGTTAAATCTTTAAATTTCGCAGATTGACGTGAGGGAGCTGAAATAATTAAAACTAAGACTCATCTTTCTAAGGAAGGAGTCGAACATATTCGTACTATTCAAAGTAGAATGAATAGTAAAAGATCCAAATTTAATACTTAAAATATTTGTAGTATTTATATATTTCATTTAATTTATTAGCTATTCTAAATTATTATATTACATGGCTTTAATATTAATATTAATAGCTTTCCCTTCTTTTAAACTATTATATTTAATGGATTAAAAACTTAGTCCACCCTACAAATTCGGTTCGTTAATGGTTGTAGGGTTAAAGAGGATGAATTTCAAGGAAGACTGGACTGAAAAGTTGTTCAGTTTACTTGAAGCGAAGCTTGTGGTTAAAAGTAGATCTTCAGCTAATGCTGATGACAAACAAGAACGTTCAACGACTAGAAGATAAAATTTATCTACGATAATAATCTTCCTATGCTTTAGTACAGCATGTCCCTTTCCCCAATTGGGGACCCGGCGGAACTGGGACTTTTATTTTGAAAAAAACAATAAAGCTGTATAAATAGTTAGAGTATCCTCCGTTAATTAAATTAGGTTTTTATTTTTATAGGCGAAGCCTTGTCTAGAGTTGATCAAAAAGAAAACCTATTCCGAATAACGAAGACATAGTCTGAACCATATCGATAGATATGGAATTAAAGAATAAAATCTTTAATTAACATGATTGAAAGTTAATAAGAGCTCTACAATGTCAGCTTTCCCTAGGGATTATTTGAATGGTAGACCTAAATTAAAAAAATATACTTGCTCATTTATAACAGGGCAAATCAACCGTACTATATCGCAGTTATTATCAATAAGGCCTACATTAAATCTCTCGTTACTTGGCTTGCCTTGCAGGGAGAGTTACACTACCGTATTTAAGCCTACCTTTTTAGTAAGAGGATTTAGTTCATTATCAGCAGGAAGAACTGCTGAAAGTGGGCAAGGAAGAGAAACTTCTTATATGAGAAATTTTTATGTATGATTAAGTGGTTTTACGGACGCTGAGGGGTGTTTCTTTATTGTTATTAGTAAGAGTTGTGCCTTTAGGTTTCAGATTAATTTACATAAGGATGATATCGACGTGTTATATTATATTCATAAAACATTAGGTTTTGGAGAAATTCGATCCTACAAGGATTATTCATCTTTTACTGTAACAAGACTTAAAGATATAGCCCAATTACTTAATATTTTTGCTCAATATCCTCTTCAGGGTTCAAAATGGCTTAATTATAGAGACTTTTCTAAAGCTTTTGAGCTCTATGTTAATTCTGATCGAGGCCCTAATATATTAAAAGAAATATTAAAAATTAAAAAAGGTATGAACCGGTTAAGATCTGATTTTACAATACCAAAAGATAAAGAAATTAACATAACTCCTTACTGATTGCTAGGATTTATTGAAGGAGAAGGTTGTTTCAGCATCAATAGACATAACAATTTTCGATTAGACTTTAGTATATCTCAGTCTTCTACTAGCCTCGAATTAATGCAAAAGATTCAGATTTATCTTGAGAATCTTCCGGGTACTGATGGTAATTATGTTGGCGCTGTCGGTATTTATGCGGTTAGATCTAATAATCCTAATCATCAGTCTACTACTAGAATTGAGACTACTCGTATCTCATTTATTACTAATATTTTTATTCCTTTCTTAGAAAGTCTTATTTGACGTAGTAAAAAGCGGATGGATTTTCAAGATTGAAAGAATATCTTGATGTTAAAAGAACAAGGCCATCATATGTCAGAACAAGGTGTTAAATTAATAGATCTTATTTTAAGTCAAATGAATAATAACAGACTTTCCACGATTTCAAGTCAGCTAGGTGTTGACAGAGCGCTTTTACTAACTGAAATTAACCAGTTACTTAGTGGACCTTCAAATTTCGAGATAAGGAATGGTAGAAAATGAATAATCTCATTAAATAAATATTATCATTCTTCTCGTAAAAACATTTGTGTGGTCATAAAGGATGAAAACGGAAATAATTTACATTCGTTTGACTCCCTTGCGGACTGTGCTAAATTTTTAGATGTGGATCCTAGTACTGTTTCCAAGAGAATAAATAAAGGTATACCTTTTTTATTAGAAAATAAACAAGCCTTTATTAAAAAAGAGGAAGTTAATAATTAGGAATACTTTTTTGATTTATTTTATATGCGCTCTTTATCTTAGTTCTGCATCATATAAGTTTATGGTTATTATCTCTAGATAAAGCAGTGTGTGTGGCAGCACACGGCTGGCTTCAAAGCGCACACAGACGCTTTCTGTAGTAGTAAATAATACTCGATATAATTTGGTTGTTTTAGCTTAAAGTGTAATATAAAAGGTTATTACACTTTAATATATAAATGACAGTGAAAATTTTAACTTATTAAATAAGTTATAACATAATTGGAAGTAAGTGATCCTGCTATGTCAGTACTTGCAGAGGGTTTCTTTGAAACTTTTAATATTTACTTAAGCTTATATACACCAGTAAAGATATATAGTAATGCTGATGTGCATAAATTAGCTATTTATAAAGAAAATAAAAATAAATCTGATTTCATAGCGGGTTTCGCCGATGCCTCCCAAAAAGCTTTAGTAATTTGAGGTACAAATTTAACTTCTACAGTAGGTGTAAAATTTACTCTAAAACAATTATCAATGGTGAAACTTATTCCTTATACTCGTGATATTATTATTGGACTATTATTATCAGACGGCTGACTAACGTTTGCATCTAAAAACACAAAAAAAAATGCACGATTAGGATTTAAACAATCTGGAGCTCATGGTGGGTATTTTTGATCTGTCTTTTGATCCTTATCTCATTACTGTTCTTCTTATCCCATGTTAAGAATACAAACTAGATTTGGAAAGCAAACTACTGAATTACAATTTTTTACTCGATCCATGCCTTGTTTAACTAAACTTCATTCTTTATTTTATCCAAATGGTGTTAAAATAGTGCCTCAAAATATTTATGAACTTTTAACTCCTATTGCCTTAGCTCATCTTATAAGTTCTATGTCTATTGTTACTCCTTATTTCCATTCTTCTATGTTATATAAGATAACTTCTATGAGTTATAAGAAAAGTAAATAGGGTTGTTTTTATTGTCAAAAACCCCGGATTAAACTTAGGGTGCAACCAGCTTTTGTTATTAATTTGCACATTAAAGATCTGGAACTATTAAAACAAATACAACTCTTTTTTGGGGTTGGAACAATAAACATAAAAAAACTAAAGGTTCTGTTATTTTTTCTATACAATCCATTAAAGACTTAACTAATGTTATTATCCCTTATTTCGAGAAATATCCTTTAATTACTAAAAAAGAGCTGACTTTAAAAAGGTTGTGGAACGAAAAGAGCATCTTATTCCGGAAGGTTTAAATAAAATTGTTAGTATTAGATGCTCCATAAATAATGGTCCAACTCCTAGTTTAAGAAAATATTTTCCGGATATCAAACCATTTGGTAGACCTACAATTGATAATCAAGAAATTAAAGATCCTCACTGGTTAGCTGGATTCGTAGACGGTGACGTTGTTTTGAAGTTATAACTCGAAAATCTAAAACAGCAAAATTTGGAACTCAAGTTATATTACGTTTTTCAGTAGGTCAATATTCTCGTGATGCTGAATTAATAAAAAGTTTTGCGAAGTACCTGGCATGTGGTGTCTTTTATGAAAAAGCATATTCAGTGGAATTTATTGTAACCAAATTATCGGACATTCTTGACAAAATAATTCCGTTCTTTTATAAATATCCGTTACAAGGTGATAAAATATTTAATTATGTTGATTTCTATAAAGTAGCGATGTTGATGAAAGATAAAGCTCACTTGACACCCGAAGGATTAGCATTTATTGAGGAGATAAAAATAGGTATGAATACATATAGAACATATTCTAAACCTGATGATTAGTTATAACCCTGGATTTATGAAGGAATTTAATAGATTCCAAAACATATGTAGGGTCGGGTGCTGATTTACGTAAAAGAATTTATCAATATTTTAGTTTACATTATTTAATTTCTAACCCTACGATGTATATTTATAAAGCGATTTTAAAACACGGGCACTCTAATTTTAGTATTGTGATCCAGCTGATTTACTAAAACGAGAACAATATTATATAGATCTTTTAAAACCTAAATATAATATTTTTAAAACAGCTGGATCTCGTTTTGGTGTTAACCATACGCATGTATCTAATCTTAAAAATAGACTTTCTCAATCTAAAAGAGTAAAGATAGAAGTTACTGATTTAGAGCTGAATACCTATAACTCTATCCGCGAAGCGGCTAAAGCTATAGTAGCTATCATCAGGCTATTACTAAGTTTTTTCAATATGAACAAACTACTCCTTATCTTGGTAGATATATTTTAAAAAAAGTGAATTATTAAAAGTGGTGCAAAAACTAGGTGGCCCTAAATCGTATATATTAAATATAATAGAAGACACCAATTATTTAGCGTTACTACTACTTGGTCAAAGAAACAATATTATATCCACATATAGTAAATATTATTTTAATAATCTTATGTTTCATACTAGAGTAAAAGCTGCTTCTCGAATAGGTCCTCACTATTAAGATGTTATATCTGTAATAGTGGGGTCATTATTAGGGGATTATTATGCTAATAGCAGATCTGTAGAAGGTACAAGACTTTTTTATAGACAAAGTATAGTCCATAAAGATTACTTATTCTGGTTATATGATTTTTTTTTTATAGTAGAGGTTATTGTTCTAATTTAGAATCTAGAATATATATTAGAAGAGCAAATACAAGAATATTAAGGATATGAGTTTAATACTTTTACATTCAGAAGTTTTAATTGAATACATAAAATGTTTTGCACTCATAAAAAAGGTAATAAGTTCGGATATAGAAAAATATATAACTCCATTGGCATTAGCAGTGTTAATAATGGACGATGGGGGGGGGGGGTTGAGTTAAACCTGGAGTTAGAATAGCAACAAATAGGTTTAAATTAGAAGAAGTACAATATCTAGCTAAAGTTATCAGAAATAAGTTTGATCTTGATTGTACAATTCAAAAAATAGGAACTATTAATCAACATTCTATTTATATAAAGGGTTCATCTACTCCAACTTAAAAAAAAAATTAGTTTTACCTTTTCTACATCCATCTATGTATTATAAATTAGGATTATAAATTTAAATAATATATTTATTCGGAAGTGTTTCTTTCTATTTTTGGTATTTGGATATAATATAAAAGTTCTTCTAACCCCTCACATATATATGATAGTCGTGAGATAAATAAAGGCTTATATTTTTCCTAAATATTTTTGCATGAAGTATGTAAGGAGTTTTAATAATCTATTTATTTATTTCTAAGTTTCCGACGGGATTCTTTAAGGAGAGTTTATACTTTCTTTTGGCGACACGAGTGAAAACAGTTAAAATATTATTATTGATAATATCTAGATAATAATACAAGACTGTCAGTAAATAGTTTTTCTTTTTTATTTATTGCAACAGACTGGGTCACTTGTGGGTGTCAATTTATTAATTGATGCTTAATGTACAGTCGACTGGATAAATTTATTCTGCACCAATTTTTTAATTTAAAGGTTACACCTTTATTTTTACTGTCTAGACAATTCCACACTAAAATGAGAATATCTGATAGAATAGGCCCGCATAATTCAGATGTTATTAGTGTATTAGTAGGTTGTCTTGCCAACCCAAACCTTAGAGCTGATCTAATGATTATAAAAAGAACTTTTCATTTAATATGGGTTAAAAATTCAAGTATTAAAGGCATTCAAATCTTAGACGATAATAGTATCATTCTTTTTAATCCTAATTGGGTTACTGGATTCACGGATGCAGAGGGCTAGTTCATTATTTATATCATAAAGAGTAATACCCGAACATTAGGCTGAAGAGTTCAAGCAATTTTTGCTATAAATTTACATGGGAGAGATATAGCAACATTATATCAAATTAAGTCATTTTTGGTGTAAAAAAACGGGCCAAGCTAATTATTCTGTAAAATCCGTCAAAGATGTTTATTCTATTATTATACCACATTTTATTAAATATCAGATATTAACCCAAAAACAGGCAGATTTTGAGCTATTTAAAGCTATTGTTAACTTAATTATTCTAAACCAACATATAACATTAGATGGTTAAAAAAAAAAATTGTGGAATTACGAGCTTCGCTTAATAATGGTCTATCAGGTGTATTAGCGGAAAACTTCCCTAATGTCAAACCAGTAGAAAGACCTAAAGTTGAATTAACTGGTCGGATTTATAGACGCTTCAAAAAAATAACATCTATCGTAGTATTTGGTACAAACTTAACCTCTACAGTAGGTATTAAATTTACTAGAAAACAATTAGCAATGGTGAAACTTGCTCCTTCTCCAAAGGGTGTTATAATTGGTATATTATTGTCGAATGGTTGACTAATATTCAGTTCTAAAGCCAGTAAAAATGCTAGATTAGGATTCTCACAATCTGCAGTTCATAGTAAATATTTTTAATTTATCTCATTATTGTTCTAGTTATCCTAAGTTAACTAGCAGTATTAGAGCAGGGAATAGGTTTTATGGTTTAGAATTCTTTACTAGATCAATGCCTTGTTTAATTGAATTACATTCTCTCTTTTATCCAAATGGTGTTAAAATAGTGCCTCAAAATATTTATGAACTTTTAACTCCTATTGCCTTAGCTCATCTTATAAGTTCTATGTCTATTGTTACTCCTTATTTCCATTCTTCTATGTTATATAAGATAACTTCTATGAGTTATAAGAAAAGTAAATAGGGCTGTTTTTATATAAATATTACTCCATCTAAAACCAAAACTGGATTTGCAGTTAAAATAAATTTTAACATAGTTCAAATTCCTGAAAAAATCTCGAGTTAATTTTATGGTCACTAATTTAACAGATACAATTAATATACTTCTCCCGATTTTTAGCAAATATCCCTTACAGGGAACCAAAAAGTTTAACTTTATGGATTTTTGTAAAGTTGTCGAATTAATGAAAAATAAAGTTCATTTAACCTCTGAAGGATTAGAGGAGATTAGAAAAAATTAAGTCTGGAATGAACACAGGAAGAGATTATGAAAATTGGATGATCTTACAACCTAGTTCACGGGCCTATTTTAATAATCTAAGGTAGAGGGTAATTAAGGGTAGTCTAGATCGATAGGGAATAAGAACATATTAAAGGCGAGGCGCTGTAACGTAGCCCCTCGACCTGAATAAATATGTTATTATTACTATAGCTAATAAATTAATCTCAACTCATCTTGCTTAACAGGTAGATTAGAGTGGGAATCAGACTAAAGGAAAGATAGTAGGTACAAGTTTTCGTTTTAAACAAAGTGGTCGACATAAAGACTATTTGTTTTTCTTATATAATTTCTTCTTTGAAAGAGGGTATTGTACAGCTTCAGGTCCAAGGTAATATAGAACAACTCTTATAAATGCTTCAAATACATCAAAGATGTATTTCGGTTTCGAATTTGATCTTTTCACATTTAGTAGCTTGAATTGGCTATGTGATTTATTCTATGTGGATGGTAGAAAGAGAATTCTACCTGAACTTATAAATTATTTTACGCCAATGGAGGATGGGGGTTGAGTTTCAGGTTCTAAGAGTGTTAGAATCTCTACTAATAATTTTACCTTACAAGAGGTGGAATTATTGGGACAGATGTTTAAGATTAAGTTTGATTTAGATTGTACATTGCAGAAGCTATCTAAGGGTAAGGAGATTCCTTTAAGGATAAGTACTCCCTTTATATTAAGGTTGCTTCTCTTCCTAGACTAATATAGCTGGTAGTGCCTTATATGCATCCTAGTATGTTATACAAATTAGGATTATAGAGATTATTATTGCAGTTTATTTATAGAACGAAGACTTTAGCTTTAGATAACCAATTCAACACTTAATGGGCCTCTTTTGTTTTCAGTTATAATGTATCTGAGTACAGGATATAAAGATTAGGTAAAATTGGTCTATTGAGATTAAAAGGAGCCTTATTATATCGCCATTGGTTTGTTAGAGCCTTTTTGTTTTTTAACAATCTTGTTAAAAGTAATTGGCTTATTTATTGGCTACAGGATCACCTATAAATATGGGTTAGCTTAGAATAAAGGCTTCCGGTAGCACCTATTTTTATCAATGAGTATTTTTTTAACTCAATATCTAGACAATTCCATACTAAAATGCGAACTATTTATAGAATAGGTCCACACAATTTGGATGTTATTAGTGTTTTAGTTGGGTCTTCTAGGGGATGGGCACGCTTATAGATCTACTAAAAATTTTCCCGGTGCAAGTTTTCGTTTTGGTCAAAGTATTCGCCATAAAGACTATTTGTTTTTCTTATATGAATTCTTCTATTCTAGGGGGGTTACTGTACTGAGGCAGGACCTAGGGAGTATAGAAGAACCCTAATTAATGCTTCTAATGTAAAAAAAAACATACTACGGCTATGAGTTCGATGTTTTTACATTTAGTAGTTTAAATTGGCTTTATGATATGTTCTATATTGATGGTAGAAAAATTAAATCACCTGAGCTTAAAAATTATTTGAGTTTCAGGCTCTAAAAGTGTTAGAATCTCTACTAATAATTTTACTTTGCAAGAAGTTCAATTACTGAGTCAGATGTTTAAAACTAAGTTTGATTTAGATTGTACTATTCAGTTACTTTCCAAGAAAGGAAATACACCTAAGGACAAGTATTTAATTTATATCAAAGTTGCCTCTTTAAAAGAGCTGGTTTTACCTTATATGATTCCTAGTATGAAATATAAATTAGGGTTAAAATAATTATTAGTCTTTTACAGTATTGGCAATATAAGGCGTAAATTGAATCCCATTTTGTGCGTGTAAGATTTACGACCGGTCGAAGGAGGCGCTAGATTTATAAGTTATACCATTCGCTTTTACTTAAAAATAGGTGGCACCAATGATACTGAAGTTATCAATATTCTGATTTTTTAAATGATGATAATGAAAACATTGAATTTGATTCTTACATGATTCCTGAAGAAGATTTAGAAGATGGTGGTTTAAGAATGTTAGAAGTAGATAATAGAGTTATACTGCCAGAACTTACTCATGTTAGATTTATCATCACTAGTGCCGACGTAATTCAAGAGTGAGTGAGATTCTACTCTATGGATTTAAAAAGTGGCAAATATGCTGCTAGTCTTCTGCCTTTTTTTATTTTTGTCTAAAATAAAAGAACAATGGAGGCAAGACTCTCAAATTGCGGGAAATCCCTAAAGCAAGAATTACTAAACTAAGATAGAGATATACTTAGGGGCGCAGGTAATGACTTGTGGTATGGTAAAAACATTCTTGATTGTCGAAAGACGAGTGGGAAATCTGCAGCCAAGCACTTCATTTATAAGTGTGCAGTTCAACGACTAAACGTGAGTCGGCATTTTTTCTCTTTATTTTGCTTGTAATCAACATAAGCCTTATAAAGATAGATATACGTTTAAAAAGTTATAATATTAACTTAGCTAGATTTTTTTGCTTTTCCTTCTTGCAAAACGACCGCTACTTTTTTTACTTTTTAATCTGATCATTTGCTTAAGATATAGTCTGACCTTTATAGGAAACTATAGGAGAAAGTTCGTCTCAGCCTAATACTAATTTGGAGATATAGCATACTAATACTCAACCTGTGTCCGGCTTTTTTCTTTTAGATGTAATACAATGGGCTACTCTGAATAAGTTATGGTAAAGAACCTAGCTCGCATTCCTTTGCATCACCCGCTTTAGCTATTAAATGTGACGCCTATCCGGGTTTTAATTATTAGGCCCATTACCTCTATATGCTGGAACATCCTAAAGCTCAATATACTAATAAGGTAAAAATTATTG
>Ga0307509_10000768_pt1 | contig 54835 bp, 60 predicted proteins | sample 10_EM_MG_FD_202245 | JGI IMG/M metagenome (GOLD analysis project Ga0307509, IMG submission 202245) | Populus trichocarpa ectomycorrhiza microbial communities from riparian zone in the Pacific Northwest, United States - 10_EM | ecosystem: Host-associated > Plants > Roots > Unclassified | place...
CCCCCCCCATGCTGGCTAATCACTACTCACCCACCCGCCAATTCCAAAAAGTTATCCAAAGAGCCTGTTTTTCCTGGGCGCTTTGGCTCCGGATGCTTTTGGAAATATCATAGTGTGTGTGAATGATTTATCTTGAGTGCTACCGTACATACTCGCACTGTACTCGGGGAGAGAATATCTCGAGCACTCTTCTTCTTCTCTAAGTCGGCAAATTCTTCCAAAGGGAGTTTTTCTCTCTCCCCATGCGCTTGGACCCCCCTCTCGCATAGGTGGATTCCATCCATGCCTGTTCTTGTCGTTAGGGTTTGGCCATTATGCGTAAATCACAGAGGATATAATATAGCATCATAGCTCTTTGCTTTAATGTTTTTCAATCGTTCCCGGTCATGTCTAGCAATCAGGCAATGATGGCTTCTCCTTCTCAGATTGAATCCTTTTCTTTTTCCTTTTCTTTTCTTCGAAGTCTATGCCATGCTATGCTATGTGTCTCTCTGGCGATCGAGGAGGTTGCGGTGGGCAGTCATAATCTCTCGTTCGGTGTTGGCGCGTCGGGTTTTTCTTGTGTGACCTGGTGGTGTTATAATACAGTATATAGCGACAGTATTCACCCAGCCTAGGGAAAGGTCTGAAAGAGGTTATGCTTGGGAAGGGAAGAATTGTCCCTGAGTGTTGCTTTCTAAGTATGGTGTGCCAAGTGGTAAAACTTACAGTATGTTGCACTGTATTGCAGGGAGTGTAGTACTGTGCTGTAGGTATAATACTGTATTCCAGAACCCACAATAGCATTTCCAAGCCAAAGAATGCAAGGGAATGATTTCTTGCTTTCTTCCCTCTTCCCCCACTAGCCTACCGATCGATCGCTAACCTCACCCCTAGGTGAAGGTCCGGAGTCTAACTCTAACGAGCACTATTTCATATATTATAATATGATAGCAGGATTGAACAAACAAGCCCCATCCATCCACAGCCCTATTGATGAAGGGCTAACTAGCCAGGTAGGTATATTCTCTAACCTCCCACTCCCCATAAACCAGTATCTTTCTTTTGTGGTCCTCCTGCTCCTGGGTTCCGGATACTGTAATTGCGCTAGGAGTTGGTTGGCTTGGCCGGTTCTTGACATGCTGACCACTGATCCACCTAGACATTTCGTGTATAATAAGGCTAGCCATAGAAAGGGGATACTTATTACATGTCGAAAAGGTGGTTTTTCCTTCATTCTTCATTCCCCTCTTTCTTCGGGTTTTGGGAGTGATGTTTTTCTCTCTGCTTTGGTTATGAGTGTGGGGGGAGGGGGAGGTTTGGGGTAGGGTAGGCATTTGTGGACTCCCGGGTCTCTTTCTCTCTCTCTCGGGAGTCCCTGTAAGATTGAGTGGGGGGTAGTAGTAGTAGTGTGCTTTGTGCGGCCGTTTGTTGGTATGTGATGCTCGGGTGTCCGCGTTCGCATAGGGAGGTGGCCAGAAGGATGTAATTGGGAAGGGACTGTTCCTGGGTTCTCCTTTCCCTGGGGGTCGAACAGCGTGAACCCTGCCGGCATAGACGGGTTCTGATGGAAGCTAGGGCTTTGCTGAGGTTCTCTCGGGGTCGGACGGATTCCATCTTTTGCCAGTTGTGCCTCTGGCTTTATTAGGGGGGTCAACAAGGTGATAAAGGGCAAGAGAGCAGTTTCCTAGAGTTAGGAATGGCGAGAGTCAGTATAGAGTTTCAGAGCCCGCAACTGCTACTTCAGATTAAAGGACGCCTCTCCTTAGAGTAGATAGGGAGGGGATTGGTAGGGGGGATTTGGCCTTGATAGTGATAATCTAGTATCGTAGTAAATTAAGATTCACGAATAAATTAAGGTATGATACGAACATCGACACAAAGCCTACAATCTAAACTGCTAAAACCTCACCATCAAATCAACCTATACCGGGCCAAACTCGAGGTGGCCGCCGTGCTGTAGTGGAAAAAGCAACGGTCGTGCACCTACAACATAGCTCTAATACCCTCAACCCCCTCCCCCTCCCTTAGCCCTAACAAAACCTTATCCCTGCCACCGGCACTTGTCCACCACCTAACAGCGACTTCAGCCCTCTCAACATCCAACTCTCCACTAAGCACATCCCAAAATCGCTCACGTATCCTCCCTTTGCTCCCCTCATTCCCAACGCTGTTCAGCAGATCCGCTGTGGGGCCCAACCACCGCTCCATAACCCCGACCTCCATCGCCGGCAGCCCATCTATCAATGCTAGAATGCACACATCCTTCTCACTGAGCCCTACTGCGCCCTCATCGACTTTGTTGCCTAACGGCTCTGTCGAAGCAACCTTTGCGCGCTCGGCCAGGATTTCCATGATTACCTCTGCTAGATGGGGCTGTAGTGATGAGATTGCCTGGGGTGGTGAGCATTCTCGTATTAGTGTGCCGAAAGCGAGACGGAATTGCCTTGCCGATAGATTTGTAGGAAAAGTTTTGAACACAGTGTCCACGTAGAAGGGTAATATACGTGCTCCAAGATCCGCAGACTTGGGAGCGCCGATGATGGATAACATGACCGAGTGCGCCGATTCAAAGTGTGCATGCAACGAAGCATCAGAAGGGGGGAGGAGGTAAGCGGACGTGCATGGGAGGATTGTTTCTTCGTTTACTTTCTGTGGGAGTGAGTGAGTGAAGTGTTCTACTGTGTTTAGGAAGTAGAGGTCGAAGAGGCGTTCGGGAAGTGTGGGGGGGATGGTCCCGGCTTGTGCTGGAGCGATGTCTGTGATGAATTTTTCGGAGGGTGTTGGGTAGGTTGTTAGGATGTCAATTGCAGAGAGGTAGACGAAGTTGTAGCTGGAGAAGGCATTCGGACCCAATCGGGAGGTTATAAAGTAGAAGTTTCGCAGGACTAGGAGGATTTTGGAGGAGAAGGTTGGGCCGTCTGAGAAGTTAGTAGGTATTGTTCAGAAGTGGGGTATGTGTGGGCTTACGGTCTGGTCCAGAGAGCAGTGGGGATTCAACAATTCGGGCAGTAAGTTCTTGGAGAATCATTGTCGATCCGAAGAGGATGGCCTTTAATATTTGCCAGACAACGGGAAGTGTTGCTTTTAATGATTCTTCATCTACCCGGGTTTTCTCTTCCGACATTGGTATCTCGCTCAGCCCGTTCATTTTCCATTGCGCGCTCAGGACTTGAGAGAAGCCCCAGAGGCTGACAATAGTTAGTGGTGGGCGGGCCTGTAAAATAGGTTCGTACACACCTGTCCACAAATTGATGCAGAACCATTGGGTCCTGCGAGTGCCTGATAGAGGCTGCAGCTAGTCGGGCGAGCCCACTCATTGCTGCAAACATAGGTCGTCCAGACCTCTGTTGAAGCTCTAGGAAGGAATTCGATTTACTCTAACAGCTTAGCACTAGTAGCACAATCAGTGTTAAGATATAACTCACGGGCCAGACAAGTTTTCCCTCGATGGTCATTATGTCGTGATCGATTGTTGAAAGAAAATACCCTGATTGAAACCCTTCACGAGAATTATACATAGATTTTACAATCACGGGCAACAGGGCCTATCCTATTAGAATGGTATTAGGGACTACAGAGGGGAACTTACATCGTAATGTATAGCCTCTTTTGCTCTCCTTGAAAGGCATTGAATAGCATGTGACAAAACAAGACTAAGAACGTCCGCCTCAAGCTCTAAACGCCCATGGGTTAGTTCTAAATTCTCTAGATAGGGCAGAACCATTACCGTGACGAGCATTGCTCTCCACTGAGAGGTTCACCGCCCTACAGAACGCCTGCTCGAGACTTGTGCGGGTAACCCTGGGCAACTGCGACCGTTCCTGATCCGCCGAAAGTACACCCCCGAGAAGCAACAGGTGTTTCCACCGAGGCACTAATCCACCCCCATTAGCCGACCCTCTTGCCTCACCATTATTCACGGAAGCCCATTATACCGTTGTTGTTAGCCCCCCTAACGAGAGCATTAATCCATTCTTCAACGCTCAGAATAGACCCCTGTGTCTCAAACTTTCCAACCGTAGCACTCTGGAAGACTCCAAAGACACGTAGTCCGGCTTTGAGCCCGTCGAAATTCTCCTCCCATATCGCAGGGGAGATCAGGATTTGGGTGGATAGTAAGGAAACATTTAGTGGGTTTGTTAATGTCGCAAGAACCGTTGCGGCCAAGGCGTAGACACTGGAGTAGTGTTTAGTTATTTCCCATGAAGGAGGTTAACGCGACGAGAAGTACCTGGATGCGTCTGCATTGTTCGGATCTGCCGCCCCGGGCTGAAGTAGAATTCGGAGTATATTATCTAGACGGCGGTCGACTACCATTGTTGAGTTTGAGAGTCGAAGAGTAGACTCCCTTGTAGGAATTTTTGGATGAGCTTAGTTGGTGTTCGTGGGGCCTAGTGTTGACGTCCAGCCAAGCCATTCCGTGGCCGAGGCAACTCAAGGGTTCACGGTTGGTTCTACATCGAACTTCACTTCCCATGTCACTTCTTGCTGACCGGCTTTGCTCTAGAATGCTCTACCTAAACAAACAACTAACGGCGGTATGATACAACATCGCGCAGAATCGTTACAATAGAACAAGGGTAACAATGAGCCCCCCAAAGTAAACTTCCACCCTTTTCGTTTGAATAGATATTGCGCAAGCTTGCTCACTTGTCCCTAGATATTACCCAGAAACCGACTCGATAGCCCCCCCAGGATATGCCCCTCCCTCTTTCCCGTCTCTCTACTGGCCGATAAATCCAAACCCAGGAGAGGCAGCATACCTTTACATGTCCCGCGACATATGGAAATTCACGCTTTATTGGACCCTGATAGTATATGCGGTGTTCCACCTTTCGGCGGGGGTTTGGGCGTTCGCGATGAGGCCGAGTAAGCTCTCCATCGGGGTGCCGCTATTCTACGTTGTGGTTGGAGGGATTGAAGCTACGATCGCTGGGGGTATTGTCGGATCTCTGTGAGTTTATCCAAGACGGTTCTGGTTTTGGTTCTGTGGGATACTGATTAGCACGTGGGGCTAGACTTGGAGCGGTTTATCAAGCTGGGTATTTCCGGATGAGCACTTGGATACCTTTTGTTTGGTCGGTAATAAACCTTCTGGTGTTGCTGCTATCGTCATTTTCGATGCAAGGAGGATTGTGATGGTATGTGAAATGGGGGACATAGAAGATAGACGTTTTGGGGGTTTTTGTTGTATCAGAGAGTGCTTGGCTATTACATAGGAGGATCGTGAAGTTCCCCGCGAGTTTTTTGCTTTCACTCGGGCAAAAAGATGCTCGTATATGACCGGGGGGGTTCTCATTTCTCATTATATTCCAAGTCGCCGCCCTCTTTGCCTTACGCTCATCTATAGTAAACCTAAGCCCGTATGTCAAATGATACAGTAATGATACACGACAATAATATGACAACTGAAAGAACCTGAATGAGGATTCTAGGGATCATGTCAGGCCCTCGGGTTGGCCCTGGAGTAAGATGTATGGTATCGCCCGAAAAAAGATACCGCACCGTCGCTAATGATTCCGAAAATTCTTTTTTTGATCTATAGATGCATTAGTACCTAATCCCTATCCTATGGTAGATATGAAAGAACTCACAGAACAGATCTGTCCTCGAACTGCCCAGATTGATAATCTTTGGACAACCGTCTCGATCTTTCTCTAGTCGCGTGCATTCAAAGCAATAGAATGCATCTGAGATCCCTTCTCCACCACAGACAACGCACTTGTTCTGGTAGTTTCCAAAAGAACATTCGTCGCAGATGCGCACCAGTGTTGTAGGACGAACGTATGAATCACAGACAGGACATTTGCCGTCACATTTATCGCAGAGTCTGCCGATTGCGATTCCGGCTTGCTTGCGGCACATTACTAAATCACTGTTAATTATATTAGTTTCACTAATTCCCCAGGCAAGTGGGAGTGGAGGTACATACGGGTGGTGGCGAGACATAATTTGGTAGCAGATTGTAGGTGTTGAAGCTTTGGATGGTGTTGCAGCTTTGCCTTCTTTCCCGGTACATAAATAAAGTTGCATATTAGTAATAGGCTGGGTTGGAGGCTTAACCGAGAGCTCAAGTCTTGGCAACCTCCAATCTCAGAATTTTTGGTTTGGGTTGCTTGAACTTGCTTCTTTCCGCAGCATCTCCACAATCAAAACAGCGATGGACGAGGAACACGAGTGAGCAGCTCCCCTCCCCGCAAATGTATTCGCAGAACCTCTTGCTAACCAAGTTATTTATAGAACCATTGCATCTGCCGTCGTAGTTCCTGCTGACGAGTCCCCTCGTCACAAACGCCGCCAATCGTCTTCCCCCGAGGCTACCAAACGTGCTCGGATAGAAGCAAACTTGGCGCCAGAGAAGCCAACCATTAAAGATACAAGCAAAGATGAAGAAAAACGTCGTGGGAAACGTTTGTTCGGAGCACTACTAGGTACAATCGGGAAATTTCAAGCAGACAACTCCTCGGTTAGGGCTAGGAACAGTGCAGTCAAACGTAGAGAAGTAGAAGCAAAACTTCAGGAGAAACTCAAGGCACAGACAGAGGAGATTGATGAGAAGCTTAAGCGGGAGGACGAGGGCATCAATTACCGCAAGATGGTGGAGCAGAGGCAATTTGATGAGCGCGCTGTAGGGAATCTCCGTTCTGACATTTCGGGGCCGGCGGGGTTTGCTGGGCACGGGCGGGGGCTGATGGCCGGGGATTATAGATGCAGATTCGCCATGATAATTTACTCAACCAGGCACATACCTTGAGCACAAAGTCGTCTCCAAAGTTGGTATGGATCCTCGAAAAAGCGAAAGGAAGAGTTGGATATACATGTTTTGTTCTGGTCTGACGGTCCTAGTTTTACCTCCCATGGAAGCTCGCCCCCGAAGAGGAAGAACGCATCAAACTGCAGGTACTCACGGCCCAGGACACCATCGATAGAGAGCAGCGTGAATTTCGGCAAAAGCGCGAGACTCTTGCAGAAGATGACCAGAATTCAGGAACGGCTAACATCCAAGAACCGGACGTAGCAACTGATCGTTATGACGCTCTAGAGCTCGCTGAAGACAGGACTCACGAAGATGAAGACATGGTATATGAAGCACCTGAGGATCCCGCTACTAACCTTGACAATGCTCCTGTCGAAGAGCAACATCAGAGACATGCTTCCGATGTTGACCTTGGGGACGTGAGTGTTGAGGAAGCTGGAGAGGATGCAGTGATATACTAAAAGATCCCATAACAAGGAACCTTTCATACCTTCTCATCTTTCTCGCGCCATTCTTACAATTGGTAGTGCTTGGGAATTATCTCTCGTTCTCTTTTACCTTTAACAGCACACACACTTTGCTTTGGTTGTACTATTCTAATTGATGGTCGGGAGTTCTTTTTCTCTTTCTTTTTCTTAGAGGTGTGGGGAAGGTGAGACTCAGAAGTTGGGGGGAAAGACCGGGACGGTCACTTATACCATAGCTTTCTGATTCATGAATGCTGGTTTGTGCCTGGCAATGTATTTTTACCGCGGTTTCTACTATATCATAGTACGGACAATCTGCATTTGTAGGATTCCAAGATATTCGGACACCGGAATTCCGAGGTGACCTTGTCTTCGTTTGTTGCTCTCGTAGTATCCTAAAGTATTGAGCTTTCCGCAGAATTCTTGAAATAGGCCGTGAGGAATTATACTGTGCTTTGGTCAATACTAGGAGATGGTTCTTGTGACGATAAGTGATACGTGAGATCTTAACTTGCCTGCGCAGTACGGATGCAAGCACAGTACTTAGTACCTTGGCTCAATTTCAACAAATACCAATATGTACCAAGTGATAGAGGGCTTTGCGACTAAGAATTCAGCAATTTTTTAGCATAAACTAAGAATTATTTGAATTGCCTGTTAACTTTATCCCAGACTTGGGAGATCGTATCTGAGATGCTCGGTTTAGCTGTGCTAGTACAACACCAGTTGGAAGCTTCGTGTAGTCTTAGTCCTATACAGAAAACCTCTTATAGGATTAATCAAGTCCTCTAATTCTAGCTGTCTTAATTACAGTCGGGAAAACCCTCATCCTTAACTTAAACCAGGAGTCAGCGAATCGACCTTCAGTCTCCAAAGCCGATTTGTGGGTTTTAATGAGAATGCGGTATGCATATAGGCCCACCGGAGTCAATCTATCTTAGTATTGCAATCAGCGTTCAGCGGCTCCCAATTAACGCCCCATCTTCCATATCGCAGGGGCCGTGCCGGGGCTTACAAAGTGCCGGTAACAAAAACTGGAAGGAGGCAATCGGACACTGCAGGGTCGATCTCGCCGACTTTCTAGAAGGAAGAGCTACCGGTACTGTACCTGACAGGCTCAGCGTTAGTCTTTCCATTCCTAACTAGCTACCGGTACCCTATGTTACAGTATCATCCTTAAGAGTTTCCGGGTGCGGCAATGATATTAGTGGGTAAAAGATGGGGCGTGTGGTGTCCGGCACTTGAAATCAACACTCGTAAGCAATCCACTTGCTCGCACACGGGCGGCGGGGAGTGGAGCATGGCTAAAATAACCTCGAAAACGACCATAAGTTACACGGGTAATCCGAAATGTTTGCTATCTCCACGAAAATTGCTCCCATTAAAAACTGGTAAAGATAAGGCCAGAGAAGAGTGTCTTCTGGGCACCTGCAGGAAGCCATATCTTCCTAAAGATGTGGCTGTGATTGTAGATTTCTGAAATCTACGAGTACCATTGCGTTGGTTTTTTGTCGGTTTCGAGGGCCTGACATCATACCTGCAGTATTTGCCAAAGGAAAAAAAGAGGGAAGGAGAGAGACAGGAGCCACACCACGTGCATCCTCGGTTGTTAGGTGAGCTCGTACAAGTGTACCTTGAGTACGAACCGTGGAGCGTGAGGCGGCAGCGGCATTCGGCGCGAGAAATCTGGGGGCGAGGCGGGTTGCTGTGGGATATATAACCTTCCCGTTGCTTCCTCCTCCTCCTTAAGTTTCCCTGATCGCAAAGTGTGAGCGAGGCAGTGAGAGAGAAAAAGGGAGAGCAACATGGCGACCAGCAATATTAAAGCTATCCGTCCGTACGATGACCCTAGAGTCACGCACAAGTTTCAAGTGGTCAATGGAAAGAACTATCGTATGCATCCACGATGATCCCAAGCCGGAGGCGGCTACAGTGGTACTTTACGCATTAACCTTAGTTTATTGGTGTCCTAGACTATGTCCATGGCATGCCAACTGGAAACGCGAAGGGGACTGTCCTTTGCGTAAGTCCACTCATAATACCAAGTCATCATCGCTAACAAAGCTAATAATGTTAGATTCACGGGTTCCCTGATCTATGGTGTATGTCTCTTGGGGAGTAGAGGCTAGGCAGAATAGCTAATAATAATTTTAGATGGCTACCGTTTTATGATCCCTTTTCTTTTGGAAAAGGGTTTCCGCGTGATTGTTCCTGACATGATTGGATATGGGCAAACAGTTCGTTATTGCCGTGCCTTGACTTTTTTTAAAAAATAAAAAAAAGGTAACGAAGTACCAGGATGCACCGAGGGTCCCACCGGCCGACATCTCAGTATACTCCATGAAGAACCATGCAGCAGACATGGTGGAGTTGCTCAAAATTCTGAATGTTCCGAAAGTCATCCTTTTCGGACACGATTGGTACTATTTGCTCTACTTTATCTTGGCATCCTCTAGCACTAATATGTGGCAAAACCCCAGGGGTGGAGTAGTAACGTCGAGAATATACCTCTACCATGGTGAGATAGTATCTCATATCGCCAACGTTTGTACACCTTTTCTACCTCCGACTCGACAATACATTCCTATTCGTGAGCTGGTGGCGACGAAGATGCCCACGTTTAAATACCAGATAGCCCTCCAAGACCCACAGACAGAGAAGGATACCGAAGCACCAGGCAAGGTCCGGCAGTTCCTTAACGGGCTGCACAGAGGCCATGGGGATGAAAGTGGTAAGTTCCAGGTAGACAAGGACATCGTCGAGAAGATTGGAAATCCCGGGAGGAGCAAGTTTATGTCCGAGGAGGATTTAGACTACTTTGCGAAGGAATTTGAGAGGAACGGGTTCCACGGCCCTCTGAACTGGTATAAGACTCGGAAGGTAAACTATGAAGATGAGAAAGAGTATTCCCCCAGCTCCTGTTCCCGTCGTTACCAGTTAATACGATGCTAACTAATACAAAAGCCTTCCGTTCGAGGGAGTCAAGGTGCCATACCTTTTCATCGGAGCGAAATATGATGTGGCTCTTCCGCCTGCTATGGCTGAGCCCCAAAAAAAGTTTATTCCACATCTCACTACTCGGCTTGTGGACACTGGCCACTGGGCTCTAATGGAGAATCCGGAGGCCGTTATCGGGCACATGAGCGAGTGGCTCGATGTTGTCGTTCTTGGTGGTGTCAAAAGCAAAATCTGAGAATCCCGTGCCGTGATCGATTATGCGTGGATAATTATAATGTATGAGATTTGAATTTATCTCGACCCTTTGTTTCCCAAGGGGTAGTGGATGAGCAAAATGCTGCGTGATTCCCATTTTTACAGCCTCGCACAAGAAAACAGCAACACCAAATAAGATCCTTCGTTCTCGCCAAGATTCTACAATACCGGACTGTCGTGTCCCAATAATTCATCCGAGTGATAGGTCTTGATTACAATGTAATACAAGGTTAAGGTATAAAAACGCTGTACTGTACTGAGGAGGTTAATAATAATAATATTATCATTACTATAATAAATTTATGCTAGCTATGATATACCATCCCGGCTTTCACTGGCCAAACCCACTACCGCGGTCCACACTAGCCTTGCAAGCCAACAGGACAAACCATCCCATGAGAAAGCTAAGTAACCGCCCCTTCGCGGACCTCCTCCCCACTACTGTAAAATAATCTTCTACTCCAACCCTCTCCACACGCTTCCTCAAACTCCGAGCACACTTGTATGAAATCCTGCGCTACCGACAAGTCAAACCATCCCCAAACTGAATCGTAAACCCACTCCGAAACTAACCACGTACTAGGTTTATATACAGTATGTGGTAGAAGCCCTCCCAATTCCTCCCGCCGAGTCAAAAGGCCGCCCTCGGCCCGACTAACACCACCCGCACGCACCACAGGTAACCTCATCCCAGGGAAACGGCCCTAGCGACAATACCGGTGACCGCACCTCTTTTTTGTATCCCATCATGGCAAAGTTGACGAAAGCGGATAGTCGTCAGAGATAAGGGAAGTGGATAGATGAGTGACGAGGAGGAATAATGGTGTTAGTAATTTCATTTGTCTTGGAGATGAAAGGACTGACGGAAGGGTTTGTGGTTGCGTCTTTCCTTTGTTATTATCACGGAAGCACGCAGGCAAATGGGGTCATTCATAGAGAGAGGTCTGCAGGTGTGGGAAGCGATGGAATGACTGAGATTGATTTATTATTCTTATAATATAGACTTATGTTTGGTTAGTTACTTTTACGATGATGACTAGTGAATGAAATTTCCGATTATTCCTACCTTGTAGTTTAGCCCTAGTCTAGTTCGGCCGTTCGGCCTTTACGCCATTGAGATCCCCGCTACACATCAACCACGTCTCGCGCTTCTCCAGCCAGCGTATTGACGCTAGCATGGAGCCTACCTTGTATTCCACTAGGGGAAAGACTTCAAGTCGCACTTTTTGCCTATGAGCTTGCAGTAAAGGTAGAATGACAGGAGACATTATCAGATAGGAAGAGTGTCTGATTGTCTTGAAAAGCGGATTCAAAATTGAAATTTTATCAGTTGTTAGGCTATGTCTCCTCCATCTTATTAACTCTTTCCTTCATACTCAGTCCTCATTGCCGCAGAATCAGGTATACATCGAAGCCTAGCACGGCCAGACGGGCCGAAGTTGGGAGGGTCACAGATTTGCACAGGCAACTGGTCAGGTTCCTTCAGGTGACCTCATAGGGTAACAAAGTGTGAAACTGCTATGCTCCTGGACAGTAAAAATTCGCCCTCTATGTGTTGAGTCTTGCCGATGAATCCTCATAAATCCGTTCTTTGTTTTTCTCCTCCACCGCAAAATGTATCAAAACCGGGGACAGTCATCAACTGTCACTCCACGTTTATATTTTTGTGTGGGGTCTTTGGGACCAGGATGGGAAAACAATATTACATGTTTTGGAGTGACCTGCAAGGCTTAAATATCGTTCGTTTATTTTACGGAGCTATGCTCGTAAATGCCTTTAAATTCACTAAATTTGTAAGCAGTCGTGGGAAAAAGTGGAGCTCACACTGACATTTCGGCAACCACAACCACAAACCAAATTTTGCTTTCTAGGTGAGAATGACTGCACCTATGATATCTCTGAAACTTATTACAATATGATACATGTTAACATAGTCTCCGGAGTGGTGAACTTTCGTCTTCTGCCATTATCAGAGAAATGCATCGTCGCTGAGGAGCAATGGTTTGGGAAAGCGGAGGTGCTGCTAAACTTCGCCGTGTGCCAAGCCATAAATGTGAGCTCCACTTTTTCCCATGACTGCAAGCATGCAACTTAAAAAGTCTTTCCATCATATTTGTATTAAATTTTTATGATTGTGTGCTTGGAAAAAAGAGGGTTCACGGCTGGATGTGGTGCAACGGAAGCTCCCAGCCCGGCACCTCACAACCACAAAGGCCGGGTAACAATGTCACACTGTGGGTAATGGATAAGTGAGACAATGGTAAAGTGACGGTGAGGAGTAAACAAATGCTGTTTATGAGGCCGCAAAAGGTAATATGACAAAAACAAGTATAGGAATAGAAAGCTCTAATGATACAGATTAGATCTATCAAGGTAGTTAATGAAGCGAAATTCCTGGTGGGGGATTAAGTGGAAATTAGTTCTGTCACCTTTGTTCTTAATGGGTATTTTGAGTTGGCAACTGAGTGAAGCGAGGCAAGCAATCATGAAACGATAGTAAAGAGTAAACAAAGGCAATTTATGAGGCCATAAGAGGTAATATGAAAAAAGTAGATATATGAATAAAAAGCCCTAATACTAAAGATGAAAGTTACCTAAGTGGCTAAGAAAGCGAAATTCCTGGGAATCTGTTAAAGTAAATTTTGTCCTTCTGCCTTGGTTTTTTGGAGAGTATTTTGGGCTGGGAGGAATAAAATCCTCATAGCAACCAACCGCCAAGCCCTTACCAACCACCATCTATATCAACCGCCCTCAACCAATCATGCAACGTGCCCGAAGGGTTTACCTTATCATACTGGGATATGGATAGAATGCTGCAAGCTTAGGTCCCTCCTGGCTTGTATAAGCTGGAGTTGAATGATATCAGCTGTGGTTATTAAAATCTCGAATAGTAAGACAATTTCACATTCTTAATTTGCCTGATAGCTACTATATATCTCTATATAAAGCTACATATCACTGTGTTATTTCCCAGGCAAAAAAAATCCATCATCGTGATACTTGGCATTCAATGTGTGGCTGATGTAGGTTAATCGGTATTTCTGTCTCCCCCACCAATAATGCCACTTTTCAAATCATTACGTTAATTGCTCAAAAGGAAGAAAAAAGAAAAAGGGGGGGCTCCCGGCGCTATTCTCCTTCATCTTATCCTTAGCTACTCGGTTTTTTCATTCGGCTGTGTTGGCTGTTGCAGGTACAATAGACTTGGGAGGTCATCGCATCTATGGTCCACCTTTTGAACCGCTCAAGCCATCTGCTCTCCTAACCCCCGGGGAACTAATTCTACATATCAACACCTGCCCATTACCTATAACTTATTGCTTATAGAAGCCCATTCTTTCCCCGCACCAACTGCCACCTGGCAGTGCTCGTAACCCCCCAACTCTCTCCAAAGCAATCCTCCGGACCTGCGGCATCTCGCTGGCATGGTAGCTCTTCACTCCACTAGTGAGCGCTCGAAAATAAAAGCCATGAGATTGGTAGCACCCCCGGAACCCAATACGGTAATTGCCCACCTTAGTGGGTCCCTATAACATCACCCTCTCGTACTCAGGAACCATCTTCGGAAGCCTCTTATCCATGAACCTAGACCCTGGCGCCAGTCCCTCAATATCCGGACTTACCGCCGTCGCACTGGATAACCGTGCATCCCTGATTCGCTACTTAACACTATGGGGTCGATTCCAATGCGCATAGCATAACAGAGACCCCTGGACAGCGCTGCACCGGACCGGGCCGCATGGCAGGGGTATGTGGATAGTGTTCTAGTGCTACCGGAGAACCCTACCGTTGAGGTACTCGAGTATAGGTAGATGCGGTATCTAGCACTACAGTAGATGCGGGCCGTTGTTTATGGCTGTGATGGGTGGGGGTCGCGGATTGCAGGGATATTGCCGGCGGGCGGGAGGGTGGGGGTGGGTCTTGATGACGCCTCCCCTAACCCGGCGCTAACGTCTCGCGATCTATGCGGTAGCATATAGAGGTGCTTAGATAACCGGGTGAAGGTCAATGAGAGGAACGATCGTGGGGGGGAAACGTTGTTGCCGTCGATTGCCGGGGAGTGTGCTCATTACCCCAAGACATTCGAGACATTCAGTCTTGTTTAAAATGCTGAGCACTAGCCTATTTGAGTGATCATTAGCAAATCTGCGGGGACAATCGTTTCCATTACTCGTATGGGTATGCGAGACTAGGGGCAAATCACCGGTAATAGTCTACTTGTATTTCTCATCGCGTATTCGGAATCCGGTTGCTACAAAAGTGCCGGCCAGTACAAGTACTCGGGGGTGTCCTTAAAAATCGGAAACTACCCGTGCCGAATCAGGGCCAAAACGATCGAGCGATCACAATGTCTGGAAAACTTAACCTTGTAACTCCATGTAACTAGGCATCTTAAACAAGGTATGTTGAACTGAATTAATACAAGTACTTGTACTTAGCAAGAGACAGGGGACCAGTATAAAGTGAACTGAGGGGCAAAAGTGTGGATTGCAAGTAAGAAAAAAAGCTGAGGATATTGTTTGCTCCAAGATTGAAAGGTTCTGGTATCATTTGGATAGATTTATTCTATTAAATTTATTTCATAGGATTCTGTCCCCATACATGCTCTTTTCATTTCAACATACTACGGGTTCTTGGACTGCTGATCCCCAGGGGAGTTTTCCAAGTTTTGTTGCTTTCTGCTCGCCAACCTTGCATGACAAGGATTTGATCTTTCCGATTTTTATGGACACCCCCGAGTATGTCAGTATTATGAGAAATATCAAATGTATGATGGGGTTAATATAAAGGGGGGAAAGCAGCCAATGGTAACAGGTTAGCAGATCGGACTAGGGGACAGAACACTCCGGTTTTATGTTTTTAGTGGTGATAATTGTGGTGCAGGTGACCACAATTGTGACCATAATATGAGAGGAGCAAGTTGTGATTTCTAAAAGGTTACTTTGGGCTTAATATAAAGCTGGGGTGAAAGAGTCTCAAAAACATGCAGAGTTTTTATTACAACTATCGTGAGCCGATGCCCGGGTAAAAGCTGTGAGGAAAAACTGTAGGAGCACATGGTAGGGGACCTGTCAAATGTAGGGAACTGAGCAGAAGCTTGACCCAGATGAGACTAAATAATACTTCCATTTTCATCGCGTATTCGGAATCAGGTAATATTAAAGATTTATGTCTTAATACTATGACCAAACATGGCTAGTAGTAATTTCTACTCCTTACATCATTTATTCTCATACCGGGCCAAGCTTGTTCTCTTTTATTACCTCTTAGTTCACACACAGGTCATCTCCACACCAAAATTTGTTTCCCATTTTGGAAGAGCCATCACGAACCCATAGAAACTTGAAGTATAGTGTTCATGCTCCTTGAAAGATTGCAGTGAACGGCGCCACAGCTGGTGAAGCCCATGTATGAGAGTTTATTGCACCGTGCTTGAAAGGCGGAATCAAGGCTACCCTCAACAGTGAATGAACACATTCCCTCATCCTATCGTCACAGTTGCCGTCACTATTTTCATAATGATCATTATTTTCACTTACCATCGGCTACATTATCCTCTTTGTATTAAAGATATCAAATCTTCGATATTTCAAATAATTCTAACACACCTTCCGGTACTTTTATAGCAACCGTATTCCGAATACACGATGAGAATAGAAGTACATGTAATAGTGGCTCCTCCTAGCCATATTTGGACATAGCACTAAGCTATAAATGTTTATTAATACCAGATTCCGAATACGCGATGAAATTACAAGTACTTGTACCCGCAATGTCGTGACGTTTGTACTCGGGTACTAACTTAGTACAGTAAAACAGACCGCTCGTAGCGGAGAATAAGTACCCGATAGCAGGGGGGGGTTCACAAAATATATGGCAAAAAAATCCACGCGTATCAAAGCACCCATACAAATTCACCCCTGATATCGAATACCGGCATTTCTTGCCCGCGACAAATATTGCATACAGCCGGAAATTGGCCAGAGCCTCAGAATCTTTGGTACGCAATAGCAGTCCAATCCGTTTTATAAACGCCGGTGAAGCAATCCAAACCAAATCCTCACTTACATATTATGAAATAATTCTCTGCATTCTATTTTCCAACCCTCTAGAACTCTGTACCTGGGCTAGCAAGGGAATTATTGAGGGGGCTATTGTTGATACACTGGCCTTGGTGCAGTTTTCAACCATTTTATATTGGAAATGGCTACAGTAGCCTTAGCGCTGCTCTCAACTTCAATTTTACAATACCGATATTGCATGCCAGAGTAGCCAACAATCCTTCAATAATCTGTAAGCACTTAGGGAGTATTCAAAAGACTTTTGCACCACACTGTCAATTTTTGAACCCTTTGTACAGCCTCGTGCGTAACAGGTATCATATCGCAACCCAGCTTGCCACTCTGCCGGTGACACTTGCCCTTAGCCTGGTGCGAGACGCTCCGGTCAACCGAAATCTACCCTCCACCCCCCCCAAAAAGTTGGAAGATCCAGGCATCTTGGATTATCCTCAATTGTGAGGAAAGAAGCTCTCAAAATGGCTTAATTCCTCTGGCGATTTTGTAAAGAGCCTGTTTTCCGAAGCCAGAACCTACTGGCCTCCGCCCTATCCCTACTCGAGTAATGAGTCCAAAATCGGCGACCGGAATCTAGAATCATGCTGCCGAGACTACCCGGTGAAGATGTGCAGCATTCCCAATTCTGACTTGCCCCATGGAGGCAAGAGATCACGGGCCGCTGGCCGGTTCTTGTTTACCATTTACCGGTACTGTGAATAATTTCACCGGAGGGGATCGTACTCGAATACTTGTACCACACCCATCCCCAGGAGGCGCTATTCCCGATTCGGGAATTTTTGATCTCTTTGGTTGTCCGGGATCAAACGTGGACTATGATACGCCCCTGTACCGGTAGTCTAATCGATGGTCATGAAAGTCGGAATGGTGCTAAAGCGAACCAAGGTGAAACCAAGGCAGCCGAACCAATAGGAAGGCACGAAGAGCGCCAAGTAGCCACAGTTTAAACATATACATGTACGAGGTAAGGAGCGGCGATCGGACAGGTTCAGGGAAATCAGCACCAGGGCCCTTCCGACTTCCATGAGATTCAACCGTATTTATCCTTTAAACCTCTGAAACATTCAAGTCCATTCGCAGTGTTGAAGACTAATCTATTTGAGTAACCGGGAGCAAGCATACACTGACAATCTCTTTCCATCATAGTCCACTGACTTTGCTGCATCCTGAGGACTGCAGTACACCCCTTCACAAGCAGGAGCGCTTTTCATATCACGACCCCTCAAATAGGTAACATTCAACAGTGGGCCTGAATGTCTCAGCGGTTTAGGGGATACCGGCAAATGCTTATAGGGAGATGGAATTGTCCGTTGTGGTGGAATGGGAGACCACGGGGCCATGTGGTTATCTCCTTCAAGGCGGGTATATTCGTGTACCGGTACATTCCACTTGTTGAATTGGTGGGGGGTGAGTCGGCGACCCGGCTGTTACGAGCTGAAGGGGGAGGTGTCAAGTCGATCATGAAGGTTGTTGGTGGCACGTAGAGGAAGATAGAAAATGAGAAAGTTGTGGGTGGGGTTTCCAATGCGGTGGAAGAGTGATGATAAGGGCTAGTTGTGCTCGTACATGTAGGTTGTTGTCTTGGATGGATGGATGGATTCTCGATTACTGGTACCGGTAGCATTGGAAACTCCTCTGGACTTTTGGGGTTCTTTCGGTGGATATCTACGAGACCACTATTCTCCCGGCTCATTCCATATCCCTTGGGCGACACCTGTTTGGATGGTCATGCAATCAACCACCTAAGCTATAGTACCGGTATGCCACAGGTTTATGCACAGTACCAAGGCCTAAACCTCTCCGAATACTTGTGTCCCAACGTCTCCATGCGGCATGGATAGTACTCGAGCGGGTGCTACACTTTGTGCTAAAGCAAGGGAGAGTATCAAGCTGGGATACCCTATCCGACTCCTCCCGCAATGTTCCCCTCACATCACGCGCGTCCCCCGTTCATGTTGCCGAGGCTTTCGGTTGGGGCAAAGAACTACAAGTGTCGGGGATATATTCGTACAAGACAGGGTTTATTTTGCGGGTTAACCTAAATTAACTGTTCAGATACTTGATCCCTACCACTTGTTGACGGGGGGTATGATATGATACCATAAGTCGGGCGACACCCATAAAGTAACCAGGGTTTTTGCCCATACAAACCCGTTTCGTGGCTTGTTTTTTTGTATGATAGGAGGAAAATACCGGCAGTCGGGCGACACCTAGGACAGACGATATTCAAGACTTTTTGTGACACCGCGCCTGGCTTATCCTTGTACCCGAGCACATTCCTGTGCAACACTAGTGTAACTCATTCATGGTATCGCATATCAAATCTAATAGATACAATTTTTTCTACCCAAGAGGTGCTCCAGAAGGTATATGTTAGGAGGTGGAGGTGAGGGGGAAAGGGGAGAAATTCAGAAAAAACACCAGTACAGTATTGATCATAAACAAATCGTGAAGAAAAAATAAATAAATACAAAGGTATCATACTAGCGATACATTATTACTTGATGCAAGGAAGGCGGCTCTTATCTCCCACCAATCTGTCCTTTCGGGATAGGTCTTATCCAGCTGATGCCCAGATTTATCCCAATACAGATTGCCCCGATAATCATGATGACTCTGTCATACTTCACGCCATTGTACCGGAAGATGATACTGAAAATTACACCACCCAGGTTGCCCGTCGCACCGACTACTCCCGATAGAATGCCGTTGGCGAAGGGGTGCACGTGCGGGACTATGGCGAAGTTGGCGCCGTTGGAAGCGTCCATGAAGAATGCCAATCCACTGTACAGATTGTTGTTAGCGTATGGAAAAAGAGATAGGGGGAAGGAGGGTGGATGGGTGAATGGGAGTGTGTCAGGTGACTTACGCAACAAGTCCAAACATTGTGGATTCATGGTGAGGATTCACAAGTCCAATGGCGAGGCAGAAAACACCTTGCATGCAACCGATGAACACAAGCCACCACTTCTTCGCCGCGACACTTTTCGTATGTCTGTAGATGATGTCCGCGATAATCCCACCGGCGGGTCTGAAGAAAACATTGAGAAGACCAAACATGGCAGCCCACCTTCCGGATTTCGTCTGCCCGAGGTGAGGAAAGTTCTTCATGTAGAAAGTTCCCAAAATCGCATTAATCGCCAACTCCCCGCCGAACGAGCAAGCATATGGTGCCGCGAGCATGAGACATTGCAGCGAGAAGATGACCTGCATAGCCTCCTTGAAAGTGGGAGCCTGAACGACTTCGCTCTGAGCGACGGTTTCCAAGTCTATGCTTGCGTTACTGCTGGCGTTCTCCGGATCACTGTTTTTCTTGTCCTTCTCGGTGTATGAGGTGCCCTTAGTGTCCTGATCTGTGGTGGGTGCGTCGGCGATATTTCCCGTCGCATCCACGACTTTACCTTCGATTGTGCGTGGAGAAAAATTGTGTCTGTCAGCCCATGCGCCAGTTGGCGTGTCTTCACAGAGGAATATCATGCCCAGAGCCATTGTGACAATGAGGATGAAGGGGACTATGAAGGCTACGCGCCAGGCCTTGTGTGGGGTCAGGCCACGGTCGTGAACCAGGGAGTCGAAGACTGCGGGCATGATGAAGCTGGGTGTTCAGATTAGACTTTTGCAGTTCAGGTGCAGTACATGGAAGAGAGTTCTCACTATGTGATTCCACCACCAGCATTACCGATGCCGGCCATGAGTCCATTGGCGGTTCCGACAACGTTCTTGTCGAAGAAACCAGTTGACCAGACTTGACAAGGGACAAATGTGGCTCCCAAGACACCTACGAAGAAGCGGAGGGCGAGGAGACCGGTTGCGTTGGTGACGAGCCCAGCAAGAGCGGTGGGAATAGCGCCCGCGATCAGGACTCCAGCAAAACAGAGGCGAGGACCAAAGCGATCGCACAGAGGACCGATGAAAAGGCGGACGACGAGGCTAGATTACCGAGGTGTTAGAAGTAAATTCTATGTATATTTGAAAGCAAAGGAAGGAGTAAACCCACGTTGCCGTCAGAGCAAGAACGTTGGAATTTGCAACTTCATTCTGAGTCAAATGCAAGTCTTTCTTGATAGTTTTTCCCATCTATAAGACAAAGCAAATCAGTTATTGGAACGGAAAAGGGAGGCCGGGGCGTAGAATTTAGATTAGGAACTTACCAGCGGAGGAAATGCGTACCATGATAGGAAGGCAATCATGAATCCGAATGTCGAAAAGAAGAAAGTCCGCCCATATTTGTCGAAAGGATTCAGAACAGGCACTGACTGGGCTTTGTGATTCACCGGGTTGACGGTGGGCGCCTTCCATAAGACATTCAACTGCATTGTGAAGAGTGTGCTTTGCCTTCGGGTTCGAGTGATAGACAGCGAAAAAAGCACAAGTTATTCAAAAGCTCGAATAGGTATTTCGCCTTTTTCTCTCGCAAGAGGTCCAATTGGTCTCTTTTATATTCTCTTGAGTAGAATCAGGGAACCGCTGGGTTCCAGCTTTTATATATTGGTTTCCCAGTACGTTTGGAAAATGATAGATAGCCGGGCAGAGAGAGCCAAATCGATAGATAACCAAATTGACAGGTAGACAAATCGATAGATAGAGAGCGATAGCTAGGGTGTTGCTGTCTCAAACACCATACGGTTTGTCCCGTCTCGCCTCTCGACAGCGTAGTACACTCAGAACCCAATTGAATAAGGGCAATTCCAATCATTCATGGCTCAGTCCATCAAACGCCCCAGAGAGTAATTGTGGAGCGTGCTCTTTTCGATCATTGCCCACAACCGATAGGATCGAACGACCCAACAACCAAACATCAGCAGCCGCCAAGAACAGCCCGAATCGGAAGAGGAAAAAAAACCTAAGAGAAAAAAAAAGAGAATATCATACCATGCACAATATAGCCTAGGCAGATGCTCCAGCTACTTCCCAGATGTATAATTGGACGGATTGATGGATGCGGGTCCTATCGGGGAACTTCCCCGTGGGAGTTCAAGCGAGCGGCCAGCACCCCGATGACTGGAAATTCGCTGAGGGGTACTGGGTTGCTGGGATTGACGGGAGTGTAACGATAAGAACGCACGCTGTAGGGTGAATAGGCTTAAAATGATACAGAAAATCTGAGTACAAATATCTTTCACACACACGCACAACCCAGATAAGGGGTTCCTTGCTATCTCAGCCCCCCTTGGGACGTTACTGAATCTGACCAGCCACCAATTTGGTGACTGGCTAAAGGGCTCGGCGGGTCCTGTCTCCTCCAAAAGGAAAGTGCTCGGGTGAGCTGGTTCCAGGGAATCGGAGAAAAATGGAACCAAAGAACCTATCCACCTCGGTCTTTTAGTACGGCCTCAAAATATTGGTATATGATAGTTCTAAATACGGTTCAGCGTTTTCTAGCTTGAAAACCTCGCCCAGGGTTCGGGTTTTGGCTCCCCTCCAATTCCCGAAGACTTGTCGAATGCTTACCGTAGTTTTCACGCTAGTGGTTGAGGGAGGAATAGGTGGGTGGGTAGGTAGGTAGAGATCCGCGCTGAAGCTGCGACAACCGCGCTGAGAATTAGAATAACGTTTCCAAGTTCATGATACAGGTGTTTCTGTTGTGCTCTTGCAAATGCCCTCATGCAGGGATAAAAGTCTTTCAATGTCCGAGCACCCGATTCCCGCGATCTCGCGCTGACTTCGTTTGTGGGTGGACAGCTCAGCCGCTTGTCGTGGGGGTCAGCGCCAAAGATTTTATTGACTTCTGGCAAGCAAGGTATGGTGTGGTCTAGACTACTAGTCACCCCCTGCACGGTGGGGGCAAAAAAGAAATAATGGTGTTGTGTTGCGTGGAGTTGTTTTTCCGCCACCACGCGCCCTTAGCGCTCATCATCAAGGATCACTCGCCACCATTAGTTGTCCCCAGAATTTCAAATTTCAAGATGTGGATTCTGATCCACTGCATGCTTCAATGCGCAGTAATGTTTAGTTCAATCGCCAGTCCTGAGACTTTATTGTTACCCCCCCCCCCCCTCCTCCGGTACGGGGTTGTTCTTCCGGCGGGCAAGAGTGTTCCGCGGAGCGGTTCTCCGGCCTCCAGGTACCAGGGAAGACTGGATCTCCTATCGGATCCCATGCAATTCTAAGCACTAGTGAGTTCAAGGGCCATAGGGCTAGTAGCCGGCTGCGGGCCGAGAAGCTGATTTATCCCAAGTAGGAGGTGGGAAGGACTATTATAGATGTTGGGGGAATTTGGTTTCCTTATTGGCTTTTAGCAAGGATCACTATCTGCCCACGTTTTCCTAAGAGGCCTGGAAGGCGCGACATTTTTACCTCCTTGGTTTGCCCGACTGAATCTGCCCGTCCCTATTAATCTGTTGAACGGTATCATTAGGGTAGTGCCTGTGTCTAGTACATTTGTGCTAAAGCTCCCAAGAAAATCTCCAAACTTCACCTGGGTTTCTCACAGAACGACGTCCATGTTTGATTCGATTTACCAGCTAAAAATGAAGTCCTTCGACATTATCGTTGGATGGATCTTCAGCTTACTTTCTCTGATGCGACTTTTCAAGGCGAAGAAGTTGGTTGATGTTGGTACTGCTTCCTCTGCCAGCATCACCAACACGGAAACCAATCCTCATATACCCCCAAGGACTAGTTTTGTAGGGAATACAAACCAATTAGCTCCACCTACTCCCCCAGAGTCCGACAAAGGCGACGATGAATGCGATTATTTGGAAAATTTACCACTTCTACCACCATCGGTAAAACCAGAGGTCCTTGACATTGACGTTGGGACGCCGGATGCACATGTCCCCAGGGACCCAAGGCTGATACGACTAACGGGAGTGCACCCATTTAACGTTGAAGCACCTCTTTCGGCACTGTATGATTCTGGTGTGCATTTGGCTCCTCCCATCATTTCGAGCATAAGGCTGACTAGCGGGTTCAGGATTTTTGACACCTACTGAACTCTTTTATGTCCGAAACCATGGAGCCGTTCCAGAAGTGAAGGATGACGAAGTGCTGGACTGGGAAATAACGATTGAAGGGTAAGTTAGAATATGATTATTAGTTCCGACTGGGTGGATATATTGAACTAACATTGTATGTTGCACAAAAGGTTGGTAGCCAACCCCCTAACTTTGACCTTACGTCAAATTATCAAAGAGTTCGAGCAGGTTACCCTTCCTGTCACTCTTGTCTGTGCTGGAAACCGTCGAAAAGAGCAAAATCAGGTTCGCAAATCTCAAGGGTTCTCATGGGGTGCTGCGGGTGTCTCTACATCGCTCTTCACAGGCCCACTTTTGGCATCCATTATTTCCGCTGCAAGGCCTCAAAGGAATGCCAGATATCTCTGTATGGAGGGGGCAGACGAGCTTCCGAATGGAAAATACGGTACTTCCATCCGTCTTTCTCAAGTACTCGATCCCAACCGCGGGATTATGCTTGCACACAAAATGAACGGGGAAGAACTTCGCCCTGATCACGGACGTCCACTCAGAGTGGTTGTCCCATCCATGATTGGTGGGAGATCTGTAAAGTGGCTCAAGAGGCTCATCCTCACGGAGAGTCCTAGTGAGAATTGGTACCATATCTACGACAATAGGGTTCTGCCAACCATGGTTACACCGGAGATGGGGAAGGAGAACAAAGACTGGTGGACCGATGAGCGATACGCGATTTATGATCTTTCTGTTAATTCAGCGATTGCATATCCTGCGCACGACGAGAAACTGTCGCTGGAGACAAAGGAGGAGGAATACAATCTTAAGGGGTACGCTTATGCTGGGGCTGGGAGGAGGATTACTCGTGTTGAGATTTCCCTTGACAAAGGCCGAAGTAGGTCTTCCCCAATCACTCTCAAGTACACCCTTCGTCAAATGCTGATATCATTGTCACTTCTACTTTCAAGGCTGGACCCTATCCTCGATAGAATATCCTGAAGACTTGTACCGACCTGTGCCCGAAGACGCCACTCTGTTTGGAGGTCGCCTCGACGTTGGCGCACGAGACGCTTGTTTGTGTTGGTGCTTTTGGTCACTGGATGTTCCTGTCTCTGCCTTGATTGCTGCGGATGATGTCGTTGTCAGAGCCATGGACGATAGCATGAACACCCAACCCAGAGATACTTATTGGTCGGTATTGGGCATGATGCACAATTCATGGTTTAGGATCGCAGTTCGCAAAGAAGATGGCCATGTTAGATTTGAACACCCGACCCAACCGGCCCTGCAAAAGGGTGGATGGATGGAAAGGGTGAAAAAGGAAGGGGGCAATTTATTGGGACCCAATTGGGGTGAGAAGGTGGCTGGGCAGGAGTCTGATGCAACGGTCGAAGCGCCTAAAGTTCGAGATGCTGTGAAGATGACGAACGATTCCGTGAAGAGGACAATTGGAATCGAGGAACTTAGAAGTCATGACAACCCCACCGAACCTTGGTTTGTTGTTGAAGGAGAAGTATATGATGGAAAACCTTTTCTTGAAGGACATCCAGGAGGAGCTACGAGTATTATATCCGCTGCGGGACAAGATGCCACTGATGAGTTTGTGGGGATTCGTAGGTCACTCCGTTTCTAGTCTAGGATCAGAGAGCTAACGTTTTATCAGATAGCGAGAGCGCAAAAGCAATGATGCCAAAATACCACATTGGCACCCTAAGTCCTGCTGCGCGTGAAGCTCTCCTTGAGCAGGCCACATCATCCAAGAAGGAACCCTCAGAAACCTTCCTGGATCCTCGAGCATGGTGCGAAGCAACCCTCGTTGAGAAAAGAGTGGTATCATGGGATACTAGAATATTCACCTTCAAGCTCGATACCCCGACACAAACACTGGGTCTTCCCGTCGGACAGCATCTTCTCATCAAGATACGGGACGAAAAGACGGGAGAGGTGATTACACGGCCGTACACTCCCATCTCATGTAACACGGAAAGGGGCGTTGTTCACCTGCTTGTCAAGGTATACTTCGATACACCAACTGCTCCTGGTGGGAAGATGACACAAGCTATGGATAGACTACGTAGGTTTCCTCTCTATCACGTATTCCTATGACTATTGCTAACCCGATAATAGAAATGGGTCATACCTCGTCCTTCAAAGGCCCCGTTGGTAAACTTGTGTACCAAGGACAAGGTGTTGTCTCTCTCCTGGACAATCGGGTCAATGTCACATCATTCCTTATGATCTGTGGTGGAAGCGGAATAACTCCTATTTTCCAAGTCCTCAGGGCAATCCTCTCAGACCCTACAGATCCTACAACATGCGTCGTCCTCGATGGAAACCGAACCGAGGAAGATATTCTATGCCGAGAGGACCTAGACTCATTTGCAGCGACACATCCGGAAAAGTGCAAGATTATCCACACACTTTCAAAGCCTACTGAGGGGTGGCAGGGTGAGAGGGGAAGAATTGGGTGGGACCTCATCAAACAGAATTACCCGCAGGGGAGCGGGGGTGGCAAACCCTTAACGCTGATATGTGGGCCTGAACCATTAGAGAAGAGCGTTAGGGAGCTGCTAACAGCTGCCGGGTGGGGGGAAAGTGATATGGTATTTTTCTAGACACTCTTATTCTTCTTGTCGATGTTAGATGGATTTTGTACATTTGGGTTCATGATCATGTATTTTTTTTGGTGTTTTCTTACGAATGTCGATAGCGATTAGAAACAAAGGTGTAACCCCCAACACTTCTGCACATTTCCCCACTTGTCCCCCATAAGCGAATATTCCGATTTGTTTGAGCTGTCTGCCGAGAGAATTTTTTAATGGTGGGGGTTTGAAAATCTTTAGACGAGTCAATTTTACGATGGCCGAGTACTGTATTCCACCCCATATCGTAGATACCGGTCTGAGAAGAGACCCAAAGAAAGATGCCTTTAAACCCCACGCCATTCCCAAGGGGCCCCCAATGCACCCTCTTTACTACCTCCTCTTTTTTTTTCTTTCCTTTTTTCCTGCGGGGGCTGCTGAGAATGTAGCCCACTTCCAATCCTTCGCAGATCAAATATTCCTACTCCCCTTCACCACTTATCACCCGATGGGTTAGTGACTTGTCCCCTTCGAGACCCCCAAACAACAGTCACCGGAATGCTACAACAACGCTGCACTGGCGCCTTAACTAGTGAGCTTGGCGAGAACCTCGTATCGAGAATTCAGCGGGCTAGACGGTTCTCAACTAAGCCACAAACACCTACTGGCACTTATCGCAAGAACTTTTTTTCCAACTAACCACTAACCACTGGCACGATCTTCGCATCAGTTTATTTTTAATAACTGACCTTGCGGACGCATCGGATGTGCCTTTGAGGGGGCGCTTTTGGGGTTTTTCCGTTATCAACGGCCTGTTGCTATCACAACTCTGCTATCGGCCATTTCTTGGCTAGAGTTTCCGCGGGGTCTTTCTCCGTCTACACAGGGCCCAGCAGCTCCGCCGGCAGCACCCTGATTGGTCTGTTCCAGCTAGGGCTAGCTCCAACAACATGGCTATCGCTCCCTGTGCCCGGGAGATCCCTTAATTTTGTTGCGCTACCAGGATTTTCCGTGCCCGACGGGGGAGTCTCTCCTCCGTAGTTTACCGTATATAATATCACTAATAAAGAGTAATATGAGGAATGGTTCCGCGGTTATATTATCCGTATTTGAAAAACAGCTGGGTTAATATCTGCTTGCACAATATAATATCTTTCAGTTTGAGAATCCGTCACTGTCGCGGGATTTAGGATTTTCCATACGCAGGGTTCATCGGGCGCTTCTAGGCATTTTTTTTTGCCCAGGTAGTACAGTAGTAATGGAAAATATCTCCTTTGACAAACAAAGTGGTTTTAATTGGCGGCAATGGATCTAGCATGGGCAGGAAATATCTAGGAATCGACCCCTGGTGGGGCCTCTAGTTCTGATATCCTCCCAACTACATGATTATTCTTATCCTTTTCTAGCCCTCCCGTTATCGCACGGACCGAGGGAAAGGTTGTTATCAGTTGTGGCAAACTTGACTTATTGATAAAGTGCTACTATGGATTATTTTCTTGACCTTCTCTTTCTTGTTATCCTCGCGTTTCTGAGATACACATCTAGCCCCACAAAGTTGCCAGTAGCAATAGAGGTTCCTCTGAGTACCGAGAGCGAAGACACAATAGTGGTACCGGTAGAGATGGACAGCGGACCTTCAATTGCCAACGGGGATAGTCCCACTGTGCCGGGTGGAACCAATGAAACAACGAACGGTATGACAGATGATGCGAAGGGCGCAGCTTCGTCAGTGCCCCAAAGAAAACGAATAGTGGTTGTTGGCCTGGGGATGGTAGCAGTTGCATTCATGTATGCTTTCTTCCTAATAAATGATTTGGTCGCTGGCTAATCCTTTGTGTTAGTGAAAAGATCCTAAAGCTTGATGCCGAAAACAAACAGTACGAGATCGTGGTTATTGGTGAGGAGTCTCATGTGGCATACAACCGTGTGGGATTGACTTCATTTTTCGAACACCGAAAGGTTGAGGATCTTTACTTGAATCCAAAGGAATGGGTATGTACAAGACACTGGCGGACGCTACTCCACCGTGGCCAGGGAAGTGGACTAACCGAAATATTAGTACGAATCACAACCGGGTGTTCTAAACCACAAAATCAACACCAGAGTCACATCCATCGATCCTGTATCGAAATCAATAACAACATCCGCCGGCTATGATGTAAGCTACGATATCCTCATCTTAGCAACTGGCTCGGACGCGGTCGTCCCGTCAAATACACCTGGACATGATAGCAAGGGAGTCTTTGTTTACCGGAATATCGATGATTTGGAGAAGTTGATATCATTCTCTGCTATGGTAAAGGGATCAACTGGCTGTGTAGTAGGTGGCGGATTACTTGGCCTTGAGGCGGCGAAGGCGATGATGGACCTCGAGCAGTTTGGATCTGTCAAACTGATTGATAAAAACCCTTGGCTTTTGTCAAGGCAGCTGGATCAAGACGCGGGAAGATTAGTGCTTGAGAAGGTTACAGAGCTAGGGCTTGACGTATTGAGTTGCCGAAAGATTAAGACAATCAATTCTGACGAGAATAACCAAACCGAGAGTGTCACGTTTGAGGATGGAGAGACCATGGACACCACCTGTATTTGCTTTGCTGTAAGTTCTCTTATGCTCACCCGGTGACAATCAATGCTAACCCTTACACAGATTGGTATCAAACCTAGAGATGAGCTCGCTGATAGTGCCGGGATCAAAACCGCTAGTCGCGGGGGTTTTATTATCAATAAAGAGTATATCCTACGATTTGGGTCTTAATTTCTCAAATGAGCTTGTTCTTACTGTGAGTGGTCAATAGTGTCGAAACAACCGTCCCCGGAATTTATGCGATTGGAGAATGTGCTTCATGGGAAAACCAAACCTTTGGGCTAATTGCTCCCGGTGTCGAGATGGCCGATGTCCTTGCATTCAACCTCTGTAGATCTGCTCTGCATGGCCATTCGGAGACACAAAAAGCTTTCAGACGCCCCGATCTTTCAACCAAGCTTAAATTGCTTGGTGTCAACGTCGCTTCCTTCGGTGACTTCTTCGCTGACCGAGATGGACCCAAAGAATTACCTGGTCGCTCTCCAAGCCAGGAGAGGAGAGGAAGAGAGGTCAAAGCTCTCAGTTACAGAGATCCCTTTCAAGCTGTTTATAAAAAATACATCTTTACATCAGATGGAAAATATCTACTCGGCGGAATGATTATTGGGGATACGGCAGACTATATCAAACTTGTAGGAATGGTCAAGTCCAAGAAAGCGTTGGAAATTCCGCCTTCGCAATTAATCTTGGGAGCAAAAGCCGAGGGGGAGGAGAACCCAGATGACCTGTAGGTTTCTCTTTCCTCAGTTAATTCTGCCGGGGGCTTGCTAACGTGATGTCAGGGACGACGATACCCAGATTTGCTCATGCCACAATGTGACGAAAGGAGATATTAGCAAAGCGGTCAAAGACGGCAGCTGCAAGAGCTTGGGAGAAGTCAAGTCTTGCACAAAAGCTGGCACTGGATGTGCTGGCTGCATGCCGCTCGTGCAGTCAATTTTCAATGCAGAGATGAAGGCCATGGGAGCCGAGGTCTCAAATCATCGTAGGCCACTCGTTCTCCCTCACTATGCCACCGCTAACCCTCCACAGTTTGCCCACACTTCTCCTACTCCCGTGTTGACCTTTTTAATATCATTAAAGTGAAGGTTGGTTTTCTCAAGTACTGCTCAAGTACTGTCCGAGGACCCGCTGACATTCATAGGAAATAAAAACCTTCCCCGAAGTAATGCGTGAGTGCGGTAAAGACCCTGAATCACTTGGCTGCGAGGTATGCAAACCGACTATGGCGTCTATATTCGCTTCTCTTTTCAACCAGCACGTAATGGATAAACCCATGCACATGCTCCAAGAGACGAACGATAAGTTCCTTGCAAACATTCAGCGAAACGGGACTTTCTCGGTTATTCCCAGAGTGCCGGGTGGGGAAATTACACCCGATAAACTGATCGCTATCGGTACAATAGCAAAGAAATACAATTTATATTGCAAGATCACTGGTGGGCAGAGAATTGATATGTTTGGCGCGCGAAAGCAAGATTTGGTAGCTATCTGGACGGAGCTTGTAGAGGCGGGGATGGAGAGTGGACACGCTTACGCTAAGAGTTTGAGAACGATCAAGGTTTGTTCTGCACTTACTTCAATTCTCAGGACTTGCTAATAATGTTATCCTAGAGCTGTGTAGGGACCACGTGGTGCCGATTTGGTGTCGGCGACAGTGTTGGTATGGCAATCAGGCTGGAAGAGCGGTATAAAAGTATCCGCGCACCACATAAAATCAAATCTGGTGTTTCGGGATGTATTCGGGAGTGTGCAGAAGCCCAGAACAAAGAGTAGCTTCCTCAACGCCCTCAAAACATCTGCCCTATGCTAACCTCCGACGCTAGCTTTGGTCTTATTGCCACTGAGACGGGATACAACATCTTTGTTGCCGGAAATGGGGGCTCCAAACCTCGTCACTCAGAACTCTTAATCAAGGATTGCCCTGTTGAAAGAGTTATCCCGGTTCTAGACCGCTACCTAATGTTCTACATTCGTACTGCAGATAGACTCCAGCGAACAGCCCGTTGGATGGAAAATCTCCCGGGAGGAATCAAATACCTAAAGGAAGTAATCCTGGACGACAAGCTCGGGATCTGCGACCAGCTCGAAAATGAGATGCAAGACTTGGTGAAGACCTACTTCTGCGAATGGACGGAAGTCGTCAAAGACGAAGAACGGCGAAAGTATGCACCCGCCCTTACCCTAATGTCTAATCAAGAAATGCTAACCCAATGCTCCTAGACAATTCCAACAATTCGCAAATACCTCGGAGGCCAGCGAGACCATAGAAATTATCAATGAGCGCTCCCAATCTAGGCCAACATACTGGCCCAAAGCAAGTGTAAAATACGATTTCAGAAACCACCGTTGGTCAAATCTCGCCTGGCAACCCATTATCGAAGCCTCTTACTTCTCCAACGCAACCTCCTCAACACCCGTATCTGCTGCAGTCAAGCGCGGCGACACCCAGCTCGCCATCTTCAAAGTGAGGGGCAAATACTACGCCACACAGCAGATGTGTCCTCACAAACGGGCCTTCGTTCTCTCGGATGGCCTTATAGGCGAAGACCCGGACGACGGCACGGAAGAGGGCAAGGAGAAGAAGAAAATGTGGGTTAGTTGCCCGTATCATAAGAGGAACTTCACACTTGAGGGCAATGCTCCCGGTGGGTGTGCGAATGACGAAGAAGTTAGTATTGCAACGTTTGAAGTGGAGGAGAGAAGTGACGGGTGGGTTTACTTGAAGCTGCCGAGCGTTGCGGAGTTGGACGCTTTGCTGGGGACCGAGAGGTGGAAGGTCAAGAAGGAAGAGTCAGAAGACCCCTTCAAGGAAATGGATAAAAAGACTAATAACAAGGGACGGAAGGCCACTAAGCCCACCGAGGTGTTGAATGGGGGTGGAAGTCCGACGGAAAAGAAGATCAGTGGGCTGGAATGGTAGAAATGGGGTTGGGGCACCCTTTTCACGTTGTACATATATATGGTTTTGATTTTCGGAGTTTTGTAGAACTATCCCCTGGGATGCGCGCACCTCTTGCTATATTCCATCTGCCTCTCTTCAACGTAGATGCTTACTCATATCTTCTCTTTGCATTCGCGCTCGGCGTCAAAAAGTATTATAATTTCTCTATCCCCATTACCAAAATATCATTCCTATGAAGTACCTAAAGTCGGTACCCGCACAGGGTATCCCGAAAGACCGCCTTTATGGATTTCCACTTGATTCACCTTCCATTAAACACTAGGTTTACTCGAATAGGCTGCTCTGATATAAAGGTTTATTTTGTTCCGTTCGCAGGGCTTCCCCCGCGCTCTCGCTTGACAGGAACAGCGCACTGCAAGGACCCGCACGATGGAAGAAACGGACCCGGCAAAGTACCTCTCAGTAACACTCCAAGTATCATTCTTGAAGGTCGAACAAGCCATAGTCGGCCTGAAGCCAAGCCCCAATTATGACCTCTACGAAGTAATATGTGTGCCTCAAAACGTAAAAAAGAAAAATAATAATAGAAGGCTATATGTCTGCGCTGTTGCAAGTGCAATTGATATCTCAGGCCGGAAAATCTTCCAGCTCTAACGCTTTCTCAACACTATTTAATAGTGGTTCCAAAGGGTCGGCGGGCGCCCATCAGCAAGGTGCAAGTCGCCGCAAGAGAGAGAACCACCGAGACAGGCTAAAGGAGAACATAACGGATGTCGGGAGCTGGCCGCCTGGCTCCCAATGGAGACTTGTGTCTTGAAGTTTATAATACTCGTACAATACCCATGGTCCGTTGGGGGCTTGCTTACCTAAACAAGGGATGGGTTATGTCAGCACAGCAGGCCTAACATAACCTGCCTTGGTTGCACCGGTCACTATCGCCAAACATCCATCGCTCAACCAGCTATTCCTTAACCGACAATGATCCTATAGACTCAACGGAGAAGACCTGAGATTGCATGACGTGAACCTGGTTTATCTGCTATAGGAGCATCTTTATTGATTCTGCCCACTCTTTTTTCTTCTTCATATTGTTATCCCCTTTGTTACCTTCTCGCGAGGTGGTTGACGTTGAGGAGGTAACGATGGGGGGGCGTCGCGAAAAAAGCTAGGGTTAAGTCCTATGCCCTGAAACCTACCTGGTATGTTTTGACGGCGTAATTATGTAAGCAGGAATGTGGGGTGGGATTTTCGTCAGTGAGTTTTTTAACCTTCGGCTGTATGGACAGTGGGCTACTAGTACTTGTGAGTCAAATGGGTATTTTCTTGTTTAATCGTCTTTTTACAGGTATTGATGGCGGAAGTGTGCTGAGGGAATTGTATCATATGTATTTGGAAGGCCCTACCCCTTCCTGAGGATATGAGCGTGCTAACGGCCAGAGGGCCCGGCTGTGAGCATGAATACCGTAGGCAAGAAGCACCCGATGGCGGGGGTCGTGGATGGGTGGGCGCCGAGATAAACACGGAATTCTGCCATCTTATCGGAGAATCTCATGAAAGTCGGAATGGCGCTATATTCAAATTTCGTATAAAATACAGGAAGCATTCCTAACAAGGCTCTCTATCCTAAGGCATTATGTTCCGCAGCGCTAGTGATGATTTTCTTGAACCTGTCCAATCGTCGCTCTCTATGTTTGAACTGTGGTGACTTGGCGTTCTTCGTGCCTTCCTGTTGGTTCGGCAGCCTTAGTTTCGCCTCAGTTCGTTTTGGCGCCATTCCGATGGTGTTTTGTGAATCCCTTGTTATCGGGTAACTTACCTCTTGCCTCTGCGGGTGTCCCAGCGATAGCTTGGACTCGCCTCTTCAGAATTCCATTGCAGCGGAATACCAATAGTGGGTGATACTATCGGCACTCATCCGAGCTCTTTCACTTCACGGCCAAGTTGAGCACAGCGCAGCGAAGCCCATGTTGTAACACTTGCGGCAACAACAGATGAATGATTATTCATAGTTCCCGAGATATCCACTAAAAAGAGAATAGAGAAATAATCACGGGTAGTAGCAGACTCCTTGACAATGGATTTTAAATAAAAATGGAAAAAGCACCACCAGGAGAGGGAACTCCAACGTCCTAACATATGGTTCCGATTATCCGAGTTCATGCGGTACAAGTACCCAAGTACTGTAGATTTTAACTGACCTTCACGACCCCAAATCACTACTTCGTGTTTGCCGGGAAGGGCACGGAAAACAATAACCTTAAATATCGCATTTAAGACACAGATACTCTCTCAGTCCCGGAGAGTAGGTTTCCCGGAGCGTCCTTCGCCTCTTTCCCAGAGCGGGAAGTTTTGGGCTACCCGGCACGGGATCCAATCATTCAAGTTCTTACGGTATTTGTATGGTACTAGTATCTCTTGCTTATAAGAGTCCCTACCTTCGTAAGTATAATAATGCCTTTGGAATTTACGGTATCATACTAGAGAAACTGACGAAACTTGCCAATTCTACCCCAAGATTTCTAGCCTCCGAACCAGTGAGGATGGATGAGGGGGGGACGGCACTCCACCCTGCAGAGTGATGTTTCATGAAGATTCCTCAAAACCCAAGCAGCTTGTGAATGATTACTGCAAGAACTCGAATAATCGAACCTCGCTCTAGGGTATTGAAGTTTCCTTTGCTGGTAAGGTCTAGCACTTTTCTATTATTATTCTTTATCCTAGGCTGGGGTTGGGGAGGTCGTCTTTTGCAGCGATTTCACCACCCCCATCCAAGAAAGGGAATTTTGGACGTCTTAGCCGGAAGTTCAATTATTCGAGTTCTTACCGTAAGGTCGTTTCTCCTCTCCCCCCCCCCCTCCTCCTCCTGTTAATGACCTGTATAACGGCACCCCGCATACACAGAACGGAGCCCATTGATGGGAAGAGGGTAAAAAAGGAAAAGAAGAAAAAAGGATCATCCCCCTGTCAGTTTGATCTCGGTTTAGGAACGGATATAGTCACCCCATTTTCCAAACCACTGAGGCATCCCAGGCCCATATGAAATGTCGAACACTTGCCTGGTTGGGAAATCGAGGGTATGATGGGTCTATATGGACTCCCATTTTACACTCGTGCTGAGTAGTGCAAATCCTGGGTGCAAGACCTCTAATTTTAGGTCCTGTTTGGCACACCATAGAAGCAGAGTCTCCTGATTTTTTACGGTGCTTTCGCGGCAAATGAGATATTCCAATAATGCACTTTTTTTTAGGCCTCCTAATGGATTTCTTTGTTTTCTCTCAAGTGATCAGCAAGGTGACTGCTATGCGGGTATTATAATATTATTTACCCCCGCGTCATTCTCTTTCATCGGAAGGGCCCGAGGTTTCGCAAAACAGGGATTTGAGAGAGAAGCAGCATTTTTCTTTTGAGCCTGCAGTGCGCCAAACAGGGCTTTAGTAGTATACTTGTACCACCTCAAGTCGATAATCAACACCTTTATCAGCCGGCTGAACACCCCTTTGAAGCCTACCAGACGCACCCCATCAATTTTCTTTTTTCATTTCACATTTTGCAAAAGGGCAAACCCTAACGGCATCTTGCATCACTTTTTCATATGATACCATGATCCCATGCATCAAGTTTCGTGCGCGGTTCAGCGGCTGTCACAATGCCGTGACGTTTGTTTCTAAAATCGACTGCTATTTCATGTAACCAGAATCCTAAGGCTCTGGATGTCCGGTAGTTCACGCTCTTGTTTAACACCCTCCTGACACCCCCAGGGCCTCCTGCTGCCGGTGCCTAGGTCGGATGCGGGAACAGTCAAACAGACCCTTCAGGAAACAAAAGAAACCACACCTCCAGTTGATATATACTGTACCTACCGGTAGCAGCGTGCGTATTGCAGAAACAGCACCGAGGGCAGATATCGGTAACAAAAGGTTTGGTTATTGTGCCAGCTTGGGCTAGGCCAATAACTATTATGAAGTGGACAATTGGATTTAAAAACTAGAACTTTCAAAACCTCTCACATCCCAACACACCATGTTTGCCAATCCATAACTAATCACTTAACTTAATAATCCGCGAAACTCTGAGCCTCTTTTTTTGGTCCCACCCCTCGCCCCCATGCAAAATACTGGTAAAAAACCCCCTCCCTTAAAGCTTCTAGAAAGCGCCACCGCCGATCCAATCAACCTTTACACCGGGGACGTGAGACTTCAAATCTGCGGCCCCGGGAAGCATCGCTGTTTAGTACCCTAAAAGTTAGCGATTGAGCTTTTGCTGAATTTTATGACGTCCCTGTCCCTTCAGGATGCCATCTGCGCACGTTTGACGTTGCTGGCACTTCAGCAAGTCCCATAGCATGTAACCTCTCTAACAGCTCTCGCAGGAGTATGTTTAGCAAGGAGTAGGAACATGTTATTGTCATCAACGTTACCGTAGAAGTTGCTCGCACAGAAGGCTCCGGTAGCAGGGGCCTATAATGGCCATTGTTTACACCACAATGGTCACCGGGGTATCTACCTTGCGTATGATCGTAGTGGTGGGGATCCTCAGATATTGCATTGCTCTCAGTTCCTAGAGCCATGCGAAAATAAAGAAATCATAATCATCATTGACCAAACTCTCAGCCATACCACACATAATCCCTTCAGATAGCGCAAAGAAATAATCCAGAAGTAGAAGCAAAACTGAAAGCAGAACTAATGGAAAAGGGAAAAAAACTGGCAAGAGAGCCCCAAGACAGCGGACTCGATATCTCCCTATCCCTCAGTACGTGATTCAATATATGCCACCCAGAGTTAACGAATGTCAAAACAAACACAAAAGTAGGACGAGGAAACATAGAGTAAAGACCAGCAGATAATAGAGACAAAACTTGTACTCGAAAATTCGGGGGTCGGACTATCTGAGAAAGCATCACAAATAATTGTGGGCTGAAGACAAAATTCCGGAGTAGTGCCCCACGAGGCTAATGGCGGATGAATCGGCGTTGTACCAATTTTACTATTTTCCCGTGTCTGTTGACGGTGGCCATGATGATGGGTGCTCTATCGCCCCTCTGCATTGGGTTGGAGTTAACATCGACCCGGTTCAGTAAAAGCTTTATTATTTCCTCATGGCCGTAGTTCGTGGCGTAGGAGAGAGCAGTTCGTCCACGAATGTCGACAGTGTTGGGGTTAACATCCTTTCGAGCTAGTAGCAGCTCCACCACCCGGTGGTACCCGCCCGTGCAAGCTCCACAGAGCGGTGTCTGACCGTCCTCTGCTGGTTGGTTGGGATTGACATCCGACCTGCTTAGCAAGAGCTTTACTAATGATTCACGCCCCATATCCGCAGCAAAATAGAGCGGTGTTCGGCCGCGGTTGTCTGGCCTCATTGGGTTAACACCTTTATGAGCGAGTAGAAGCTTTACCACTTCTTCACGGCCTTTGTAGACCGCCCCCGAGAGTGGCGTTTGGCCGTATCGATCCGGCACGTCAGGGTCAATGTCTTTCCGCTCAAGGAGCATCCTAACAACCTCTTCTCTCCCATAATACGCAGCTATCCCGACTGGAGTATGACCAAGTTCACTGTCAACCCAGTTGATATTGACCTCCTTACGGTCGAGTAAAAGTTTCACTACTGCCTCATTTCCACCCCAGGCAGCCCAGGACAAGGGTGTTCGGCCGTGTATGCCGTCTACGAGATCGGGGTTGACGTCAGGCCTATCTAGAAGCATTCTCGTTATTCCCTCGTGGCCTTCTGCAGCGGCGAAAGATAATGGGGTCCGGCCATGGGTGTTGGTTAGGTCTGGGTTGACGGCCTTCTGGCTGAGAAGCAGTTTCACTATACCCTCGTGACCTTTCTTGGCAGCCCACATAAGTGGTACCTGCTGGTAGTCGGAGTCGGGTGAGTTAGGATCAACATCATCTCGAGCTAGCAAGTTCGTTACAGCATCTTCACAGCCGAATTCAGCAGCCAATGAAAGTGCCGTCCGACCATGGCGGTCGGCAAGGTCAGGTTGGATATCCTTTCGGCCCAGGAGAAGCTTAACTACTCCCTGGTGCGCGTACTCAGCAGCTCGAGCGATTGGTGCGAGTAAATACGGGGTGTCGACGGTATTGGGATCGACCTCCTCCCGCTCAAGGAGCAACTTCACAACACCCTCTCGACCGGACTCAGCAGCCCAAGAGAGCGGTGTCCGACCACGAAACTCCGCCAAGTCGGCATCGACATCTTTCCGAGCCAAAAGTAGCTTGACCACATCCTCATGACCACCTTGAGCAGCCCAAGAAAGTGGGGTTCGGCGACTCTCATCTGCCAGATTGGGGTCCACAACTCTCCGGCTTGGATTTGCCGGCAACTCCACCCCCCCTCGGTGTTCACCGGGGCCTTCGGTAGTCAAAGAAGCGGAGCCATCTTCGGGATATGTACTGGTGCTAGTGCTATTGCTCATGTTCTGACAATCGCTACTTTAAATAATGATATGGAACGTTTGGATTTGGGTGACCAAGGAAGCGTGAAGCAAATTGAGAGGAAAAATAGAGAGAAGCGGGGAAAGCGGGGAAACAAGTTAAAACCGAGGGCTGAAGCGAGGGACAAGTGGTTGTGTTAATTTGATTCTATATTGACTCGTTATTTCTTTCCGATTGTCTTGCGATATTGGAGAAAACTCGAACTGATGAAAAACGATGAAGTGGGGTAAGATGTTTGTATGCCTGAATGCCGTGGTGGAGATGATGATAAGGGATTGAGGATGGGGAGGGGGATGAGGTTTAGAAGCCTCAGGTAACACTCAGCATAATTCTTTTAGGAATGCTTGGCTAGCTCTGATAGGTGAATATCTCCTGCACAGCAAACAGTACCGCGAAGTTACATCCACACCCTATGATAAAACGAGGTTCGATGAAGTAACCACTAAGTTACCAGAGGACTTTAGAAATCCCCTTCCGTGTCTAAGGCACCCGGCTGGCGCCAGAGCCGCCGGCAGCATTAGAGGAGAAATTTAGACGCGATGCACACATAACACCCATCAAAGTTATTCAGCGTAGTGGCAAGTTCGCATCCCTAGCCCGTGATACCTATTCTAATGGATTTTCTTTCCAAGCTTCCCGGAGCAACCCACTTGTGCAAGCACCACACAATGTCCTACCCACTCCTATCCCTAAGCTCAGGTCGCCGTAGGCTCGAAACGACATCTCTCGCAGTGCCTGACCAATCTGCAGCAGGCGGAGATAAGTTAAGCCCAGAGTCCGATTACAGCCCTCAGACTTAAGCCGCCCCAGCCTACAATGCCTGGGCTTATATCCGGCTAGCAGCTAGACTAGTCTGTATTCTCCGGCTCCCTGGAATCATATAGAAAATTCTACATTACAAACTCTAGAGACGCCCAAACTTGCATCTTGAGGCTACGTTTGGAAGTCACATAGGAACTCATCGTAATCGAATGTTGCAGGGCGGTCCCTAACTGCTCAGGATAGTCATAGTGAAGCTGGACATGGAGAGGTAGGAGAATTTTCCCACTCCCAATGTCGGAGGTCTATCCTCCGTTGCTTATATTCAGATTTGGTAACGAGACAGCACTAACCCCCAAAACAGCAGTCGCAACTTAGTTATGAAACACCCAACCGATATGTTCTTGTAAGCGTATCCATAGAGAATACATCCATACTATTTTTCATCGGCCGGCTGAGGCCTTCGGAACTATGACCCCAAACAGTTCCAGTCCAACCCTACCTTACTCCCATCCTAGACCACTCACTGCAAATGCACAGGCGCTCTTCCGAAGCTCGCACGGTATCACTAGCGGCAGGCGTGGGTGCATAGCCCTCTCAGATGGTCTGTTTCTGTCATTGGCCCATCGGAGAGAACATGGTGTCCCAATTGCAACCCATTGCATGTTTATAGAAGCTGAAAGAGAAAAACATATACATCCTCTGCCATTTTCCTAACACAAAACATCTTGCGTGAGGTACACTGATGAAGCACTGGGAGACATCAAAGCACCACTCCCGGTAGGCTTTCCACCAAACAAGCTGCTGCCGAGGAAGAAATACTGATTGCTCTAGCCAGTCTATCTGATTTTTGAAAGAGAAGACTCCTAACACTTTCATTAGGACATGGATTCTTGTGGATTGTGGAGAATTATCCTTCTTGGATCTCAAATTCGGTATATTCTTAAGTGTGTGGCTAGCTGGCGAGGCCGTGTCCGCCTTAGGCGACGAGGCTATAGAGTAATTATCTAAAATCAGAGCACATCTCGATAGCTACGAGAAACCATGATAGCCGACTCACGATCCCCTTAGCTCTCTGCCTTACTCCTATAATATACAAAAAAAAGAGGACACACCCACTCCAGAATTACTTATGGTCAGTGTTTAAAGCACCTAAACTGGAACCCCACTACAACCCACGAGCATAATAGATCAAACCCTGGCCTAAACATACTCTTCACAGATCCCTTGGTGGTGCGATGTCAGGAGGGTCCAGACCAATTTCAGAACCCAAAATCCTCTTCCACTTCCGCAGCTGCACCATATGCCCAGGAATCACTCAAATCCTATTCAAAACTAAAATACCCCCTGCCAGACACCCTTCTCCCAGGACAATTTAACCCACACCCCTAATATAGCCCGTATAGAGGCCCAAGAGCTATGGCACCTCCAAGTTCCAACAAAGTAGAACCTACAGCCACGACTCCCTCGTGACCGGATATTACACATTACGCATTAAGACCCGCAATATTACCGGAGCCAGTGTTCCCAGACGCCCCGGGCGCCCTACAGAGTCCCAGCGGGATTATAGTCCAGAGGGTCCAGAGCAGGAAGGTAAGGACGCCAGGGCAAGGCATCTATCTTTCATAAAGACGGTCGTCATTTAGATGGCCAGCCTATCATCTATAGGTATTTCATAGTGAGACACCTATAGGGCCCTAGTGTGCGTCCCGGGCAGAGGTTAGGACGAACTATAGGACAGGCGTCTTCCCCGCCCTAAGCCTAAGACGGACAAACTGGACGCCTGGAAACACTAGGAGTAGCTGTCCATATCCATAGTCCTAGTGCTACTAAACCCCCCTTCTTCTTCTTCTTCTTCTTCTTCTTCTTCTTCTTCTTACCCCTTACAACCCAAAATACCCTAAACAAAGTGGAGGAATGATATATCACCTATTACTTCTGCACACAATGGCAAGAAAGTTTTCAAAAATCGCCCCATCTAGTGTTGTCATAAACGCTGAGGAAGGCGTTACTCTCTAGAATAACCCTTTTCTTTCTACAATATATTTTGCCTCTCCCTCAGTTTAGAGCAATTGGCATATTATCACTCGATTCCAGACCGCCATAGGCTACGGTACCCTACAACGCATCTTAACACTGCCACAGCATTATAGATATCTCGAGGACTTCCTACTCAATTCAAAAACACATCTACTCTGAGACACGCCATGAAGAATACAATCCCAATTACCAGGAAGCAGAAAATAAAAGCCAGCGATCACTGAACACAGTCTGCTATACAATATTAGGAGCCAAGCAGGTAAAAAGCAAAACCGTACCGGGCGAGCATAAGATATTTTGTCCAAAAAAAAATGCTTAATTCAGCGCTGGTACTCAATAAAGCTTCTATCCACTAGTTTACAGAGAACAGCCTTCTCAAGGGAAGACCAGGAAATACTCATTGGTTTTACCCCACCCCTATCGACTGTGCTAAATTATACAAAAATTCAAACATCATTTCAGCAATACCTGCTCTCCCTCAGACGAGGAACCCAAAGCCGCGTAGAGTCCCCAGACCTAGGCCCGCACGCGGAAGAGATATTACTTCAAAGAACAGGAAAATTTACAAATTTTCAATCACAGTTTACTGCCCGCACCCTCCCCTATTCAAAGAAGCGTGGGCAACAAGAGCATCAATACACCAAGGAGGATGCCCCATTTAGCTACTCGCACAGGAAGAGCTCGAAGGGTTTGCGTGTTGCCAAGATGTAGGCTGTAGAAGGTTCCGTCAGATGCGGGGGAGGGGAAGGGTAGGTATAGGACTGACGCCTGCTGTTCCCGCGCCAGTGAGCGAGGGGGGGTCCACGTGGGTCGGTGTCAGGAGCAAAGATATATCTTCAAGAAAGGATTTTATAAACATATCACCACTCCTAATAGTACAATTTTATGATAAATAGCCCCTGCACGGATTGGCTCAGCAGTCTCCTTGCAAGAGAATCTGTATAGCATTAAGAAACCCTAGTTGCGACTACAGTACAAACAAATCAGAGAAGGAAAAATGCCTCTTTTTCTTTTTTACTAACTCCCCTCCCCTTCTCCCCTTTTCTTCTCCTACCCACCCCTCCGAGCGAAGATCTCAGCGGTATGGTCTAGAGCCGGATTATACCATACCGCCACGTGCAGTACCAGGTCTAATTTGCGCTACAGCCTTATCGAAGAAGGCTAAGGCCCTCAGTCTCCCAGTCCCCCTTCAGAGCAGGCTTTCATAGTTCCCCTCTCCTACTGGATGGATTGTTAAATAATCGCTCACGGTGAGGGGAATTGAGCTCCAGGGCCCCTGCTAATTCCACGGGGGGGGGGGCAACACTTCAATCGCTATACCAGCCAGGTATCACAATTTCGCCCAATATCGCTGGGGGGGCGAATGCTTATCCCATGTGCCAGCAGTCATATTTCGAGTTTCCCGTCCGATGCTAAAGGTAATTGTCAAATATTGAACTCATCACTGGAGCAGATGCACCCCCAAGAGGAGAGAAATTGTAAACACCTACAACCAACACCTAACGACAAAGCTCCTTCATGTAGGGCAGTCAACTAGAATATCAGCGGAGAAGAAAGGTAGGTTTGGCTGTGAGCAACCCAGGATCTGGAGGGGGTTACTAATTACAGCACTATAACCGTCCAGGGCACTGCGCGTGACTCCCAAATTGGGCGTCACGAAGGAAAAAATCATTGAACCTATGGCTTTCCCAATAATATCCCAATCAATGCACGAGTGACAGCACATGAGCGCACCACAACCATCCCACCCTCTGCGTAAGACAGCTCACCACTGCACTCCAAAGCCCACCAACAAACATCTCGAGTCAACTGCTGACAGCAGATTATTATAAGCCGAATAGCATCCCACAAAATGCAATTCCAAATCTCCAATATACAGAAGAAAAGAAGAAATGGTGTTTGTTCCACCTCAACCTAATCTATTCGTACCCAGTTTTTTCCCTCCCATCGCCCAGCCTAGCACATGCCGACCCCTCCCATAGTCACCTCAAGGAAAACGATATACGCAAAGCCCACACAAGCCCAGAATCAAAGAAGAAAACAAGGGAAATAAAAGGCAATACATTTATAAACTCGCATAGACCCCAGGCGCCAGTCCATTCCATCCATCCATCCATTCATCCATTCAAGCACAGCCCTATCCTTATTCCCACAACATGCAAACACGACCTCGCAAATCGCCAAACCAAGTCAGTGTAACTGACTAAATCCCTTTTTCAGAAATCCCCTCCTTAACAGCCCACTCGACAAACTCCATTGCGCTCCCACAATCAGCCTGGTCCTTTCCAAACTTGCGCTTACGTGGGTCGAGTATTTTTGCGGCTGCCTCCAAGTTCTTATAGCACCTCTTCTGTTCCCCTGTAGCGGCGTTCCTCCCCCGTGCGGCGGGCCGCGGGATTTGCTTCCTGTTCAGGAGGATGTTTGTTAGGTAGTGGAGCCAATATGTGTTGGTTTTTGGGGTGTAAACGTTCCAGTCTATCCATTCCTCGGAGGGGTCTACAAGGCCAGTGCGAAGGTGGTTACGCATAAAGCGGTAGATGTCGAACTGATAGTCGCCTGGATGTAAATCGCTATGTTAGTGATAACGGGGCTTTGGAGATAGAAGGAGTGCGTCAATATATCATCACCTTTGCCTGTAAAGAGGGCATTGTCATCTAAAGGGGCGAATTCGACGCTGACATCTTTGTCTTCGCGGCTACCACAGACTGCACGAGAGAGCGTGTAATCGATTAAAGCTACATCGAGTTTGGTACCGCATTGTTTCGCCTTGGTAAGTTCTTCTTCAGGTTGTTCAGAGTCCGAATCCCGAAGTGAAAGCTTTCCCAAGAGTTCTGCGGAATCATCATCATCAGATACTCTCCGAATTACAATATTTCCATAATGTAGATCGCGATGCTAGTCAAAGTCTCAGCCACACCTCGATATAAAAGTAGGCTCCAGACATACCTCAAAGTCTCTCTCTTTCTCTCCCCTAGCAAGCGCTAGCGTCACCTGCCAGAAGACCTCCCACGCTTCCTCCCACCCCTCTAAAGGGAAATGCTCCAGATCAGTGCCTCCATTTTCTAAGCATATGATAGCAAAATGTTGGTCCTCTGCATAGAAATCTGGCCTCTCATTCTCGGAGCCACGCTCTTCGTCATATATATCCCACTCATCCATGAGGAGTTGAGGGAAATAACCTTGAACGACAAAAGCGCCACGAAAGCCAATGAAGCCTTCAATATCGCCCATAGCTTTTGTGATTCGGACCTCTTGGATAATGCTCTCAAGTTCGCACTGGTCTAGGCCACCGAAAGGGATAATCTTGAGGACCGTTGTAGATAATGACCCGGGAATCAACTGAAGGAATACTTCACTGTAGGAAGCCTCGCCTAGTTTTCGGATTGAAGAGGTCTCAGCAAGAGAATTGATATATTCTTCAAAATCAAGAACTGAGGGGTTTGTGCAGAGACGTAAAAGTTGTTCTGCCGATAGTGGTCCAGCAGATGGGGCAGGCTCCTCTTCGTGAGGCTCCTCTGATACCCCTGCTGAACAAACCTCCTCCGGATCAATAACAGGTAATCCCTTATTCTCCCCGTCCGATACCATTGAGAGCTCCTCTCCACTCGATCTAGAATGGACTAGTTGTGCCGTGCTTGCTGCTGCGTTTTCTCTTTCTTCGCCCTCATCCCCAGAACCCGAGAGTTCAAGTAGTTCTACTTTAGAGGCCTTACGTCCAAGCAGATTCACCAACGGTCCAACCTGAATCAACCCCATACCTTCGTCTTCCCACACAGTAATTGGATTCTCCATATCACCCTCGTTTTCACCACCTTGAGGAATCTTCTCCCCCTCCCTCCTAAGCGGCGACGGAACGGGCGATTGCATAGATATGACCGACCTCCGAGCACCCCTCTTTCGAACTCCGTTTTTCCTCGCTGGTGATTCAAGAACCGTAGACCCATCAGGCGATACTGATCGCTCGCGCAGAGCTTCCCGGGGTGTATTATCTGATGATGCAGGCGGCCTCCTGCGGGAGTTGCGCACGCTGTTGTGAACGGGAGACAAGGGTGGTGTCGATTGTGGTTCTTCGTTCTCTTTATCCGAGTTTTCCTTGAATTGAACGGAAGAAATGGAATGTGTGCTTTTAGTTTCAGGATCCAATTCCGCAGTATCGTCAGTAAGGTCAATTGTTGCCGTCGTCGTTGTAGTCTGATCATGGGATGTCTGGACATCAAGTTTCCCCATGCTCTCCAAGATCCCGTCGATTTCTGCTTCCAAGTCTGTAAAATCCCCTTCTTTCTCCGACACCTTCACTCCCTCCACCTCGTCGAGGGCGACTGCCTCCGTATAAGGCACCTCCCGCACGAGAGCAACAGGGGTCTTCAGTAAAACACCTCCATCCACACTCTTGTCTGTATCAGAAGACAACCTTCGTTTCTGTTCATTGACAAGCTGTTTTTCTGCTAACTCGTCGTCTTCAATAGTTACCTTCTTATCCCCACTCTTCTTCTTAGAAGCCACAGTAGGCTCAACCGCACTCCACAAATCTCGGCCAAACCATCCAGAGAGATGGGACTTGACTCCTTTTCCGTAAGTTTTCTTCTGCTTGGGCGCAGCTTTTCGAGAATTGGCGTCGGAATACATTGCGAATCCCAGCCACGTCTTCCGCAATGTGCTGGTTTCTTAGGCCGTGGAGTATATTACCAGTGGAAAGGGACAGAGGAAGAGGTGTTGTCGGGTCGACAGGCCCAGAAATATGTGTTGCTAGGTTTCTGGGTTGGTTTGTGTTTATCACGTGATTTCGTGTAGGACAGTTGTCAGGGCGACGGGCAGCCAGGTGACCGCTGAAATCAGTGCAAGTGAATCATGCAACTGCTCCACGAGAATACTGGTGTCGGAACTGATAAATATAAGAGTATTATACCAAGTACTATTTTGGGGTCCGACAGCAGACTTAGAATTTTATGCTTATTTAAAGTTTCTCTTTACTGCATTACTACTGTGCTTCTGCAGAACACGAAATTCCCACTGTGCAAGCAGTGATGGTCGGGTGCGAGCTGAAAGCTTAAGAAACCTATTTATTTTGGATCCCCATCCTGACACTTTCGAATCGTCTAAATTCGGAGTTAAAACATGCAAATCTGCCGTACCCCAGCCAGCAACCAGATAGCTGCGGGAAATACCGCACACAACCAAAGGCTAGAAAATATAAAGGATCCGAGTGATACTTTGTGACCATGTTAACTGCAGGTTAAGTACCCTCAACTCCTGCCGGTATTCTTTGCACAGCATGGGTTAACAACGCTGTTACCGGTATGGTATAGGGCACTTGAAGCCAACATTCACGGCCATAAATCATTTGGTATGCATTTGCATTATACGAGGGGGGGACTGTCTAAATAGCCCCTAAGATGACCACACGTGGGTAGTTTGCTCTCATTGAAAAACGAAAAACATAAAACTAGAGAGGAGTGTCTCCAATCAAAACCATCCCCTAAAGATGTGGGTGTGGTTGGGATTTTTGAGGAATTATTCTTGTGTTGCCTTTTGGTTGATTTCAAGTGTCCAGCACCGCACTCGCGTGATAGCTCGAGTTCTCGAAAAAGTACAGAGGGGTGGTGCACTCGAGGGATCAGTTTCCATGTTTCATCTGTCCGTATGATACCGGCACTGTGCCTAATTGTGGCACCCTGCTGATAAGTTAAAGTATGATGTCCGATATCATATTCTGCCCTACCGTCACGAAGGTTGCCCATGCGAGTCTGCCAGGCCCCTTTGCACCGGTTGTATCTGTACTGGTACGGTACGAGACCGGCAGTGCATAGTACCGTACCGGTTGGCCACAATATTTGGTGTAAGAGTGATTTGGCTGGCGTGCCAGTACTCGCAATGTCGAAGAGGGGGGTTTTGTTTTCTATTAAAAGAAAAAAAAGAAAAAAAAGACTGCTATTGCTACCTCCCGAGTCTAAGCAAAAGGGTTAATTTTTGGTACCGTAGTGTGCGATAGCAGCCTTTTTTTGACATTGTAGGGGCGGCTCCCAGATCGGACGGCGCATTCTGCCTCCCGAGCCGGCCTTGGCGATGGAGCTCCCGAATTATGACCGTTACGGTCGTTTCCTGCAGCTTCTGCGCTCATTTCTGTTCGCAGACGCGGCGGGGAGCGGGGGCTGCTGTTCTTGTTTTATTGTGCAGGACGAGTGATTATTATTCTACAAGTCCTGGTTGGAGTAAGGAGACAGAGAGGTGATTGCTTAGGCAAGGGAAATAGTAATGCATGAGAATCTGCGAGCATGATAAGCATAATCGGGGCCTTCCGCCCCCTGGTTCTGGTAGATCGCTATCTGGGCCGCTAGTCCGGCGAGCCTCTGGCTGCCTGGCAACGAAACAGCCCAAATCCAACGCCCATGACTGACCTTATGACCCCGGACGGTAGGACGGGCTTCACGCTTCGTTCACCTCCCAGATCTCCCTCCCCACCCTCCTCTCATCATTCCCCTTCAACTCAGTTCGCTTTCTCAGAGTTGGGGGTAGTGCCCAACTCCCATTCATCGCGATCATACATCATGGAGAGACTCAGAGAATGGTGGAAACCGACCTACGAACCTTTGGAGGACCAGGATGAACGGGAGGATGTGGGCTCGCCGAAGGCACAGCGCGTCTCTCGGTTTGAGTATTTTATCTTCTTGTCCCTGGGGGTAGCTATGTAGAACCCCTTTCATGGGGGAGGAAGTTTGGATAAACAGAGGCTTATAAACTACAGGTTGTGGAGTTGGAACATGTTTATGGCATGCGCTACATATTTCCAGCGCCGGTTCGCTGAGGTGAGAGCTTTTGTGGCTCAAGTGCCGGGCCGTACAGCTGGCTAACCCGAAAGCACAGAACGAGTTTCTCCTGAATAATTTCCAGTCACTCATACTGGTGGTAAGCACAATAACAAACTTGGGATCTGTGGTGTACCTCTCGTATCGCCAAAAATCTGCAAACTACCCCTGGAGAATATGTGCCTCGCTAGTACTCAACTGCGTTGTATTTACGGTGCTGGCTTTATCGGCGGTTATGTTTCGAGTTGGCCCGGAGGCGTACATCACGGTTCTGTTGGCCTGTGTGCTCTGCGCGAGCTGGAGCTCAGGTATGTGTCAGAACGGAATATTTGCGTTTGTCAACAAGTTCGGGGGAATATATACCCAAGCAATCATGACGTTTGTTACCCTATAAACGCACCGGTGTGAAGTTAATGGCTGATTCTAGGTTTAATATTATAGTGGCCAAGGAGTCGCCGGTGTTCTTCCTGCAATAGCCCGTATGTGAATTCTAGCCCATAGCCTACAATACGTGCCTAGGCGCACACTAAATGCGTCTAGAAATCGTATCGGTTTTAGCGGTCCCTCAGTCACCGGGTACCCAGGGGAGCACGGCATCGCCCAAGTCCGCATTTATATACTTCCTTACAGCAACATTCGTTTCGGGTTCTTCCCTGCTTCTGTTCCTACTATTACTTTCCCGTCACCGCATCTCCCCGCATAAATCCGGGTCCGAAGTCATTGATTCAGAAGATCTCGCTCCAGCAATCCACACCCAAGTATCCCTCTGGGTCCTTCTGAAGAAACTCAGATTCCTTTCCTTTGCGGTATGGCTGTGTTTCCTCGTAACGATGATATTCCCAGTCTACACCCAAGTAATTCTTTCAGTCCGCCCAGAGGATTCGTCTCCTAGGATGTTCAAACCGGACGTATTCATCCCTATCGGGTTCATGCTCTGGAACTTGGGTGATTTATCTGGACGAGTAGTCTGTGGATGGCGGAGGTTCACTTGTGACAGACCGAAGCTTCTCGCATTGGTCTCCATAGCTCGGTTGGTATACATCCCTTTGTACGCGATGTGCAACATCAAGGGCCACGGAGCCGTGATCTCGAGCGATCTCTTCTACTGGCTCGTCCAGTTCACGTTCGGAATGTCGAACGGATGGGTTGGGAGTAATGTTATGATGTCAACACCTGGATGGGTTGATGATGACGAGAAAGAGGCTAGTGGCGGTTTTATGGGTATTTCCTTCCCCCTTTTCTTCCTCGTAGCGCTCTTTATTGGCGACACTACTAACAACAGACTAGTAATGTGCTTGGTGGCCGGTCTCGCGACAGGAAGCTTGGCGAGCTTTTTGATTGTCAATGTTTGATAGCCGTTGTCATTGTTCATAACAGTGTACCTCACACCAGTGCCTATTGCTATGTATTTTTTTTGCTTTTATTCTGGGCGTTTTGGGTAGTGCTGGGTTGATGGCACAGTATATCAAGGTTGCTTTTGCTTCTTGGTCTGGAAGAGGGTTGCTTTGTGTATGGTACTGGTGGTTAGAATTTGTATGGTAGTCTAATAGAGAAGGGTAGAGCGATAGCAATTTTAACTATTGGCCTTTTTTTCCCCCCTCTTCCCCATTTGCGCTTTATATCATATGTAATTCAGGAAGTATCTCCCATGCCATATATTTTGTTAATTCGAACTCGGGTTTGTTTTATAAGGTTATGCCCAATAAACGCCCACGAAGGCCAATCGTATCACACCCCCGGCATGCAGAAGCGGGGGGTAATATTCCTCGCAAAGGGGCGGATATCCAACAGAGGTTGGCTAGTTGATGGACTATTGTACCGCCACACCATATCCCAAGACCCATTCCCGCCGTCACCACATCCCCAGACCTAAGCATGACCACCCCCACCACTAACACCACGAATAATATGATACCGGTATGATACACGCACCCACCCCAACCCCACGATCACAAACCTCCGCAACTCCGGTTTCCACACTTGTGATGCTTGCCCAAAGTTGCAGGGCATCATAATAATATAGATTTTATTTTCGCACATTCGGCGGTGCAACGGGAGTTGCCGGAACTATCCCATCCTTGACTTAGGCTTGTAATGGTGGTTATCAATGTGACGGGTGCACTAAACTATCCATAGTATTGCACTGGAACTTTTCAAGCTGGGCGTTACAAGTGACAGTTTAGCCCTTGATCCTTCCTACACTCGTTGGATACTGTATCGGCCTATATCTCGTAACTTAGTGCGTTCGTAAATACCTAGACTGCGCCGTTGCGTGAAAAGTGATTGCTTACAGTATATGGGATTTATGGCTTCTTTCCATATTTACTTGGTTTACGGCCCCCGGCTTGGTCCCATTTATCATTCTTGTGTATATAGTACTGCGCCGGAGGCTAAGGTTGGCCTTCGGTAACCTCTAGGTTCGCTTTCTAGTCGAAGATGTGTCGTATCATGTCTTCTGGGGGCTACCTCTTACGATCTATCTTATTCTCGGAGCGAGGTACCGTTTATGATACCGCTGTTCCGAATATAAGCACTTGGTACGAACTTTTGCAACAAGGGTTTTGCGCCTAGATCCCTAGAGAGCCTGCTAATCATGCTATATCACTCGCTGTATGATAGCCTTCAATTTTTCTACCGTAACCGTGCACCATAAACGTACAAAGAAAAGAGATATAGGAATACCGCCGGTTGCTCACTACCCTCCTCCCATGGAGAAAATTAGCTACTAAGGAGGGGGGAGAAGATGAAAAAGGAATGGGTAATGGAGGGATGGACTGCGGTAGGAAAAAATGGCTAAAACTACAAAGAAACATTTCCAATACGCTGATAATACAATAATTCTACCCCGAAACCCTAGCCCTCTTAGCAGCCCTCCCTCCATCACCATTAGCAGAGCGTTTCTTCTCCATTTCTATCTCCTCCACCTCCTCCTCTTCGACAGGGGCAGTCTTAGCAGCGATCAACAACCCTTTATACTCATCCTCAACATGCAAATACGTATCGTGAAGTTTATCAATCCTCTCTAGACGATCTAACTGTGCGAGCACATCCTTGTTCTGCCTGTATATCCTCGCCTTGACTAGTAAGCGGAAGGCCTTCATGCTCTTTTCGTCGCCCTTTTCAATCCCCTGGAGCATGAACATCTCGCACACGCGTGCGAACTGGCGCACGGGCAGCTTCGCCCGGGAGCGGATATCAGCACCGGGGAAGGACTTATTGGAGAATGACTGTGGGGTCAGGTTTGATTGCGTGAGGGCTGGGGTTAGGCGGTGGAAATCTTGGATATCGCGCAGATTTTGGAAGGCCTCGCTGGGGTCTTCGACGGTTATTTCTTGGATTGAGGGTATAGTGAGAAAGTGTGTGATTAGGCTGTTGTATAGGTTCTTGCCGTGGCCTTGGTGTTGGAATGGTGGGAGTATAAGGAATTGGCTTATCCGGAGGCGGCTGGTATCGGGCGATTTGGGGTTGTAGAGGTAGTAGCGGTAACAGGTGCAGTAGCCGATGAAGGTGCGGTTAGTTGCAGATTTCTCGTATCTGGTGGGGGCTGTTAGTGTGGACAATAGGGAGGCGGGGGAAGAGAGGGAGCTTACAAGAAGAATACTTCCCAGCGTTTGTTGGTCCATTCTTCGTCTTCAAGGTCGATCGCTGTTCCCCCTTCGATGTAAAAAGTGATGAGGATTTGGATATTCTTGAGAATATCTCTACAGTATGCATCGTCAATCGTAGAGCGCCAGATCTCGTAAGTCTTCCCCTTAAGGGTGTATTCTGAGATCTTATCCCCAGGTGGGCTCCATTTTGTATCGTCACGTTCAACGATTTTCGTCTGGAATTCTTTGAGGTCCTTCTCGCAATCTGGGGTGAAGTATTAGTCCTTTCTTCCTTTTCCCCTCCCTTCACCCCTCTACCTTCCCCGCGCCATAGTAACTGGAATAAAGCCATACCGCTGGGAAGAAACTCCCCAATAATCGTCTCTAGATCCTCCGCCTGCACAGAGCCTTGTGGCTCCATCATGTCTTCATAGGAAATATCCAGGCAACACTTCATGTCGTTTGCTGCAAAGGAAATTTGCAAGTTTGGATCCTTGTAACCGAATATGTTTTCTGAGTCTCCGAAGATCCCATAGGTGAACTGCGGGTGGAAGGTGGCTATTGGTTTTCCGCTAGTGGTCGAGATGAGCGATAACTCTACAGCTTCGTTCGCGTCGGCGGACCATTCTTCCTCCATAGTGATTGTTTTCCCCTCTCGGTTTGATTTAGTTTCGTCGGGAAAGAGATGAATGGAAGGGGCTGTATGTTTGGGAGGGAACTATGATGATTATGGTGGTAGGTGGGGAGATAGACGGAGGGATTATGAAGGGTTGAGCAGGAAGTCGCGTTTCGTATGGGTGACCTAGTCTTGGCAGATTGTATCGTTACTTGAACCCGTACCTGTAGCAGATCCACAGAACGATGAGATGAGACTCTGCTCTGCGAACCAATATCGATATGGCTGATCCTATTTGTGAAAGAATCACAGGATGGAAGGGTTTCCTTTTACTTGTCTCGTTGGTGTAAAAAAGGCCTGACAAACTGCAAAACACATACTAGGATTCTCAGACGCGTTAATTGAAGCATCCTGAGAATCCCCTGAGGCCAAGAGTTTTATTTGCAGCTGTAGTACAGTACTGTACCTACCGTATTGCCTTCCAATCTCATCGGGTGCTTGGTCTCTTTTTGGTCCTAACTATCATCATCACCTCACAACATCTCTTAAACTAAAAGACATCATCTCTCTCCTCACGACTGACGAACTTGATGACATCAAAAAAAAACTAAATCGTTAAACAACCAGCCAACCATTGTCGCTCTCTAAACCTTTCTCTTTTTCTCTAAGGTACAAAATTGTATCTACAGTGCCGGTATCCTATCCTGCATTATCTTAATCCGTGATAACTATTATCACCCTCGTACCTCCAAGATGCCAGAAGGCCTCTTCACCCTTCTGCTTTTCAGCATCGTGATGGCCGTAACGTACCTCCCCCTCCTCCTATCCGTCATATGCTGCCAAGCGAACTAAACAAGTGAAACAGCTCCTTCGGAGCCGGCATGCTCCCGTTGGCGGTGTCCCTCTCTCCCTCTCAACTACGCTTGATCTCAACTGTAGGGATGGGCGTTCTCGTAGGTACAAGTCTCATAGTCATCATACCGGAGGGTATAGAAACCATATATAGTGCTAAGGCCATTCCGCCATCAACAATGTCTTCCCCGCCTGGTCCAATGTTGCGCGGACGTGCTGCTACTGTTCCTGCTGCTCCCTGGTCCGAGTATACAGCGAACCTCCCCCGTCACCCCCACCATCTCCACTCCCGGGATGCCGAAGCCATAGAAGCCTCCGATACTAAAACCCACACTACCACCAGCCACAGCCATGACGCCGAGCACAAGCCCGGATCCTCCCACTCAGAGCCCGAGCCCGAGCATGAGCATGAGCATGAGCATGAACACTCTACCACCACTGAAACCGCGCACAAGTGGGTCGGCTTATCACTAATCTCTGGCTTCATCCTAATGTACCTAATCGACGTCCTCCCGCACCAAGCGCACAAGCACAGTGCGCAGCCTTACCACATCGAAATCGACAACCTTCGTTCCCTATCCGCTTCTTCGCCCCCATTAGACAGCCCTTCCCCCTCACATCCGTATTCCAAAACTTCGTCCACGACCCTCGGCCTCGTCATCCATGCTGCGGCCGATGGGATTGCCTTGGGTGCCTCATCGACGAGCTCCAACACTGCGCTGGAAGCGATTGTGTTTCTCGCTATTATGCTGCACAAAGCCCCCGCGGCGTTCGGACTTAGCGCTGTCCTTCTGAGAGCGGGATTAGGAAAGAGGCAGGCAAGGGCTCATCTTATTATATTCTCGATGGCAGCGCCAGTGGGTGCGATCGTCACTTGGATCTTGCTCGGATTGCTGGGCGAAGGTAGTGGTGAGGGAATGCAATGGTGGACGGGGGTGTTGTTACTATTTAGTGGGGGAACCTTCTTGTACGTTCCCTCTCCCTGCCATTTTTTCCGATCTCGCCATGACCTGTTGGACTAATTCGAAATACACTCGGCAGGTATGTCGCCATGCACACCATGCAAGGCCAGTCCGAACTCGAGTCAGGCAATGGCGGGCAAAAGCCCACCATGAAAGACACGCTTGCCGCCGTGGTGGGCATGTTATTACCCTTAGTAACGCAGATTGGGCATCATCACCATCACTAGGCGTTTTGTCTATTTGTCCTAAACATATTTATCACACGGGAGTAGATTGGAAATTGTATGATTGCAAGAGTTTCATTCTTTTCTTTTCTTTTCTTTTTTCCCTTTTAGATTTTTGTAAAAGTTTTGGATTGGATTAGTTGGGGGGTGGGGGGTATATATTGTGGTTTGGATCAAATTTTATAGGATTGCTTGTGTCAACCTTTTATGATGTTTTATAGACTTCTCGTATTTAGTATACAAAGGGTTGGTCTAGTTTCCTTCACCATGGTAGCCGATGAGTGATTTCCGATGACCCACTGCACCTCCAAAACATCTGGGTCACAAACATCACATACACTATATCCCATAATGGACACAAGCAAGTAAAAACTTTTCTATCTGTTAATCGAATTAGCCCCACCACTTCCTCTACTTCCTCACAAACCCTGTAATTACATCCCTCCTCATGGCCCCCCCAGCCTTCTTCCCAAACAACCAAGAATCCTTAATACTACCGACAATCTTAGCCGCAGGTGGTGGCAGTATCTTCCTAGACTTTGTATCGTCCTTGAGCACTTTGACACTAACGGGGCCCTTTTTGAGCGTTCTATTTAGCTTCTGTCGCTGTTTCTTTCTGCGATTGCGTTCTGCGTTGCGGCCGCCGATTCCGGTGTTGGTGACCTGCTTCTTTTGTTCGGATTTGGGGTCAGGGTGTGAGTCTGGCTCCCGGTGGTGACGGCGCTTCGCTGCGGCCACTTGTGCTAGGAGTGTTTCCGGGAGGAGTGTTGGGAGGTCTAGTTTTGTGAGTTGTTGCTCTGCCGGAGGAGGAGGAGGTGGGGATGGATTCGCCTCATCTGCTTCGTGCGCGAGTGGTTCCGTGGGTTTCCCGGCGATGGTTAATGCCTTGGCGTTATCTACCTCTTTCTCGTCCTCGGGATTAACCTTGCGCCGCTTCTTCTTCTGCTCGTTGGCTTCTTCCTTTTGTTCTTTCAACTTTGCATCGCGGGCTTTTCGCTTTTTTCGGACGGCATCTGCCTGGCTATTTCCATCGTTAGTTAGTCGTGGTTCGCGTTCGCGTGTTGGGTTGGAGGGGGA
>Ga0307509_10000769_pt1 | contig 54800 bp, 44 predicted proteins | sample 10_EM_MG_FD_202245 | JGI IMG/M metagenome (GOLD analysis project Ga0307509, IMG submission 202245) | Populus trichocarpa ectomycorrhiza microbial communities from riparian zone in the Pacific Northwest, United States - 10_EM | ecosystem: Host-associated > Plants > Roots > Unclassified | place...
TGATGATCGCGTTGAAGATCACGGCGGACAGGATCGCCGACAGCGGCGATGCCAGGTGCATGACGTTGAGCGGCGCGATCTGCGGATACACGCCCATGAACATCGCCGGCAGGATCGCGAAGTACTTCGCGACGTCGTTGGCGATCGAGAACGTGGTGAGCGAGCCGCGCGTCATCAGCAGCTGCTTGCCGACCTCGACGATCTCGAGCAGCTTGGTCGGATCGGAGTCGAGGTCGACCATGTTGCCGGCCTCCTTGGCGGCCTGCGTGCCGGTGTTCATCGCGACCCCGACGTCGGCCTGCGCGAGCGCCGGTGCGTCGTTGGTGCCGTCGCCGGTCATCGCGACCAGCTTGCCCTTGGCCTGTTCTTCCTTGATGAGACCCATCTTGGTCTCCGGCGTGGCCTCGGCCAGGAAGTCGTCGACCCCGGCCTCGTTCGCGATCGCCTTGGCGGTGCGCGGGTTATCGCCGGTGATCATCACGGTGCGGATCCCCATCGCGCGGAACCGCACGAACCGCTCGCGGATGCCCTGCTTGACGATGTCCTTCAGGTGCACGATGCCGAGCACGCGGCCGCCGTCGCTGACCGCCAGCGGTGTGCCGCCCGAGTCGCCGATCTTGCCGGCGGCCTCGCGGACATCGCCGGGCATGCCGCCGGTGTGGGTCGCGACCGCGTCGACCGCGCCCTTGCGGATCTGACGGTCGCCGAGGTCGAGGCCGCTCATCCGGGTCTGCGCGGTGAACTTGATGAAGCTGCCGCCCTTGACCTGCGCGGCGTCGCGCGGCGGGATGCCGTACTTGTCCTTGACCAGCGTGACGATCGAGCGGCCCTCCGGCGTCTCGTCCGCGAGGCTCGACAGCATCGCGGCCTCGGCGAGGTCCTCGATCCGGACGCCCGCGGCCGGCACCAGCTCGGTCGCCATCCGGTTGCCGTAGGTGATCGTGCCCGTCTTGTCGAGCAGCAGGACGTCGACGTCGCCGGCGGCCTCGACCGCGCGCCCGCTCATCGCGATCACGTTCTTGCGCATCAGCCGATCCATGCCCGCGATCCCGATCGCGGACAGCAGGCCGCCGATCGTCGTGGGGATCAAGCACACCAAAAGCGCGACGATCACCGTGGCCGTGAGGTGGACGCCCGAGTAGATCCCGAGCGGCACCAGCGTGACGCACGCAAACACGAACACCAGCGTGAGGCCGACCAGCAGGATGTGGAGCGCGATCTCGTTCGGCGTCTTCTGCCGCGCGGCGCCCTCGACGAGCGCGATCATGCGATCGAGGAACGACTCCCCGGGGTTCGCGGCGATCCGGACGACGATGCGATCCGAGAGCACCTTGGTCCCGCCGGTCACGCTCGAGCGGTCGCCGCCCGACTCGCGGATCACCGGGGCTGACTCGCCGGTGATCGCCGACTCGTCGACCGAGGCGATGCCCTCGACGATCTCGCCGTCGCCGGGGATCAGCTGGTTGGGCTCGACGACCACCAGGTCGTCCTTGCGCAGCTGGGAGGCGGGGATGATGACCGGCTCGGGGTTACCGTTCACGAGCTTGCGGGCGACGGTCTCCTGCCGCATCTTGCGCAGCGCATCGGCCTGGGCCTTGCCGCGACCCTCGGCGACCGCCTCGGCGAAGTTGGCGAACAGCACGGTGAACCACAGCCACAGCGCGACCGCGGTGGTGAACCACAGCGGCGACGCGCCCTCGGGGGCGGCGACGAGGTCGCGGACCACCAGGATGGTCGTCAGCACCGAGCCGATCGCCACGACGAACATCACCGGGTTCTTGTAGAGCACCCGCGGATCGAGCTTCGTGAAGCTGTCCTTGACCGCGACCCGGACGATCGCCGGATCGAACATCGAGATCTTCTTGCCTTGCTTCGCCATCACAGCACCTCGCCGTGCAGGGCCTGGAAGTGCTCGACCACCGGGCCCAGCGACACGGCCGGGAAGAACGTGAGCGCACCGACGATCAGGATCACCGCGACGAGCAGCGCGGTGAACAGCCAGCCGTTGGTCGGGAACGTGCCCGGCCCCGGCACCACCGTCTTCTTGTTGAGCATCGCCCCGGCGAGCGCGAGCGCCGGGATGATCATGAAGAACCGCCCGGCCAGCATCGTGAGGCCGAGGGCGATGTTGTACCAGTCGGTGTTGGCGTTGAGCCCGGCGAACGCCGAGCCGTTGTTGCCCGCGCCGCTGGTGAACGCATAGAGCATCTCCGTGAGGCCGTGCGGCCCGTTGTTGTTCAGGGATGAGGTGCCGTAGCCCGCGACCGCGCTCCACGCGCTGAACCCCAGGATGATCAGCGGGAACACCAGCACGTAGAGCATCGCGAGCTTCATCTCGCGGCCCTCGATCTTCTTGCCGAGGTACTCCGGCGTGCGCCCGACCATCAACCCGGCGATGAACACCGTGAGCACCACCATCATGAGAATCCCGTAGAGCCCCGCGCCGACGCCCCCGAAGATCACCTCGCCGAGCTGGATATTGACCAGCGGGACCATGCCGCCGATCGGCGTGAAGCTGTCGTGCATCGCGTTGACCGCGCCGCACGACGCGTCGGTCGTGACGGTGGCGAACAGCGCCGAGTCAGGGACGCCGAACCGGACCTCCTTGCCCTCCATGTTGCCGGGCGCCGTGGCCACCGTCAGATCGTGCATCGCGGCGTTGGGGTGAGCCTCCGCCCAGTACGCCGTGGTGACGCCGGCGAAGAACAGCACCGACATCGCGGCGAACAGCACCCAGCCTTGCTTCTGGTCGCGCGCCATCCGGCCGTACGTGTAGGTGAGCCCCGCGGAGATCGCGAAGATCAGCACCAGCTGGAGCATGTTGGTCACCGCGTTCGGGTTCTCGAACGGATGGGCGCTGTTGGCGTTGAAGAACCCGCCGCCGTTGGTGCCGACTTCCTTGATCGCTTCCTGCGACGCGACCGGGCCCATCGCGATCAGCTGCTTGCCACCCTCGACCGTGGTGATCGAGTGGTACTCGGACAGGTTCTGGATCACGCCCTGCGAGACCATGACCAGCGCAACGACGATGCAGATCGGTAGCAGCACGTAGACGATGCCGCGGATCAGATCGACGTAGAAGTTGCCAACGCCCTTGACGCCGTCGGGGCCGGGCCGCCGGGTCAGGCCGCGTGCGATCACGAGCGCGACGCCGATGCCGACCGCGGCCGACGTGAAGTTATGCCACGCGAGCCCCGCCATCTCGGTGGCGTAGCTCATCGTCGTCTCGGGGACGTACGATTGCCAGTTGGTGTTCGTCGTGAAGCTCGCGGCGGTGTTGAACGCCAGCGGGCCGGGCACGCCAGCGAGGTGCTGCGGGTTCCACGGCAGAGAGCCCTGCGCGCGCTGGATGAGGTAGGTGACGATGAGCCCCATCGCACTGAACACCACCATGGCCACCGTGTACTGGAGCCACGTCTGTTCCTTGGGCTGCTTGAGCCCACACAGCCGCAACAGGCCGCGCTCGACCCGTCCGAGCGTGCGGGCCAGCGGCTGCTTGTCGCCCTCGAACACCCGGAACATGTAGACACCGAGCGGCTTGGTGACCGCGACGACCAGCAGGAAGAACACGATGATCTGGAGCCAACCGTTGAACGTCATCAGAATCGCTCCGGCTTCAGGAGGGCGTAGACCAGGTAGGCGGTGACGAGCACCGCGACGATGAGTCCGAGCAGGTATTCGGCGGCCATGGTCAGATCCGATCCAGGCTGCGCGCATAGGCGACGCAGACGGCGAAGAACACCCCGGTGACGATGATGAAGAGGAGGTCGGTCATGGCGTCACCGCGGGGTGAGCTCGGTGAGCGCAGGCTGCGCGGGCGACGAACGTGAGCGAAAAGGCGATCATCGGTTCTCCAGGTGCGAGCGATCGACGGCTCCAACGACGGTCCTGTCGACACGCGCATGACGTCGCGGTGCACCGGCTGTGCCACACGCAACTCGTGGATCCGCAAGTCCGCGGGGTTATCCGGTCGCGCAATTTGCACGATCGCGGGGATTGTCGGTGGCAGTCCGCAGCGTCCGCAGGGAGAGAGCCAAGTGATTAAAGGCAGTTGGGTCGACCGAGACGCCATGCAAAATGCCTTCGTCGCGGTGGTTCGCCAATCTTGCCGACGCGGGCGCGTGGTCCTGGCGGTGCCATCGGAAAATCCCGCAGCTCTTGTGTCGCGCGTTCGCCCGGGCGTTTGGTTGCGCCGCGACGGTTGCACTGCGCCGGTGCCGATGGCGCGGCGATGCAACGTGCGAAACGAATCTTGCGCGTTGCACGATGGCTGGTCGAATGCGAGTGCAGCTCGCTGGCGCGTCGCGCGGTAGCTCGCGCCCGTTCGCGCCCCTTTCGTTCGCGCGCTCGGAGGCGATGACGACATCGCGCAACGGGTGTCGCTGATCCAGATGCGTGCGTTCTGCAACGAGCACCGCGTCGGCGAGATATCCAACTAGCTGGTTGCCGGGGCTGCGCGGCTCGGCACTGGAGCTGCAGGACGCGCCCCTCATCGCCACGTCTCGTGGAGGAGATCCAAGCAGTGTCCTCGAAAAGCCTCTTTGCATTGACGCTCATTTCGTCAGCTGCGTTCGCTGCGTTCGGTCGGATTGCGCGCGCGCAAGAACCACCGACCAGCGTCCCGCCACCCGAAACTGCGCCTGCTGCGACGCCAGCCGGCTCGACTGCCGATGACAAGCTCGCGACCCCGGGCGACGCTGACAAGCCCGCGACGCCAGCCGGTGACAAGCCCGCGACCCCGGGCAGCGCTGACAAGCCGGCCGAGCCCGGCAGCGCTGCCCCGGAGGCCGCGCCTCAGCCGTTCGGGTTCGCCGACTGGGGCTGGATGAACGGCAACAGCCGGCAGACCGAGTTTCCCCTCGACGGCAAGGTGATCACCGGTTCGCTCACGATCGAGAGCGCCTACGCCTACGAATTCAGCAACCCGACCGATCATACCGTGGTTGGCTCGACCGCGATCGGGCGGCACAACGAGCTCCAGATCGTGCACCTCGGCGTCGGCGGCGACTTCCACTGGAAGGGCACGCGCGGCCGGATCATGACCCAGCTCGGCCTGTACTCGACCATGACGCCGCGCAACGACGCGAGCCCGGGTCGTGGGCAATGGGATCTCGGCAACGCGTACCGCTACATCACGGAAGGCTACGGCGGCTATCACTGGGACGTCGGTTACGGGCTCAACATCGACGCCGGCATCTTCCTGTCCTATGTCGGCCTGTGCAGCTACTACAACTACGAGAACTGGACCGATCAGGCATCGTACGTGTCGTCGAACACGCCGTGGTTCTTCAACGGGGTGCGGATCCAGTACTTCCCCACCGAGCACCTCAAGATCGAGCCCTGGATCATCAACGGCTGGCAGTCGTACGGCGAGTTCAACGAGCTGCCGGGGCTCGGCCTTCAGGTAGCCTACCGGCCGTATTCCTGGCTCGCGATGGTGGCGAGCGCCTACTTCGGCGAGGACACGCTGGGCAACAAGGACCGCAAGCGGTACCACAGCGACAACAGCATCCTGGTCAAGTACTACCAGAACAAGAAGGCATTCCTCAGCCAGGGCGCGTTGTCGCTGACGGTGGATCTCGGCTGTGAAAGCGGTGGCGGCGTGTCCTGCGCCAATGGCTCCGCAGCGTCACCGTCGCAGTACTTCGCCGGCTTCATGCTCTACAATCGGTTCTGGTTCCTCGAAGACACCTTTGGTCTGACCGTGGGCGGCGGCGCGATGGCGAACCCGGGCCGGTACCTGGTGCTGACCCCGCCGATCAACGGCGCGACGGCGTTCGCGCAGAGCGCGTCGTTTCCGCAGACCCCGGGCACGAAGTACGACGCGTGGGACGCCACCTTCACGTTCGACTACATGCCGACCCAGTTCGTCACGTTCCGCAGCGAGTACACGCACCGCGCGGCCAACGTCCCGTACTTCGCGGGCCATGGCGGCGTCACGCCGCTGGGCGGCAATCAAGGCGCGCCGGGAAGCGCGGTCGATGGCTGGGAGCCCGATCTCCAGAAGACCGAAGACCGGGTGATGTTTGCGTTGATGGCGCGGATCTGAAAGGCGCGGCCATGCGGAACACGATCATCGAGCTCGACATCGCTCTGGGCATCGCTCTGGGCATCGCTCTGGCCGTCGTGGCGGGATGCAGCAAGACCGGCTCGCAAGCGGCGGCGGGAGCACCACCGCCCGCGGTGGTCGTACCGGAGGTGGATCCCAACCTGTTCGCCGTCGAGCAGCCCGCCCAGTTCCCCCTCGCCACGGCCACAGCCCGGATCACGCCGTCCGAGCTCGTCGTCACCGGACTGGTTACGGCCGACGTGACGCGCAACGTGCAGGTCACCTCGCTGGCCTCCGGCCGCGTGATCGCGATTCACGCGCGGGTCGGCGACACGGTGACGAAGGGACAGATCCTGCTGTCGGTTCGCAGCGACGACGTGGCGACCGGGATCTCCGACTACCGCAAGGCCATCGCCGATGGAACGCTGGCGCGAACCCAGCTCGAGCGCGCCAAAGATCTCTACGACCACGGCGCGATCTCGATGAACGACCTCCAGCTCGCCGAGAACGTCGAGGCCAAGGCCAGGCTCGATGTCGAGAGCAAGGCGGCGCATCTCGAATTGCTCGGCAAGAACCCCGCACGCGCCGATGGCATCGTGGATATCACCGCACCGATCGCGGGCGTCATCACCGACCAGCAGGTGACCAATGCCGCCGGGGTACAAGCGCTGGGCACAAGTCCATTCACGATCTCGGACCTGTCCGAGGTCTGGGTCGTGTGCGACGTGTACGAGAACGACCTCGCCAAGGTGGCGGTCGGTGACACCGCTGAGATCCGGCTGAACGCATATCCCGATCAGCCGCTGCGGGGCAAGATTGGCAATATCGGTGCGATCCTCGATCCCAGCCTGCGGACCGCCAAGGTCCGGATCGAGGTTCATAACGCCGGTACGCTGCGATTGGGCATGTTCGCCACGGCCGTGCTTCAGGGTCAAGTCCAGGAGACCCACACGGTGGTTCCGGACACCGCCGTCCTGCATCTCCACGACCGCACCTGGATCTACGTCCCGGCGCCGGGTAACCAGTTTCGCCGCCGCGAGGTCAACGCGGGTCGCGCGTTGCCTGACAAGATGCTGGAGATCGAATCGGGCATCGCCGCCGGCCAACCGCTGGTCGCTGATGCCCTGGTGCTCGACCACGCGATCGCGCCGTAGCTCGCATTCCGAGGACTCCCGATGATCCGCAAGATCGTTGACTTCGCGCTGGGCAATCGCTTCGTGGTGCTGGCCGTGACCACGCTGCTGCTCGCCTGGGGCTTGCTGTCGTTTCACAAGTTGCCGGTCGAGGCGTACCCCGACATCGCCGACAACTACGTCACGGTCATCACCCAGTGGCCGGGCCGCGCCGCCGAGGAGGTCGAGCAGCAGGTCACGATCCCGATCGAGATCCAGATGAACGGGTTGCCCCACATGACGCATCTGCGATCCGAGTCGATCTTCGGGCTGTCGTTCGTGCTGATGATCTTCGACGACAGCTCGGACAACGACTGGAATCGCCAGAAGGTGCTCGAGCGGCTCGCGCAGGTCACGCTGCCGGATGGCTTGTCGCCGTCGATGGGTACCGACTGGAGCACCGTCGGGCAGATCTACTGGTACACGCTGCGGAGCACGAATCCCGCGATCGATGTCATGGAGCTCAAGTCGATCCAGGACTGGACGCTGCTCAAGGAGTTCAAGTCGGTCCCCAATATCGTCGACGTGACCAGCTTCGGTGGCTCGCTGCGCGAGTACCAGGTCCGCCTCGATCCCGACAAGCTCGTGTCGTATGGCTTGACGATCGGCCAGGTCGAGCAGCAGCTGTCGAGCAACAACGTGAACGCCGGTGGCAGCTTCGTTCAGGTCGGTCTGCAGCAGATGAATGTCCGCACGCTGGGCCTGTTCGGATCCGTGGAGGACATCGCGCAGACCATGCTGAAGACTCAGAGTGGCACGGCGCTTCGGGTCAAGGACATCGGGGAGGTCACGCAGGGTTCGAAGATCCGGCTGGGACGCATCGGCAAGGCGATGCATCGCGCCGACGGCAAGATCGTCGACAACGATGACGCGATCTACGCCATCGTCCTGTTGCGCAAAGGCGCCGACGCCGGGCCTGCGCTCGACGCGATTCACGCCAAGGTCCGCGAGCTCAACGACCACATCTTGCCGCGCGGCGTGACGGTCGTGCCGATGCTCGATCGCGCGGATCTGCTTCACCACACGACGGCCACGGTGATGCACAACCTGGGTGAGGGGATGATCCTGGTGATGGTCATCCTGCTGGTGTTTCTGGGCAACGTACGCGGCGCGCTGATCGTCGCGGCCACGATTCCGTTCGCGCTGCTGTTCGCCTCGATCTGCCTCGATCTCGACAAGATCCCGGCGAACCTACTTTCGCTCGGCGCGCTCGACTTCGGCATGGTCGTCGATGGCGCGGTGGTGATGGTCGAGAACATCGTGCGGCGCATGAGCCATCGCAAGGGCGCGGCGCCGGCTGCGGTCATTCGCATGGCGGCCCACGAGGTTCAGCGGCCGGTGTTCTTTGCGATCGCGATCATCATCGTCGCGTACCTACCGATCTTTACGCTGGAGCACATCGAAGGCAGGTTGTTCAAGCCGATGGCGTGGACCGTGGCGTTCGCGCTGCTCGGCGCGCTGGTGTTTTCGATCGTCGTGATTCCGGTCGTCGCGAGCATCGTGTTTCGCAACGGGGCTCGCGAGTGGCGCAACCCGCTGGTCGGGTTCGTGGTCGCGGGCTATCGCAAGCATATCCGGTGGGCGATCGAGCACCGCTGGGTCACCGTCGGTGCCGCCGGCTTGTCGCTGGTGGTCGCCGGGTTCCTGGTGTTCGGCGGCATGATCGGCTCGGAGTTCCTGCCGCACCTCGACGAAGGCGCGATCTGGGCGCGCGGTACGCTCGCGACCAGCACGAGCCTCGAGGAGGGGACGCGGTTCGCCGATCGCGCGCGCGTGATCCTGGGGTCGTTTCCGGAAGTCAGCCAGGTCGTCTCGGAGGTCGGGCGGCCCGACGACGGCACCGACACCGGCGGGTTCGGCAACACGGAGTACTTCTGCGAGCTCCGGCCGAAGGACGAATGGCGGGCGGTGTTTCACGAAGACAAGGAGGCGCTGATCGCTGCGATGAACCGCGCGCTGGCGCAGCTGCCCGGCGCATCTTGGAACTTCTCGCAGCCGATCGAAGACAACGTCGGCGAGACGGTGAGCGGAACCAAGGGCCAGCTCGCGGTCAAGCTGTTCGGCGCAGACCTAGGCACGCTGGATCAAAAGGGAGAACAGATCGTCGCGGCGATGTCCGGCATCGCAGGAATCAAGGATCTCAAGCTATTCCGGATCGTCGGGCAGCCGAACCTCAACTTCACGATCGATCGCGCGCAGGCCGCCCGGTTTGGCATCAACGTCGCCGACATCCAGGACGCGATCGAGACGGCGGTCGGTGGCAAAGCAGTGACCGAAGTGCTCCAGGGTGAGCAGCGCTACGATCTCGTGGTTCGCTATCAGGAGCGCTATCGCGACACCAAGGAAGCCATCGCCAAGGTGCTCCTGGTCTCGCCGACCGGGCAGCGCGTCTCGCTGGGCCAACTCACCAAGATCGCGGTGGGGGACGGCGCGTACGATATCTACCGGGAGGGCAACACGCGCTACCTGGCGGTGACGTTCAGCGTCCGAGGCCGCGACCTGGGATCCACGGTCGAAGAAGCCATCACAAAGGTCGATCGCCAGGTCGCGTTGCCGCCGGGCTACCGCCTGCAATGGGCCGGTGAGTACGAGAACCAGCAGCGGTCATCCCGGCGGCTCATGGTCGTGCTGCCGCTCACGGTGCTGGTCATCTTCATCATCCTCTACACGATGTTCCGTTCGGCGAAGTGGGCGGTGTTGATCCTCGCCGTCGTCGGCACGGCGCCGATCGGCGGGCTGCTCGCGCTGCTGGTCACCGGCACCCACTTCAGCGTGTCATCGGGGGTCGGCTTCCTGGCGCTGTTCGGCGTGTCGGTCCAGACCGGCGTGATCATGCTCGAGTACATCAATCAACTCCGTGCGCGCGGCCACTCGATCGTGGAGGCCGCGATCGAAGGCGCGGCGCTGCGGCTTCGCCCGGTGATGATGACGATGCTGGTGGCGACGTTTGGCCTGCTCCCGGCGGCGCTATCGCACGCGATCGGATCCGATTCGCAGCGACCGTTCGCGATCGTCATCGTGGGCGGCCTGATCGCGGCACTGCTGATGAGCGTCATCCTGTTGCCGACGCTGTATGTCTGGATCGCGCGACCCGACGACCGGCTACCCGAGCGGCTCGCCGCCGAGCCCGGCGCGGCCGGATCGGACGGTGTATCGTGACGATCGCGCGAATCATCGTGGTGCTCGGTTGCGCGATCGCTCCGGCCGTGGCGCACGCGCAGGCATCACCGCCGCCGTCACGCCTCACGCTGGACGAAGCGATCACCCTGGCGCTGCAACACAACCACGGATTGCAAGCTGCGCGCACGGCGATCGCGCAGAGCGAAGCCGACGAGATCACGGCGAATCATCGTCCGAACCCGGAGCTCTCGGTCGGCTGGCAAGCGCTGCCGCTGTTCCGGCCGAGCCAGGGCGGCTACTTCGCCGACACCGAGGTCGACGTCGGCGTCAGCTACCTGGTCGAGCGCGGCGACAAGCGCGCGCGGCGGCTGAAGGCCGCGCGGGACACATCCGCGGTGGCGCGGGCCCAGGTCGCCGACAACGAGCGCACCGTGGCGTTTCAGGTCGCCTCGCTGTTCATCGCCGCGCAGCTCGCCGAATCGACGATCGAGCTGGCGCAGGACAACCTGAGCAGCTTCCAGCACGCGGTCGAGATCGCCGACGACCGCCACACGTCGGGCGCGATCAGCGAGAATGACTATCTGAAGATCAAGCTGCAGCTGCTACAGTTTCAGACCGATGTCGAGCAAGCGCAGCTCGCGCGGATGCAGGCGCTGTCCGATCTCCGGCAGCGGGTGGGCTACGACGCGGTGTCGGCCGACTTCGACGTCGCGGGTGGCTTCGACTACCGGCCGCTCGACGTCAAGCTCGCCGACCTGAACGCGCTCGCGGCTCGGCATCGCGGGGACCTGCGCGCGGCGACCCAGGCCGTGACGGTCGCGCAGAGCCAGCAGGCGGTGGCGGGCGCCAACGGGATCCAGGATGTGACGCTGTCGGGGACGTATTCGCGGTCAAGCGGCCTCAACACGGCGGCGATCGGCCTCAGCATTCCGCTCGCGATCTTCGATCGCAACGAAGGCGAGATCCGGCGAACCCGGCTCGCGGTGACGCAGGCCCAGGAGCAGGGTGCCGAGGTGACGGGGCAGGTCATGACCGACGTCAACGACGCGTACCAGACCCTGCAGCGAACCCAGCGCGTGGTCGAGCACTATCGATCCGGCTACCTCGAGCTATCGCAGCGCAGCCGCGAGATCAGCGAGTATGCGTACCGCCGGGGGGTGACGAGCCTGTTCGACTTCCTCGATGCCGAGCGCGCCTACCGCGCCACGCAGATCGGCTACCGCCAGGCACTGGCCGACTACCTGGTAGCCACGGAGCAGGTTCGGCAGAGTGTGGGAACCCGTGCGCTACCCTGAGGCAATCTCGATATGCAGGTTGCATCGAGCGATCGCGCTCGGCATGGCGTTCTGCATCGGCTTGAAGATTCAAACAGCCGGAACGATGGCGCTGGTCGCTGGATCGGAGGTTGCTGTGTCGATCGGTGTCTCAACAAGGAAATAGCCGTGCAGATCAAGTTTACAGACTGTCTTCGTTCGAGCGGCGCTGTCATGCGGTGTTGCGGCGTGGTGATCGCCGCCGGTGCTACCGCGGTGTCGTGCGCCGGAGCGCCCCTCCACAAGGATCCGGTTGCGAGCGCCGCGGCCGCCGAGGAGGCGCACTGCAGCAAGGGACTCGCGGACGAACCGCGGCTGTTTGCCCCGGACCTCGTGACCGGTGTCTCGCCCGTGATGCGAAGCTATCGCATGGGGAAGGCCGAGCGCGAGGTGCTCGCGGGGGTCGAGCTCGCCATCCCTGCGCAGCCGGGGTTGACCAGTGAATGGATCACCCGGAATCTGATTTGTCATCAGGCGCAACACCTGCTCGGCCACGCAGGTGAATCACAAGATGCCTATTGGCTTCCCGGCACCTGGTTGGAGTTCGGCGTACATTCGCGCGGGGACCTGTTCCTGGTCGACATCTACGCGGCGGATCCCGCGTCGGCGGACGCGATCCTGACACGCACCCGTGCGTTTGTGGCCCATCGTGGCGCAGCGCCCGGAGCTGCGGCGTTGTAGCGGACCACACGATGCGAAGAGCCAGACGCGATGACAGGTAAGTCGGCGCCGCAGGTGCTCGTCATCGATGATGACAAGAACATCCGTGCGACGTTGACGATGTGCCTCGAGGCGATCGACTGTGCGGTGACCGCCGTGTCCACGACCGAGGCGGCGCTGGCCGCGGTCGTGCGGACGCCGTTCGACGTGGCGTTCCTGGATCTCCGAATCGGCGCGGTGGACGGGATGACCCTGCTGCCGCGCCTGATGGCAGCTCGTCCTGGGCTCGCCATTGTCGTGATCACCGCCTACGCGACGATCGAGACCGCGGTCGAAGCGATCAAGCTCGGCGCGGTCGAGTACCTGCCCAAGCCATTCACGCCGGTCCAGATCCGCTACGTCGTCGGCCAGGTCACGGCGCGCCGTGCGAACGAGCGTGGGGGCGATCGCGAGGTGCTCGGTGCCGACGAGTTGCCCGGGATCGATATCCACACCGAGTCCTCGAAGATGATCGCGGCGATCGAAGTGGCGACGCGCGCGGCCGCGTCCGACGCGCCGATCTTGCTGCGCGGCGAGAACGGAACCGGCAAGACCGTGCTCGCGCGCCTCGTTCACGCGCGCAGCCACCGGGCCGCCAGGCCGTACGTCACGGTGAGCTGTCCGACGCTGTCAGACGAGCTACTCGCCAGCGAGCTGTTCGGCCATACGATCGGCGCGTTCACCGGTGCGGTGCGCGAGCAGGCGGGTCGCGTCGAAGCCGCCGATGGTGGGACGTTGCTGCTCGACGAGATCGGCGAGATCGCGCCCGCGCTGCAGGCCAAGCTATTGCGGTTCGTGCAGGACAAGGAGTTCGAGCGCGTGGGTGACTCCCGAACCCGCCGCGCCGATGTGCGCGTCGTCGCGGCGACCAATCGCGACCTCGACGCCGACGTCATGGCCGGGCGGTTCCGCGAGGATCTGCTGTTCCGCCTCAACGTCATCGAGATCCACGTCCCGTCGCTGCGCGAGCGTGCCGAAGACATCGTTCCCATGGCGCGCCGGTTCCTGGCGATGTTCGCGCGTGCGGCGAGCCGGCCACCGCCCGTGCTGTCGTCGATCGCCGAGCAAGCGCTTCGAGGCTATTGCTGGCCGGGCAATGTCCGCGAGCTCCGCAACGTGATGGAGCGCGCGACCATCTTGTTCCCGGAGCGCACCCTTGGTCGCGAGGCGCTGCCCGAGCGAATCGCGGGGCAGGCCGTCGCCGCGCCTCAGGTGGGTGGCGACTTCACGCTCGACCAGCTCGAGCGCGAGCACATTCAGCGCGTGACCGGCCGCACGGGGACCCTGGAAGACGCTGCGAAGATCTTGGGGATCGACACATCGACGCTGTACCGCAAGCGGAAAAAGTATGAGGGCTGAAATTCGTCCTGCATGCTGCCCGCGCTGGGGCGCCCGATCGTGCAAATCGCCACGAGCGAGCGCCGAATCGCCGGAGACCACGCGGTGGGTTGTGGCATTGCGCTTGAATTATCCAACGAACGGCCGAGCACCATCGGCTCGAGGACTCGATGACCAGCCCACGGGCACTTCACCAGAGCGATAGCAATCGCGTCACCGACACGCGGATCCGGAGCGGGAGCCATGACGATATACCCGCGATCGCCCGTCTCATCCATCGTGCGAATGCCGGTCATGGAATCCCTCATATCGGAGAACAAGAGCTGGAGGCGGTCGCCGAGCAAGGTCAGCTGATCGTGCTTCAGCTCGTCCCGGGCGAGGTCGCCGCTGCCGCATGTATCGCGACCGGTCGCGGCCTGGTGTTTCTTGTCATCGATCCCAGGGTAGCGAGCAGCCAGCTCGAGCACCGCATGATCGGTGTCGCGGATGCGCTGTACGACTCCGAGCCGTGCCGCGGCGTCCGATCTGCGCCCGGAGCTCGATAGCCGTGGTGAGCTCGCTGCCGACATGGACCGAGCGCAACGCCGCATCCGTGATGCTCTGGATCGTGTTTGTGCTGCCGCTGCTGATGTTCGGCCTCGAGCTCCACCAGGGCATCGCCGCGCTGGCGCTGTCGGCGGCGATGGGGGTCGGCATGACGCGCCGGCCCCGCGAGCTTCCGGTAGCGACCGTCCTGCGGCTGCAAGCCGGCCGGTTTGCGCACGATCCGCCCGCCTGCGAGCTCGCCCATGAGCCCGAATGAAATCGCGAGGATGTCACTGGCGTTCTCGCGTCCCATTGCCAAGCGTGCGCTTGCCGCCTACGCTCTGGGGCACCGTGTTTGAGTCTGCGCGTATCACGACGACGACCACCACCCCTCGCGGGTCGGTGGTCGTGCGCGCTGGCTGACTCCCACGAGCACGACCCGACGCCCGCCACCTGGCCGGGCGTTTGTCGTCGAGCATCGCCCGTCCTCTTGGTGTCCTGCCCTCCGGGGCCCTGACCATGGAGACGACGATGCTGGCTCATGAAGATTCCTCTGCAGATCTGCCCCCACTGGCGGCGGACACCGCGCTGCTGCCCCCCGATGATCATCGCGCGCTGATCACCCGGCTCGATCTATGTCACTTCCAGGACGAGGCGCCTGCGATGGTGTTCTGGCATCCGCGCGGCTGGACGCTGTACCGGCTGCTCGAGGACGCGGTCCGCGATCAGGTCGCCGCCGCCGGCTACCGCGAGGTGCGGACCCCGCAGATGCTTCGGCGCGCGGTGTGGGAGCGCAGCGGCCACTGGGGCACGTTTCACGATGCGATGTTCGCGTTCGGCGATGGCGCCGACGAAGCCGCGCTCAAGCCGGTCAGCTGTCCGGGCCACATCCAGCTGGTCCGGCGGCTCGCGCCGTCGTGGCGCGATCTGCCGCTGCGGTTCGCCGAGCTCGGGCTGGTCCATCGCGACGAGGCGAGCGGGACCTTGCACGGCCTTTTGCGGCTGCGCCAGTTCACCCAGGACGACGGCCACATCTTCTGCACCGCCGACCAGGCCTCCGCGGAGGTCGCGCGGTTCTGCCGCGAGCTCCCGGCGTTCTATCGTAAGTTCGGGTTCGGCGATGTCTCGGTGGCGCTGTCGCTGCGGCCGGACAACCGGCTCGGCGACGACGCGTGGTGGGATCGCGCGGAGCGTGAGCTCGCCGACGTCGTGGCCGAGCTCGGGCTGCCGTGCGACGTGCGGCCGGGCGAGGGCGCGATCTACGGTCCCAAGCTCGAGTTCGGGCTCCGCGATCGGCGCGGCCGGTCGTGGCAATGCGGCACCATCCAGCTCGACTTCGTGATGCCGCAGCGGTTCGACGTCCGCTATGTCGATGCCGGAGGCGAGCGCCGCCACGTCGTGATGCTGCACCGCGCGCTGTTCGGTTCGATCGAGCGGTTCCTCGGCATCCTGCTCGAGCATCACGACGGCGCGCTGCCGCCGTGGCTTGCGCCCGAGCAGGTCGCGGTCGTGCCGGTCTCGGCCGCGCATCGCGCGCGCGCCGCCGAGATCTGCGCCGAGCTCGCGCGGGCGGGGCTGCGCAGTCGCCTCGACGATCAGGACGGCACGCTGTCGCGCCGGATCGCGGTCGCGCACCACGATGGGGTGCCGTTCGTCGCGATCGTCGGCGATCGCGAGGTCGCGGCCGCGACGCTCTCGATCCGCGCGCGCGACGGCCAGTGGACCGCACCGGCCGGCGACGCGATCGCCGAGCTTGTGCGCCGGGCCGCTGTGAGCGACGCAGGGTAGGAGGTCAGTGCCCGCTCTGCAGATAGCGCACGGCGCGATCGAGGACTTCGTCCTTGCCGGCGCGCAGGCCGCGCAGCGTGGGTCGCACGGTGACATCTGGCTGGATGCCGACGAGCTGCAGCTGCCGGCCATCGGCGTGCAGGATCTCCATGCCGGTGAACCGAAGCTCGAAGCCGCCGGGGATCTTGACGTAGGTCTCTTCGCCGTTGGTGCCGGCGGTCGGGCTGCCGACGAACTTCGCGCGTCCTGTCGTCTCGAGGATCAGGCACGTGTGCTCGGCGGAGCTGATCGCGCGATCATCGATCAGCACCACGATCTTGCCGCGGTACAGCGGCTTGTCGGTGGTCGGCACTTGCTGGAGCGTCCGGCGGGTGAGGCGACCGTCGGTGGACCCGGCCGTGATGACCGGCGTGCGGATCTCCGACAGCGCGGAGGCCCCGCGCGTGTTGAGCCGTGCGCCGATCAGCCAGCCGGTTCCCCGCGGATAGCCCCGCATGTCGAAGATGATCGCGGAGGTCTTGCCGAGCGCCTCGAACATCGCATCGACCTCGGCGCCGGTCAGCCGGGTCAGATCCGCATAACCGAGGTTGCCGGGGAGGACCTGGAAGTGCGGTCCCTGGTGAGCCCAGAAGTTATGATCGTAGTCGAAGTCGCGGCGCAACGACACGCGGTGCAGCGTGCCATTCGGGCTGCGAACCTCGTCGTCCACCGAGCTGCCCCGCGGCCCGCGATCGACGACCGCGAGGGCCCATTGCTGCCGCGCCTCCTCGGTGCCTCCGGTGTTGACGCGGAGCTTGGCGGCGAACGCGGTCTCGATCGGCACGCCGTCGACGCTGACGAGCTCGTCGCCGAGCGCGATCCCGGCAGCCTGGGCCTGGGCGGGGTCACGAAACCCACCCGCGACGAGCTTGCCGTCGACGCGTCGCCAGTAGACCGCGGTGACCGCTCGCTCTGCGCGCTCGCTCGGATTGTAGACCCCGGTGTGACCGTCCCGGAGCGGGACCAGCATCTCGTGGAGCGCGTCCAGGTAGCCTTGGACGTCGGTGACCGCGTCGAGCTGGGGCAGGGCCTTGCGCAGCGGATGACCGGGATCGTGCCAGTCGTGCCAGCCGAGGTTCAGACGTTGCACACCGTGGAAGTACTCGATGACCGCCCAGATCCGGAAGGCGGCCAGCAGCCGGCGCTCTCGCGACGGCAGCCCGGTCGTCGGACCATCGTCGTCGTCGCGGATGCGTAGCTCGGAGCCGGCGGCGAGCCGACGCTCGGCCGCGTGCGGTGGAGCGCCCCCGGCCGCGATCCGCGATGCGATCTCGATCGCGCGGGTCCGCGGATCGACGCCGGGTCCGGTGACGACGTCTGCCGTGAACGCCCGGTCGGCCGGCAGCAACACGTCGGCGACGCGGATCCGCGCGACGATGCCGTAGGGCAGCTCGACGCGCTTGGTCGGCGCCGCCGCATTGTCGTCGAGCGCACGCGACGACACCAGCGTCGCGTGACCGCTGGTCCATAGCGCCACCACGAACAGCGGCGGCGGCTGGTCCGGGTCGACGATGACCACGACATGCGACGGGCCGGTCGGTGCGCCCACGGTCGGCGCACCGGCGGTAATCTCCCACGACGTAGAATACGTGTCGCGGTTGGTCTCGCCCTGCGACCGGAACCCGCGGTGCTGGATCGTCCGGATCAACGGCCAGGTCTGGGTGGCGGGAAGGCTGTCGATCAGCGATCCGAGCACGCCGTCGTCGTCGTCGGGCAGGCCGCGTACGTCGAGGACCACCACCTTGGCCTTGGCGACCTCGGGCTTGGCGTCGCGGGCGAGTCGCCGGATCGCGATATAGTCCGCGAGGTCCCCCGGTGGCCGCGCGTTGAGGACCAGGACGTCCTTCGCTACCCAGTCCTTCCACGTCGCGGCCGGTTCGGCGGGCTTCATCGCCGGCTCCACGCCAGTTCGTGGATCGCCCAGCACTGCGAGCAGCCGCGTGATCGCGGCCCGGTAGCTCGGCGCGTCGGTCGCGGCTTCGACCTCGGGGATGGCCTTGATCAGCGCGCCGTCCCAGTCGATCTGCCGCTGGAACATCACCGGGTGAAAGAATTTGGCCTCGGCCCAGACACGCGCCAGGCCGAACCATCGATCGACCTTGTCCGGATCAGCGGAGGCGGGTGCTGCGGCGACTGCTCCGCGAATGATGGCCAGGCTCACCAGTACCCGCACGACGAGTTGCTTCATGGAGCGCGCATCCTACGGTGGCGGCGTCGGTGCTGCCTACCTGGCATCCCGGCAATCCGGGCCAACGCCGGATGAGCACGGTGGCAAAGATCCGCAGGCCGCGAAGACAGACGTGAACGAGCCAGGGCAGCCCTGACGGCCAGAACCGGAGGACACCTGATCGCCACGCGCTTCTGCGCCGGAATATGCTCCACATCGCGGCCCTTTCGACGCATCTTGGACGATGGACTTGGGTGCCATCGTTCGATCGCCTCGACCCGTGGCGGAACGTAGCGCGGATCCCCCTGCTGGAATGAATCGGAGCGAGGCGATTCCTGTCGCGACTTCCGAGTCATTCGACGGCAGCTCGGCATTCGAGGCATCGCGCTCGGCACAGCGGCTCCCGGAGGACCTCGGGAGAATACCACCCGGCCTGATGGACGGTAGTGCAAGGCTGGTCGTCCAGCATGGCAGCGTAGCCCACCGTCCACAGCCCAGTGGCCTGCGCCAAGGCCCCCTCCGGAGATCCCTTTGGGATCGTTTCGGAACGAGGAAAGTCCTTCGAGGCTCCGCCATCGGCAGTCTTCATCATGCTTGTCGAGCGGGCAGATGTGAATCGCCTTGCCATGGCCATCACTCGGTCGGCGGTGGCCGTGCACCTGGCACTGCCAGATAGACTCTGTATTCCAGAATACGCCCAAAGGGATCTCCGGAAAGGGGCCCTGGCGCGGAGTGCTGGGCTGTGGACGGTGGGCTACGCTGCTATGTTGGAAACCAGCCTTGCACTACCGTCCATCAGGCCGGGTGGCGCTCTCCCGAGGTCGGAGCGCACGCCGTATGGCCCGCTCAAACGCTTGTATGCCGGAACGCGTCGCCACCCCCCCCGTGTGCTTGCACTGCCGTCATCAGGCCGGGTGGCATCTTCCTGAAGTCCGAGCGCGCACCGTACGGTCGGCTCAACGCCTGCATACCCAGACGCCTCGCCACCACCCGTGTGCGCGATGGCGCCGTAGTTGCTCGCTGTCAGTGAGCCAGTTGTCAGCGAGCGCTTACAATAGACCATTGGCTTGAGTATGGATATCGGCGAAATCTACTTGCCTGAACAAGGATCGATAGTTATCAATGAACCGTGACGGATCGCAAACAATCGGCGAATCGACCGCGCAAGCAAGCGGCAGCGCCCGAGCAGCTCGTGCTGTTCAAGAAGCGTGGCGGCAAACGGCGCGGCGCCGGACGGCCGGCGAACGGCACGCGCGCGGGGGCTCCGCACAAGGAGCGGCCGTATCTCCACGCGCGGTATCCGGTGCATGTGGTGCTGCGGGTCGTCGGTGCGGTCGGCAGCCTGCGCCGGCGCCTCGCGTATCACGCGATCCGGGAAGCGACCCTCACGACCGCTCGTCGTGAAGACGTCCGGATCGTACACATCAGCCTTCAGCGAACGCACCTGCACCTGCTCGTCGAGGCGAACGACAAGCGCGCACTCGCGTCCGGGATGCAAGGGTTCCAGATCTCTGCTGCCAAACACCTGAACGCGGCGATCAGCAAAGGCCGGCCGGGGGCGCGCCGGCGAGGTGCGGTATTCCCGGATCGCTATCACGCGGAGATCATCACGTCGCCAACCCAGGCGCGCCACGTGCTCCGGTACGTCTTGTCCAACTGGAGAAAACATCGCGAAGACCTGGCGTCGCCGATGAGCGCGTGGACGATCGATTGGTTCTCCAGCGCCGCGATGTTTCCCGACTGGCAGGAGTACGATGACGAGGAGGGATTCCTGTGGCGCGGCCCGCCGTCGTATGAGCCACTCCAGGTGCGCAAAGCGCAAACGTGGTTGTTGAGGGAGGGCTGGAAGAACACTGGCTCGATCTCTTGTCGCGAGGTGCCGTCGGCGCGGTCGTGACCGCGGACAACGAGGCCTCGGCGCTCGTCAGGCCTCGGCGCTCGTCCGGTGTGAGCGGAACATGGTGCGTCGCTGACGCGATCGACACCTAATAGCTAGCGCTCGAGGCGGTCATACACCGAGCTCGGTCCACCGTCGTCGTTGCGGATGCGTAGCTCGGTCCACCGTCGTTGTTGCGGGTGCGTAGCTCGTCCACCGTCGTCGTTGCGGATGCGCAGCTCGTCCATCGTCGTCGTCGCGGATGCGTGGCTCGGAGCCGGCGGCGGCGCTCCGCTGCGTGGCTCGGAGCCGGCCGCGATTCGCGACGCGTCCTTCCACGTCGCAGCCGGCTCGGCGGGCTTCGCCGGCGCCACGGCGGTTCGTGGGTCGCCGAGCGGCGCGATTGCCGCACGGTAGCTGGGAGCATCGCTCGCCGCTTGACCTCGGGGTGGCGCTGATCTGGGCGCCGCCCCGTCGATGGCCGCACGGTAGCTGGGAGCATCGCTCGCCGCTTGACCTCGGGATGGCGCTGATCTGGGCGCCGCCCCGTCGATGGCCGCCCCGTCGCCCGGCGCATCGCTCGCCGCTTCGACCTGGGGGGCTGATCTGGGTGCCGCCCCGTCGACAGCCGCCGGGACATCGGCGGCTGGGGCGGGAAGTAAGTCAATAGTATCGTAACATAATCCGCCATGTAACTATCGTGCGCGGGGCGACGTTCGGCGCGGTATCGCGACCAGCGCAGGCGGTGGGAGGCTGTGTCCGTTGCCGCCCTGCAGCAAGGATTCCTCCAGCCGGCGCGCCACGCTCGCCAGTCGCGGGCGGACCTCGCCGAGCAGAAACTCGCGGGGCAAGCTGAAGGAAGGTCCGCCGCAGTTGAGCGCCATCGCGGGCAGTCCCCCGCCGGGATGGAAGCCGATCGCGACGCCGCTGATGTCGGACTGCCACTCGCCGAACGAGCTGCAGCAGCCGATTTTGCGATGCTGCTCGAGCGCCGCTTCGAGCCCGCGGCGTTGCCGCGGCCAGGCCGGCTCATCGATCGCGCGCAGTTGATTCATCAGGTCCCTGCGCTCGTGGTCCGGAGCGACCGCGAGGTACGCGCGGCCGATCGCGGTGGTCGCGATCGGCACCCGCGAGCCGACGTCGAGGCTCAGCGTCAAGGCCGCCGTGCTGCGGCAAACCTCGATGTAAATGATACCGAGCCCGACGCGGACCCCCAGGGCGACGACCGAATGCGAGAAGTCGGCGACGTCCTGCATCATCGGACGCGCCAGCTGGCGGATGCCCATGCCGGAGAGCATGGTGCTGCCGAGCGCCAGGGTGGACGCGCCGAGCCGATACTTTCCTGCGTCCTCGACGTAGATCAGGTAGCCGAGCCGGGCGAGGGTCTGCGCCAGCCGCGACACCGTCGATTTGGGAAGCTGGCAGCGCTCGGCGAGCTCGCCGTTGCCGAGCATCGCGTCGCCCGAGCGGAAGCACGCCAGGACCTCGAGACCGCGCGCCAGTGCTGTGACGAAGTGCCGATCCTGTTTTGGGCGCGGTTTACGCGTCTTGCTCCTCGGAGCCTGCCGATTACCAGGTGCCACGACTCATCCTCGAGATCTATTATGATGCCGCGGTATGGCGATTGTCTTGGCCCGATTGTCGCCGCGACTCGACGCACCGCGGCGTAATGTGCACGACCCCACGATCTCCTTGACCCCTCGTAGTCACTCGTCTAGCGTGGAACCGCATCGCGGATGCAGAACATGGTTCTGCAGTGCAGCACAGCGATGACCCCACAAAGGACAGGCAAGCGTGACCGCCAACGTCGACGCCCAAAAGCTGGTGCCATTGCTGCGGATCAGCGGCGTGACGGTGCGGTTCGGAGCCATCGTCGCGTTGAACGAGGTGTCGTTCGACGTCAGGCACGGCGAGATCCTGGGGCTGATCGGGCCCAACGGTGCGGGCAAGACGACGTTGTTCAATTGCCTGAGCCGGCTGTCCGATGTAGAGCGCGGCACGATCGACCTCGACGGTCGGCCGCTGCTGTCGGTCGCGCGCCACGATATCGTTCGGGCCGGGATCGGCCGGACGTTTCAGCACTGCGCGCTGTTCGGTACGATGTCCGTGATCGAGAATGTGATGGTCGGCACTCACGTTCGCGGTCGGGGTGGCTTCGTGGCCGACGCGCTCCGGCTCCGTTCGCTGGTTCTGGGTGAGCGTCGAGGCCGCACCCAGGCGTCCGAGTTGCTCGAACGGCTCGAGCTCACCTCGGTCGCCGACGTCGCGGTGGCTGCGTTGCCGTTCGCGGTCCGCAAGCGAGTAGAGCTCGCCCGCGCCCTCGCCAGCGGGCCCAAGCTGCTGCTGCTCGACGAGCCAGCCGGTGGGCTGAGCCACGAGGAGGTCGACCGCCTGGGCGACCTGATCAAGACCATCCGGACGGCGTTCAGCGTCACGATCCTGATGGTGGAGCACCACCTGAACTTCGTGATGCGGGTGTCGGATCGCGTCGTCGCGCTGAACTTCGGAAAGACCCTGGCGGAAGGGACCCCCGCCGAGATGCAGCGCCATCCTGAAGTCATCCGGGCGTACCTCGGGGCGCCCGCCGGAGTAGCGGTGTGACCGCGCTCCTCGAGCTCAACGGAGTCGACGCCTCGTACGGTGCAACCGCGGTATTGCGCGGGATCCGGCTGACCGTCGAAGACGGCGGGCTGGTTGCCCTGCTCGGTGCCAACGGTGCCGGCAAGACGACGACGCTGCGCGCGATCTGCAACATGGGTCTGCAGACCCGCGGCGAGATCCGCCTGGCCGGCAAGCGCATCGACGGCCAGGCAACCGAGTCGATCGTCCGTCAGGGCGTCGGCCACGTGCCCGAGGGTCGCGGCACGTTCTTGAGCCTGTCGGTCGAGGAGAACCTGCGATTGGGCGCCTACCTGCGGCGCGATCGCAAGGTCGGCGATGACCTCAAGCGCGTGTTCGGCTACTTCCCCGTGCTGCGCGAGCGCATCGATCAGCAGGCCGGGACGCTCAGCGGCGGCGAGCAACAGATGCTGGCCATCGCGCGCGCCCTGATGTCGCGTCCTCGGCTGTTGCTGCTCGACGAGCCGTCGTTCGGCCTGGCGCCCATCGTGGTCCAGGACATTTTCAAGATCCTGCGGATGATCAACAAGGAGGAGAAGATGGCGATGCTGCTGGTCGAGCAGAACGCCAGGCTTGCGCTCGATCTCGTCGATCAAGTGTTCTTGCTCGAGACCGGCCGCGTGGTCGCGAGCGGTCCCCCTCAGCAGATCGCCGCGGACGAGACCGTGCGCCGGGCGTATCTCGGACAGTGACGATATCCATGCAGGCTTTTCTTCATCAGCTCCTGTCCGGTGTCGCGGTCGGCAGCATCTACGCTGCACTGGCGCTCGCGCTCGTGATGATCTTCAAGGCGACGCATCAGGTCAGCTTCGCGCAGGGCGAGCTCGCGATGTTCTCGACCTACATCGCGCTGACGCTGATCCACAAGGGCCTGCCGTACTGGGTGGCGTTCGCGGTGACCCTGGTGGTCTCGTTTGTGATCGGGGTTGCGATCGAGCGGCTCATCATGCGGCCGTTCAAGAATGCGCCGCCGCTGACTCCCGTGATCGTCTTTATCGGCCTGCTGCTCGCGATCAACGGCCTGGCGGGTTGGCAGTTCTCGCCGGTCACGCAGTTGTTCCCGAGCCCGTTTCCCGACCATGCCTGGTACGGAACGACGTACCTGTCGCCGCACGAAATCGGGATGATCGCCGTGACGCTGATCGTTCTCGGCGCGGTGTTCGCGTTCTTTCGGTTCACCAAGCTCGGCCTCGCCATGCGGGCCGCGGCGGAGAATCCGGGATCGAGCCGCCTGGTCGGGATCCGGGTCGGCTGGATGCTGGCGCTGGGGTGGGGCCTGGCCAGTGCGCTGGGGGCGGTCGCCGGCATGATGGCGGCACCGATCCTCTCGCTCGAGCCGGGCATGATGGGGAGCGTACTGCTCTATGCGTTCGCGGCGGCGCTGCTCGGTGGCATCGACAATCCGTGGGGCGCACCGATCGGCGGCCTCATCATCGGTATGCTGGAGAATGTCGCCGGCGCGTACGTGGTCGGTGACCAGCTCAAGCTGCCGCTCGCCCTGGCGATCATCATCCTCGTGTTGCTGTTCAAACCGAGCGGGCTGTTCGGCCGCACCGTCGTGGTGAGGGTCTGACCATGGTGACCGAAGCCGCTGCCATCGCGCCGCTGCGCTCGCGCCGCCCCACCGGGTTCGCGGTCGCGGTCGCCGCGCTGCTCGTGTTCGCGGTCGTCGCGCCGTTCGTGTTCGTCGGGTTCCGCGTTCTCCAGCTGACCCACATCGTGACTTACGCGATCGCGGTGCTCGGGGTGAATCTATTGACCGGGTTCAGCGGTCAGATCTCGCTGGGCAACGGCGCATTCTGGGCGTTCGGCTCCTACACCTCGGTCATCTTGCTGACGTATTGCGGCGTGCCGTACTGGGCCACCCCGCCGCTGGCGGGTGCGGTGTGCTTCGTGCTCGGCTATCTGTTCGGTCGCGTCGCGACGCGGCTCGAGGGCCCGTACCTGGCGCTGGCGACCTTCGGGCTCGCGATCGCCACGCCCCAGATCCTCAAGCTCGGCGCGTTCGAGAAGTGGACCGGCGGCAGCCAGGGCGTGGTCATGAGAAAGCCAAAGTCGCCGATCTCGGCGCTGACCGACGACCAGTGGATCTATCTGTTCTGCCTGGTCGTGGCGATCGCGCTGTTCGTGGTGGCATGGAACCTCGTGCGTGGTCGGACCGGTCGCGCGCTCACGGCGCTCCGCGACCACCCGATCGCGGCCGGGACCATGGGGGTCAACACCGTCGCCTACAAGTCGGTGACGTTCGGCGTCAGCGCGATGTACACCGGTATTGGTGGCGGGCTCAGCGCGATTGTCACGGGCTTCGTTTCTCCCGACAGCTTCCCGATCTTCCTCTCGATCCAGCTCCTGGTCGGCGGCGTGCTCGGTGGTATTGCCTCGATCTTCGGCACCCTGTTTGGGGCCGCGTTCATCGAGCTCGTTCCAGACTTCGCGAAATCGCTTTCGGATTCCGCACCCGCTGTGCTCTACGGTATATTGCTGATTGTTTGTATGAAGGTGATGCCAGGTGGGGTGGCCGGATTGGTGCACACGGTTCGATCCTGGTTCGTTCGTCGCTCGCTCTATCGCACCGGCCATCGCCCCAGAACCTGACCGGGCACTCGCTGGTGTCATCAAGAAACGGGAGAATCCATGTCAAACAGAAACGGGCTCGTCATCACGTCTGGGATCAGGCTCGCGGCCTTGACCGGCGTTCTGCTGGTGTCGGGGTGCGGTAGCAAGAAGAAAGCCGAAGGCGAGCCTGCCGGCGCTGGTGCGACGCCGGCGCCCGGCGCGCCCGCCGCCACCTCGAACGCGCCGGGCATCACCGCCACGGAGATCAAGATCGGGCAGACGATGCCGTACAGCGGCCCGCTGTCGTCGTACGGCGCGATCGGCAAGACCGAGACCGCGTTCTTCCGGATGATCAACGAGAAGGGCGGGATCAACGGCCGCAAGATCAACCTGATCAGCTACGACGACGCCTACACCGCTCCCAAGGCCGTGGAGCAGACCCGCAAGCTCGTCGAGGGCGACGGGGTGGCGTTCGTGTTCGGCAGCGTCGGCACGGCAACCAACACTGCGGTCCAGGGCTATCTGAACGAACACAAAGTGCCGCAGCTGTTTATCGCGACAGGCGCGGATAAATGGGCTGATCCGGCGAAGAACCCGTGGACGATTGGCTGGCAGCCGAGCTATCGGACCGAGGCCAAGATCTATGCTCGCTACCTGCTGAAGGAGAAGCCCGCGGCCAAGATCTGCGTGCTGTACCAGAACGATGACTTCGGCAAGGACTACCTGGCTGGCCTCAAGGACGGGTTTGGCGAGCAATATGACAAGCTGGTCATCAAGACCGCGTCCTATGAGGTCACGGATCCGACGGTGGATTCGCAGGTCATCACCCTGCAAGCCTCGGGTTGCGACACGCTGATCGGCGGGGAGACGCCGAAGGCGGCGGTCGGCACCATCCGCAAGGTGGCCGACATGGGCTGGAAGCCGCTGTTCCTCATGTCCAACGTGTCGGTGTCCGTGACGGCGGTGTTCACGCCGGCCGGGCTCGAGAAGAGCACCGGCATCATCACCGGGCTGTACTTGAAGGATCCCAAAGATCCCGCGATGGCGAGCGATGCCGGGATGACTGAGTACCGCGCTTTCATGAAGCAGTACGCACCGCCGGAGCTGAACCCGGAGGACGCCAATGCGGTGTTCGCGTACGGCGTGAGTATGAGCCTGGTCCATGTGCTCACGCAGTGCGGCAACGACCTGTCGCGCGAGAACATCATGAAGCAGGCGGCGAGCTTGTCGAAGCTGGTCGTGCCGGTGGCAGTTCCCGGCGTCGAGATCACCACAAGCGCCACGGATTTTCGGCCGTTCTCGCAGATGCAGCTCGGCAGGTTCAACGGGACCAGCTTCGAGCGCTTCGGCGACGTGCTGAGCGCCGACTGAAACCCCGCGAATGACGCTGGCCGTCGCACGTGGTGCCTCGTGATTTCAGTGGTCTGCGACGGCAAGCCGATCGACAAGACGGGGCAGAGCGCAGGGCGACGGTTGTTGCGCACGCGTCGCCTGACTGACAGCGTCGGTCGGCCCTGAGGCGGCGAGTCTGCAATCCAGTGCTTGCGCAGAAATTCTGGGGCGCCCGTCGCTGCCGCCACCCGAGGACGCCGCGAGCTGCGACATGGGTGCGGCAACCCAGCGACGGTTGAGCGACGCAGCGTGAAGCGTCGCTCACGTGATATATCGATCGACATGCTGCCCAGGCTTGTGGCGTTCGCGCTCGTCGTGGCGGCGGCGGACGAGGCCAAGGGCACGTTAGTTCGCTCGGCGCTCACGATCAGCTACAGGAGATTTAGATTCATGCGTAAGACTCTCGCTGCCTTACTCCTCATGTTCGGGGCGATCCCGGCAGTTGCCCAGCAGGCCGACGACATGAACCGTGTCATCGACCAGGGGCTCAACCACTCACAGGTCATGCAGACCGCCGCGCATCTGATGGACGAGATCGGTGCGCGGATGACCAACTCTCCGCAGATGCGGCAGGCCGAGACCTGGACGCAGGCGCAGTTCCGGACCTGGGGACTCAAGAACGTCCACAAGGACGGCTTCGAGTTTGGCCGTGGCTGGTCGATCGTGTCGTCGAGCGTGCGGATGACCGCGCCGCGCCCGATCCAGCTGACCGCGATGCCGGTCGCGTGGACGCCGGCCACCGCCGGCACGATCACCGCGTCGATTGTCGTGGCCCCCATGAAGCGCGAGCGCGACTTCGAGGCCTGGCGCGGCAAGCTCGCGGGCAAGGTCGTGCTGGTCAGCCTGCCCGACGACGGCAGCGAGCCCAGCGAGGCGCCGTTCAAGCGGTTGACCGAAGACGAGATCGGCAAGCTCGACCGCTACCGCCAGCCCGACTACGATCCCGAGTCCGTCGACCGCCGGATCAAGCGCATGACGTTCGTGTCCAAGCTCGACGCGTTCCTGAAGAGCGAGCGCGCCGTCGCCTGGGCGCGCATGTCGTATCGCGACGGCAAGCTGCTGCACGGTGAAGGCTACGCCTACCGCGTCGGCGAGACGCCTGCGTTGCCCGGGATCGAGATCGCGGCCGAGGACTACCGGCGGCTCGCGCGGCTGGCCAAGGTTGGCCCCGCGCCGACGCTGGAGATCAACAGCAACGTCAAGTTCGACGACAGCGATACCAAGGCCTACAACATCATTGCCGAGATTCCCGGCAGTGACCCGAATGCCGGTTACGTGATGTCGGGGGCCCACCTCGACAGCTGGGTCGCCGGCGACGGTGCCGCCGACAACGGCGCGGGCACGGTCGTGGTCATGGAGGCCGCGCGGATCTTGTCGACGCTCGGCGTGAAGCCCCGCCGGACGATCCGGTTCGCGCTGTGGGCGGGCGAGGAGCAGGGGCTGCTCGGCTCGATGTCCTACGTCGAGAAGTACCTGGCGACCCGCGCGGCGGCCCCGGGGAACACGCCGGAGAACGGGCTCGAGCAGTACCTGCGCTGGCGCTATCGCTTCCCGATCACGCCGCAACGCGGCCACAAGGATCTGGTCGCGTACTTCAATATCGACAACGGTTCGGGCGCAGTGCATGGCATCCACGCCGAGGGCAACGTGGCCGCGGTTCCGATGCTGCGCGAATGGCTGCAGCCGTTCGCGAGCATGGGCGCGAAGGCGGTCGTCGCCGCGCCCACCGGCGGTACCGACCACGTGTTCATGCAAGCGGTCGGCATTCCGGGCTATCAGTTCATCCAGGATCCGCTGGACTACAACTCGCGCGTCCACCACACCAGCGTCGACACGTTCGATCACCTCAAGGCCGAAGATCTGCGCCAGGCGTCGGTCGTGCTGGCGGGCTTGCTGCTCGAGTCGGCGAACAGCGCCAAGACGCTGCCGCGCATGCCAGTGCCGACCAAGGGCACGCCGACCAGCCCGTTCAAGTACGACGACCCCGACGACAACAACTGATCGAGAACGGATCGGGAACGGATCAAGCGCGTCGGAGCGCGGCTCAGAAGTACAGCGATCCGTTGACCTGAAATGAGTCGAACGTCGAGGAGACGTCCTTCAGGTACGACGTCTCGAGGAAGATGCCCTTGCGGTTGCCGATCCGGATCCCGGCGGTCGCGCCCGCGAGGCTGCTGGTCGCCGAGCTCGACATCCCGCTCGCGTCGCTGCTCGAAGCGAACCGCAGGACGTACTTCGGCGACGCGTAGACCGCGAACGCGCTCGCGAGGTCGTAGCTGACGTACAGCGGAACGGTCACATCGACCAGCTTGGTCGAGACCTCCGAGTCGTCGCTGCCCGACGAGATCTTGAGGTATCCAGCGCCGAGCCCGGCGGCGACCGCGAACTTGCCGGCGTTCACGAACTGGTACTTGCCGTCGAGCCCGACCGTGCCGGGCACGGTGATCTTGGCGCCGAGCTCGAACCGATCAGCGATGCCGCGACGGTAGCCGAGCTCGACGTAGGGCAGCGACAGGCTGACATCCTCGCTGGACATCTCGCTGGTGCTGGCGTTGACCGACGGGCTGGCGTAGAAGCCGCCGCCGACGAGGATGCGCTGTTGTCCAGGCTCGAGCGCGCGGGCGGTTTGTAGTGCCGAGGTGTTCACACAGCCAGTGATGAGTGTGATGAATGTGAGACAGCTGTACTGGACTACGCGGGCGGATTTCATGGTCGTCGTTCCCTTTCGGGTGTAGAACGGACCGGCGGTGCGGTTTGGGAACATTTTCTCGGCCGAACACGGTTCGGGGGTCGCGTGATTCGGATTGCGTGCATCGTTATGCTGCTGATCGCGTCGCAGGGCCGGGCGCACGCCGAGCGGCGCCTGGCGCTGGTGATCGGCGCGAATCCCGGCTGGTCGTACGATCGGCCGCTGCGCTACGCCGAGACCGACGCCGAGCGGGTGCGCGACGTGCTGGTCTCGCTCGCCGGGTTTGCCGGCGACGACGTCGCGCTGCTGCGCGATCCCGATACCGCCGAGGTCCGCTCGGCGCTCGCCAAGCTCGACCGCGCCGCCCGCGCGACCACCGGCGAGGATTCACTGGTATTCGTGTACTACTCGGGCCACGCCGACGACAAGTACCTGCACCTGCGCGGCGAGCCGCCGCTGTCGCACACCGACCTTCAGGACGCGCTGCGCGGATCGGCCGCGACGATCAAGCTCGCGGTGATCGATGCGTGCAAGTCCGGCGCGGTGGCCCGCAAGGGCGGCGCACCCGCCCGCGAGTTCGACGTCGATGTCGTCATGCCGAAACTATCGGGTATGGTGGTATTGACGAGCAGCGGGGCCGACGAGCTGTCCCAGGAGTCGCGCGCGCTCGCCGGCTCGGTGTTCACCCATCACCTGGTCTCGGGGCTGCGCGGCGCGGCCGACGCGGACGCCGATCAGCGGGTCACGGTCGCCGAAGCCTATCATTATGCCTACGAGCGAACGCAGGCCGACACCGCGACGACCGGGGCGTTGCAGCGCCCGGCGTTCCGCGACGAGCTCAGCGGGCAGGGCGAGCTCGTGCTCACCCAGCTGACGGCCGGCCCCCAGGCGCAGCTGGTGCTGCCGCGCGGTCCCGGGCTCAAGTACGTGGTCCTCGACGAGCACGATTGGCGGTTGATCGCCGAAGCGCGGTCCGCGCCCGATCGCGACGTCGTGCTCGTGGTCGCGCCGGGGCGCTATCACGTCAAGCGGGTGCTCGAGGATCGGCTCGAGGTCGTCGGGGTCGTGCTGCACCCCGGGGCGCGCAACGAGCTCGAGCGGGCGCCGTTCAAGCCGGCGCCGCTGTCGTCGGGCATCCTCAAGGGCACGCCGAGCGCGCTGTCGCCGCGCGAGTATCACGAATGGGAGCGCACCCGCGCGTTCGGGCTGCTCGCCGAGGGCCAGGCCACCGCGGCGCTCAACGTGTTCGATCGCCTGGTGCGCGAGCAACGCGGCGATTCGGTGGCATGGCGTGGCCGTGGGCGCGCGCTGATCCGCATGGCGGATTCGTATGCCCAGGTCCAAGATCGTCGGCACGAGGAGATCTCGCTGCGCGAGGCGCTCAAGTCGGATCCATTGCTCAGCGACGATCCGGAGTTCAAGCAGCGGCTTGGAGCGTTCAACCAGCAAAACGAGGTGGATCGCGTCGCAGCGGCGGACGCGTACACGGTCGCGCTCGAGCGGCGCAAACGGCCGCGGACGGGGCGGCGGTTCGGGTTCGGGCTCGAGCTGATCAGCGCGCGCAGCCTGGTCGGCGTGTCGGCGACCGCGGTGATCCGGAGCTACGTGTTTCCGAGCCTGGTGTTCGACATTGTCGGGCTCGGGTTCGACGCCAACGTGGCCGTGGCGCCGATGCCCGGACCGTGGAGCCCCTATGCGGCGCTCGGCGGTCACGCCTCGATGCGGCGGCTCGGCTTCAACCTCGGCGACGTCATGTCGGAATCGACCATCGATGGCGCCGATCCCGACTTCGCCAACGACCTGTTCTCGCTGCATGCGCGGATCGAGGTCGGTGGCCAGTTCGTCGCCCCCAGCGGCCTGATCGCGGAGCTCGGCGTGGCGTTCATCGCGTTTCCTCGGCATGATGGCCACGTGGAGGCGACGGCATTCCCGGTGATTCACTTCGGCTGGCTGTTCTAGGACGCGATGCCCGGGGATGTCAGCGATCTCGCCGAGCTCTACAGGCGCCATGCGCCGGCGCTGCATCGCCGGTGCGCGAGCATCGTCGGCAACCCGGACGAGGCACGTGACCTCGTGCAGGAGACGTTCGCTCGCTACCTCGCGGCGCTGGGCACCTGGCGCGACGCCGCGGCGCCGTTCGCGGCCCTGTACCGGATCGCGACCAACGCGGCGATCGACCGGCTCCGCCGGCGCCGGGTCGCCTCCGAGGACGAGCTCGACGTCGACACCTACGTCGGTGACCGGGCGAGCGGGCCGCGGCGGATCGATAGCCGGCACGATCTGGCGTTCCTCACCCGCGGGCTGCCGGAGGACCACCTGACCGTGGCGGTGCTGTATCACCTCGACGGCGAGACCCAGGACGCGATCGCGACGTCGCTCGAGCTGTCGCGGCGCACCGTCGGCAAGATCCTCACGCGGTTCGCGAGCCACGTCCGCAAGCGCGCCGGGCGCGCCGAGCTGCCGGCCGGGGCCAGGAGCACCAGCGATGGATGACCGCAGGCTCACCGATCTCGAGCTCGAGCGCTGGCTCGTCGGCGATCTGCCGGAGCCGCGCCGCCGCGCCGCGAGCGAAGCGGATCGCGCGCGGCTCGAGGCGCTGCGCGCGGAGCACGCCGCCTGGCTCGCCACGGTCGACGTCGCTGCCGAGCTCCGCGCGATCGAGCAGCGGGTCGCGCGCGCGGCCCCGGCGCGGCAGCGATGGCGCCCGGTGCGCTGGGTGGCGTCGGCCGGTGCCGTGGCGGCGGCGGCGGCGGTGGTGCTGCTGCTCGTGGTCGCGAGGGGTCCAGCCGGCCACGAGCCGCGCGATGACGACGATCTGCGCACCAAGGGCGACAGCGTCGCGCTGATCATGTACGTGGCCGGGGCCGAGGGCGCCGGTCGCCGACTCGCGACCGGTGACCCCGCGCGGCCAGGCGATCGCGTCCGGTTCGAGGTCCGCGTCCCGGACCGCGGCTACGTCGCGATCGTCGGCATCGACGGCCCGGGCAACGCGACGATCTATTATCCCTTCGGCGGCCACGAGCCGGCCGCGATCGATCCGTCGGGCGGCGTGCTGCCCGGGGCGATCGCGCTCGACGCGACGCCCGGCGTCGAGCGGTTCTATGCCGTCTACGCCGCGCGGCCGTTCGCGCTCGATCCCGCGCTGGTCGCGGGGCTCCAGACCGGCGCCGCGCCTCGCGGGGTCGCGACCGCCAGCGTCGCGCTGCGCAAGGACGTCACGCCGTAGCGAGCGCGGCGTCGCCGAACACGACGAGCTGGCCGAACGCGGGGAGCGCGAGCTGATCGGGGCGGGCGCTCGAGCCGTCGAGCTGCTGCCAGCGCGCGACCTCGAGCGGCAGCTGGCCGAGCGGCACCGCGACCGAGATCGGCGCCGCGCCGCGGTTGATCGCGACCACGGTGACCTGGCGGTCGAGGTAGCGCGCGAACACCAGCGCATCGCCCGCGACGGCAAGCGTCTGGTAGGCACCGCGGCGCCACTCCGGCCGGCGCTGCCGCCACTCGATCAGCTGCCGGTAGTGCGCGTGGAGCGCGGCGTTCCAGTGCGCGCGATCCCAGTCGAAGCAGCGGCGGCAATCGGGATCGTCGCCGCCCTCGAGGCCGATCTCGTCGCCGTAGTAGATCGAGGGCACGCCGGCGTAGGTGAACAGCAGCGTCACCGCGAGCTGCATGAGGCGGACGTCGCCAGCGACGGCGGTGAGGAACCGCGAGGTGTCGTGGCTGTCGAGCAGGTTCAGCTGGGCGAGCTGGTTTTCGTACGGGATGCGGGCGCGCGCCTCGGCGAGCCAGCACTCGAAGTCGGCGGTCGACAGCGCGGCGGGATGGTTGGCGACGTCGCGCGCGGCCAGCCAGGCGCGCACCGGGTGGGCAAACCCGTAGTAGTTCATCGCGCCGTCCTCCTGGTCGCCCTGCAGCCAGCGCGTCGCCTCGCTGAAGTGCTCGCCGATCATGTACGCCTCGGGGTTCTCCTCGCGCAACGCGCGGCGCAGCTCGCGCACATGCGGCGCGTTGTTGTGCGCGCCCGAGCCCTCGCCCATCATGTGAATGACGTCGAACCGCCAGCCATCGATCGAGTAGGGCGGGCGCATCCAGCGCCGCAGGATCGCGTTCGGGCCGCCGTAGACCTCGGCCTGGACGCCGGGACTGGCGAGATCGAGCACCGGGAGCGAGCCATGACCCTTCCAGCCGACGTAGTCGTGCGCGCCCGTGAAGATGTACCAGGACCGCCAGGGCGAGTCCTCCGACTGATAGGCCCCCTGCGCCGCGTGCCGGCCATACCGATTGAACCACGGGTGGTTGGCGCCGGTGTGATTGACCACGGCGTCGAGCACCAGGCGCATGCCGCGCGCGCGCAGCGCTTCGGCGAGCTCGACCAGCGCGGGGTCGCCGCCAAGGTGGCGGTCGACATGCGCGTAGTCCTCGACGTCGTACTTGTGATTGCTGCCCGACGTGAAGATCGGATTGAGGTAGAGCGCGGTGACGCCGAGCTCGGTATGGAGATACTCGAGCTGGTGGCGGATCCCGATCAGATCGCCGCCGTAGAACGCGGTCGCGGCGACGCTGCGATCGATGGGCGCGCCCCACGCCTGGTGCACCACGCGGGAACTGCCGTTGCCATAGACGTACTCGTCGGTGGTGACCGCGAGCGCCGGATCGCCCTGACAGAACCGGTCGGGGAAGATCTGATACATGATCTGGTCGCTCACCCACGGCGGTGGCACGTGATCGCGACACACCTTGAACAGCAGCTCGCGCGGCGGTGCGTGGCGGTGCAGACCGTCGGCCGCGAGCCAGGTCTGCCCGCTGCCGTGGAGGACCTTGAACGCATAGTGTGTCGTCAGGTTCCCGCCATCCCATGGCAGGTGGGCCTCGAACCGCCGCAGGCCGTTGCTGGTGCCGACCTGCTGCATTGCGATCAGCAGCTCCTCGTTGTCGGGGTCACCGCGCAGGTACACGGCCGCCGGCTCGGCGCCGCCGCACAAAAGCGTCACGTGGCAGCCATCGGGCGCGCGAATCAACCACGGTGCGATGGGCGGATGGAGCAGGAACACGGTGCCACCGTGACGCTACTACATCTGCCACCGCGGGCGCCGTGCCGGCGGGCTGATCGAGCGCCGATCGAACGACGATCGAGCGCCGATCGAGCGCCGATCGAGCGATGTTCAGGCGCTTCGCGCGCGCGTGGCTGCGACCCTGCGCACGTTCACGTAGACTGCCTTCACGCATGTTCAAGGTGATCGCCTGCGATCTCGACGGTACCCTGCTCGATGCCCATCATGGTGTCGGCGCGCTCAGCAGCGACGTCATTCGCGCGGTGGTGGCCCGCGGCGTCAGGTTCGTCATCGCGACGGGCCGCCATGTCTCCGACGCCGCTGGGTTTTGCGCGCAGATCGGGATCGCGAGCGAGCTCATCACCTGCAACGGCGCGCGCGTCCACGATGCGTCGGGCCAGGTGACCTATCGCCAGGACCTGCCCGCGGAGCTGGTCCGCGAGCTCTCCCATCCCGCGCTCGCCCGCGGCAGCGTGATCAACCTGTTCACCGATGACGAGTGGCTGATCGATCGCGAGCTCGCGCGGCCGCATATCCCCGCCGCGGCGAACTCGCTCGGCTGCCGGATCCACGATCCCCAGGCGATCGATCGCGACGGGATCGCCAAGCTGTTCTATATCGGCGTGCCGAGCGTGCTGCTCGAGATCGAGCGCGATCTGCGGTCGTCATTCGGGGACCGGATCCACATCGCGTTTTCGCTCGACGACTGCCTGGAGGTGATGGCTCCCGGCGTCAACAAGGGCCGCGCGCTGGCCGCGATCCTCGAAGCCGAGGGCATCTCGCCGGCCGAGTGCCTCGCGTTCGGCGATGGCATGAACGACGTCGAGATGCTGCAGGTCGCAGGCAAGGCCGTCGTGATGGGCAACGCCTCGCCCCGCGTGAAGGCCGCGCTGCCGGCGCTCGAGGTCATCGGCAGCCACCGCGACGAAGCGATGGCCCACTACGTGCGCCGGCTGTACCAGCTGTGACGGCGCGGCGCGGGGCGACCCCGCCGGGGACAACGTGACGTGCTTGACGGTCGGCCCCTTCTTCATGCCATCTCCGGATGCGCCGGCGAGATGGAGGACGGTGTGGCCGCTACATTCGTCGATCTGGCCGAGGCAAGCACGCCGCGCAAATGTGCAACGTCGCTCCGCGTCGAACTTGGCTTGCAGCAAAAAGGCGTTCCGGATAGGCCACTGAAGTCCAGCCCCTAAGTTGACGATGTCACGTTCGGTTGTGCAATGCGGGACGGACGGCGATGCGATCAAGCGCGGCCGCTGGTACACCTACGATTCGCAGGGGCGGCTCGAGCGGGAAACCTACGCAATTGTCTCCGGGACGAGGGTCGGCACGCCCGCCACGATGGCGTACCGATATGACGCTGCAGGTCGGATGCAGTCGTACACGTCGCCACTCAACGCAGCATTCGGAACGCACTACGAGTACGGTGCGACCGACGGACGCATCTCAAGCGCGACGACGACCACCACCCCGGGCAGTCTGATTGCCAGCAATCTGACGTACCGGGCCTTCGGCGAGCTGGTTGCGTATCGGACCGGTAGCACGCAGGCCGTGGCCGAGGGCACTCGGACATTGACCGTTACCAACGCCTACCGACAGGATGACGCACTCGTCGGTATTGAGCGTGGTTACGTCGGCGATGGTGCAACGAGCACGATCGATCTCTTGCAACAAGAGCTGGCGTACACGCCGGTGGGCCAGTTACGTCAACGGACGGATGTCGCCGATGCGTCCAATTCACGGCACTACGAGTACGATACTCTGGAGCGGATGACCTGCGAGGCGCGCGGAAATGCCACCTCGGGAGACTGCAGCGCCGCTTCCGGTAAGCTCGCCGGACTGTTCAGCTACGGAAACGGGCAGAGCTCCACCTCGCCTCCGGACGCGCGCCTGTCTGCTGTCATCCAGGCAGGCTCAGCGCAGTACGTCAGCTCGGCTCCTGAGGTGTACACATACACAGGTGGGGTCGCCCGACCGACCTCCGTGACACGTGGCGACGGCAACCTGGTCGTGGGGTACGACGGGATCGGCCGGCGTGCCTTCGAATACCAGGCCGTCAGCGCGTCGACAGGCCAGACGATGAGTCGCCGGGATTACGCATACTTGCCGAACGGCCAACTCGGAGAGATCCGCGGCTGGACCCTCGAGGGCCAGCCCTACAGCGTCGCGATGCGCTACGATGTCGAGGGTCGCCCGAACACGATCTCTTACAGCTCGGGCGACAACTACGAGCTTTTCTGGGATGACATGAACCGCCTCGTCGCCGCTTCCATCGAGGGCGCACACAACGTGCGCTGGAGTTATCACTATGTAGGGCAGACGCTCGTCGCTGCAACCCGCGAAATCGAAGGCGCGGTCACGGACGTCAAACGATTCTGGGCTATCTCGGACGAGCGTGGCCTAATATTCCGTATGGTTGACGAGCAAGGTGCCACGTACTGGCAAGCACGTTGGGATGCAACCGGATGGCGCAGCGTCGAAGGCACGCCGCAGCCAGACATGTGGGTGCCGTTCGGGCTTTCTGGCCAGCTGATCGTGGAGCACACCGAGGCCGCGCCGGTGTCTACCTCGAGCTCGGTTCGACCGTCGATCGTGCTCAACCAGCTGCGCGCCTACGATCCACTGTTCGGCGCGTTTCTCCAGCCCGATCCGGCGGATCAGTCCTCACGACTACTGCCGGAAGGCTACCTGCTTGCGCGCGGTGACTATCTCGGGCATGTCGATAGCTCGGGCGCAAACAGCAAGATTCGACAGCAGTACAACAAGCTGATCTGGCCGGGATGGGAGTTGGCTTTCGATGGCTCTTGCGCCGGGGGGCGTGTTGCTGAACTGCAAGCAGCGATCGATCAGGCGATCGCCGACATCGACAGCTGCCCACTCGAGAAATGTGGTGCGGCTGGGTTCGCGCCCAGCCTCAGGAAACAGTGGATTTTTGCGTTGCTGACTGGAATTAACTACTGCATTAGCCCAAATGGAGAGCTGCGGCTACCAAGGGCTCCCACGACCATAGCCAATTCCGATGGCTTCATTGTGGCGGATACGTCGGGTACTCTCGCTACTGCACAGACTCTGATAGCTTACGGCGGAACGACACTTGGGGGCCGCCGATCGGTGTTCACCAGCGTGTCGCCGTGCTTGGCACGTTCGGTGGCGCACGAAGCCATGCACGGTGTGTTCAAGACCCTTCCGATCAGTCTGATCAGCCCTTCCGAACCTACCCGGGATGGTTGGGGCGTTGGCGAGCTGTACTATGGTGTAGTAGGTGACTGGACGTGGGATCGGGATGGCGAGCTGGACGAGGACAAGAAGATGATACCGTACCTGAACACGTGCATTCACTGTGCGAGGAAGTGACATGCGCCGCAGTCTTCTCGTCGTCTCGATGCTGCTGGCGTGTCGAGCCAAGCGCGACGACGACCCGCGTGGCGGCTCTGCCTCCAACCGCCCGACAGCGCCCCCGGCAGGCCCGATCGGGTCGCCGCATCCCATCCACGTGATCAAGAGCGCCGCCAGCGGGCGCTGGATCGTGGCCTGCCAGGCGCGTCTCGACACCGACGGTGTGCCGGGGATCCGCGTGCATCGTCTCGAGCATGGGTTCAACGGCGACAAGCTGACGCCCTACCTGATCCGCGGCGGTGGAGACGGTATCGCGATCGACGGCTTCGTCGAGGCGTCGCACGACGATCGCTGGCTCGCCGTCGTGCGCGACGGCGCGCTGGTACTGATCGACGATGCCAGTGGCCGCGAGCACGTGCTTGCCGGCGCCGATGTTCGCGGCGAGATTGCCACCGGGCGGCAGATCGCCGCATTCGACGCCGACAGTACACACATGGTCTACGCGACACTCGTGAACGGTCAGAGCCGGCTGGCGATCCGCGAGCTCGCCAGCCAGGCCGAGCGCGTGCCAAGCGCGCCGCCAGGAATCGTGTGGCAAGTACGGGGCCAGCCTCCGAGCGCGTGGCTTCGCGTGACCTACCTGCGACGTGCCGTCCGCCCCAACGAGTTTCCGCACCTGGTGACCTCATCTGCTGCCGGTTCGCAATGTCGCATTGATATGCTCGCCGCCTTCGACTTCGCTCCGGACCCACTTGCGAACGTGTGGCTGCACTCGGGCACCGGCGAGCTTCGGGATGCGCAGCCGGTCCCCGATCGCGTACATGACACGGCGGAGACGCGTCCTGCGATCCCGGCGTCCGAGGAGGACGTGGTGTCGTCCGTGGACCACGTGTATCGCATCAAGAATGTACGGACCGGCGCGGTCACCGAGTTGCCTGGTGTGAAGGGACCGATCGGCCAGCAAAGCGGTGGTGTGATCGCGATCGGCAGGACGATTGTAGATCTCGCCGCGGCCCGCGTGCTCGGCGAGGTTCGCTTCCGGCCGCTCGCCGTCGAGGCCGGTGGCCGCGCGCTCGTGCCCGCCGAAGACCCCGCCGCCGATGTGGACGACCTCGAGCGCGAGCTTCCGATCGGTCCGCTGCGCTGGGTCTCACCGACACCGGTCGCTGGCGAGTCACGCACTCTCTAGTAGTCTCTCATAGGACGAGGGCCAGCGGCGGCGTCGCCGCTCGTCGCTGGTTACACGGAGGCGGTGTATGCGAACCATCGGTCTTCAACCAGAGCACGAAGCTCAGGCCCGAAAGTGCCAGTCGCGTTTCGTGGCCATTTTCTTCGTCTTCACGGTGCCGCATGCGATGGTCGCCCGCGCTGATGCGCACTCGGTTTGATCAGTTCGGCAAGCAGATGGTCCGCACGGCGCTCGAGACCTGCGGTCCGGTCGAGACTGACGCGGAGGTCGCGGCAGACACGCGCAGGATCGATCTCTGGTTCATGCCCGATCCTGCGCGCGAGTCTGTGCCAGGTCACCTCGGTGTGCTGGGGCGCATCGCGGGCGGCCCGAGCACGCTCGAGTTCTTTCACGACACGCCGAGCGGCGACGAGCTCGCCGCCTGCCTGATCAAGCATGGCGAGTTCCGCCACTTCCTGTCGCTGCGCAGGACGCCGCCGCCGGTCCCGACTCAATGGGTCATCTCATCGGGCCGTCCCGATGGCGGTATCGACGGTTTGTGGTTGCGCCCGGTCGCCGGCTGGCCACCGGGCATCTACGAGGGTCCACCGCTGTTGTGGACGCGGCTCGTGGTGGTGAACGAGCTCCCGGTGACGCGGGACACGCTGCTCGTGAGGCTGCTTGGTGCCGGCGCGGTACTCCAGCGGGCGATCGCGGAGCTCAAGGAGTTACAGGCGGAAGCGCCAGAGCGCACGCTGGCGCTTCCGATTCTGCTACGCTTGCGGCTGACCGTGCCGAGCGATCCGGCGAAGCAGACCACCGACGACCGGGAGTTTCTCATGGATACCCAAGACATCGTCGAGACCTGGCGGCGCGAGGCCCTCCAGGAGGGCGTCGAGCAGGGCATCAAGCAGGGCGTCGAGCAAGGGATCAAGCGGGGCGTCGAGCAAGGCATCAAGCAGGCGCTGCTCGAGGTCTATGAGGCCCGTTTTGGCGCGATGTCCGAAGACCTTCGCGCGCTTGTGGAGGACATTGGCGACGAGCCCACGCTCGTTGCCTGGCTGCGACTCGCTGGTACCCGCAGCGCGGGCGAGGTCGCCGCGGCCATCCGCTCGTTCTGCGCGAGCTAGTAGCGCTCGCGGTTGGCGAGGTAGCCGAACACGTCATGATCGACCAGGTGGTCGTCGAGGTGATCGCGGATCTCGGTGCCCATGCGCGACGTCGGGACGACGTCGCCGGCGCTGCCGGGCGGGGCAATGTCGGCGGTGCGGAACCCCGCGGCGATCGTCGCGGCGACCGCGTGCTCGATCGCCAGGGCCTCGGCCTCGAGGCCGAGCGAGTGGCGCAAAAGCATCGCGGCGCTGAGGATCGTGCCGATCGGGTTGGCGATGCCCTTGTTGGCGATGTCGGGCGCCGAGCCGTGGATCGGCTCGTAGACGCCACAGCGGGTGTCGCCGAGCGAGGCGCTGGGGCACAGGCCGAGCGAGCCGGCGAGCACCGAGGCCTCGTCGGTCAGGATGTCGCCGAACATGTTCTCGGTGACGATCACGTCGAACGAGGCCGGGGCGTTGACCAGCTTCATCGCCGCCGAGTCGACCAGCTGGTGCTCGAGCTTGACGTCGGGGTAGTCGCGGGCCACCTCGATCGCGACCTTGCGCCACAGCCGCGACGACTCGAGCACGTTGGCCTTGTCGATCGAGGTGACGTGGCGGCGGCGGCCGCGCGCCAGCTTGAACGCGAGCTCGACGACGCGCTTGATCTCGTGATCGGTGTACTCGAGGGTGTCGAACGCGCGGCGCCGGCCGTCGACCACGTCCTGCCCGTGCGCGCCGAAGTACAGGCCCCCGGTGAGCTCGCGGATCACGAGCACGTCGGCGCCGGCGAGCCGCTCGGGGCGCAGCGGCGAGCACTCGGCGAGCTCCGGGTACGGCTTGACCGGCCGGACGTTGGCCCACAGGCCGAGCGCCTTGCGCAGCCCGAGCAGGCCCTGCTCGGGGCGCACCTTGGCGTTCGGATCATCCCATTTGGGGCCGCCGACGGCACCCAGCAGGACCGCGTCGGCGCCGCGGCACGCCTCGAGCGCGTCGTTGCCGAGCGCGGTGCCGTGGGCATCGATCGACGCGCCCCCGATCAGGTGCTCCTCGAACACGAAGCGGTGCCCGAACAGCTGCGCCGTCGCCTCGAGGACACGGCGCGCCTGGTCGACGACCTCGGGGCCGATGCCATCACCAGGGAGTAGGACGATCGTGGCCTTCATACGTGTAGCTCCGTGAGATGTGCGGCGGGCTGCGCCGCGGTTGCGATGCCGAACTCGATGCCATCGGCGAGTGCGGCCCACGTCGCCTCGAGAATCGAGACTGACGCGCCGACGGTGGACCAACCATGTTCACCGTCTGTGAAGTCGATGAGGACGCGGGTGATGGCGCGCGTGCCTGCGTTGCCATCGAGGATGCGGACCTTGTAGTCGGCGAGCGCGATCCGCGCGACGCCGGGGAACGACGGGACCAGCGCCTTGCGCAGCGCCGCGTCGAGCGCGTGGACCGGGCCCTCGCCCTCGGCTGCGGTGTGGACCACGCGATCGCGGACCTTGAGCTTGACGGTCGCCTCGGCCGCGGGACCGGCCCCGCCACCGAGCGTCAGCACGCGATACTCGAGCAGCTCGAACGGCGGCGCGTAGCCCGGCGCGTGGCGGCGGAGCACCAGCGCGACCGAGGCGTCGGCGGCCTCGAACGTGGCGCCGACCGCTTCGCGCGCCTTGATCGCGGCCAGCGCGCCGGTCGCGGCCGCCCCGGCATCCTCGCTGGCCAGGCCGAGCTCGTCGGCGCGCGCGAGCAGGTTGGCGCGGCCCGAGAGCTCGCTGACGACGATCCGGCACAGGTTGCCGACAAGCGCGGGATCGACGTGCTGGTAGCTCTCGGGCGCGCGCCGGATCGCGGCGACGTGGACGCCGCCCTTGTGGGCGAACGCCGAGCGCCCGACGTACGGCATGTGCTCGTCGGGCGCGAGGTTGGCGAGCTCGGCGATCGTGCGCGCGACCTCGGGGAGCTCGGTCAACCGGCCGGCGGGCAGGGCGGCGAGCCCGAGCTTGAGCTCGATGCCGGGCAGCACCGCACACAGGTTCGCGTTGCCGCAGCGCTCGCCGTAGCCGTTGATCGTGCCCTGGACGTGGCGCGCGCCGGCGCGGATCGCGGCGAGCGAGTTGGCGACGCCGCACCCGGCATCGTCGTGCGCGTGGATGCCGAGCGTGGTCGGCACATGCTCGCGCACGATCCGCACGACGTCGTGGATCCGCCACGGCAGGGTGCCGCCGTTGGTGTCGCACAGGACCAGCGTGTCGGCGCCCGCGCCGGCCGCGGCCTCGAGGGTCGCGATCGCGTACGCCGGATCGAGCGCGTAGCCGTCGAAGAAGTGCTCGGCGTCGTAGATCACGCGGCGGCCGGCCGCGCGCAGCCGCGCCACGGTGTCGGCGATCATCGCGAGGTTCTCGTCGAGCGGCGTGCGCAGCACCTCGCGAACGTGGAGCACCGAGCTCTTGCCGAAGATCGTGCACACCGGCGTGTTCGCGTCGAGCAGCGCTTGAACTTGCGGATCGTCGTCCGCCGGGATCCCGGCGCGCCGGGTGGCGCCGAACGCCGCGAGCTGGGCGTGCCGCAGCTCGAGCCCGGAGGCCCTGGCGAACACCGCCGCGTCCTTGGGGTTGGAGCCCGGCCAGCCGGCCTCGATCACGTCGACCCCGAGCGCGTCGAGCCGGCGCACGATGCGCAGCTTGTCCTCGAGCGACCACGAGATTCCCTCGCGCTGCGCACCGTCGCGCAGCGTGGTGTCGTAGACCGTGACGCGATCGCTGGTCTGGGCCCGGGGGCCGCTGTCAGTGCTGGCGTTCATACGCCTCGATCTCCGACTGGTGCTTGAGCAGGAAGCCGAGCTCGTCGACACCGTCGAGCAGGCACCGCCGGGCGAAGCTGTCGACCGTGAACGCCGTGGTCGGCACGCCGGCGGCGCGCAGCTCCTGGGCCTCGAGATCGATCGTGACCTCGAGCGCGGGGTCTTTGGCCAGCGCGGCCACCAGCTGGGCGTGCACGGCGGGCGGCACGACGACCGGGACCAGCCCGTTCTTGAGCGCGTTGCCGCGAAAGATGTCGGCGAACGAGGTCGAGATCACCGCGCGGAACCCACCGGCGACCAGCGCCCACGGCGCGTGCTCGCGCGATGACCCGCACGCGAAGTTGTGGCCGGCGACGAGGACCTGCGCGCCCGCCGCGGCCGGCGTGCCGATCGGAAACCCGGGGCGTGCGCGCCAGTCCGCGAACAGCGCGTCGGCCAGGCCCGCCTTGTCGGTGCCCTTGAGGAACCGGGCGGGGATGATCTGGTCGGTGTCGATGTCGTTGTCGAGCAGCACGACGGTGCGCCCGGTGAGCTGGGTGAAGCGCGCGGCGGTCATGCGGTCCTCCGACCATCGGCAGAGCTCGGCGCCACGCCCGGCGCGCCGGGCATCAGGGTGCGCGGATCGGTCACGCAGCCGGTCACGGCCGCGGCGGCCGCGGTGATCGGCGAGGCGAGCAGGGTCCGGCTGCCCTTGCCTTGCCGGCCCTCGAAGTTGCGGTTCGACGTCGACACGGCCAGCTGACCGGGCGCCAGCTGGTCGCCGTTCATCGCGATGCACATCGAGCATCCCGGCTCGCGCCACTCGGCGCCGGCAGCGCGGAACACCCGATCGAGCCCCTCGGCCTCGGCCTCGGCCTTGATCGCGGCGCTGCCGGGGACGACCAGCATGCGCACGCCTGGGGCGACCTGACGGCCCTGGACGATCTGCGCCGCGGCGCGCAGGTCGCTGATCCGCGAGTTGGTGCACGAGCCGACGAACACGACGTCGACCTTGACGCCGAGCAGCGGATGGCCGGGCGCGAAGTGGGTATAGCCCAGCGCGCTCTCGAGCGACGCGCGCTGCGACGCGTCGCCGACCGCCGCGGGATCCGGCACCGGTTGCGAGATCCCGACGCCGTGGCCGGGGTTGGTGCCCCAGGTGATCATCGGCTCGAGCTTGGTCGCGTCGATCCGGAGCTCGCGATCGAACACCGCGCCGTCGTCGGTCACCAGCGCGCGCCACGCGGCGACCGCGCGCTCGAAGTCGGCCCCTTGCGGCACCTGCGCACGGCCGCGCAGATAGGCGAACGTGGTGTCGTCCGGCGCGATCATCCCGGCGCGCGCACCCGCCTCGATCGACATGTTGCAGACCGTCATGCGGCCATCCATGTCGAGCGCGCGGATCGCCTCGCCGGCGTACTCGATCACGTGCCCGGTCGCGCCGCCGACGCCGATCTGGGCGATCATCGCCAGGATCAGGTCCTTCGCGGTCACGCCCGGCGGTGGCAGCCCGTCGAACGTCACGCGGAACGTCTTGGCCCGCCGCTGCAGCAGGCACTGGGTCGCGAGCACGTGCTCGACCTCGCTGGTCCCGATGCCGAACGCGAGCGCGCCGAACGCGCCGTGGGTCGAGGTGTGCGAGTCGCCGCACACGATCGTCTTGCCGGGCTGGGTCAGGCCCTGCTCCGGACCGATCACGTGGACGATGCCGTGGCCGGCGGAGCCGAGCTCGTGCAGCCGGATCCCGAACTCGGCGCAGTTGACCTCGAGCTGGCGCAGCTGGGCGCGCGCCTGATCGTCGGCCATCGCCAGGCCGCCGGGCCGGGTCGGGGTCGAGTGGTCCATCGTCGCGACCGTCCTGTCCGGTCGCCGGACGGCAAGCCCGCGCGCGCGCAGGCCGGAGAACGCCTGCGGCGACGTGACCTCGTGGACCAGGTGGAGGTCGACGTAGAGCACCGCGGGCGCGCCCTCGGGCGACGCGACCACGTGGGCGTCCCAGATCTTCTCGAACAGGGTGCGCGGCGTCACAGCGGCAGCTCCCGGGGCAGCCGCGCGGGCGGGACCGGCGTCGCGCTCGCGATCGCGGCGGCGTCGTCGAGCACGCGGTTGAGCGCGGCGAGGTACGCCTTGGTGCTCGCGACGACGATGTCGGTGTCCGCGCCATGGCCGTGCACGACCCGCGCGCGCAGCGCATCGGACTGGGCGTTGGACGGCCGGCGCATCGTCGCGTCGGTCGGCCGCACCCGCACGCTGACCTCGCCGAGCGCGTCGATGCCCTCGGTGACCGAGTGGACCTGGTACTCGAGCAGCGTGACCCGGGCGCCGACGATGCCGTCGATCGCCTTGAACGCGGCGTCGACCGGGCCGGTGCCGATCGAGACGTGGACAAAGAGCTTGCCGTCGGGGCCGCGCAGCCGCACCGTCGCGGTGGGCATGCCGGTGGTCCCGCAGCCGACCTGCAGGCCGTCGAGCGCGTAGTGCTGCTTGGCCTCACCGCGCTCGTTCGAGACCAGGGCGAGCAGGTCGGCCTCGCCGATGTGCTTCTTGTGATCGGCGAGCGCCTTGAACCGCTCGAACGCGCGATCGAGCGCCTCGCCGTCGAGCGGCGCGCCGAGCGAGGCGAGCTGGTCGGCGAACGCATGGCGCCCCGAGTGCTTGCCGAGCACGAGCCGGGTGCCGACCGCGCCGACGTCCTCGGGCCGCATGATCTCGTAGGTCGCCTGGTGCTTGAGCATCCCGTCCTGGTGGATGCCGGACTCGTGGGCGAACGCGTTGGCGCCGACCACGGCCTTGTTGGGCGGCACCAGGAACCCGGTGCACGTCGAGACCAGCTTCGACAGCCGGGTCAGCTGCGTGGTGTCGATGCCGGTCTCGAGCCCGAGCTTCTTGCGCCGCGTGCGCAGCGCCATGACGACCTCCTCGAGCGAGCAGTTCCCGGCGCGCTCGCCGATCCCGTTGATCGCGACCTCGGCCTGGCGCGCACCGGCGCGTAGCCCGGCCAGCGTGTTGGCGACCGCGAGGCCGAGATCGTCGTGACAGTGGACCGACAGGATCACGCGATCGACGCCGGGGACGTTGGCGCGGATCCCGGTGATCAGCTCGCCGAACTCGTCGGGCATGGTGTAGCCGACGGTGTCGGGGATGTTGAGCGTGGTGGCGCCCGCCGCGATCGCGATCTCGAGCACCTCGTAGAGGAACGCCGGATCGCTGCGCCCGGCATCCTCGGGGGAGAACTCGACGTCGTCGCAGTACGACCTGGCGTGGCGGACCATCTCGGCGACCCGCGCCTTCACGTCGCTGCGGGTCATCCGCAGCTTGTGCTCGAGGTGGAGATCGCTGGTTGCGAGGAACGTGTGGATGCGCGGGCGCAGCGCGCTCTTCACGCCCTCCCACGCGCGATCGATGTCGAGCTTGGTGGCGCGCGCCAGCGCCGCGATGATCGGCGGCTGGCGCTGGCCCTCGGCCGGCGTGCGGCCGACCTCGCGCGCGATCGTGGCAACCGCCTCGAGATCATCGGGCGACGCCGCGGGAAAGCCGGCCTCGATCACGTCGACACCCAGCCGCGCCAGCGCGCGGGCGATCTCCAGCTTCTCGCGCGAGGTCATAGTGGCGCCGGGCGCCTGCTCGCCGTCGCGCAGCGTGGTGTCGAAAATCCGAACGTAATTACCATCTACTACATCGGTGTTCATGATGATTAGGCTTTCACTGTCGGGCTATTCGCCGGGTTTTACGGTGACGGGATCGAGGAACGGCATCATCGCGCGCAGCCGCGCGCCGACCGCCTCGATCGGCTGGTCTTGCTCGGCGCGGCGCCGCGCCTTGAACGTCGGCGATCCGTTGGCGACCTCGGCGATCCACGCCTTGGCGAACGAGCCGCTCTTGATGTCGGCGAGCAGCTTCTGCATCGCCGCCTTGGCCTCGGGGCCGATCACCTTGTCGCCCGCCACGTAGTCGCCCCACTCGGCGGTATCCGAGACCGAATAGCGCATGTAGTTGAGGCCGCCGCGATACATCAGATCGACGATCAGCTTCAGCTCGTGCAGGCACTCGAAGTACGCGACCTCGGGCTGGTAGCCGGCGGCGGTCAGGGTCTCGAAGCCGGCCTTGACCAGCGCCGACACGCCGCCGCACAGCACCGCCTGCTCGCCGAACAGGTCGGTCTCGGTCTCCTCGCCGAACGTGGTCTCGAGCACGCCGGCGCGGGCGCAGCCGAGGCCGGCCGCGTACGACAGCGCGAGCGCGTGGGCGCCCTTGGACGACGACGGATGCACCGCGATCAGCGCCGGGGTCCCGCCGCCCTCCTTGTAGGTCTCGCGGACGCGATGCCCGGGCGCCTTGGGGGCGATCAACGCGACGTCGATGCCCTTGGGGACGATCGTGCCGTAGTGGATGTTGAAGCCGTGCGCGAATAGCAGCGTCTTGCCGCTGCCCTCGCCGAAGTGCGGCGCGACGCTCTCATGCCAGATCGCCGCCTGCGTGGTGTCGGGCGCGAGCATCATGAGGACGTCGCACCAGGCGGCGACCTCGGCGTTGGTGCCGACGGTGACCCCGGCGGCCTGGGCGACCGCGGCGCGCTTGGAGTTGGGGGCGAGGCCGACGCGAACGTCGACGCCCGAGTCGCGAAGGTTCAGCGCGTGCGCGTGGCCCTGCGAACCGTAGCCGATGATGGCTACCTTCTTTTTCTGGATCAAGCCGAGATCGGCGTCGCGGTCGTAGAAGATTCGGGCCATGGCTGTTGCTCCTGTTCGTGCGATTCGTGCGTTTGGGGAACGTGGGACTGCGTCTGGGGATTGGTCTTGCGCTCGCCGCGGGCCATCGCGACCACGCCGGTGCGGACCATCTCGATGATGCCCTCGCTGCGCAGTACGCCGACGAGGTCGTCGATCTTGTCGTGGGCCGCGGTGAGCTCGATCGTGAGCATGTCGGCGGTCATGTCGATGATCCGCGCGCCGAACACCTCGCAGACCTGGAGCACGCGCGGCCGGGCGTCGCTGCCGGCGCGGACCTTGATCAGTGCGAGCTCGCGCGAGATCAGCGGCACGAACGTGACGTCCTCGACGAGCAGCACGTTGACCAGCTTGTAGAGGTTGGCCTCGATGCGGCGCGCGGTGTCGTCGTCGGCGTCGATCACGAGCGTCAGGCGCGACACGCCGGGCTCGGCGGTCCGGCCGACGGTCAGCGACACGATGTTGAACCCGCGCCGGCGGAACAGCGACGCGATGCGGTTCAGCACCCCGGGCTTGTCCTCGACGTGCGCGATGATGGTGTGGGTCTTCACGGCGTCTGGCGGGGTGGTCATGGGTCCTCCGCGGTCTCGACCAGCGGGCTGGGTGGGGGCGGGCGGCGGATCATCTCGGCGAGGTCGGCGCCGGTCGGCACCATCGGGTACACCGAGTCCTCCTGCTCGACGCGGAAGTCGATCACGACGGTGCCGGGGGTCGCCTGCGCGGCGCGCACCGTGGTCTCGACCTCGTCGCGCTTGGTCACGCGCATCCCGGTCAGGCCATGCGCCTCGGCGAGCTTCACGAAGTCCGGCGAGCGCATCGGCGTCGCGGCGTAGCGGCCACCGTAGAAGAACTGCTGCCACTGGCGGACCATGCCGAGGTAGCCGTTGTTGATGATCGCGATGTTGACCTTCGCGTTCTCCTGGGCCGCGGTCGACAGCTCGCACGCGGTCATCTGGAACCCGCCGTCGCCGGCGATCACCCAGATCTCGTCGTCGGGGCAGGCGAACCGCGCGCCGATCGCGGCGGGCAGTGCGAACCCCATCGTGCCCAGCCCGCCCGAGGTCAGGAGCTTCCTCGCGTAGTCGTGCTTGTAGTACTGCGCCTCCCACATCTGGTGCTGGCCGACGTCGGTGACGACCAGCGCCTTGCCGCCGGTGAGCCGCCACAGATCGTGGATGACATGGGCGGCGTACAGCCGGCCCTCATCCGGCAGGCCCTGGATGTCGCGCACGGCGCTGTCGCCGGTGAGCGAGGCGATCCGGGCGATCCAGGGATCGCGGCGGCGGGCGGCGACCCGCGGGGTGAGCGCGCCGAGCACGCGACCGACGTCGTCGAGCAACGCGACGTCGACCTTGACGTTCTTGTTGACCTCGCTGCGATCGATCTCGACGTGGATCTTGCGCGCGCGGGGCGCGTAGGTCGCGAGCCGGCCGGTGACGCGGTCGTCGAACCGCATGCCGAGCGCGATCAGGAGGTCGGCCTCCTGGATCGCGTGGTTGACCCACGACTCGCCGTGCATCCCCATCATGCCGAGCGCGAGCGGATGGCTGGCCGGAAACCCGCCGAGGCCGAGCAAGGTCGACGCGACCGGCACGTGGGCCTTCTCGACGAACGCGCGCAACAGGTCGCCGGCGCCGGCCTTGATGATGCCGTAGCCGGCGAGCACCAGCGGGCGCTCGGCGTGATCGATCAGGTACGCGGCCTCATCGAGCAGCTCGTCGGGCGCATGCGGCGACGGACGGTAGCCCGGCAGCCGGGGCTGCCCCGACGGCGTGCGCCACGTCCCGGTCGCCTGCTGGGCGTCCTTGCAGATGTCGACCAGGACCGGCCCGGGCCGGCCGCTGCGCGCGAGGAAGAACGCCTCGCGGATCGTCGGGGCGATCTCGTCGACGCTGGTCACCAGGTAGTTGTGCTTGGTGATCGGCAGCGTCACGCCGGTCATGTCGGTCTCCTGGAACGCGTCGGTGCCGAGCGCGGTCGACGGCACCTGCCCGGTGATGAACACGACCGGGACCGAGTCCATCATCGCGGTGGCGATGCCGGTCACGAGGTTGGTCGCGCCCGGTCCGCTGGTCGCGAGCGCGACGCCGACCTTGCCCGAAGCGCGCGCGTAGCCGTCCGCCATGTGCGCCGCGCCCTGCTCGTGGCGGACCAGCACGTGGCGGATGCGATCGGCGTACTTCAGCATCGCATCGTAGGCCGGCATGATCGCCCCGCCGGGATATCCGAATACGACCTCGACGCCCTCGGCGGCCAGCGCCTCCCACAGGATCTCGGCGCCGAGCAGGCGCCTGCCGTCGCCTATACTTCCACTGCCGTCACTACTGCCACCATCGCTCATTTGATCCTCCACGCCGTGACATCACTGGTGATCGCGCCTTCGGAGGCGCTGCCGACCGACGCCGCGTACTTGCGCATCACGCCGATCAGCTTCTTCTGCGGACGCGGCGCCGGGGTGCGGCCCGTGAGATCCGCGACGACGTCGAGCCGGCGGCTCGCGACATCGATGCGGATCCGGTCGCCCTCGCGGACCAATCCGATCGGCCCGTCATCGGCGGCCTCGGGACAGATGTGGCCGACCATGAAGCCGTGGGTCGCGCCGCTGAACCGACCGTCGGTGATCAGCGCGACGTCGTCGGCGAGGCCGGCGCCGACCAGCGCGCCGGTGACCTGCAGCATCTCGCGCATGCCGGGGCCGCCGCGCGGGCCCTCGTTGCGGATCACGATCACGTCGCCGTGCAAGATCGCGCCGCTCGCGACCGCCGCATACGCGGCCTCCTCGCCGTCGAACACGCGAGCCGGACCTTCATGCAGCTCGCGGTCGTGGCCGGCGAGCTTGACCACGCAGCCGCCCGGCGCGAGCGAACCGCGCAGGATCGCGAACCCGCCGCGCGACTTGATCGGCGAGCCGGCGGGCCGGATCACGTCCTGCCCCGGCGCCTCGCGCGCGGCCTCGGCTTCCGCGCGCAGCGTCTTGCCCGACACCGTCGGCGCGTCCTCGATGAGCTTCAGCTCGAGCATCCGGCGCACCAGAAGCGCGACCCCACCAGCGGCGGCCATGTCGACGGCGTTGTAGCGGCCACCGGGCTTGAGGTCGGTGATCACCGGCGTGCGCGCCGAGATCGCATCGAACTCGTCGATCGTGAGCGGCACCTCGGCCTCGCGGGCGATCGCGAGCAGGTGGAGCACGGCGTTGGTCGATCCGGCGGTCGCCGCCACCGAGGCGATCGCGTTGCGCAGCGAGGTCTCGGTGATGAACCGGCGCGCGTTGGCGTTGCCGCGGACCAGCTCCATGATCATCGCGCCGGCGTCGTGCGCGGTCTTGGCTTTCTCGACCGCGGTGGCGGGCACCTCGCCGGCGCCGATCGCGGCGATGCCCATCACGGCGAGCGCGGTCGCCATCGTGTTGGCGGTGAACTGGCCGCCGCACGCGCCCGCGCCGGGACACGCTTTGTCCTCGAGCGCGCGCAGATCGGCGTCGGTCATCGCGCCGCGCGCGTGGGCGCCGACCGCCTCGAAGACATCGAGGATCGTGACGTCCTTGTCGCGGAACCGGCCCGGCTGGATCGGCCCCCCGTAGAACACGAGCCCGGGGATGTCGAGGCGGGCCAGCGCCATCGCCGCCGCGGGCAGCGTCTTGTCACAGCCGACCAGGGCGACGACCCCGTCGACCATGTGGCCAAACGACACCAGCTCGATCGAGTCGGCGATCACCTCGCGCGACACCAGCGACGCGCGCATGCCCTCGGTACCCATCGTCACGCCGTCCGAGACCGCGATCGTGGTGAACTCGACCGGCGTGCCGCCCGCGGCGCGTACCCCGCGCTTGACCTCCTCGGCGAGGGCCCGCAGGTGCAGGTTGCACGGCATCACGTCGGTGTGGGTGCCGACCACGGCCACCAGGGGGCGTTCGAGATCGGCGTCGGTGAGCCCGGTGCCCTTGAGCATCGCGCGCGCAGGTGCCCGGCTCGGACCCTTCTTCAGTTGATCGCTTCTCATGGCTAGGCTTCTCGTTCCTCGTGGGAAAACAAAAAAGCCCCGCTACCCTGGGAGGGGTGCGGGGCCAGATCTGGTGAACCGTTCAGTTCAGATTGGCTGCCCGCACCCGGGGATAATCAGCAGCAGGCCAATAATGACCAGGCCCTGCAGCCCCAGTAGGGATACCAGCAGCGATACCAGCGATACCTTTGCAACAGCCGCAGGAGCCGCGCCAACCGGCGCGCCCTCGAGCGACTCGTTCGCAACATGTTGCATCGCACCGTCAAGCTACGGGGACCGCCGCACCGGGTCAAGAAGTTTCGACGTGAGATGTCGGTAAATGGCTGGCTACGAAGAAGTCTGGAGGCAGCCAGGTAGCCAGGTAGGATACCTCTACCGCTTCCTGGCCGTCGCGCGTGCCCAGCGCTCGGACCACGCGATCAACGGAAGGAATCGCGCGAGCAGCTCACGGCCGAGCGGCGTCAACACATAGCCCGTGGCGGGCTCGAGCGCGACGAGCCCGGCCTGGCGCAGCTCCTTGGTTCGATCGCTCAGCACCGTCGGGCTCACGCCACCGCATGCCGCACGCAGGGCGCGCGACGTCCGCGGCTCGCCGCGGAGCTCCCACACCACGCGCAGCGCCCAGCGCCGCCCGAGCAGATCGAGCAGCGCCATGATCGGCTTGCCGGTGCGCGAGCCCCGGACCGGGGCGCCAGGTGTTGGGGTACGGGCCACGATCGCTCTCGCTATGGAATCCGTATCACGAGCCTGATACGGTTTCCATAGCAGGAGCATCGAACGAGCCATGACCACGACCGAGCCTCGGATCCAACCGATCGACCCGCCGTACGCCGCCGCGGTCGCAGACGCCTTTGCCCGGGTGATGCCCGACGGTCGGCCGCCGCTGCTGCTGTTTCGCGTGCTCGCCGCCAACGAGCGGGTGGTCCTGCGCGTCATGGCCGGCGGCCTGCTCGATCGCGGCAGCCTCACGCTGCGCGACCGCGAGCTCGTGATCGACCGCACCTGCTTCCGCTGCGGCTCGGAGTACGAGTGGGGTGTGCACGTCGCGCTGTTCGGGGCCCGCGTGAAGCTGACCGACGCCGAGATCCGGGACCTGTGCGTCGCCGATCCCGACGCCACCGGGTTCAGCCCGCGAGATCGCCTGCTGCTCGCGCTGTGCGACGAGCTGCACGCGACGGCGAACGTGAGCGACGCGCTGTGGGCCGCGCTCGCCGCCGAGTGGTCACCCGCCCAGCTCGTCGAGCTCGTCGTGCTGGCCGGCTTCTATCATCTGATCAGCTTCGCCACCAACGCGTTCCGCGTGCCGCTCGAGCCGTTCGCGGCGCGGTTCCCGGGCCCGATGCCCACCGCCCCCTGAGGTGCTCGCGGATCGCAGCGTGAGGCCGCCGGTGTCGGATTGGCCGGGGAAGGCATCGTCGAGGTGCACGCGGTCCCTCGGGAGCCTGTACGGTGAGGTGTCCACCGCGGCAACATATTGATCTTAAATAGGATATCTGGATTACGGCACCGAAACTGGATTGGGGCCGACCGCGGGACCGCGCAGGATAGGGGCGAGACGGAGCTTGTTCGGAATCCAGTCGGCACCCACGTTTGCCGCGAACCTTGCGCCGGCCTGGTGGCTCGAGAATACATGACCGTGGAGCCCGAAGACCTCGTCTGGATCTCTCGCTTCGTTGCCGGCGACGAGGCGGCGTTTGCCTGGGTGGTAGAGCGCTACCAGCACAGCGCACGGCGCCACGCTTCCACGCGCTCGTCGCGCTCGGCGATTCACCGAGCGCCGCGCTGAGCGCACAGGTAGGCAGCATGGCGCTTCCTGCACTTTGTCCTCGGCGGGTCGTGCGCCCATGGGTGAGCGTCGCCTCGGTCCCCACATGGGCCGCGCCCGTTCCACGGCTGCGCACCGAGCACCATAGATCTCCGAATTTCTAAATATCAAATTCAGCAAAGGAGCGTAGGCGCGGGCGTCTGGACTGTGGGCGGTGGGCCGCCGACGGTGAGCTGAACCTCGGAATCCGCTGATCCCGCTGCGGCTGAGCGCTACCCGTCCACAGGCCACCCGTAGATCTCCCGAGGTCCCGTCGCGATCGATAGTTCGCCGTACTCGTCGTCTCGCTCCGGATCAACACCTCGCCTCTACAGCCTGACGGCGTCAGCCATGCGCGCGACCGGCGACTTGTGCTCCGCAGTCGGCTTCGATCGCGTCGCGGTCAGCCACCGCCGGCCACCGCGCATTGCCGAAGCGCCTCGCGGATCAGGTGCTCGAGCGTCGTCTCGATCCCTACGCGGGCGCGCGCCCGCTCCACGGCGGTGCGGGCCTCCTGCGCTCTGTACCCCGCGGTCGTCAACGCGTCACGGGCCTCCCGGTCGAGCGTCGTCGCGGCCCCCACGTTGGGCCGCGCCCGCTCCGCGGCGGTGCGGGCGTCCCGCGCCCCGTTCCCCGCGGCCGTCGGTGCCTCGTGCGCCGCTCGGTCGAGCGCCACCTCGGTCCCCACGCGTGCCCGCTCCCCCTCCATGGCGGTGCGCGCGTCCTGCGCCCCGTTCCCCGCGGTCGTCACAGCTTGACGGGCCTCGCGGTCGACCATCGTCTCGGCATCCACGTGGGGCCGCGGCCGCTTCACGGCGGTGCGCGCGTCCTGCGGCTGGTCCCCTGCGGCCGTCGGGGCGTCATGCGCCTCACCGTCGACCATCGTCTCGGCATCCACGTGGGGCCGCGGCCGCTTCACGGCGGTGCGCGCTTCTTGCGTCTGGTCCCCTGCGGCCGTCCGGGCATACGCCTCACGGTCGACCATCGTCTCGGCATCCACGTGGGGCCGCGCCCGATTCACGGCGGTGCGCGCTTCTTGCGCCTGGTCCCCTGCGGCCGTCCGGGCATACGCCTCACGGTCGACCATCGTCTCGGCTCCCACGTGGGGCCGCGCCCGATTCACGGCGGTGCGCGCTTCTTGCGTCTGGTCCCCTGCGGCCGTCCGGGCATACGTCTCACGGTCGACCATCGTCTCCGCTTCAACGTGGGGCCGCTCCACGGTGGTCCGCGCTTCCTGCGCCTGGTCCCCTGCGGCCCTCCGGGCGTCATGCGCCTCACGGTCGACGGCGCCGGCACCTCGCACCTCGTCATGACCGGCCGGCGGCTCGCGCCACGAAAACTCGAGGGCGTCAGGTGCCTTGCCGCGGATGGTCAGCGCCCCTTCGTGGAGCCGCTGATGGTGGCCTGAACATTATGCCGCGTACCGGGTTATGCCGCGTAGCCCAGTGGTTCTCGTCGAAGACGCAATTTCTTACGCGGCATAATCCGGACGCGTGATCCTCGGCTCCT
>Ga0307509_10000770_pt1 | contig 54775 bp, 37 predicted proteins | sample 10_EM_MG_FD_202245 | JGI IMG/M metagenome (GOLD analysis project Ga0307509, IMG submission 202245) | Populus trichocarpa ectomycorrhiza microbial communities from riparian zone in the Pacific Northwest, United States - 10_EM | ecosystem: Host-associated > Plants > Roots > Unclassified | place...
GGAAGAGTTTTTCCACCTGCGGTTGTATTGGAGATGCATTGCAGAAACTCATATCCTATTGACGGAGTTAAGTGTACCCGAGTTGGTCCGACACTTCCGGCAGGATAAATCCTGATGGAGGGTAGATCTCGGACAAACCCTTAGCAGGACAGGGTGCTCGCACAAGGTCGGAAGTAGTGGTGAATGTCAAAGGCTTAAATCTGATATCTACTTAAGTTTAAGCGTTTGGCATTCGACTTCGACAACCAACTTTTCCTCGAGAGAACTAAATTGAGTGAAGCTTCGAGCTTTACTATATTAAGTTTTACCGTTGATTCTTCTGAATTATTTTACCTTATCTTTATCTTCTACTTTGAGTGTTTGGTGCGGTCGCAACCTTAGAGTTCACCTCTCTATAGGGTGCCCCCGTTACATCATGATAGGCATATGATAGAAATAATAGGTAATATGCAGTATAATTTGAATAGGGATGTGGAGGAAATTGATGATGAGGAGATAGATAAGTAAAGGATGAATGAGGATGAGGTGATAGCTATCTTCATGGAAAAGATAAGAATGGAGAGGAATAGGGTGATTAGAGAGGGGAAAGAGAAGGGGAGAGGTTGATGAAGTGGACTCTACTGTTATTATATTTTTTGCAGCAAGGTCTGGTTTAGAGACTGTAGGCCTTAGGTTTAGTGCCCTAAACTTTAGAGTATCATACCAGACCCCTTGTCCCCTCCACCCTCACCCTCCACTCCATTCTCCTCTCAGGTAATATGGCCTTTTATTCCCTCCGGGAATCAATAATTGTCCTCAGGGAGCATTTTACTTAGAAATCTTGGAATCTTGCCGGGGGGCAGGACTTTGCAGAGTTAGGACATGTCGCCGGCATCACATTCTCAAATGAAGAGGCAAGGAATTGGAAAAAATAATGGGGAAATGGGTCGCCAGTATCGTAAGGGATAATGGGGGCTTGGGGTTTGGGGTTTGGGGCATTGCCGGTCGGGGTAGGGCGCGAAAGTAAGGCCATTTCGCATGAAGTGCTCGCCCTGGCAGCGGGATGAAGGAATAAATAAGAGAAGATTAATTATATACTCTGATCACCGATTGCCAATAATGAGGCCTCTAAGTTTTCGGGGAAATGATGACAAGAGGGATACCAGAAATAAGAGATGGCGGGCAAGATAGGGTATAGAAGTAGACCACAAATTACACTTGTACAGCAGCTAGAAATGATGCTTATAAACATATAACAGAGGAGAGCTACACTATTCACTATCCTGGCTAATGACTATCTTATTCAGAGAATTATGATGGACTTTCAGGAGGGGTCACAAGCGCTTTACATTAGGTCAGGTGAGAGCAGTCCTGAGGAGTGTTTCAAGACTCTCTGAAGACCTATACTAAATAAGGGAAGGGGGGTATTGAGGCAACGGGATTGGAGGTTCTCTGCCTTATGCCTCCGAATCATCTACCTCGTATGGAACAATTAGTCCTCATGGTAGAGATAAACGCTTCCCAACGGGAGCGAGTATTGAGGATTTTAATGTGTAGGTTACAACCCGCATCGCCTATTCAGGGCTGACAGGCCTTGGAGGGTCTATAGCCCGCACCTGGTAGCTGGCACCTAGTCCCGTAGGGGAATTTTCTATTAGGGGAGTGGTCGGCCGTAAATCATAATGTTTGAGGCATGCAACTACTAAGACATGGGGCAGGGGCAGAAGTGGATACAAGCTGATTGTTCACTTGATTCCTTTAATAGATTAAAGAGATACGTCACATTTTATAGGCCTCTTACATCCCTTTACTACGGGGATTTGCGCATGGCTGTCCAGCAAAGGGGCAGCCTACGGACCAATTTTTTGTAGTATCATAGGCTAATACTAGAATGGGGGGAGAGAGTAAGAAAGGCTGGAGCGAATGCGATAGCAAAGGCCAGAACCAAATGCCTGATAGTGACCGGAAGCTAAACAGGATATGGAAGGCGGGCAGCCGGACGTGATGGGGCCGAATCACACTCCTATTGTCCCAAGTCCCGGGGTGGGAGGATAATATCCAACGGATCCTGCCCGGGGATTTTCGAGTGAGGATTTGTGACGGCCATATCCGGGTTGGTAGGTTACAGGCCAAGTTCTAGAACTTTCGTATACTTCCCAGTTCATCCTGAATCATTTGCTTTTCGATCTTGTTGGATAGTTGCCGGTACTCTTTATAGATGGTTTTGATGATCCCAAGTAATTATCGCACCACTTCCTCTTCCGGGTTATCATGTTGAAATCCCAATCTGGCTTCCCGGTGGATGGTAGGGGGCATTGGATAAAAGCTGCGATCTAGGTTATAGGATACCTATCGACATCTCTGAATTATGGCTGCACTATCTATATTGCTATTCACACTTTCTAGGGTGCTTTGAAATGGTAAGTTTGTAGACGTTAACTCTAAGGAGCTTGTATGGATTAAGTTTTGAGTATATATGGAAGCACCGAACCAACAACATTTCTCTATCCATACTATACCATATAAGAGTTACTCTCCTAAAGTCCCATCCTATAAACATTTCACAGTTCCATATGCTATGCTTTGCCGGTGAGAGGTGTTCTAATATATAGGTCTAATAACCGAATATTTCGCCCGTCCCCTCGTTTCACCGTGACACCGTCCCGCTGTCATTACTTCTACGTTGGGGATGGAGGACCGGAAGGGCTAAAGCTCTGCCCCCTATGATACACCCAGACCATCAACTAGCTTCCCCTCAAGTTGAGCAGGTTCCGGGGCACCGATCCCCGAGCATCCTCCTCCGACTTCATGTAGGCTTTCAAGGTTAGTCTCTACATTACACTGTGTGGGGCTACCTATAGGGCATGCGATTAGGTGGTTATGCGGATATGCAGCTGCACGGAATATGCGGGTATGCGGATAGGTGGATATGTCGCTGGGTATGGGGCTATGGGGCATATGGTTTTGTGGTGCTCGACGACTAGGCACTTAGTAGTGGGTTGTTGTTTTCACATCCTATGCTGCTTGTAATAGGGTTCTGTTTTGGTTTTTTTTGGTTTTGTTGATACCCATTGTTATTGGGTATCAAGTATCCGGTATGATATTTGGTTCCATGATGTCTCTTTCATATGATATCATACCTTTTGTCCTTAGACATCCGGGAGTTGACACACTATTAGGCCATGCATACCGTAGGTTTTAGGGACCACGGAGTATCATGAGATATCATGATGGTTCCAGATTGGTTTAGATCGCCAAGGTTTAGCATTTGTCAAAAAAAATAAAAATAAAAATAAAAAAAACGTGCTTCTTTAGAGTTCGTTGAGTTTCGGGAGTCTTGCGGTGTTGTTAGTTGAACGGAGATATATATCTCCTGGCCTTTCCTTAGATAGCAGGGGGCAGCGAACTAGTCTACCGCACTTCCATGTTCCGCTGAGCTTATCACCTATTGCTATCGCGCTTTTGTTCTTTTCCTCTTTCGTGCTTTCTATAGGCTCCAACAATCTCTGCTTTGCATAAAAAAAAAAAGTGTCCGGAGAGGATTCCCTGCACTATCCGGGTAACCTGAGCTGTGCTAGACTAGCTTCTATACCGATACTGGTGCTGTGTGGAATGTCTCCTCCTTGCATAGAGCATTTGAGGGCACAGAGTTTCTAGGCTGGTATATGTTGGAGGGATGAGGGGGGTGGGTTTCCAGGCACATTATACGGAAGCCCACTATCTTCTCCTCTCTTTACAATATCCTTCCTAGGTATATGAGCTAGTGTTATGGAGAAATAGTTTTGGGCACGCCAGTTATCTTTGAAAGTCGTTGGAGTCTATATATCGAATTTTACCCGCAACCTGATGATCACCCCGGGGCGAGCGCTGAAACGAAGTGAAGTGTCCTGGAGAGTAGCAGTTATGCCCACGAAGGTAAGTTTAAGGGTATCTATCATCATCGATATTAACTCATTCTTCCTTCATCCCTTCTCCCCCGTTTTTCCCAGCGGCACCTCTCTCCTCTCCAATTAGACTAGGTCACTTGCCGAATTTCGAATATCAATTTCTAGTATATTTATTTTGTTGATTTATGCACATTCCCATAATATACTTCACCAGTAGTATTGCTTTCTGCCGGGTGCCTAGGTTTTGAGCTATAATGTACTGTTCAGCTACTAGCAAAACCTTTCATCTTCAAGGTTATCTTCAACTCAAAGCCAGTGGAAGCACGGTTAAATTGAACAGAGTTGGCTATCCTTCACGAGACTCAAGCTGCTCACAATGGGAACACGCCCCTGAAGCTCGGCCTAGGAAGATCCATAAATCTATTCGCTTATCCGTAAGAGGGGTATCAATTTTCGGACCGGTGGGGTCCTTACACTCCAACTATTCAGGGGCCCTGAGAGGATTTGGATGCTTGGATGGATTGTTCTTAATGTATAGCTATATTAATTCGAACAAAAGCTTGAGGATCTTCTACTAGTGGCTAATAGCCATACAGGAGTTGCTGGTATCAGAAGTTTAAAGGGGTCCCCATGGCACCGGTAAAACCCCGCTAATTTTTTTTCGAGTAATCATCGCTAAAGAATCATCCGTAAAATTTGCCATCTCCGATTGCCCGATCAGAGCCTATGTGCCTTTCCTACTAAAGATACGTGCGATCCCTACAACCATGGTCTCGAGAATATTATCACCTGAATCCCGCACACTATCCTGGTGATTATCGAAGCAAGGCTGTGACGCTGTTCAGCGAACAAGTGGCTAACATGGTACAGTATTTGTAATACACGCGTGTCATGACTCTGTACCACCATGGCGTCCAATGGATAGCAGTTTGGCGCAGCAGTTGGCTCAAATATAAGCATTCGAGGCAACGGAAGGAAAGAAAATCAGGTCATTTATGCCTTTTCCCCTCCAATCCAAACTTAATACCAGAAGTGCATTTCTGCAGGGCTGTTTCTCTACCCGAGAACCCCTCAGCTTGGCCAGTCCGACATATCGAACCGATAATATCGGCAAGAATGATATTGCTCTCATTCCTCGGAGGAGGGCACCTCGTATCGTCCTGGACCGTACATGCATGAGCCAATCCCGCCTTGGATATATCTGAACACGTTGTTTCGAACGCTTTGCTTCATCGCAACCAGTTTCCCATCTTCGGTTTCCGCTCCACTTGCCCCACCATTGCCTGATATTTCCTACAATTTGCGTCGTGGTTCATGGTCTGATTCTGCAGAAGTCTTCACAGCGCCTTTGGGCCGACTGCTATTAGTTTGAGGGTATATGTGGCCTGGATACGGGTTTAACGTACGATTGCCTCACCGGAACTTTGTACTCTCACCTTCCTAGAATCTGGGCAGTGGCTTTGGGGTAGTAGTTGTGATGGCTGAGTTGCGCGGAGAGGTCTCCGAAAAATGGGTATCGTTATTCGTTAGTTGGCACAGGTGCGATAGTCGCAAAAAAAATTCTCCGTTGGAGCCTCCCTGAGAATTTATTCGTGCTGTGATTACTAACGTCGATCATAGGCCATGAGAATTGGCTAGCCCTAACCCTAGAAAGTCCTCTCAACCTATTATTTGAGCCTCCAACGGAAACAGGAGTCGCATGGCTCTCTGCAGAGATTGGTCCCCCCCGAGAGCTACGGAAGAAAGAAATAAAAAGAGGGTGTGGGATCCAAAATCAGTACTGTACGAGTACCGTACTCTTAGCGATTTGTGATGCGAAGTGTGCTTGGCGTTAGCTTTCAGCTGGCCGGTCGGTGTCTGTATGCGAACTACTCATACTTGAGTATAGCTACTGTATGATAATTTACCTGAATGCCGGTATGCAAAAGGGCAAGGTGAGAACTTTCTACGGCTGAATCCTCAGTACTGTCCACGTACGATGACTTGACACAAGCCACCAGCTTGTGGTATCATAAATGGGTGTTAGACTAAGGGGTTTGATGACGGAAGAGTCCACCCACTCTCCCGAAGCACTCTCCCGAAGCAACTCTACCTGCGAATCCAAGTCAAGTTGCGCAGATTGAGGATTCAAGATATGGCGTGGGCACCAACATTAGCTGAATGATTGCGATGTAAAAGAGCTTAGATTAGTCTTGTCCCATCCCAGATTCAAGCCGTGGCTTTTGGAGATTCAAGCCATGGCTTTTGGAGGCGCGTTGCCTGCACAGCACTATCACTACTCCAATGTGGCCTGTTCAAGGGGCGACGACTACCATATTCAACACTCTCGAGCAGATATGGACCTGGGGGAGTTTCCCTCCTCTATCTAGCAACATATCGCGTAGGAGCGCCTACCGTCGTCGCTAATGTTGATGGGGCAGTGGGGCGGCCGCAACACCAAACATCACTCGGTGCGCCATCTGCAGCCACAAGCCGTTGGGTGCGTTAAGGTTATGCATCATGGCACCCTTTCTCTCTTCATCGCAAGGAAAGCGATCGGGATCTTGCGCTAATTAGAAGTAATACCATGGGAATTATCCCCGCAATTCCGACCAATTGGTTGTGGTTCTGCTGGGAACACCGGGTGTGCCAGGGATGCTATTTTCGATCCGAGCGACACGCACCTAGCAGCTGGCACGCGTGGAAAATGAATTGGCTGTTAGGCTCATATAGTTCGCCGGTGGCCTAAGGGCTTGTGTGACGTGGGCGGCTTTTGAGTAAGCCCTTACCGAGTGAGAGAATATGAATTTTTTTTTTCATGACGGGGTGGATGTGCGCTTGGCAAGGTAGGTTCCCATGAAGATGGCGTGGTGGCGGTTTTCCCTTCCAAAAATTTTCCAATCCCCAGATCTAGCCTTCCGCGAATATCGAACTTATGATCGTGTGCCTTCTCATGGCTGTTTGATGGCCTAGTTGAATCTTTTATCACTTTCAGCAGTTGCCAGCAATCAGCAGAGACTTCAAAAACAAAATAATAATATATCTCTAAGATCGAGGCTATATTCTACTAGATCCTTGTCCCAGCTCGATCCCTCTTGAGTTTGATATGTTAAATCAAGCTGTTGTTCTACACAAGCGAGGAATGCTAAGAGAAAACTTTATCTCCTACCCCGCTGTCGCTCGCGGCTCCCGGTTGCCGGTGAAGAGTTGGAGTGAGTGATACTTGATGACTTTCAGCTGGAAATGGACCGGGATCCCCCTCGCGATTGGGGAAAGGGAACTGTCAAAGCGACCACGTGTTACAAAAAACGCCTCTATTTAGGATTAAGCACTTTTTTTTTTGCGGGTGGTCCCCGGCATCGGGATCCCACATTCAGTGGTATGTCTCTACCCCGAGAAGCCAGGGGCAAATGCATGCTGAGCTATATCCTCCTCTAATCACCGTTGGCGCGAAGCTTTGCAAGGGGGCTTCTCCTCTGATAGGAACTGTGGATTAACGCTAGGGTTTTCACATTAGCACATTTATGCAAGTGCACCGCTTCAATATCAGATTGCAGGGATATAGAGAAAATGCTGGTGCATCCCGGGGTTCGTCAGTCTGACGGCTGGGGGGGCTTTCATAGGTGCCATGATTCCGGATCATTGCCAGCTCAACTATGAGCTACTTTATCGCTGCTCGTAAACCCCAGCGAGTTCGAGCCAGCACTGCCTCCGCTCACCGGAGCCGCATACTTCCCCCTACCACTCCTCTCATTTAATCAATTGCTGGATATTTTTCTCAGCAATTCCGGGTATCTAGTCTTGTGCCCTTAATTAAGTGGGTTTCATTTCGATCTTTCCAACAACATGCAGAACTTCGGGGGTCCCGAAGGTAATACCTCGTTTTGTGCTTGTAGGAATTACTTGAGTTTTGCTGGCCCCAAAGAATCGCGTCGGTGTTTAAAGATGTGGGAGCGCCGTTTACCCTTCCCCACCTGAATATCCTTGCATTATTGTCAGTTTATAGGGGAGAACGTTATCTAGTTGGTCAAGTTTAGGGAAGCCATATCCGGCGATTAGGTCATGGTAAGGTATTCCAGTTATTAGCAACCACATTAGGAAGCTGGTTATGCTGGTGGTACAGAGTTTCACTAACCACCTCCCGATCGTTCAGGACGGTTGTACATGCAGTGGTCGTCGTAAGACAAACTAATTGACCCATCATAAATTCTTTCCTTGAATATTATCATTGGCCACCGAACCAAACTCCAACGCTCTCGTTGGGCGGAAAAAAGTAATTATATACATTCTAGAGTCTTTACAACATATCATATGGAAGTTGAGGAAAACTTATTACGCACCAGAGGTATGGCCAAGGAACGGCTGAGAAAAAGGAATTCATAGCTAATAGAGCCTCATACTACTGATTTGTACATCATAGCATACCTTTGAGGCTCTTAGGGGGTCCACGGAATATATTTAAATATCAAGCCCAATACTGTTTAATGATATGATTAGATCCGAGCACCAGCGAAAGAAACATCAAAAGCCTACCAAATGGCGACATCACAGACTGAATCTCACCAGTGCAGTTCTTGCGGGCGAATTGTCTCCCAACTCGAACCACGATACCACTGCATGTCATGCGTCAACTATGACCTGTGTTCCTTTTGCCAGAGCCAAGGGCGGCCGTCGCAAGGCCATACCGAAGATCATAAGGTATACCAACGTTTCCAAGTCGGAGTTTCCTCAGAGGAAGGTTTCCCACTAGTTGGTGGTGGGACAGTGGTGCAGTATCCCCCCGGTGAGCCGAACCCATTCTGGGGCCGCATGATCACGGAGAATAAGAGACCCTCAGACCGCTTCAGACGCCTAATCGACTCCATACACAACTCCGTCTCTCGCACTCGCGAGCCAAAAAGCGGCAATTTCGAGCCTGAAAAGGCCAGCTACATAATGGCCCTGCTGGGCTACCGCGGCCACGACAATATATTCCATCTCTTCCTCAATAGCAGCATACAAAATCCCCGTGGACTCGCCTGGAGCGACGAACAGACCTTCCAAATTTACAAACACTGTGGGTGGGACTACCAACAGGGCACACGCAGCCACGAGCAGCAGATCGCAAGCGTCCCAATGGAACACCAGGGAACTTTCACACCGGCCGATGGCGGCATGCCCCTACTCACCCGCGCCGGCCTTCGAGACATGATTATCATGGAAGCCCTAGCAGACCCGCAAGTCTTCTGCCAGAGATTCAACCGCCTTCTCAGTGTGACAAATACATTGCAGACACCACTGATGGATCTTGAGGACAACTATCGCTTCCCCGATGGGGACATCGAATCGAATTGTTGGCCCATATCTCCGGACAGAGAAGCGGTGGTGACACGCTCCACAATGCAGAAGACTGCGACAACTGCCATTGAAACCAACTGGCATCCTATATTTGTGCACATGTGATAGGTTCCCCGGGTTGGGCGTGTTTTCTTTTTTTGTAACTGTGTACCGCGGATAGATCTGGCTGGGCGGACAGATGTGGGTGGGGGGGGGTAAGTAGGATGATGTCTGCGAGAAACCCTTTAGGGCAATCATTGGCTAAGGGGCATGGAGGAAGCCGGTAGTCCCAAGCATTTTGTAGCGCAGGGTCGCCCCGGGACGATCGTTCAGCCAGCCAAAGAAAAGAAAAGAAAAGCGTGGAAGAAAAAAAAGGCATTCACGGGGGTGGGGCGAGTGGGCGTATGTAGTAGTTTCTTAGATTAACCCTCTTTTCCCCTTCTTTTCTTTCCTCTTTCATCGGTAAATGTACGTCCTAGTTCTGGAACTAGTGATCTGATTCTGGAACATAACATGTTGTGTGCTGTTGTTTTTGTTAGCACAGTCACCTTTCCCCTACTTCCTTTTTTCCCCTTTTTCCTTATTTTTTTTCTCGCAATATCCTTATCGAAGTATCGTTCTCGGATTCGCATATGTATGGATGTCAGTTTTTTATGGGGTTTTCTTCTTTCCCTTTGTTTTGGTGTCAGCTTGAAAATAGCATTGCAGGGAGTTGGTTCTATATATGTCTTTACGGTGCACTCTAAGGGTCTGTGAAAGAAGTGTTGAGACAGCTAGTGCTACGTATCAGCCCTGGGATCATTGAGAATCATTCCTCGGCAGGTATAGTTCCAAAGGGAATACACCCGCCAATGCAGAGGGGCCCAGGGTATCGCAGTTCCCAGTACCGCATTATCTGGTTAAACTCGTTTTCATGCTAAGAGGTCAAAAGAAAGTATAGCGAAATACACGAACCTCTCCCAGCAGAGAGTTTCCTTGAGGGGTAGGATTTTGATAGATATTTACGGCGGTGGCTTTGGCCATCGATTTAGAGGAAACAACTAGCCCGGAAGGGTTACTTTGTGAAAAATGCCGACCCACACCTTGTTCTGACCTCTTAGCATGAAAACGAGCTTAACCAGAAAATGCGGTATCTTGCTACTAGGGAGCACCACGACCGGAGATGCCAACAGCAGCTCCATACTTGCATCCTCTCGTTAGTTACTAACTTCCTTTATCCCTATATATTGGCTCCAGTAAGTAGTTTCTAAACCCTTGTAAATGCAATAGACGCATATATTGACATGAGTGAAATGTAAATTTATGTTTGATCCGGTTTGGTCCATGACTGGGCAGCTCTTTCATAGTGCGCCAGTGTCCACTCAATGATCAATGCTTGCTATTTCTAGATCACCCCCCCAGAATTGTATGGCTTTCTGCTATCCTCTTGTATATGATTTTCCACTAGTTAAAATGACTTCCCCGGGTCCATTACCTTTGAGACAGCACCCGGAACATACGACACCTAGCTTGCCAGCCGCTAGTATTGGCTGTTCCCAAATAGTATCTAAATTGCCCAGCCCGTTCATCCCGGAGGTGGGATGGGCTGACGGTGGGCCACAGTCCAGCTTTTTCTTTGGGTCCCAGGAAACCCTACTCCCAGCAGGTCAAGAACGGGACGAACCGTGGGCTCCTGTTCCCTGTGTAATGCGGTAAACTCCAGTTACCGGCTCCCGCCCCCCGCTGCCGCCAACCGTCCTGAACATCAGGCGACTAAAATATGCCTCTGGCGGCGGTGCATTACTTTATTTATCAGTCAGTGGAAACATGCATTCAGACGGTAAATACCCCCAGCTTGGGCTCCCCATATCCTGCTCCTATCAATAAAGGCTTCACCACCCTAGCACCTCCCTGCTTCCTTAGATTACCGAACGTGCCAAAAGTTCTCGTCACTTGAGGCAACAGATGGAGCCAGAAAATTTATTCTCGAGCAGAGGGATATACGTAAACCTAATCTTCAAGATCCCCCACCCGGCTCATTCACCCCCTAGCTCACCTCAAAATGAGGGAGAGATCACAGATGGGACCGGGGAATTGGGAAGATACCACTCTCCTACAAGCGTCTAAGCCCGGGGTATTTGTGCAGAGTCTAGCAGGCCCCGCGAGATCTCTTACCGGCCAGCGAGCCCCCACTACTCCGTATATTAACCGGCCACACAGCCCTACGTCTCAATGGGCTCGACGACATACAACAACAGCCATAATATAGCACTCGTTCGCCCAGCCCTCTGAATATATATAGGCAGAGCTGAAATCATGAAACATCACTCATATCACTCATAGGTTCTTGTCCTTGGAGCCCCAGAAAGTCCGAACCAATCCTAAATAGCATCTTATTCAGCCGTTCCCGGTATCCGGGAAATGACAGCAATTCTAAAAAAGAAAATACATAAAAACTTCCATGTCCAGCACAGCCGTCGAGATTCCATACCCTTCCCGTACCAGCTCTCATGCATCGGCAACTCTTAGTCATTCCTGGTTCCAGCAACGCAATCCGCAATATCAGCAACCTTCTCGGGACACCGATCACTCCAACGGCACCAGAAATTCTGAACAATAGTCTTTTTGGAAAGATACGACGGAAGGATCGAGGATAGAATACAATTCTCGTTCGACCGGGCACACGGGGCCGGCTGTGCATATTTACTGTAGGAACTTCCTAATCACAACTGTTAGAGTTCCCGGAAGCGGGTAGTCGTCAGGGTTGACAGACAAGGACAGATAATACCTTTAGTGATTTCACTCGTTCTGGAGTTGAAAGGATCGGCGGAAGGGTTTATAGCCATGCCTTCCCTGTTTTGTTATTATGGAAGTACGAGGGCAAATGAGGTTATATCATACGTAGAGAGATAGTTTCATCATTTCCGATTATACCTACCCTATAGCCCAGCCCTTAGTCTAGTTCGAGCGTTCGACCATTGGGCCATTCGTTAGTTATCTCCCCACAACAGCCAATGGTCCATCTAGTGCAAGGGATAATTGAATCCGCAGTCAAGTTTAACCAGTGAGCACCCCAGTCCTACATCCACCGAATATGTGTTGGGATTATTATCCGCTAGCAGTGCCATGAGAGAGCACCCTTTGCAATAGCCCCCCACTGTCCTAGGTTCTCCCTAGCTGTCCCCTGCTATCTCTTATAGTCCTATCCCAATTCCTGAAAGACACCGCCTCACACCACAGTGATAGCCGTCCGAGCCAAAGGCGTCTACCCTGAGATATCACTGCCCCAGCCGGACTGATATGAGCCATCTATTCCCATCCGGAGCCTCTAAGAGTTCCCCCGCCTAGCCCCCCCCCCGGACCCCAGGAACACTACTCCCAAGCCTAAGTTCACCCCCCTAGCCCCCCGCTCCCCGAAATATTATGCATGAGCCAAAAACTCGGGAATGTCAAGTAGCTCACCGTGCACTCTTTCCTCCTACCAGAAGCACGCAAGCCGAGCACGTTCCCTCCCCTCCACCACTATATATTGATAAAAACGTCCAATATATTACCTCCTTCACTCTCCCTTCCTACACAAGGAAACCAAAAGCTAATACCGCTACAGCCCCACCAAACAATCCCCCCCCAATATTCCCAGCTCCCAGCATTTCGAAACACCGACAAAGGGCACCAATTCACCAACCGCTCAAAACCCAGAAAGCCAACCCATAAAGAACCTAAAATAAAAAGCAACAATCAAGAAAGAACTCCAAAAATAACTTTCCTCCATATAATCTAATAACGTACCGTCCCCCTGCCATACCCGCTATAACCACAAGTTCCAATCCCCAACCACCACTCCATCTGCCCGTCCATCCACCCATCATGCCCCCCAAAGCGGGTACAATACAAAATGCCGGCGGGCCACCCGAGCTCCAAACATATCCGTCCGAGCCAAAAGGAAGACACAAAAGAAGGAAAGAAACAAAAGTTACAATCACACTAAGTTAGTCTCCGAGCGCAGCGGAGCATGGAAGAACGGTGGACTAACTAGTTGGCTATAATACTACCTCTGCTAGCTAAAGGGCAGGCCAGGAGATATATATATCTCCATTTATCTAGCCAACAGCACCGCCAAACTCCAGAAACTAAAAGAAGGACACGAATCCTAAACCCGAGCCACCTCAAGCAAGAGAGAAGAACTATCCCGACATCCTATATATTATCCAACACGATGCCTAAAGCCCACGCCCTGGCAGTGTGCCAACACCGGTATATCCAAGGACAAAAGGCGTGAGAGAAACATCATCATGAAACCGAATACCCGATACTTAACTTAATGCCCATAGCGATAGGTATATATGATATGATATCAGCAAAACCAAAAATCTGTACTGTACCCTAGGCTTATCAGTATATGATATGAAAACAGCAACCCGCTGCCAAGTTAAGTAACCACCCGCCGCATTCCCAGTATCGTAGCCGTGCATCTGCCCGCCAGCCGCAAAATTGCCATATGATATCCGCATAACCACCTATATAGCCGAACGATCTATAGAAGATCAGACACGCAGCCCTCAAAAACTGACACAAAATACCTGCAGTGCGCTCGAGATTCAAACATCTCTTCCCAGGGTGACAAGAGGGAGGGATGAAATCTCCCCCCCCCCCCAGTCTGAAGCTCCCCCCCTTCGCACGAGCAGAATATGATACCATGATCCAAGCGTCGCCTTGTGCTATCATACGATACGGGATGGGGGAAGTTGGTGCAGAGGAGGAGGAGGGAGAGTCTGAGTCTTTTTTGAAGAAGTACCGGAGGCTCAGGGTTAGTTTAGTTTATGTCTCCGGGAGCGAGTGCTAAGTCGTGAAGAAAAGCATGGGGAATAGTCTGTCAGAGAACCTATTATATGATACATCAAATATCCCTAAAAACAATTATCCAGAAGTATTGGGGCCATGATGATGATGGAGGGTACGCAGCAGCATAGAAGGAAGTTACCTGCTTGCCGGAATTTTAGAAGGATAACAGCTATATATTTGATATTTTATGTATTAGCCGTGACTCAAGTTTCAAATCAAACATACTATTCCTTCCATATTATTTTGAAGAGAAAAAAAAAACCAGTTTGAGATTTCTCCTCGAAGTATGATATTCCAAATTATACCTGCACCGATACGTTTCGTGTTGGATAATGAACTTCAAGTTCTCACAAAATATCAACTTATATATCATAATACAAGTTGGACCTTCTTCCCTCGTTTTATATCCCAAATCACGGATAGAGGTATAACAACACGAACACACAATCGGCATAAACTAGCTTCACGAAAGACAAGGAAGGTGGAAACCCCCGACCCAAACCCATCTAAGCATCCAACGCCAAAACCTGAAAGCGACGATCAATCGATCCCCAACCCACTATACCGAGCCCGAGAAGTTACGCACCAACATTCAAAGGCATCATACGAAAGATATATATATAAATAAATCAAAAAATTGAATTTACCAAACTAACTTATCGTAAAAATAAAAAAACTTAAGACAAGAGCACGGGGGAAAAAGAAAAAAAATCAGGTATTACAATACACTGTTGGTAAAGGTTTACCGGACATAAAAGAATTGATGGAATGAAAAGGAGAAAGGAAAAAGGAAAAAAGGAAAAACCCCGAAGTATCATATGACAAACTGTGAAAACTCCGACGCCGTTTAGGGTAGGTAGTAGACGGGAAGGCGTAAGTAAGGTAAGGCAGGCAAGGTAAAGCAGGAAACAAAACAAAAACAGGAATATAAAAAAAAAGGCATACAGAAACTATATTTCAGAAAAAAGATGAGATGGTTCTTTTTTTTTTAATACTTTTCTCTTTTCATAATTTTTTTGGTGGGGTCGCAAGAAGAAAACGAAAACAACAGATAAAAAAAACGCAAAACTAAAAATCACAGGAAGGAATACCCCTTATAGAAATGCATACTCGCTCACTCCCTCCCACTCCCACTCCCACTCCTCCTCCCACTAGCCCTCCTCCTCTGCATCCTCTCAATCCTGGCATTCCCTTCATCCTCGCTAACCAAGCGAATAGTACTCTCCGGGATCCTCGGCATCCCGGTCACCTCCAAGATCCGAGTCTTCTCGGGCGTCGTGCGGGGGCTAGCATCAGTAATCGGTGTCAACCGACTAACCCCGCCGAGCCCGCCCAACTCCTCCCTCTCCCTTCCAGGCCGGGCGCTCGCGCGGCTCTCACTTCTCAGCTGCGGACGGTTAACGAGGACCTGCATTTTCAAGACCACGCTCTCATGCTCGTACCCCTCCCCGTACTCATTGCCGCGGCGAATAACCATGGGGAAGAGAATGGCTTTCACGGTCGCACCCTCGGCCTCCAGCTCCGCGTCGGTGGCGGGGTCGGAACCCCGGTTTGCCATGCGGGAGGAGAGGAAGGGGACGGTGTTGTTGACATCGCCATTCTCGTCATATGTGGGTGCTGGTGGGCGGAGCATTACGTATTCTGCGCGCTGGGTGCGCATGTCAATTGCCAGAGTTACCGCCGACGTTATGATGGAGGCTAAGCTTGAGTGAGCGAGCTGGGTGTATTGTTGTGGGGGAGGGAGGAGGGTGGAGAGTTGGTTTATGATTGTGGCTACGACGGACTCGATGTCTGCGTTGCGTTTCGTCGGAAAGGCAGGTCGTTGAGAGAGCAGGGTTAGGGTTGTTGCACGCCATTGATGAACGGCGGCGGGGGCACCTAGAGATACCATTAGCACTTTCGCCATGGTACAGATAGTGAGGGTGAAGAAAACGGAATAGGATAAACATACCAACGTCCGTAAGAATCTTCTCTAATGAAAGCAATTTCCTCCTCTCCTCGGCCTCCAAGCCGAACAAATATCTTGTAAAAACTAACTCCCAAACCATTCTCATGACAATGGCCATAAACACCTCCGGCCTCCTCTTCTCTTCTTTCAACATCCTCCTGACACCCCTATCGTCCAACATAACCGCCTCTACCCGATCCCTGATAGTCTCGTCCTTGATCCTGTGAACATGGACACACTTCTTCCCGGTAGAGAAAGACGAGAACTGCTTGCAGAAGATCTTGACCGACTGGAAGATATTCTTGCAGGAGGAATTAAAGTACGCAATGTCCTTGGTGTCAATGTACTTGTTTGTCTGTCGCGCAGAGACCTTGTTTTGCAACTTGCGCACTTCCTCCCTAGCCCGCTCTAGTTCCACGCGCAGGCGTTCAAGCTCGGTATCTTTTTCGGATAGCTCAGTGCGAATTATGGATTCCATGCCCGCCTGCATCTCTGTGAAGTTTCGCTGAAGCTCCGAGTGCTCGCGCGAGAGTTTGAGCATGGCCTCCTGCTTCTTGTCGTACTTGGCCGTGAGCGCGGCATAGCTCAACTTGTAGCTCGTCGAGAGGGTAGTATTCGTCTGGTTCAGGGAATCGTTCGTCTGGCTTAGCCTCGTGACTTCGGTCCTATACCACTCTATCTTCCTCTGTAACTCTTCAATCTGACTATCCTTCTCTTCCAGCAGCGCTTTCTTTTCTTCAAGATCAATGTTCAGCGCCTTTGCTTCACTCTTCCCACGAGTGATGGCTTCATTGAGGCTCTTCTCGACATTTGCTTTGTCATGAGTAAGGTCCGTATTTTCAGCTGCTAGTGCCTGAAGTCTATTCTCCAGGTCTACAATTTGCATGCTCTGCCTTCGGCGGATACTCGGTGGTCGCGTTGGACTCTTGGGCTCGCCATCTTTGTCGCCCCAGGCTTCGTAGTACTCTGCTGAGCTGGTGACATCCCTCGCCTTCGTCTTATCTGGGGTGCCGTACCGCTCTCCGTTGAAGATCACGTGCTCGCCAGAGGTGCGCGGGCTGTCAATCTGACTACCCACCCGTCGTAGGGACGGGGAGATAGTCCTCCGGCGCTCACCGCGCTTGAGTATATCCATCGGGTCCTCGCTTGGGATTTTTATCCGCTGCAAACCGGAGCTACGAGACTTACGTAGCTCGTGACCGGTAGCCTGTCCGGTGAGACGAGCGATGAGGTCTTCTGTTGAAATGAACTTGCGTTCTCGGGTGCTGGCGGTGGGGGTCGGTGTTGGTGTAGGTGGGTGGACTTCTGTAGAGGCCTTTCGGACTTCGGGAATTGTGGGGAGCTTCTTATTGACGAACGGTTTGGTTGGTGTGTCGAAGATTTGTTCTTCCTCTTTTCTATTATTCTCCTGCTTCTCTGGAGAATACGGTTTCTCAAGTGGTTTTGTGGAAATCTTATACTCCTTTTCTTGTGCAGGTGTGGTGTGATTATCCTCAGAAGTAAACGGATCAGAAACTGCTCTATCTCTTCCGGCACCAGCACTGGCAGTAACGGTGACAGTCGCAGCGCTCTCGCTAGGACCGCCAAAAAGACTCTGATATGCACTTCCTACCGCCTCTTCCTTACTCCTCTCAGGACTACCCTCCCCCTCACAAATCTCCGGTAAGTCGTCCCTAAAAAGGACGGAGTCCCGTTCTCTCGTCTCGCTAATAACCGGAGAAGGAGCTCTACTATCCTCAATAAAACTTCCAATACTAAGTAGCGAGTCAAGCGATGGCTGTGCGGGAATGCTCGTTCGTGACTTCCTTTCTCTTAATGCAAATGGGCCTGGCCTTAAAACGCTAATTTCAATACTATCCCGACGGGGATGCGACTCGTTGGATACTTTTCTAACGGAGACTTGGAAGTCGGGATCTGCTTCTATCGAGATGTTGAGGTTTTCGGTTGATGATGATGATGATGATGAGGGATTAATCGATGTTTGTTGTTGAGGTTCGGGTTCGAGATCGGGTTCGGGTTCTGGTGTGTGTGCCGGTGTAGGGATTTCCTCGACTGGGATCTCGGCCCCAGGCGACGTTTCTTTTGCTGCCTGAACTTGTGATTGTGGCGACGGGGGGATGGCAATGTGTAGTTGGGTCTCCACCGCTTCAGGTAGCTGTGACAAGCGCTGTGAAAATTCAGAGGTAGATTTATGTGAATGCAAGGGTTCAGTAGACAGCAATGGTTCAAATGGCGATAAAAGTTTCCGTGAGTGATTTTTTGTGATAGCGGATAGTTGATCAGCGGTGATAGGTTCAGGTGTGGGGTTTCGGACAGGTGCTTGGGTTTGGGATTCGATCTGATGATTGTTGTAGTAGCCAGATTGTATAATTGTTTCCTCGGCGTTGTCAGTAAATGCTGTGGTGGGTTCTTCGAAAGTTGTGATTACTGTGGCGGCTTCATCGGAATAGACTGGCTCTTTTTGACTTTCTTCTGCAGGATACTCTGTTTCCGATACAATAGTCTAATAGGGCACACAAAAAGTCAGAAAAAATAACTACTCTATTTAAATATCTGTACATGAAGGCTTCACCTTATCCTGAGACCCCTCCCAAGCCTCTTTCTCAATTCCTATTCAGCCAACCGTTAGCGTTTGAATTGCGAGGCAATCCGATATAATGAAGCCCAACCCTCTTTCCCTCCCCATCCAGGCTGCCCTTGCGGAGATTCAGCCGTGTTTGGTCGCAAAGGGCCCTGTTGCCCAGCAGACTGCGCCGGGTCATCTACATCAATGTTAGGATTGGCTGCCGCGTTCGGGTCGACCGGAGGCCAGGTCTGGGACCGCGTCAACTCTCCGTCGTTAATGTCTTCATCTCCTGGCTCGCCGCTGGCCTCTTGCGTCCTGAAAGAACCGAAATTCCCAAGGTTACGAACTTCTGCAAGAACGCTAGGGGTCTGAGGAGCGGATTCCAGTTGCACGCCACCGGTGTCGCTCACAGCGGACGGGGTGGCGATGTCCGGGGCGGCATCCTCTCGAACTGGTGGAATTGGTTCCTCTTGAGCAGGCTCTGCGACTGTTTCTTCGCGCGGTTGTTTTTGGGCCTTCTTCTTCTTCCTATTCTTCTTCCTATTCTTTCCAGGGGTTGTCGGCGTAGGCGGCGTGCTTGGCGTAGGCGGCACAGTGGCCTCCTTTGCAAGTTCCACTTCCCGCTCTCCGACTCTACGTGGGGTATCCTACACAATCGTTAGTAGACATGTAAAGATAATACTAGAATATCAAACACATACCTCCTGTTGCGCGGCAGGTGCGGCAAGCGATGACAATCGGGAGCGAGGGGTGAATGCAGGCAAATCAAAGACTTCCGGTTCAGGCAGTCCTCTATTAAGATGGTAGGGTGAAGGCGAACGCCCAATCTCGGCAGCAGCACCGAGCATATCCATTGAATCATGGGATTGAACTCCAAGCCCTTGGGCGGTAGGAGGTAAAGTAGTGGGCGCCGCATACGGCGTTGGTTGCGAGGCGTATGTTGGTAGGCCTGGCGGCGCAGTCGGCCTTTCGGGGACAGGAGGCTGGCCTTCGAGAGCCACAGCCTCCTCGAGTGTCTGTTCGGCCCCGGCAGGGGGCTTAATACCAGATCCAGGCACAACAGCAGGTTCTCTCTCTGGTAATTGGTGTGGAGAACCGGGACTGCTCGCAGGAAGAGTGGGCAATTGCTCCAGAATTCGAGAGGCATCACGATCAACGGGAAATTGATATGGAGAATCCGGGGCACTAGGAGGTAGTTCAGGGAGTTTATCTGGCAAAGCGAACATCGCAATAGGTGAGGCAGGATCACTCCTAGGAAGCTCAGGAAGATTGTCCGGAAGCGGGTACAACGCAATAGGCGACGCAGGGTCACTCCGTGGGAGCTCAGGAAGATTATCCGGAAGTGGATATATCGCAATGGGCGATGCAGGATCACTTCTTGGGAGCTCAGGCAGGTTGTCGGGTAATGCGTACATTGCGATCGGCGAGGCAGGATCACTCCTAGGAAGCTCAGGAAGATTATCCGGAAGTGAATACATCGCAATCGGCGACGAAGGGTCACTCCTCGGTAGCTCGGGCAAGTCATCTGGAATCGGCTGCATTGCGACCGGGGAAGCCGGATCACTCCTAGGAAGCTCAGGAAGATTATCCGGAAGTGAATACATCGCAATCGGCGACGCAGGGTCACTCCTTGGGAGCTCGGGCAGGTTGTCGGGCAATGCATACATCGCGATAGGTGAAGCAGGATCACTCCTAGGAAGCTCGGGGAGATTGTCCGGAAGTGAATACATCGCAATCGGCGACGCAGGGTCACTCCTTGGGAGCTCGGGCAGGTTGTCGGGCAATGCATACATCGCGATAGGTGAAGCAGGATCACTCCTAGGAAGCTCAGGAAGATTATCAGGAAGCGGATACATTGCAATAGGCGACGTGGGGTCACTCCGTGGGAGCTCAGGCAGGTTATCGGGTAATGCGTACATAGCGATAGGTGAAGCAGGATCACTCCTAGGCAGCTCGGGGAGATTGTCCGGAAGCGGATATATCGCAATAGGCGATGCAGGATCACTCCGTGGGAGTTCAGGCAGGTTATCCGGCAATGCGTACATTGCGATCGGTGAAGCAGGATCACTCCTAGGAAGCTCGGGGAGATTGTCCGGAAGTGGATATATCGCAATAGGCGATGCAGGATCACTCCGTGGGAGCTCAGGCAGGTTATCCGGCAATGCGTACATTGCGATAGGAGATGACGGGTCACTGCGTGGCAACTCTGGCAAGTTATCCGGCAAAGCGAACATCGCAATCGGTGACGAAGGGTCGCTGCGCGGGAGTTGAGGTAGATCGTCAGCTATGGGCAGCAGAGTAATAAGAGGCGATGGGTCGCTCCGAGGAACCTCAGGGAAGCCAGGCGGCAGAGGATGCATTGCAATGGGTGATGAAGGATCACTCCTTGAAAAGTTTTCAGACAACGGCTGCGTAGCAACCGGGCTCGCAGGGTCACTTCTTGGCAAACCCGCCGACAAATTCCAGTCCCCTTCTTCCTCCTCGTTCTCTTCAACAACCGGTGACAGGGGTGTACTGGGCGGCAACTCCGGCAGGTCATCAGGCAACGCAAACATTGCAACCGGACTAGAAGGATCACTCCTCGGTAGTTCGGGCAAGTCATCTGGAATCGGCTGCATTGCGACCGGGGAAGCCGGATCGCTCTCCGGAAGCTCGGGCAATTCCTCTGGGTTTGCATATTCGGGGAACTTGAGTACAATGGGGGGCTCAGGGCCTGAAAGGAAAGAATCGAGGTCCTCGACGACGGGCGCCTCGCGGATAAACCGCTCAGGTTGGATGACAGGCGATAGTGGTGCGCTATTAGGCAATGCAGGAACGTCTTGTAAGATGGCTGGTAATTGGAACGGGGATGATGATTCATTTGAAGGTAGGGTAGGTAGGGCAAATGGGGAGACTGAGTGGCTGCTTGGTGCACTAGCTGGTAGAGCGGGGAGGTCGCCCGTCGTGTGGAAATTCATGAAGGGGGAGTAGTTTTCTGCGCTGGGCAAAGAAGATAAATGAGAGACATCTTGCACAGGCTCAAGGGCAAAAGGTGTACTGGGATCGCTCGATGGTAAAGGAATGTGTTTTGGTGAAAAATAGTCGTTGAGAGGCAAGCCCTCTGGTACAGTCGGAAGTAGGTATGGTGAATCAGGATTACTATTAGGTAGTGCCGGATAGGTTTCATAAATAGTGTCCGGGCTAGAATAAATATAAGGAGATTGAATAGGAGAAGGATTATCGCGGTCGTCGTATGTGTCTGGGGGTTCGGCGGGATGGTTTGGTGTTTCACCACCGTCGTCCTGCTAACGTCTCTGCTCAGTAAAAGAAATCTTAGCACAGGAGAAAAGAACTCAAGCGATTTAGACCTGTTTTCTGTCCCGGGGGTTGATCATGTCTTCACCTTTAAGCTTTCTGTCCTCCTGATTTGTGGCAAACGGCTTTCCATTCTGACATCTGTGTCGTTAACGTCTCCACTTTGGTGCTGCTCCGGAAGTGAATCAATGGATTCAGAAGAAGCTGCTGCCAAGTCACCAGTCTTCTTCTTTCTAGCGAGTCCCTTTCGGCCAGAAGATACTGAGGGTTGTGGGATTCTAGTTTCTGGAGCCTGGAACTCCCGGCCCTCATCGGCAAGATCGGGTGTAGGAAGTGGAATTTGTTCTGGAGTGCGTGTATCGGCACGGTTGATACCTGCTACCTGGTCAAGGGTCATCCCTAGGTCCCTGGAATTCCGCCAGCTGTCCCGACCCTCGGAAAGTTCCGGAATGGGTGACGGCAGCCCCCTCTCATCTAGACTTCCTCTTCCACTTAACAACTCAGTGCTTCTTCCCCTCCTAAGACCGCCGCGTGGAACTGGAATCGCCGTCTTCTTCTTCTCACCCGCTTGGACCCCGGCCTGGTCGGATATTTCAACGGTCCCTTTGCTCACTTCACCCCCCCTAAGACGGACCCCATCGTTGGGCACCTCCTCCTGTGGTCCCGAGGAAGTCGCCATAGGTGCTTCGACGTGATCTAACTGACCAACATCAAAAGAGGGTCTGCCGGGATCCTGCGAGGTGAGACTCTCACTATGGATAGATGCAGCAGAATCAGATTTGCCTCCGCCGAACACTCCAGCGAACGAACGGAATGATCTGCTGGAGGAAGTGGTAGGCCGAGTGTGGGTTTCCCCGTCGTCAGACCCTGAGCGGGCAGCTTCGGCGGCCATAGCCCTCTGTGTTACGCTTGCAAGGGTAGGTCGAGGCGGCGAAGAGGCAGGGGTCGTCTGCTTAAGCTTGCCAAAGAGGCCTCCCCATCGAGATTTTCCGGACTCTGGAGAGCCAGCCTCACCAGAGGATCTCTCCTTCTCCTCCTTCTTCTCCCTCTTCTCCCTCTCCTTCTCTTCCTTCTTCTCCTTCTTTTGTCTCTCAATACGTTCCTTCCTTTCTTTCTTGCTCTCAGTACCAGACCCGGCAGCAAGCCTCTCGGTCTCTTCCATCATTTGAGAATCATCACTATGATATGTGACACTGCTCTTTCTGGACCTGCGCCCTGGCATCCATCCATCCATGATAGAAGCTGGAGGAGTGGTGTGAGGCGTATTAGCCGACTGATCAAGACTAACACGACGCTCGGCTTCTCCCGGACCACCCTGCTGGTGAGATTTATCACCGCCGCCTCCAAATCTCTTCATACTCGAGAGCACATTTGCTGTAAGAGACATTTTGCGAGCGGTATCTGTAGATCTCCTTTCAAGAGTAGGAGGTGAGGACTCCAAAGAAACACCACCAGAGCCGGGAGTCATAGAATCAGCTCGCGAATCCGAGCTCATAGAGTCGGTCTTCGACCGTCCAAACAATGACCCAGCCCTCTGTCTTCTGGACTTGGACCGGGAACCACTCCTCAAGACCTCGGGAATTCTCGACATACTCCTGCTTCTGCTGTGCTTTGACTCTTCCTCCTCAGCGGAGCGTTGGTCAACAGGTGTAGGAGGTTTGGTAGCTTCAGGGGTCGCTGTGATCGCTTCACCTAAGACGAGCCCAGGATTGAATCCCGCATCTTCAGCCGCTGCCATTGCGATCGCCGTGAATTCTGCATCCCCCTGTTTCTTCTCTTCGGTAGATCTCCGACTTGGTGGCGTGGGAGTAACAGAACGTGATCCCTCCCGGCTACCTGGAGCGTTCTGTCGCGAAACCGGAGTGTTACGAGTAGTGGCGGTAGGCGTATTGTCCAAAGTCCCCCCTGTAGGAGGAGTTGCAAATTCAGATTCTGAAGCCGAAGTAACATCGGCAGAGTAGCCGGATTTAGTTCCTAAGAGACAATCAGAATACTGTTTACAATGTAGATCACGAAAACATACTTGAAGAGTCATATCCATACACTTGACTATTAATGCTGCTAGACGATGTGTTCTGCCGGAAGGGAAGCCCCTCTGTCATATTCGGCGCGCCATCTAAAATATTTTAGCTTGTTATACCTCATCGGAAATTATGAGCACCAACCAATCTTTGCAATGAATTCATCAGACCTAGCCCTCGCCTCGGAAGAATAAAATGGAGCACGCTCATCAGCAGTAGGTCTAGTCTTTGTTGGCCTCGCTCTTTCAGTCATACTCCTCTTAAGCCTATGCCCTTCTGGGAACGCACGCCCGCGCTCCGAACCCTCAGTTCCAGATCGAGACTCAACTCGAGGCTCCGATGAGTGAGAAGTCCCTCCCTCCCCAGCAACGGGTCGGGGATCGACACGCTCGGTCTGACTTCTCTTGAGCCTCTGACCTTCGGGCATCTGTGGGATTCCAGGAACCGTGACAGACTGCGTTTGATGATGATGCTCCGAAGACCTGGAAACTGAAGCAGTGACACCGCCTGACCGGGACTCGGAAGAGTAGGAAGTCGCTCTCTCTTCAACGACAGCGCTCCGAGGGTCAACAGCAGGATGTCGAATATCAACACGCTCAGTCTGGCTTCTCTTAAGTCTAGGTCCCTCAGGCACCGATGGGGCACCAGGAGTATCAGAAAGCCGGATCCGATGCTCTAAAGAGCCAGTCGCTGCGCCGGAACTTGACTCGGAAGAATAAGATGTTGACCTCTCATCAACGAGAGCATGTCGAGCATCGACACGCTCAGTCTGGGCTCTCTTAAGCCTATGTCCCTCGGGCATTGGTGGCATTCCTCGGCTTGTTTGAACTTGTGCTTGGCCCTCCGAGGAACCAACGAAAGCAGCAGTAGCATCGCTAGATCTAGATTCAGAAGAGTAAAATGTTGAACGCTCTTCGAGAACTTCCCTATGCTCGCCGCGCTTGAGTTCACGTTCCTCGGGCATCGCGGGGATGGGTTGAGCCTGGTATCGGACATCTGTAGCCCCCGTAACGTCTGCAACAGTAGCATCGGGCCGAGACCTGAACTCAGAGAGAACACCTGATCTCTCTTCCTGAGACCGTCGAGACTCCGCGCGTTCGGTATTGCTCCTCCGGAGGCGACGGCCTTCTGGGGCTGAAGCGCCCTGTCTATGATCAAGTGTTTCCGCTGAAGATCTGGCATCAGATATATACGATCTAGGCCTCTCATGAACACCATGCTGGGGTTTGACTCGTTCAGTCTGGCTTCTTCTAAGCCTATGGCCCTCCGGCACGGCGGCCTGGCTTTCAGTCGGGGATGGAACATTTGCGTCAAAAGTAGTTCGAGACCTGCGCTCAGATGTGCTTCCTCGCAGCCGCATATCCTCCGGTAGTGCGGGTCTATATACCACTGAATCGGTAGATGACGAAGCAGAGGCATCACGCGAGCTCCTCTTCTCCGACCGGCTGCTCTTCTTCTTGACCTCTGGCAACGGAGGCCCAAAGACCGTATCCGTGGCATCCCCGACTGTGACCCGAGACTCGGAGCGAGACTCGGACGAGTACGACGTGGGCCTCTCATCGCCCGGCTGGCGTGACCTACGCTTAGACGAGAGAGCCTCCTCGAACACAAACCCCTCTGGTAGCGAGGGCCCGTAATAAACAATGTCCTGAGATGCTGACGCAGTACTATGAGACTCATGTCGAGACTCAGTACGAGACTCGGAAACGTAAAGGGGCGGTGATGGTTCCTCAGCGCGTTGGCTTGAACCCCTCCCCACAGAGCCAATCTTGAAAACAAAGCCGTCAGGAAGGGGCGGCCCATATGCGACCAGTTCGGGTGCAACCTGCTCCGACCTCGATCCAGACTCCAAAGTGTAAGACTCGGACGATCCCTGAAACCTGCTTTGCTCCGAGTGGCTTCGGAATTCACCACTGTTTTCCGCAGCCTTGGTGACAGTAGTTTGAGAAGAAGCCCTCGAATCAGGAGAGTAGAGAGATCTGTCATCAGCCGGGGAGGCGGGCTTGCTTATCCCAAATGAATAGTTTTGCGGCAATGGGGGGCCATAAACGATGTTCTGTTGCTGTACTTCGGCAGCTTCAACACGAGCCGCCTCCTCAACCTTTTGTAGGAATTGTTCCGCTGTTGATCCGTAATAAGATGCATTCTCTCCCAAGACTTCAGTCCTGCCCTCTTCGTGAGCAGACATCGCCGTCTCAGACTTAGATCTATCAAAGGTGGGACCCTCGGGCAATTCGGGTCTGTAAATTGTATCTATCACGATCAATCAGTCAAGATATCCCCCAATAATATCATCAAAAGGCTACGTACCATCCTCAGAAGTAACTCCCTCCGACTTTGACCTTCCAACAGCTGACGATGCGCTCTCGCCATACACCTCAGTACTCTTCCACCCCTTAGATTCGATGGCCTCGACAACTTCCTCAACCATAGCTTGCTTGCCCTTTCTGGACTCCAAAACCGCACCGGAGGCCAAGTTCTCCCAAGAACCATCCCGGGATACTTCAGCAGTGTTGTCCAAGGAAACTTCGGCCGTGTTGACAACATACATTGAGGACGCACCCGAGGCAGCTCCATCTATCGAGAAATTAGCTTTCTAGACTATCCCCAAGATCACAAGACATCATACCATAAGCAGGCGGGCTCGAGTTATCCTTCAACTCAACCTCTGCGAACTCCGCGGGTGAGTGGAATCGACCCTCTTCCGAGCTCTCCGAATCGGGGCGCTTAAAAGGTGTATAGTTATCCGGAAGCGGGGGTCCATATGCCACGGGCGGGGACTGGTCGAAATATACAGGCTGAGCAATTGGCACCGATGGTTCAGGAAGGGCAGAGAAAGAATCGGCCGGTAGTTTAGGTCCGTAGAAACTCTCTTGCTGCGTGCTTGGGAACCGATAGTTTTCCGGAAGCGTGGGGCCATAATAGACGTTCCTCCGGCGGCCCCGCTGCTCCTCCCCGGCCTCATGCGACTCCTCGGCGATGCCGATAGCAATGACTGTTTCGGCGGTTTTCATAGCATTATTCGGTTGTGGGGCGACAGGGATACCGGTAAATGGCTTTCCGATGGCAATCTCCTTGTCCGGAATGCTAAAGCTGGTTTCGGGACTATCCGGGGGAGGGCTCGCAACGACCACCTCAGGGGACCCAATCTCAAATCTCTGCTCCTCCGACTCCTGTGCCCCAAACTGCTCCTTTGAGGACTCCCTCTCTTTCTCCTTCTCGGTTGGCGGGATATAACTACTGGGATCAACATGAACCAGCAATGGAGCCTTGGGAATTCCAGGCGGAGGAGTTGGCGCAGTCTGCACAAGCATGGGAACACCTCCGGGGACCGTCCAGCTAGGCTCAACAAAATCGACCGGCGCCACCGGCGATTCTGCGAAGCTAACATTTCTCTTGCTCTTGCTAGGCTTCTCATCCAAACCAGCATTCTTTCGCATCATCTTGACTTCCTCCCTTCGTGCCTTCTCCCGCTCGGTTTCACGCTCCTTCGACCGCTCCCGATTCCTGCTAACCTCGCGTTCACCATAGTTAGGATCCGCCTTGCGTTTACGTCGACGTGCTTCACGGGCCTCTTTCTGTCGAGCGGTAAGGACGGCCATCTGGATCTGGGCTTTGAGTTCAGCGGCCTTCGCCTCGAGATCAATGCGTTCCCGCTCTGCGCGCTCGGCGGCGAGACGGCGATCAACTTCCATCTGGATGAGGCGATCCTCCTCCTCAGCTTTTCGCTCCCGCTCGAGTTGGATCTCCTGTTCTATCATTTGAAATTCCTCCGCTTCTCTACGCTTTGCCTCGATTGTTGCGATGGTGCGCTTGTGTTCTTCGGCCTGAAGTTCGTATCCACCTTGCTCCTCTTCTCCTCGTCCCCGTTGGTCTCCCCCGACCTCCTCAGCCTCGATCTGCGCCTGCAATGTGCGGGTATTCTCCCCCTCCATATTCAGTCTACGCTCCTCTTCTTGCTGCTTCTGAAGGTTTGCCCTCGACTTCTCAGCTTCAGCTCGAGCATGCAGCTGCCCCGCTACCTCCCCCCCCTCCAGTCGCTTCCTCTCGCGGTATTCGGCCAGTCTCTTTTCCTCTTCCTCCACCAACCGCTTCCTCTGCAGATCCTTCTCGGCCTCAATTTGGATTTGGATCCTGCGCTCTTCCTCAGCTTGCCTAGCTCTTTGAAACTCGGATTGGGCTCTCTCAAGTGCTTGTTCTCTCAGCTGCTTCGACCGCTCTCTCTGCATAAACATCCTCCTCTCAAACTCCACCTCTTCAAGTCTCCTCATCTCGAAAAGAACCGTATTTCGCCTTTTCTCTTCCGCAACCCCCGCCTCCCTCTGCCGCTCCCGCTCCCTCTCGAAAGCAATCTGCCTCTCCAATTGCAACCTCTTCTCATCTTCCTCTCTCTTGAGCTGCAATGCCACCATGGCCTTCTGCTCCTCCTCCAACTTAAGGACACGGGCTTTCTCCTGCTCCATCTCCATTCGACGCTGGTATTCGGCAGCGCGCTCCTGCTCCTCTCTCCGGGCGCGTTCCTCCTTGGCGAGACGCTCTCGACGAGCAATATCTTCTTGTCTCGCCTGTTCGATACGTCGGATAGTCTCGTTTTCACGCTCCCGAGCCAGGGTGAGCTGGATTCGTTGAAGTTCGAGTGCCTCCTCGTTACGGCGCTTCTCTTGAAGCTCCAAATCAAGCTGGATTCGCCGCTCCTCCTCCGATTTGCGAAGCCGCTCAGCCTCTTGCTTCTCGTAGGTTAATTGTCCCACTTCCCTAGCTTCCCGCTCCCTTCTCACTCGCTCCTCGTACATCATCCTCTCATGCTGCTCTTTCTGAACACGGGAAATGTCAAACGCGCGATGTTCTTCCCCTCTCTTCTGCCCCTCCAACCCCTCCTTCCCATACATATGTCCCACCTCAACCGCCCCTCTATACTCTTCCTGCCTCCGTATCCTTCTCTGCTCTTCTTCAGCTTTATGCGCTTTCTCTCTCTCTGACAAACCACCCATTACGATTCCCGCAACAACACCCCCGGCCAAACCAGCGGCCCCCGAATGCGACTGTGACTCGACATCAGCGGGTACCTGCCGCGCAGTAGATGTAGAAGTGGACTCCGATTTATTAAAAGTCACGCTACTTGAATGAGTAGTGTGATGATGTACAAACGTATTATCAACCGAGGTACTAGCGTTTGCTGGCGCTGGCTGTATCGGTACCGGGATTGGTCTCACTAAGCTCTCCCCGTGATCCCCTTTGATGATATTCCTCTCCACCACTACCGTCCCGGCCGCTCTTGGTAGTGGTGGTTGGCCTAAAAAAGGCCTTGATTGCTGCTGGTGCCATAGCTCTTTGTAATAACTGTCCGCTTCGTGGAATTTCTGCTGCTGTTCGATCGTGTAAGACGCGTCGCTGGGGATATAGTTTGTGGTTTCGAACCTTGAATCGGCTTTCGCAGCCTATATTGCCCAATCAGCCCCCCAATATCAGCAATCACTTCTCCTCCCTCGCCCCAGTCGATAACGTTCAAGTTTGCGTACCTTGCTTACATCTTTGCTTGATTCCGATACATCCAGAACAGTTGTCGTGGTTCCGGTCTTGGAATTTTCACTTATAATCTTCCCGTCTCTTGTGACAAAGAGATCCGATTTCGAACCCCCGCCTCCTACCTTCTTCCTCGTTCTCGAATCCCTACTTCTACTCCTGCTCCTGTCCGATCTCCGTGAACTACTTCCACCAAAAATACCAAGGAACCCACCACCGGAACTAGAAGTCACCTTGTGATGACGATGGCTCTTGTGCTTTGAATGGCGCGAATCAGCAGATTCCCAACTATCTGCCGAAGTAGCCCTGTTACGGCCAGAAACCATTTCCGATCGGTGGGAGGACCTTCCTTCTCGCGCGGCGGTAGTAGCGGCTATAGAAGCGGGCCTCTTCGGGGAATGATCTCGGCCGACGAGGACCTCCTTCCGGCCCCTCTCACCCTCCATATATACCCTGCTTTCGGTTGTGGCTCTCGAAACGTGAACCGCCTCGTGAGTCCTACTATCACTACTTCCGCCAAACCCGAACAGCCCAGTTTGATTTTCGCTCGACTGAGCGGTCACCGGTGTAACCTTCGTGGCCTCGGGCTGGAAGACATATGGCTCTCGTTGCTTCTCTTTGCCTCCAGCTTTGCCTTCATACCAGCTACTACCACCACTGCTAGAGCTAAGACGTGAACTGACTGATCCAGATCGAGACGCGCGAGTACCGCCGCTGAAGAATCCACCATGGCGAGCCCCGCCAGCAGCCCATGAACCCGATGAAGAATGACCGTAATGACTAGCGGAGTGAGAATGCTTTTTCAAAGTGGAACGCCCGCCACGACCACCCCAGGCACCAGCAACACCCATCACGCCCCCAGCAATATGACCACTGCCTGAGCTCTTAGTCCATTTACGAGACCCACCAGAGTCGCGCCCGGATATTCCGATTGCTGCACTACCAGAATGCTTTGAGGACGACTGACGGTGGTGACCCGACTGCGGGGTACCGTAATCATTCCAGCTCTTTCTACGCTTACCAATGCCGAAGGCGCTCGAAATTCTGCTTCCGGTAGATCTGAAGGACTCTGCAATCGATCCAGCGTACGACTTGCCACTCTTGACAGAGAATGAGTCGGTTGATCTCCTAGATTTCCTGTGGTGAGATCCGTAGATGAGGCCGGAGTAACTGGATTCATTGTCGGAGGACGAGGATGAGGAGGACGAGGACGAGGACGAGGATGACGATGACGATGATGACGATGATCCGGCCTTCCTTCCATTACGCATAGCATAGCGGGCAGAGCTACCGCCTACGATGTCGCGGCCATGATGATGGCTTGAGCTGTGGGTAGTAGACGAGTGTTTTGACTTCTTGCCATGCTTCCTCCTCCTGGATCCCCGCTTCGATCCAAAGAAGTACGAGAGCATACCCGTATTCTTACTCGATCCATAAGAGCTCGGTGAAGACGAGTACAAAACACCATACTGCAGCCCCGACTCCTCTCCACCCGACGAGGTCTCACTCGGAAACTGTATTAATCCCGGTTGCGAGGCCTCGCCGGAAGACCCGGAACGGCGATAACTTTCTGAATGCTTGCCCTTGCCTTTGCCTTTATGATCGGATACACCGAAAAGCCCAGTATAGAGCGATGCCGAAGTGTCTGAGTGATGCTTCTGTCCATTGGTTCCACTGGTGTCGGCAGTGTAGTGGTATGGGTGGGCACGGCCATCAGAGCCATATCCTGGGTTATAGTAAAGGCTGCTGTCCTTGGCCTTGGCTAGATCACCGCCTCTTAACGCACCGCTAGAGTGCTTGCGAGCCCCTGTGCCAGTGTGGCGTCCGGTCCCACGGTGACGGGAATCAGACTCCCCCGACACAGAACCAGCGGCGCTTCCGGTGACCGTTCTCCACATGCTTTTCGCAACGTTGCCAGGATTTGACAGCATGCTACTATCACTGCCACGGCGCCTATGGGAAGAATAGAACGAGTGCTTGGATTCTCTTTTGTCTTGTCTCCTGAGTGCCCTTTGTTCCCTTCGAATGCTCTTCTGCAATCTTTTCCTCTTCCGGGCATTGTCCGATAGATCCGAGCCGCTGTCCGAGGAACTGCTGCTGCTACTGCTGCTACTGGAAGAAGCACTGGAACCGCTCCTCCTAGATCGCGCAAACCATCCAAACAACACCCTTCTAGACGTTTTCTTCTTCTTCACGCGCCAGCCTTTCTTGGAATCCCAGCGTTGTCCATAGTGATGGGTTCTCGGCGCATCCGCATAAGTGGTCCCCGGGGTGAAACAACCTCGACAAACGCCCATGATTTCGGAATAGAGTTCGAAACTACCGACCGTCTCGCGCTCTTCCGCCTTGATATTTTCCCAGATCTTTCCAAACGACTGACGGAGGGGAGGTGGAGAGCCACTGTGGCCATGCGTGGCGTGCAAGTGAGGGACGTGAAGAATACCTCCGGCGGCGGAAGCGCCTACAAGTCCAGAGGTGTAGTGCGATGTGCTGGAGCTAGACGTGCCCTGGTGGGCGGCCGAATGGTTGTTGGTGCTGCCTTGGTAGTAGGATGCCGACTGTCCTCCATGGGTAGTGTGGGAACCACTGGTGGTCGCGGCAGCCATTGTCGATGTCGGCTTGCCTCCTGGGTAATAAGGGGAGGCCTGTGGGACGGGCACCGGGTTGTAGTAACTGCTGTTGCTGCCGACTCCCATTGTTGCGGTCGGTTTTTCCAGTGAGACCCCCGCAGATGTGGTCCCTCCGGTGGCGGTCGTATACGATGAATTTCCTTGCAAGTTAGTAGATTGGGAAGAGCCATACGCACCTACTCCTCCGCCAGTATCCGTTCCACAATACGTCGACGCGTCCTGACCCCCATACGCCGATGAGAGGGGATTCGTCGACGTTCCATAATAATCGTTTGCCTCTCCTCTGTTCTGGGTTCCTCCGTTAACCCGCTTCTCAGTGATGGTAGTGGATCCTTGGCCGCCGGTTTGGGTCTTTGATGAAGACATCGCGATTAAGGATTATATATGTACCGATGTGTAATGCGTTCCGTGATTTTTCGTCAAGTAACTTTTGAGGGGTATCTCGTTTGTTGTACAGTCGTTATACTAATACAAAATGCGGCCGTAATTCGATAAAGGAAGGGACGTGTTTTTTTTCGTAGTTTCCTGCAATACCCTTTCGATTTAGCAGAGCACATAGGGGGGGGGTGAATGTCCGGGCTCGGAGCTGTTTGTTTTGATTGAACGGAGTCGGGGTAGGATAATGCACGGGGAGTGTTACTAGGGCTCACAGGAGGTACAGCCGAAGACGAAAGTGCTACTTTTAGGGGGAAGGTTGGTACGGCAGGCAGGCAGGCAGGCAGGAGATGCTGGCAAAGGCGTGTGTGTACGATGGATGGGTGGGAGGAAATTCGTTTACCTTCGTTAAATGTCGTAAAAGTGAAGATGAAGATGAAATTTTCAAACGGTGAATAGAATGGATGGATAGACAGGGGATGGATAGAAAGGGTCGCGGATAGGACTTTTTTTTTCCCAGCAAATGGAGCGAGTGAGAGGAAATACGGTAGGTGGATAGATGGATGACAAAGTACGCGATGGATGGTGGGCAGATGGGTTCGTGACGATAGATTGAGATGTTAGTTTTTTCTAGCTGGTCTGCCTAAAAAGGGGGGGGGGGTTCGTGAATTCGAATAGGATGATGGACAAAAGGTGAAATGGACAAAACTCTCCCTTTGAGGGGGAAAGGGGAGGGTAAAACTGGGCCTCAATTCAATTCATCCCTGAAGAAGCAGACAGAGAGAGAGGCAGCAGCAGCAGCGAGTGTGCAGGCGCGATGTGATGTGGCCGCGGATATTTTTCACTCAAACTAGGGCAGCGTTATTAGAAGTTTACTGCAGAGTCCGGGGCGTGGTTGCCAGGATGAGCGACTTGAAATGCCGGTAATATCAGCCAAAAAGCGGGCCACGCAGACGCAGAAGCACAAGCAGCGCCAATCTCCCTTTGCGCCGCACGCACTTTAGTGGACGGTAGGTGTAGGCAAGAAATAGGGGGTGGGAGAGAGGGAGGGAGGTAGAGAGGTAGAGAGGTAGAGAGGTAGAGGGAGAGGAAGAGGAAGAAGGGGGGGGGAGGATGTGAGGGTATGGCTAGCTGTCGTGATCGATGGGTGAGGGAGGAAGGACTTGGGGGGGGTTGGCCAATAGGTTTTTGGGGCTGGTGTGGTAGGAGAGTGAGAAGGTTCAAAGAAGCTCAGTGTTGATCGATATGGTCAAGCACGCCTGTCTGCTCCCCTGTCACTCCTCCTCCTCTGGGGCAATTGGAGTGGGTGGAAGAGTGAGATGGAATGATTGCCCTCCTTCCCTTTCACGTTTGTCACTCGATTTTCATCTCCATCCAGTCCGATCATGCATAGGGTAGAGTGTGGTGCCCATATCATGGATCAGAATGTAATCCATACCATACTCGTACCCATACAAATAGTATTCAGTATTATCAGTGCGAGGACGACTCGAGTGCAGCTGGGCCATACACACACACGCACACAGACAATTGCGTCTCGTTCAACGCTGCAAGCTCCTCAGCACCGAGGGCAAGTGAGCTGCACACCCTTCAAACCCCATCGAACGATTGGCCAGCCGATCTTTCCCCCCGTTACCCCCCCAACAGCAACAAAACAAACGGGGCGTGTTTTGTTTGGCTCCATATTCTCCCCCGGTTACCTTTCCCGGTTACGTGCATACGGGTTGCAGGGATATTGCAGGGATATATCTCGTTTTCGCCAATTGGATCAGCCAATTTGACATAATACCCTACTGTACTGGTACGCCATTTCAGCTCTTTTTTTTTTTTCTTCTTCTTCTTCCATTCCCGTCGGGCCAGGGCTTGAAAAGAGAAAGCGTGCGAGAGGATCGGTGATTCTAAGGGTCCTCGAGCGAATCGCGGCGAGGAAAAAAAAAAAAAAAAAAAGAATTGAGGTTGTCCACAACCCTTGCTGGGAAAACCATGAACCCTCCTGAATCCTGCCTCCGATAGGAGAATGGCAATGTTGCCGCAGCCAAAGAAGAGATTGAAGCCACGCTCTGACTTGGATCTCATCTTCCCGAAACAGTGGTTTGCGAGCTCATTCATCAAGTTCAGCTAGCTTTGCTGCCTCAGCACCTTAGCCCTCGGCTATCCAGCAACACGTAGTCTGTTCTTTCGCGCTAGTTGATGGCCAGCTCATGATGAATCATTCATCATATGCGCCTCAGGAAGAGGATAACGAGTGAGAGTGGGTGATTTTCTCGAGGGTCATGGAGTTTCGAGTTGGTGGTGGTGGTGGGGAGGACAAGTGTTTGGCACACACACACCCATGCGGAAGTGCACGAGATCTTTGCACAAACTGGTTTGGTGCATTTACTCGTATATGCGGGGTAGTGGGATGTTTGAAATGTTGATTGACCCCAAGGGATGATGATATGATAATCCCGAGACCACGAGACCATAAGCGTTGATGTCGGGAGAATGCGAGTCTGTGGGCAGGGAGGGGCCTCATCAGGCAGATTTGCCTTCCTTATGTCAAGGACGATACGGTGAGCGCGACATCATGTCCTACATTACGCGTACCGTAGATGGCTATTGGTACTGGAGGGTGAACGTTTTCCTACGGGTGGATTCGACGTTGGATCGTGAAGGGGGTTGAGGGATGGTGCCGTGCGGGACCTTGGGAGGACCGATACCTAGTGACTTTTCGGTGATGCTCGGGCACTATATGAGAATATCATGAGCGTACCGTGCAATGGCAACGAATGCGCCGGAGCGACTGGGATGGCGGCACCAGTATGGTTGGGTTAACGTGCTAGATTTTTGAAAATTGGACGTCCTAGATATGACTCCGCAGCACTCGTGGGCAATCCGTCTTGCTTACATAATACAGCACAAAATATTGAAACAACATCCAAAACGACCATTGAATACCGTATGTACCAGTGGTTCAAATTTCTATAGTCTCTATGGGTACCGCTCTTATTGGAAATCAGAAAACGCAAGTCTAGGTGGGAGCCCCCTTTGGACCCTTCTCTTAAGCCATATCTTCCTAAAGATGCCGCTGTGGTTGGAAAATTATTATCACTGTTGTTGGAATTTTGGCTGATATCAAACGCCTGGCACTGCCGATATGTCATCGGGCCCTCTCGCTCGCCCAGCGACTTTCGGCCGGAAACCTGAGAGGTTGGTTCTATCATACTCTGTAGAGCAATATTACGCCAGTATTATAGTAGGGATTCCCATCCCCTCGAGCTTCGGGGTTTAGCTTTTCTTCTAAATTCGTTGTGGGTAGGTGAGGTGGGGTTAGGGATCCGATCTTGAGAGCCTCGGCCCAGTCCCTGTCTAGCTTATCCGCTCACTTTGATGTCGCCTAGCGTTCCGATCGGAACCGCGCTCCGCATTTCAGCCCTATGATGCCTTCCTGTATGTACTCGAGTATGATACCGTACTGTACTCCTGATAGGGGCCGGTGAGAGGGCATTTTTAAAGGTATTTCCAAGGTCGGTATCTGGCATCACACTCTCCTGTGATTGGGGGAGGAATTGTGGTTTAATAGTATTGTGTAGTTTTTTTTCCTCCGGAGCCGGATGGATCGCCATGTATAGTTATGGTTCTATTCCAGGGCTAGCCTCCTTACAGCTCTTTCGGCGGTGATATAATATGATATAATAATACTAGTGCCGAGACCATAGTACGGGAGTCAATGATATCCGAACGTTAAATCGCCGGGAGTGAGGCTGAACTTTACACCTGAATTCCTGGTTTTCCTAAAAAATAAATAAATAAAAGGGGTCGATAGACTGCCCCGTAATCCTACCTACCTAAAGTGCAAGATCGAAACGCCTGGTTCCAGACCTTTTCACATGGGAAACATAACTTTTACATTTTCACTCCTCCCCCCCACACCCCAACTCTGAGAACACCAACAACTATCATTACTTACCAAAATTTCTCCGCATGTTGTACCAAACCCACAGACACCGGGAAAACTTTATGTGATCATTGAATTACAAATGCCATCCAGAAACTGCTGGTTCTGAGATGGACACTATGATACAACAAACAAGTATCCCACGGAATAGCTCTGAGTTGTCTTGCACCTAGCTAGAGTTAGTGAAAATATCCGGGACAATACCATCCACTCTTCCATATCCTCCCCTTCCACGCGCCCAATGGGAAATCCAGAGCTGGCTTCTCTTGTCCACCAAATCCTCCGAACTGGCAATGCTCCCATGCCATATAGAAGTGAGTTGTTAGTCAAGACTGAGCCCCTATCCGGGGTGATGAATATGGCCCCTGATTTATGCTCTCCTAACGGTTGTCGGGCGGATAAACCGTGAACACCCGAGCTCGCGATATTTCAGATGCACTGGACATGAAGCCGCCCCGAACGCTTCGAGGGAAGACATGTTCCCACAAAGTGCGCAGATTTGAAGGCATCTGTGCCCGTCTAGATAGGAGTGGGGGAGCGAGCGGTGGACTAGAGAAAGAAAACCCCGGCTTCTGTAGCTCGATAAGAGAATGTCAGCGAGCAACGGGTATCTCAACGCTAGCGGTGAGAGTTGGTGAAGATGACGGAATGACTACATTAGCCACTGCAATACCCCAATACCATACAAGGGATCAATTAGCGAAAGCCCGCTATCCAGATCACATCATTTTTTTATTTTTTACCGGAGAAGAAAGACAATCATCCTTCCATAGCCCTCGGCGCCTGAAGAGAGCTTTAGGTGTAGACAGTGTAATCCTTCCGGGAACAAATGATTTATCACTTCAGGAACTAATAGACTACCTGACCGGACCGCCAGAAATTCCCAGTGCTCAAATCCCTCCCGAATCACACACACTCGCTGTACCAAAACCAGCCCGGGGAATTATCCACCCGGACAAGTCGGAAGAGTGAAAAGCAAAGATTCATGTGTTGAATTTTTTTTTTTTTTTGTTCCAAGGGCCGAGAAATATACCGGAAGCATATGAGAGCAAGAGATGCGCGTGAACTTCCATTCTATCCAAGATGGGTCAGGAAGGACCTGCTATTTTATGCAGTGAGGCAGCGCTGTCTATCAGCGAGCAGTTGCGGAATAACAAAAAGAGAAACAAATGATGGGAAGATTGCATATTTGGTCAATGGATCAAGAGGTGATATGAGTGAAGGGTGAAGTCCAACAAGTGGAATACGGAGAACCGTAAAACGACACTGAGAGCGGATGACCGGCTTTTGTCGAATTGTAGACGTGAAAGGTGCATATCTGAAGGCCCAATTTCAACATTATTATACTGAGAACGCCTCGAGAGTGATATGCTATGATAGTGTATATGTGAATTCAACGGGGGAGGGATTTCTACAATCATTCAAGTAGTATCGGGATTAGTTGTACTGTAGCATTTTTCGAGCTAGCCAAGGCCACAATTTCTCCTCCGGACTGTTCGTGTTGCGCCGGATATGTACCACTTTCAATAATAGAGACAAGAACTACTCAATTGATCGAACAAGCCCATGGACTCCTTCCCCATATCCCGGATTCTATGATACATATTGATATATGATACCCTCCCGGTCTGAAACCCGCAAGCTCCTGCAAAGAGCATGGTGATGACTTCTTCTCCGTCAAGTTCCCAACCAAACTTTCTCGCCCTCTTCGCAATATAGCTAGCATTCACCACAAATGTGAATGTGACCATCGGGAATAAGGTCCTCGGATGGGAGGAAGAGGTACATCTTCGTTAGGTCGTTGTCGTGAACGTATGACTGTTTAGGAGCCCCACAGTTGATTATTTAGGAAGGGCTGGCGTTCTCGGACCGTCCCTCGAGTCTGCAGTCCACCTTCCGGTTCCTTTTTGATGCCCCTGCTATGCCGAAACACCCTAAGCGGGCAGATAGTGACGGTGCGAGCGTTCTCGGGGGGGGGGGAGCTCAAGGGTTATCTGTGTTTCTGTCTATTAGGAATTCAATCTTGTAGTGGGGTATCTTGGTGGGGAAAGGAGCGTGGTTTTGGTTTGTTGCCTTGGCAAAGGGACGATGTCGATGGGTGTTAGCTAATGATGTTAACTCGTCAGAATCTGTAGTGACTTCCTGCGCGCGCGGGTTGGGTAGTCCCCGTTTGGATTGCTAGACTATATGCTGGAGCCGGCTGCGAGAGGCGTAGGAAGAGGCGTAGGATCGCATTTTGAGGGATTCGCAGCTTGTATGAGAACTTTACACATACTGCACTGAAGTATTGGGAACCTCAGTAGTGGCCGGTGCGCGGCGGGCGGCAGTCTGCCGAGCAAGCATCTGGACACTCCTGGGATGGGGGCATTTGCGGACGCGAGGTGGGTTGCTCCCCGCTATGCGGATCACGGTATCCGTTCTTCTCCGCCTCGGTTTCGAGAGCAACTATTGAGTCCAGGTCTCTTAGGGCGATGCAAATGGTCGGGGGCTGCGGCCGTGGTTTTAGTGCGTGTGAGGGCGATCATGGCGGTGGAGTGTTTCGCGACTGGTTCATCGAGGGCATTTCGCAATGTAACTCGTTGCGCTGGTACTACCGCTTGTTAGGAATGTCAGAGGGGTTGAAACGGAAACCTATACATGAAGATATAGGCCATTTTGGCAGGTTATGAAGATGCGCAGTGCCGGTATTCTGCTGTCGGGTTGCAGATGCTTTTTGGTGCGATGTTGAAATACTTTTGAACCCGAGTGCCCATTCGCCGCCATGCAATGCCGCAAGGGAGCCGATCAACGATTCAGCGAGAGAAGGGAGTTCCAGGCACCGGTATTGTGAACACTGCACTCGAGTACCGTATAGTGCCTGCGCTGTAGTCCTTATCCACGACACGGTCAGCCTCGACAGCAATCCTATTTGCACTTGTGCTCGAATTGAGTTAAGCACCTGGCGCCATCGCCATGCCAAGAAACGCGGCTTTGTGGTTGCATGAATTGATTCGAGGACAACAATTATCCCAATCTGGTAGAATGGCCAAGCCAGCGATTCCGGAATCGCCCACACTCGAAACAATCGGAAACCCCCCCCACTGCGATGCTTGGGAGCTAACCTTGGCACCAAGGCCGCCCATCCTGTCCATAGTCCAGACATTTTTCGTCTTTTGTTATTCTCGCCCCCCATCTTGGACGGATTAGACGGCTGGATGCACTGCTCTCGGGATCGTGTTCTTTTTGTGGATCGTGGCAAAGGGTCGAAACGCGGCTTCTTGTCCTCACAATGTTGTGAGTGGGTTTCTGCGACTGGGCTTGGACTTGCTAACGGTGGAGTTTCAAGTGTCTAGCATCACTCGAATCGAGCCACCAATTATCTGGGAAAAGGAGGCTGGAGAGATGGTGGTGGGTTGAAGGAAAGGAAGGAAAGTCTCGACACCCGCTAGCACCTCCGTGATTCTCGATAATCTTTAATTGATTCTCAACAACAATGGCCGACCTTCGGGGAGCGATCTTTCAGTGCATCCTCGACCCTCTTATCTACCTGCATTCCCCTCTACACTGACTCCATATACAGCTACAGCGCGCGGGATCGACTCGATCTTCGCCAACGACTACAACCCCGCCGGTGCCTTCCACCCTACGATTCCATGGGGTTTCGAGGGCATTATAACTGCGCCTTCCGGACTATAGGCTACAATGGAGGAAGTGACAGAAAATTTCTTGAAACGAGATGTGGAGAGGGACTCTAGTCGAGCGGTAAGCTTGGGCATGTGAGATAATTCCTTATCCTAAAGTCAGTAGCTGCTCAGCTTTATGGATAGTCCCCGATTCAGAATCTGTCCGGCGATCCGCTCGAGGCAGGCGAGAGAGGTGACAGGGCGCAGGTTTTCCTATGCTTATCTAATACTCGGGCTTCAAACCATTTATATTCAGGGACTTTCCGAGGTCCGCTGAAGAGAATTTGCCTAAGGGGCTCGGGGAGACTTGACTAGTTACTAGAGGCCGAGGCAACCGAATTTCATCATTGAACGTATCTACGGAGCTCAGAGAAGGCAGTGTATATAAAGAGGTCATTGCCGTGTTCTAGGATTAGAGGAGGATGTTGAGGAATGTTTTTGGGTGCTGATGTGCTTGCCCGGGCCCGGTCGGGGTGGTGTGGCATGAAGAGAAGGGTTCACCGATTGGTTTCGAGCGCTCGACGCTATCAATGCTCGGATATGGGGCTTTCGCTAGAGTCTACTTATTTATCCAACACCCCACTGCGGCTGCGGACAAGACCCTATTAGGGTCTTTCAACCTCTTTCCGTTCCTCAACCTCCCGACTAGCATCGGGAACAATGTGACATGGTTGATATTGGAGATCTTCGCCACTGTGACTTGGGATATTATTCTTCTTCCCGACCCCGGGAATCATCTCTCGTTTGGTTTGAACACAGGGTTAGTGTTAAACTCCCACTTACAAGCCACGACAACGGGAGCCTTTTTTTCAACAGCCATCATCGGCGAATCCGCAGGGAAAGCATGAGGGCAAGCATTCTCAATGAATTGACACTTTCAAATTAACTCCTAGTGGTATATCTGAATCTGAGCGCCACGGGATTCGAACAATCCGCTGAAGAGCCACCGGACATGCTCAATCTTTGGTTTACTCGATTGAGACCAGAAACAACATTCTATGATAGAAAAGATAAAAAAGGGGTTGAATGCAAGTTTCTTTAAAATCTTTAGTCTATGCGTACATCCCATCTGTTACCTACCCTTTATCCGCCTCTAGTGCTTGGACGCATCCTCCTGGCTGCTAATTAAGGGACCCTAATCACCTCTCTAATCCGGTGACTGGTAAGGTGGAACTCTGGTTCCTGACGTGATGTGAAACCCGAGTGATTATGTGTGGTGTTGTCTAGTTTCAGCCGGCCAGCCAACCCGCCGGAGCATCCCTAGGGAGGTATTTGGGCGTGATGAGAAAATTGCATATAATCCATCGGGCTTTCACCTAACTATTCTAGGCGGGGTGTGTATATATATACCCCAATTTACGATCCCTCAGAACTCTTCCCGAGGTCCTGCCAGTTTTCGTGCACACCTAGAGAGAGATCTAGTAAGTAGATGGATTGGAAATACCTCCGAATGGTAAAGGAAAAGGCGTAAAGTTCTCACAGCTGCTGTCCCCACTCCAATTCCTTCCGGAGACTCGAGGAACTTCCTCCTACGATGGCAATTCTGGCATTCTGCGGCCTCCGGATAGCTTCCGCATACCTCTGGCCACGTTCGGGGGGATGACAAGATCTTCCACCCCCCTGGTTGTGCTGCATATCTGCTAGTAGAAAGCTTCTAATACGTTTCCCGGTATAATAGGTGCTTTCCCAAAGCTCATTTCTGAACTCGGTTTACTACTCATCATCTTGAAAGCGACCTACCCACACCTTTTGCTCCCGGTTGGGTTAGGTTGAAAGAAGAGTATCGGAGAAAGCATAGGAATCCTCTTTTGCACACTTTTCTCTAAACTAGGTTACTGGACCCATTGCCCAAGACCCTGGCTGCTCATGCGAAAGGCAAAACCCGCAGAAGCATTGTGTGCCTAGTAGTAGCCCAGAGGCAGATGCCTGGGATATGTTCTCTTCCCCCCAAAATCTGTTCCGCGGGTGGTTGTGTGTGTGTGTGTGTGTGTGTGTGTGAAACTTTATCTCCGGCTAGCTCTGTCAATCCTAGCAGCTTTAATTACAGTAGAACGCTTTGTAAGGGTGAAATTAGGATGCGGGCATTCCAACACCAAAGGCAATTATCTAACTACACTACTTTATCCCACCCACTGGAGCATTCCTGCTAGTTTAGTCCAGAAGCCCTTCCTTCCGGACTAATCCTCCCCCTCCAATGGATGAAAACCCAATGACCAAGTCATAAGTAAATTAATTTAGCAGAGAACCCCCCCGCCCCAGCAACCGGAGCCTAACTTTGGCTTCCTTTTTCCGGGGAGGATTTTTCTTTTCTTCTTTCACAGATAAACTTCCCCCCTGGGTTATATAGCCAAGACATGGTGGGAATAACGATTCTTGTTATGATACACTTTTTCTGACGTGGGCAAGGCTGTCAGGATTGAAACGATATGCGCACTCGTATGATATTAAGCACACCTCTGCGCACCTATACCGCCCCACAGTAAGTGCTATTTCTTAGGGCATTCTTCGGTGGTGGTTGGATCGATGGTGTCGACATGGGTGATCACTCGCCTCTGCAGTCGGGTGTCATATCATAGGATTTTTTTTTGAACGGGAAGTTTGCAGAGGATGGGATGCCGGCGATCGATCGGGATGAAATTCTGGCTACATTAGGTGTCTCCTAGAAAACCGGAAGTTAATAGAGTCAGGACACATCCCATCTGGGCTGATTGGCAAGATAATAGATTTCGACAGCCTGGTGAGTAAAAACTTGGCCTCTGCGGCGGAAGAAGCATCTTCACACATGCTGGGTATTCGAATACTAACTGTTAGGCAGGACATCAGGTTTTTTTTCCCTTCAAGGGAAAGGATCCAGTGGCTTGGTATCTTTAGGCGCGGGGGGGGTGATTGCTACGCTCATTGGAGTCCTTTGGAATATGTTGGAAGTTTTAACTTTGACTCTGACTTCTCCCAATATCCCCAGAATGGGTGATGGAGAGCGCCCTCTTCCAATATACCGATGGTGTTTTTTAGAATGGAAGAGAAACTTCTAAAAGTATCATCTTCGGGGTATTGATTTTTAGAGGATGATAATATTATTATGGAGAATGATATATGGCTCATTGTCTGCTCTTTATGGTTTCTAGAAAAACCCAGAGCCTAAATACGCGGTCTCTTTAAGGTTACCACAGCTTGGCTTGGGAGGTTACTGATCCTCCACCCCCTACGTTCCATGTATTTTCCCAAATGCACTAGGGACCAACGACGTGGAACTACTACTACTGGTAAGGGAAGATTAATACCCGGCGCTAAATGCTACATCCCCTAGTCTTCCTAACGGGGCCGGTAAGGGCTTATTCCTGACCCCGGTCTGGTACAAGGCGATAAGGCGGAGAATTTGATCTGTTACAAACTTCTGGGGAATTTAGCGTCACACTTCTGCCCCCGCTTGGGAGATATACCTGCAGTTGCTCGCCGTGTATATCCAAAGCAATTTCAGCTAGTTATGGAGAGAGGGGGGTTAGAGGCGGGGGAGACGAGGGGACTAGGGAGAGAGGAAACTAAGGGTGAGTATTACACGGGGTATCTGGTGGTAACTGGCAGGAGGAACAAAATACTGAGTGGAAACAGGGGGAGATGCGGGGCGGGTGAGTGTTGGAGAGGAGTGGAGGGAAATGAGAAGGGAAGATGGGTACCAACTTGGGGGGAGGAGGAGAAGGGGAGGGAGATAGAGAAGGAGGAAAACATGGAGGGGAAAGGGAAGAGACGAGGAGTAGGGTGAACCAACAGGAAAGGGCAATGAAGGGATCAAGCGTTGTATCGTGTTTAATTATTGCTCAGGATGAAATTGTTCATCGTTATCATTCAAATGACCTACGAGATTTCTAGGATGGGAGTCTGCTATCTAGGTATGCTAGGTGCCTAATTATGAGCTCCACACTCCAGAAAGCAAAACTATCAGATGCCTATGCGAGAATAAGTTGCAAAATCAAAAGTGCCTAAATCGCGGCTAACAACGGAACCGCTGATAGGAGTCAACTCGAGTGCTGTTGGGCACCTGGGAGATGTGGTTATAATAAAATGACGAGCCGTCACATTATAGATACGACAACGACCTCTATACCTCACGATGTGCAGCGAGTTTCCCGCCCTGCACGTTTCCTGTAAAAATAAGGCTAGCGAGTATTTAACTCACTTCCACTTCCTGCAGCCCTTTTTATTGAGGAGGTGCATGTATCAATGATAGAATGCGGGGTTTGTTTCCCTGCCTTTTGGATAACTTATTGGAATGTGTTGTCCTGGGTTGTGCCTGAAAAGGGCATGTCTTTCCCAATATCCTATATAACTCGTGACATATCTGACGCATAAGTTAGGCCCTTCATATAGGGGAATTACACCAAAAAGAGGAAATTCTATCCCACGATCCCATCTTCTGAGGGAATTGCCGAGAATTTTTTTACCGATCACCGCATAACTAGTCACGATCAACCAGGCAGGAAAAGCTGAGTTTTTTTCTCACAAACTTAGGAGGATGGGGACACGAATACAGTAGCATACACATTCAACCTTTCTACGAGGACGTTGCGAGTCCTAATATATCAGTCATATTCTCTACAAATACTTCCCTACTTCGCATACCACTTCCTGAACCAAAAGCCGAAACAAGCCGAGAAAAAAAGACCCCCCGCACATCACATGAAATCACTCGAGGTACAAGAGGTATCTGCCCTTAAACAGGGCTGTTCTAACACTTCACGTCCAATCACTCGCGACGAATCATGAAGCGTGGATCGCGCATTCTGAAAGGTTATGATTGCTCGCGAAGAAAAAAAAAGCAATGAGCGGTTTTATTTTTTACCCCCTAACCTCCCGGGAGTCGTCCAATTGTGGAACGGGCGGCCTGAAATGCCACCTGCGCGTTCTCAAGCACAGTGGGGCGAGAGTGAGGGAGAGAGAGAGAGAGAATTGGTCGATCATGTGCGCCAGGGAGTCCCGAGTTGGGATTTGTTATATATGCACATCATATATACATACCTGCATAGGCGGGCCCGGGAAGTGCTGGCAAATGTGCTGGTGGGAGGGTGTGATATGTTTCACCTGGTGGTGCCGACAGATGATGTGTAACCCAATCTAAGTGATGGCTTTTTTCAAGGGTCGTCGTGGAACCCAGCCCCGTCCAAGCGTTCGCTGAAGAATTGGGGAAGGAGATATGGGGGCTTGTTTAGTACTTGCTTACTCGTGTAGCGAATTCCCCAATTGTCATGCCAACCGGTACCCTAATGGTAATCAGGGGGGGGGGCCGTCCCGGCGGTAGGCCTAAAAGTTTACTACTGGTATCACTCGATTGATAAAAGTTATATGTTCTGGACCCTTTCAACTCTTCAGTTCTTCGGTGTTTTTTTATATACATATTTATTCTCATCCTTCTATACGAAAAGCTATCTTTTTTTATTTTATTTTTACTTTTTTACTTTTTCTATTTTTATCTCTTTTCTTCAATTACCATTCTATTATCATGTCTTTTTGCGATCTTTGTTGGCGTGGGTTCGGCGTTCCGGCCAATTTCTCAAAACATCTTGCTTCAGAGGTTCACTCACGAGGGGAATGCTTCCAATGTAATGAATGTGCCCGCTGGTTCTCCACGAAGGGAGCATTGGCCCGGCACCGACGGAACCTTTGCGAGTTGCCGGAAGCTCTGGATTACCATTGTGTCGAATGCCGACGGGATTTCACCAGTCCCGGCGGGCTAAAGAGGCATTTGAGGAAGATGAGCGTACACACACACACACAAGACTCTGAACCAGCTGAGAGATACAGCTGCAGGGAATGCGGCCGGATTTTCGCTACCGACAGGGCACTGACTTGTCATGTTCAGTCTGGCATTCACACCGTGACCCAGCGGATGAGCTGTTTCAACAAAAACACCTGTGGGAAATCATTCACGATGGCCTCGGGCATGGTCTACCATTTGGAGAGCGGAGCGTGCACCAATCACTTCTGCAAAGAACGGCTGCTCCAAGAAATCATGGCGAAGGACACTGAAAACCTAATCACCAGCAATCCGCAAACTGCCTCCCCCATCTCTCAACCTTCCCAACTACCGACACCGCCACCATCAGCTAGTAGCAATCCGTGGCCAACCGAAGAAGAAACCCTACCCCACTTTCTCCTCCCATCCTCAATCATCTCACAGGAGGGGGAACTCCCGTATTCAACACCCCTGACTTCGGACCCCCAGTTTGCAAACGTACTTACCTGTCCTCTGTGTAAGAGCACTCGCCGCCGGGGTCGACGGAGAAAGTTCAAGTCTGCTGCCGCATTGCAGGCACATCTTGATGAGATGGGGGCTCACTCGCCGGAACCGTATGTTTATCCCGGCGGGACGAGGAAATTTATGACGTTGGGGTCACTGGTGAGACATGCGGAAGATAGGGTTAAGGAGGGGGGAGAAGCTGGAAAGGTTGCCGAGGGAGTTATCGGGTGTGTTAAGGGGTGGTTGGAGGAGGCTTGTGGGGGGAGGGAGGGTGGGTGGAGGGAGAGGGATGGGGATGGGGAGGGGGTCGAGATGAGGGGGTAGGCGTTAGGAGGAAGGTGGGGGGTCGGGGACAGGAGTGGTTGGAGAGGGTTGTGTGAGCGTTTGAATTCATAGTGGTGGATCTGCGGTTAGAGTAATTGGGGTAGAAGAAGTTGTGATTTCATTTCCATACTTGAAAATTGAGCTGGAGATAGGACGGACTTCCTTTGTATTCTTGTCAAAAACTGTTACTCTTTCCCATTTTTCGTATTAATTTAATCTAAGGGCATGTCCTGGATTACCTGATTGCTTTGTTCATGGGCTACTTTCTAGACATCCCGGATTCAAGCACAGCACTACCCCCCACTCTCCCGCTTACTAGTAAGTGAGCTGACATCTGTATTACGAGAAATAAATAAAAAAGTGTTCGTTCACGGCTAGCTAGCATCACTCTCCACCACCATCATGCATCTGCCCTGGGCATATATCACCGGCAAGATTTGTATACAGTCGCTCCCTGCTGTTACCCAGGAAAGCCAAATCTAGAAACCTCATCCGGTACGGTGGGCTGGATTCGGGGAGTCGGGAGCAATGGTTTGGGGAAAGCTCCCATGATTTCATGGAGTGAAGCGGAGGCGCTATCCCTTCAGAGTGATGGAGTAACCCCATCGTGGTATGTTAGGTTAGGGCACACTTGTAGGTGTGAGCAGGGCTATGACTAGACCGCACGGCGGTGACTAGTGTTGTGTGGTAGAGAGCCCACTGTGCGAGTGGCCACCACAAACTGTATCTAGTCTGAGCTGCGTTCTTTTCTCTGTTCATCATCTTGCGATCCTTCTACACTCCTTTGCGAACACACTTGTCATATACATCGAATATCGAACAACTCTGAGTTTTCCTATCACCTACCGTTGCGGGTCTTTCTCGTGACAACAGCTCTGAGCCAAGCTGTGTCAGTTATTGTCTGAAAGAGGTCCAATTTAGCTATGGCTCAAGACGTTTATAGTGTACTGTACACCAAAGAGTTTGATACCGGGGACGGCTTGGCATAAAAAATCATGTATTATGCATCCAATCTGATCTCTCTTGTCGCTACCGAGACCTGCCAATGTCATGGTGACCGCCTGTTGCCATCACATGTATCCTCATATGGGGATAACATGTAAACATACTAGTACATGGCTCAGCGGCCGACTACCTTCCATAAAACCTTTTTCTCACCTCTTCCATTCTTCTCACCACCACTCTCTTCTCTTCTCTCTCTTTTTTACCACTAAACATCTGTTATTATCTATAACTAACATTTTTCTTAACTACATACAACAATCACCCTCTCACATTACTCTCTGCTCTCCCCTCCCCCAACTATTTTGCTTTAGTCTATTCTACTCATCCAATTACCCACTCTTTCCCATACAATTTCATTGAAATCAAGTGTGTGCAATCTTTCCTTTTTCATATATAAAAAACTTATTAACCAACCATTTTTTCCATCTAGGTTCAATTCAGAGCTTACAGCTATTACTACACTGGACAACAAATATCTCTATATTATTTCTTTCAGGTATATCCTCTTCCTATTTGTAATTATTTTTTTGATTATACTGTTTGCTTCTTGATATATGCAAGCTAACTAGTTGTATTCAGATCAGCAAGGCAGAACAATTAAAGGCACTTGACAAGTACCCTCTTGAGTACAACACTTTCAATTTCGCTAATAGAGGTATTACAAACTCCATCATAACATATGAATTTCGCTTTAGAGACTGTGCTAAGTACTTTCTCTTTTCCCTGCCTAATATTTCACTTTAATCTTATTATATTACTCACTCTTGCTTTCTTATTTATCATTTCTCTTTCCTGTTAAAAACATCTATCTTGTTTTTTTGTACTAAATATTTACTAATATGTCTCTTAGTTATTGCAAATATTATACAACCTACTATACTACTCTAACTGATAACAATTATCTTCTCTTCTTCTACTATTACCACCTAGTGTGAAGTAAAAGAACTGAGAAGAAAGGTCTGGTTGATGCAAAGAAGAGAGTAAGGGGAAAGAAAAATTGACTGCATTGAGGAGGATATTGTATGGAAGCTTTATCAGATAGGAACCAATCTTAGAGAAATAATTTCAAGGGTAGAATATATGGCTATAAAGAGCCTGCCTACCCAGCTTCTCAACCTGAAGAAACTCAATGCTGCTGGACTAAAGTCTTACCCACTTGTCTACCAACTAAGGTAAGAAAACAAAGTTTGATATTTTATACAAGTTGTGAATACTAATTTGAGTTATATAGGCTGACTACTTGACAATAAAGATAAATAGGAGATAAGTTGCCCAGGCTTAAAAGCTCAGAGATATATACTACCCAATCAAGAGAGAGAAAAATAAATAAAAATGTTCAATTACTTTTTGTTTTTTATTAAGTAAGTAACAGAAGAAACAATATAATCTTGTATTTCCTCTAATATGTACTGTATGTTATCTCTAAGGGCTCTAGCTCAAACTATAGTTTAGTCTAGTTTGTTCAAAAAAAATTAGGTTTGATTATTAATACTATTATAAGAGAAATAATTTTAATATAAACAACTCAAAATAATTCTTACTTGCTTGTGGGAGTGGATCCTCTCTTGTAGCTAGAATAAGGTATCAGTAACTACTTCCTATGAGATTACTATCTTGCAAAAGGATATTAATATTAACTCTAACCTAACTAGTTGTATAAACAAGTTCAAGTACTAGAGATACTAATAAGTAATTAAGTAAACTCTATTACTTTATTGAAACTACCAAGAGAAGGCTAGGTTCCGGGGGCCTATGCAATGTTGGGGATTCTTATATTGCATTGAATAGAACATAATAGCTAAACCAAGTTTATTGAAAACTCTCTCTATTAAAGGCTGATCTCTCTAAGTCCAGAGAGATTCACATCTTTAAATATACTTTCAATGCTTCTCTTTGTATTAATTCTTTCTAAATATCCCAAAGTATTAAATGATACTTAACCTATAAACAAGCAACAAGGATTACAAACTTCCTGAGTTGATATCCAGAAACAATACAGAAAATAAATAACAATACTTATGAACCTTCTGAGTTTATATCCTAAAACAATTCCTAAAACAAATAACACGGCTTATAAATCTTCTGAGTTTGTATTCTAAAATAATACTTAAAACAAATCTATATCTAACTAGGTAACCTATACTAGTTATCTAGACCTAAACTATAGAATCTAGCAGAAAGTTTACAAACAGACAAAGGATAATTGTACATTTTCAACAATACTATGGTCGGGATATCCGGTCATTTTCAAAGCTCAGGAGAAGGAACGACTCTGGGGTTTTATCATACAGGGTAAATAGACTTACAAGTTGTAGTAGCAGTAAGTAGTGTATGAGCTTGGCTACAACTGCTCTACTTGCACAATCAGGAAGGCACTTGTATCAATTGTGTATTACAAGAAATTATCACAAAAGATATAAGTAGCTGTATTCTACCTCTCTTGTATTAGTTCTATTATATTTATTATAAGACAACTATACCAGTGACTTGAAGAACTTAAACTCTCCTACTGATAGTACTAAACTTGAATAGGAAACCTTCCAAATGCTATCATGAGAACTTTATGAGTTGAACAATTTTCTAAGGTATTGGAATTGCCTCTACCAGTAAGCTCTTAGTATTTTTATCTTTTTTGAAGCTTGAGCTAAGTGGTTAGTTTTCACAGTCTACTTATCTGAACTTTAGGCAAAAAAGTGAAAAAAGTGAGATCTTACCAGTAGAGGAAACTTGAATGTCCTAGAATATGGTTCAATTAATTGAGTTCTTATTGAAGTATGAAAAGGTTTTTAGTTCAAGTTTAGATATCCAGATTAAGAAGGTTGTCTGAGTAGAAGGGCTGTTTGAATCACTAGTTATGTCTTAAAAATTATAATTCAGAACTTGAAGTTAGTTAATACTAATGTATAAAAACATTTAGTTAGATAATCTAGAGTTACAATAAGCTGAAGCTAATATCCTGGTGTTAAGAGTAGTGAAATTGAAGTGAAGAATCATGAAAATAGATTGTCTGAATGGATCAGTTGACCTTAAGTACTTCTGATTTCCATGATTGGTCTAGGGTTAAATGACAGACAGAGGAGAAGTACTATGAACATTGTATTGATCAGGTTTGAGAGTATGGATGAAGGAGGGTATGGTATAGGGAGCTTTTTGTGGTAGTCTTAAGTCTTTGCTACTATGAACTCTGTCAGATATACTGCGAATGTTTTAAAGATTCTATTAATCTCATTCTGGCAAGAGATATATGAAGAATATGAGTTGACATGAGTACTAGCTGTTTTTGCTAGTATCAAGATACTCTGATACCAAGATTCTTACCCAGCCTCAGCAAGAGAAAGCATTGAACCTGAGCACTAATTACAATTGGGCTACCCTAAGTTCATATAACTTGCTTAAATATTGGTTTGTTTAAATATCTCTCAAGACTCTGTGTCTCTAACCTATTTTCTATCTAATAATAGAGAGAGAAAATACAAGAGAGCTTAATGTGAAGCCTTAGCAGTCTGAAATTGGGGATTTGGATTAGTTGCCTGGTTAAAGATATTAGGCGGTAGTCTATCTCTAAGACTTGCAAGATAACTAATGCCGATAATCTTTATTGTAGATAGAGATTGTCTAGAAAGGCTCAAGCAAAGTATGTGTATAAAAGTAGGTAGAATGATAAAAGATTTTTCTAGCGTAAAACTTATTATATTGAAAAGATCTCTTCTCTGGTGTTTAATAATTGTTCTAAAGCATAGGATGTTTTGTTTGACTCAGTGAATTATTATTTAAAGATACAAAATATGCATAAAGCGCAGGCTATAGTATCAAAAAACCTCCAACTACAGCTCCCCTTCCCCTAATGCTACCAAAAAACCCTCTTGAGTGTAAAAATCTATCGCATCAAAGAAAGGACTGAAAACTACCAACCAAATCCTCTACAGACAAGCTACCCAAGAAACAATAACCAGACAGTGAACAAAAACCAATAATCAAGAAAGAAAACCAAACATCTAAACCAGAAACCAACAAACTAATCCATCATTCAGTGCTGACACTATACAACAGTAGATCTCAGGTGTGAGCAATCTGGGCAGGAGAGGGCAATAAAATCCACAGGCAGAACAGGGTGAAGGTGTAATGACCCTATAATAGGTAGCTACAATGACTACCACCTTAGCCCAAAGAGTATACTAAATGGTAACCGAGATAGTATGGTCTAATATAGTGTTGTGCACGAGCCGAGCGGGCTCGAGTCCATTGGCGAGGAGGCTGGATTCTCTTGGCATCAGGCTCGAACAGGGGTCAACGAGCGGACTCGATTCCCTTGGCGGCTCGAGTCCGGCTCGATTCCCTTGGTAGCAGGCTCGAACAGGGGTCCACGAGCGGACTCGAGTCCCTTGGCACTGATGTCGCTTATCGATCAAACCATCGTAACCTCTGACGGCCACATCTCCACACTTACTGCAGCACCTCGGCCTACCTTCTACCACTACCTTCATGTATCCCCCGACACGATTGACAACTGTCACAATAGCCCTCCACCTCTTGGCCTCCTCCTGCCGCCTTCTGGCCTACTATCCCCCACTCCTAGCCTCCTATCTCTCTGATACCTCTTCTGCCCACCCATACCCCAAGCAAGGTTGCCGTAAGATCACTCCCTGGTCTTGTGTTGGTACCCCGATAGTAGGGTAGTGCACCATGTCTTCTGCGGCAAGCACAACGACCTCAGTTGCCAGTGGGTTGGCTAGCACCAGTGCCGCAAGCGCAAGCGAGGGGGCACCACCTGATTTTCGTGAGCAGCTTAGTGGACGGTGGGGTAAGTGAAATCTTTGCCATCGCTGTTGTCCAAGTTGATTCTCTGGATATAAATACTAAGAACAAAGACTGGGTAGGTATTCTATACGACGAAGCAACTCTTAGTGGCCTGCCGGATTCACGATTTACCGGATATCTCTACGCCAAACGATTGATTATAAGACAGCGGATTATTAGTACGGTCGGGGATGTGCCAGTGGAGGAAAGGCATATGATCTACTGTTGTCATTGTAAACATAAATGGGGTCCATATCCACCAAGTTATACAACCACATCAGCTTTTGGCAAGCATTTCCGTGCAATCCATTCTCAGCTACCTTTCCGGGATGAAGAGTACAAAAGTGTGACTAAGCGAATGGCTGAGGCTACAACCACAGGGAAGCGCAGGCGCACTGGAACTGGCTCTAACCCATTTAGCATTTCCAGTCAGCTGGCAGGAACCCGGCAACCTGGAGAAATATTTGATGAACAAGAATACCGGCGCCTCCTGGCTATGATGGTAGTGGAAACAAATACTGCATTCCGGATGGTTGAGGTGGTTTCTTTCCGGAACCTTATGCGTTATTGCAATAGCCAAGTCCCTATAGTCAGCCGCTCTATGCTTTACTGCGATTTACACAAGCTACTCTATCGCCGGCTTTTCAAGGAAGTCTGCCAGCGACCACAGCTACATATCACAGAAGGGGCACAGATAAATCTGACTCTTGATGCCTGGACAGCTTGGAATAAACTCCCTTTCCTTGCTATTACTGCTCACTGGATGACTCTAGACTTCGAGCTTGTCAGCACACTCATCGGATTCGAAAGGTTAATGGGATCGCATACGGCTGAAAATATGACTGTTGCGATCATGAAGGTTTTACGAATGTACGGCATAGAAGACTATATCAATTGTATTACCACAGACAATGCCTCAGTCAATGATGTGATTTTTAAAGAGCTTGAATTTCACCTTCTATCTTGGTCCCGACATGATGGCCAAATTCGATGCCTAGCACATGTCCTTAATATCGCTGCACAAACAGTTCTTACTACCTGGAAAAAGAAATCGGAGGCAAGAGAGGCAGAAGTGGTTCTGGAAGGATGGGAAGAGAGTCGGAATGATGAGATTGGTCCTGCGGCAACTCTAAGTCGGCTTCGAAGAATTATTGCCAAAATTCGATCCTCAACCACACTGTGGGAAGCTTTGAAAACCGAGGCCCAAGCAGTAAAGCTTGATTGGTTAGCGCCAATTCTCGATGTCCGTGTCAGGTGGAACTCCACCCATAAGATGATCGAGCGGGCCTTGAAGCTCCGGCCAGCTTTAGATCGCCTCTTAACCTTCGATCCTTCCCATGCTTTTCAGCGTGCTAATCTGACTCTGAACAGTAGTGACTGGATAGTATTAGCGAAATTGGGTGATATCCTTCATGTATTTATCCAGGGAACGACGTTCGCAAGCGGCTCAACCTATCCTACTCTTACGATGCAATTGCCATACTATCAGTTTACACAAAACAAGCTCTACAGACTGATTCAGGGAGAGCGAGAGAATTTCTCCCCGGGAGACTCAGAGCTTGATGCAAGAACATCACGATTGCTATGGGGTGAGGCTGATGAGACTTACAAGAAGCTTAATCTCTACTGGCAAAAGACGGATAACCATAGTGGTCAGGCAGTCGCTACGATGCTAGACCCCCGAATGAGGCTGAAGGTATTTGAGAATCTGCACTGGGAGCCTGAATGGATTGATGATGTCAAGCAAAAGTTTCATAGAGTTTACAATAACTACTATGCAAGCAAGGAAACTAGTCAACCGGATGCGGGTAGTGAGGTTGATATGTTGGAAGCTGATAGGGTGGCTTTAGCTATACACCTTCAAGTGGGGCCAGAAAGGCCAACTACAGGTAGTAGTTCCTCAGCAAGGCAGCCGGAGGAAGAGGTTGGCTTTGAAGATCTTGTTTTTGGCCCACCGGAGAGCCCACCACACCAATCACAAATGCGCTCGCTAGTGGACTTCTACCTTGAGGAAGACTGTGCAGACCGCAGGGCAGACCCTGTAGTGTGGTGGAAGTTGCATGCACATAGATTTCCCTCGCTTGCCCTTATGGCCCATGACTACCTTTCTGTTCCCGCTACAAGGTATTTTTGAGTTACTATCTATCTTCTTGCCATACTCAATAACTAACTATTATGGCATGGCCCATGGCGGGGATACCTAGTGTGCCATCTGAGCAGGCTTTCTCAGTTGCAGGGGATATTGTTACAAAAAAGTGGAATCGTATGGTTGGCAGCACTATCAAATTGCTCATGCTAACCAAGGCCTGGCTTGGGCTACCGGAGGTGGAGGTGTGGGAAGAGGTGGAGGAATGTAACGACCCTACGATAGGTAGCTACAATCACTATCACCTTAGCCCAAATGGCATACCAAGAGGTATCCAGAGGTGGTATGGTCGCGTATACTTTATACAAATAGCTGGTAAACCTAGGATAAGGC